>Ga0302275_10001983_pt1 | contig 21855 bp, 7 predicted proteins | sample III_Bog_N2_2_FD_200229 | JGI IMG/M metagenome (GOLD analysis project Ga0302275, IMG submission 200229) | Peat permafrost microbial communities from Stordalen Mire near Abisko, Sweden - III_Bog_N2_2 | ecosystem: Environmental > Terrestrial > Soil > Wetlands > Peat | place: Sweden: Abisko... | reverse complement strand
GTTGGCGCGGCTGATTGTCGGTTGCGAATAGCTGAACGTGGTGTAACTGAGCCCCCATCCAAAGGGAAAGAGCGCCGAGTTCTCCTCATCCATGTATCGCGAAACGAATTTATCTCCTCCACTTTCGGGCATCCGGCTCAGATCCCCATGCGCAGGCCTTCCCGTAGGAAGTTGAGCGTAATAGAGCGGCTCCTGCCCTACCGCGCGGGGAAAACTTGCCGGTAACTTGCCTGAAGGATTCACTTCGCCAAAGAGCACATCGGCTACCGCGTGTCCCGCTTCAATGCCTGGGCTCCAGGCTTCCACAATCGCCGGCACATGCATCGCGGCCCACTTCAGCTGCAGCGGCCTGGCCGCAAGAATCACCAAAATCACAGGCTTGCCCGTGGCTACAACAGCCTCGAGCAGCTGCTCCTGTGATCCGGTAAATCCAAGGTGCACCCGGCTCGATGCTTCGCCTTCCATCCAATTGGTCGGTTCGCCGAGTGCAAGTATTGCCACATCCGCCTTCCTGGCTGTTTCCACCGCATCGGCAATCGTTTTGTTGTCATCCGGCACAGGCTCGTGATCGTTTACCGCAACTTGCGGTCCGAGGAATTTTACCTGCTTCAAAATGTTTTCATCCTCGCCGCTAAGCAGCCCACAACCTTCTGCGTAAAGCAGGCGATCACCGAGTCGCTCCTGGAGCGCCGTTCTCAGCGTCACTACATTCTTGGGATCTCCCGATACTGACCAGGCCCCCAACATCTCCAGTTGGTTGTCTGCCAGCGGACCGATCAATGCAATTGTCTTTCCCTCTGCATTAAGCGGCAGCAGCTTGCCTGCACCTGCAAACGGTTCGTTCTTTAACAGAACCAATGTCTCGTCAGCCACCTTGCGGGCCAAGGCCCTTCGCTCCGATGTGGCATCGTATGGTGGTTCAGGGATGGTATAGGGATGATCAAATAGCCCCAGCGCAAATTTGACTCGCAGCACACGCCGCACCGATTCATTCACCACGCTCACCGGAATCTTTCCGCTTCGAACTTGCGGCGCAATCAGCGTGGAATAAAGGCCATCCTCCATATCCGCGTCCAACCCGGCCTCCAGCGCCTTGCGAGCTACTGTTGCTTCGTCGCCGATGGAGTGATTGACGAGTTCTGAGACCGCGCCCCAGTCCGCTTCAACAAAACCGTCGAATCCCCATTCCTTGCGGAGTACTTTCGTGAGCGTAAATGGATCGGCAGACGCAGGAATGCCATTGATTGAGTTAAACGAACTCATTAGCGACGCAGCTCCTGCTTCTACCGCCGCGCGATAGGGCTCCAGATACACTTGCCGCAGGGTAATTTCGCTCATGTCCGCTGCATCGTAGTCGCGCCCTGCAATCGGCGCCCCATACGCGGCATAGGTCTTAACGTTGGCTGCTACGGAGCCGGGTTTGGAGAGATCGTCCTGCTGATATCCCTTGATCCACGCACGCGCCAGGGCCGAACTCAAAAACGGATCTTCACCTTCGGTCTCAACAATGCGTCCCCAGCGCGGATCCCGCGCAATATCTACTAATGGCGAGAAGACCCAGTTGATGCCGTCGGCTCGGGCTTCAACAGCGCCAGTTCGAGCAACCAATTCGATTGCCTTCGGGTCCCAACTGGCTGCCAGAGCCAGAGGAACAGGAAAGATGGTCCGGTGTCCGTGAATCACGTCGAGGCCAAACAGAAGTGGAATATGCAGCCGCGACTTTTCAACGGCAATGTGCTGAAAGTGGTTGGTTGCCTCGGCGCCTACCACGTTGCACATCGCTCCAATCTGTCCCTTTTCCACTACCTCATCCCAATGCTGATTCGATGCTCCGGGGCCGGCGGCATAGCCTGCGGAGTATTGCGATAACTGCCCTAACTTCTCATCCAGAGTCATCTTATTCAGCAAGCTCTCGACGCGTTCGTTTACCAGCTTTGACGCCAATTGGCGATTGGGCACAGGCTTGGATTGCGCCATCGCAGGCAACCAGGCCAAACCTGCCAGCAGATTGAGCGCAACCAAGTCCGACAAAGCACACTTTCGCATTAGATCGTTACCTCGATTCATCTGATGTTCAGCCGCAGAGCTTTCAATCGTCGCCTTCGCTTGCTGCAGTTACTCGGCTCTGAAGCAGCCAGTAACCTTCAATCTCTTCCAGCCGTTTATTTTTGGTCTCGGGCACGTAGTACCAGGTAAACACTGCTTGTGCAAGACACATCAGCGCGAGAAAGCCAAACGTGAGCGCCTTGCCCATGACATGAAAGGCATAAGGGAAAAGCAGTACCACCAAAGCATCGGCGACCCATTGAATGAACACCGGCACTGTCATCGCCATTCCACGCACATCGTTCGGAAATATTTCAGGAACGAGAGTCCAGAACACCGGTCCAATGCAAGCGTTGAAAAAGCCAAGGTAAGCGAGCACGATGATAACAACCATTCCTCCGCTAAAGTGCCCCGCCAGAACTGCAACAACGAGCGCCAGCAAGGTCGCCGCCATACCGAGCGATCCGACGATATATAAGGGCTTGCGCCCGGATCTATCAATCGCCCATAGCGCGACCAAAGAAAAGAGGAAATTTGTGAAGCCCAGGAGTGCCGTAGAAGCAAGAGCACCGTTCACCTTCCAACCCGCCGACTGGAATATAGTCGGGGCATAGTCAACAATGGTATTGATTCCTGAGATTTGTATCAGAAGAGCGAGGCCTGCACTTACCGCCAGCGCGCGGCGGACTCCTGGCCGTAACAGTCCGCGCCATGCTCGCGGATCTTGCTGTAACGTGGCTGCGATCTCAGATAACTGCGCGCGAGCAACCTCTTCGCCGCCGATCCGTGACAGCACCGCAAATGCTTCATCTCGTCTGCCCGTAATAGCCAGAAATCGCGGTGATTCAGGCGCAATCAATACCAGCACCAGAAACACAGCTGAAGGCAAGACGCCGGTCATGAACATCCATCTCCAATTGTTCGGGCCTGTATTGCGAAGAAGAAAATTAATGCCATAGGAGATCATGACGCCAACCACGATTGACATTTGATAAAGCGTTCCCAAGCGGCCGCGAATTGACGCTGGCGCAACCTCCGCCACGTACATCGGTGAAAGCAGCGAGACTCCTCCCACTGCCAGCCCACCCAGAAAGCGTGCTGTAATAAAGGCGCTAAAACTGGGCGCCAAAGCAGTAGCTATCGATGTGGCCGCAAAGAGCACGGCGACAAGGATCAGCAGTTTCTTGCGTCCGTATCTGTCTGCCAGCTTGCCCGTAACAGAGCAACCCACCACGCAGCCGAATAGCAGTGAGCTGAATGCCCATCCAAGCCCGATATCGCCGAGAGAGAACTCTTTTGTGATAAATGGCCCCGCACCGGTGATGATGGCGATGTCGAATCCGAATAGCAGACCTCCCAGCGCAGCCGTGCAGGCTAGAAACGCTACATAGCGAACGTTGATATTTTCACTCACTTCGTTGCTCTCCTTAATTCGGGGCGTTCAGCTTGGGTGAAGCACTCTCGAGCGAGGTCCTTTAGCAGAAGGGCCTGTGCATAGCGGTCGGTTTCTTCGACGAGTTCCCCATTGGCATTCGGAAACATTCGTGCGTAGTAATACCTGCCGGATAGCAGCTCAGGCGCAAAGATGAGAACATCACCCGCGTTCGCATTGCGAATGAATCCGTGCATCGCGCGTATCCACAGTTCCTTGAAGTGATCAAGGTAGTTGATTTCGCCATGAGCCTGTTTCGGTCTCACGCTGGGTCTCGGGTCGATTGACACTTGCATGCATCCGGGGCTCGCAACCCGCCCATGTATAAAGCCAACACGCTCAAAGATGGGCTCCATGAATTCGAGCTTTTCGTTCCAGTCGCCATAAACAAGTTCCTGGCCGCAATAGTAGTGGCTGAAGTCTCCGTTGAAACGTACCTCTGGAAACTGCCTTGCGATCTGCACGGTCCGCCAAACGTCCTGCGTGATCGTCGCACGGTGTGTTTCGATAAATGTTGGCAACTGGTATCGATTTGAGGCCGTCAGTATAGCCTCCACCAGGCGAAATACCTCGGACTCGTCTTCCAACCCCCAACCGGCGTGAACTGTGATGCATAGATCGCCACGTGCGGAGTGCCTGGCCACAACGCCGTCGGCATCGGCTGGTGTATTCACACGGTCAAGACCGCAATATCGAAGCGGCGCATTCACGGGGGCAGCAAATTCATTTGTAAGTTGAACACCTTCAAATCCGTCAGCGGCCAGAAGTTTGAACTGGGCCGGACCGACGAGGCCCGCCCATGCGCTGTCGCTGCGCAACTCAACGAGCGTGTCTAGATTCAGATACACCTGGAGCTTGGGTGTCTCCTGAGAGCCGTCGTTGAGGAAGCCGGAAAGGCCTATCATTCTGGTCCTTCTTAAAACTCGTCGTACGCGATGTTGTCGGCAGGGACTCCAAGATGAGCGAGCATCCTCGTACATGCTCGAATCATCATTGGCGGCCCACAGAGATAAAACTCAACTGCCTCCGGGCGCGGATGATTGTGCAAATATTGCTGCAGAACTACCTCGTGGATGAATCCGACGTGCCCATGCCAATTGTCTTCAGGCAGTGGAGACGATAACGCGAGGTGGAAATCAAAGTTACGGCGCGCCGCCGAAAGCGTTTGAAAATATTCCTCATAGAAGATTTCCTGTCTTGAGCGCGCACCGTACCAGAAACTGATTCTTCTGGCGGTCCGCTCGTTCTCGAGAAGATGCGAAATGTGAGCACGCAGAGGAGCCATTCCCGCTCCGCCGCCGATATACACAATTTCGCGCTGAGTAGGCTTGATGTGAAAATCGCCGAAAGGCCCAATTCCTGAAACTACATCACCGGGCTTAAGACTGAATACATAGCTTGAGCCCACACCGGGAGCGCAATCCTGGCCGGGCGGAGGCGTAGCGATGCGCACATTGAAACGCAGCGTTGGCTCACTCTGCTGATTACTTGCGAGCGAATAATTGTTGCGGCGCGCAGCTTCGGGGTTCCTCGCCACCAAATCGAATAAATGCTGATTCTTCCAGACAGTTGAGTAAGGCTCGGAAATGTCGAAGTCCCGGAAGTGAATAGCGTCGTAAGTAGGAATATCAAGCTGTATGTAATCGCCAGGCGTAAACGCCATGGGTTTGTTTGCATTCAATGGTTCAAGCACAAGTTCCTTGATGAATGTTGCAACGTTGCGGTTACTGAGCACGCGGAACTGGCAGGCTGTTTGCGCTCGCGCTCCAGCTCCAGCGGCGCGGAGAAGATTTATGTAGACTTGCCGATCACGTTCTTCGATCGGATACGTGGTGAGTCCGCGGCAAATTGGAGCCCGCGCGGGTGAGCCGTCGATGAGATTGAATCGGCCATTGTGCTTCGGGCATTCAATCATGTTCCTCACGATCAAACCGTCGGACAGGTGCGTGTTGCCGTGAGTACACACTCCATCGGTCGCGAAGAGTTTCCCCTCACTGTTGCGGTAAAGTGCGTAAGTCTGCTGTCCATTGTCGAAACGAATTACATCGGCAGGGGCGAGATCCTTTGCGTCGCAGACTCTCAACCAGCCTTCCGCGTCAGTCCCGGCATTTGAAGAGACACCCCATTTCTTTGCGCGGACATCTATACGTGAAGGCAACTGGCGCTTGACGTGGTAAGCGGGGTCTTTAGTCTGGCGAGCCAGCGCAGGAACGATTTCACGCCATGCGGAAAAGAGACTCGGATATGGTGTCGGGCAATCCTCCTTTACGGCTTTGTGCAATCTGGGTAGCGCATGATATGGAACCAGCGGGTACATATGATGTTCCACGTGGTAGTTCATGTTCCAGTACAGGAATCGATGAACCGGATTCATATAAACCGTCCGGCAATTGAGACGATGGTCGAGAACATTCTCAGCAAGGCCCGCATGCTGAGTGAGGCCGTAGATCACCATTAGCCAACTGCCGAACAAGTTCGTAAGACCGACAAACAACAACGGCAAGATACTATGCGAATAGAAAGCGAAGCCGATTACCACGCAATAGATAGCAACATAGATACGAGCCCTCACATAGATCCTCGGGTATTCCGACTCAGGAATGAATGTCTTTTCGGCCGCGGCCATTCGCCCAAGTGAATGTAGGACAATACGCTTGAAATAATTCGGATATCCAGCGAGATTGAAGAATGCGAAAATAATGGCCCTAATGTTGGGCGGCCTAGGTACAGCGATCTCCGGGTCGCGGCCGACAATAATTGTGTCGCTATGATGGCGGTTGTGGCTCCAGCGCCACACAGTCGACTCGCGCATAACCATGAACGAAGCAACCTCATAGAGGGCATTGTTCATCCAGTCAGTTTTGAATGCTGTTCCGTGGCCGGATTCATGCCAACGGGAATCAGAGGTTGATGCGTAAAGCACACTGTAGACAATGTAAGGAGCGAGCGCCCACCAACTACCCCAAAAGGCATAAGTCGCAAAGCCGCTGGTGAAGATAATTGCGAACCATAGAATCGTGTCGCGTATCGCAGGCCCGTCCCGGCGGACGAGAAGGCTACGCATGTTCTCGCGCGGAACAGCGCACTGGTACCAATCCGCTTCTGCGAGGCCTTTCTCCACGGCCAAAGCAGCATTGACTCCAGTAAGACTGTAGTCAACCTTAAGACGTGTGGTATTGATTACATCAGCGCTGCCGGCCATGCCTCTCAAATCTCCAGTCAACTGCTTTGGTTACACAATCTCTTCAATTGCAAAGTGCGCTCCACTTACTGCGCTTTCAGATTCATGATGTACAAAATGCATAATTCGTTATGGTTCGTCGGGGATGATTGGGACGCAATAAGATATCGCCAAGTGACGGCGTGTTTACACCGTCCGGGTACCCTTCGCATTCCAGGCAAAGGCCTGCATGGCGCTCATAGGCCACACCGGACTTGCCCTTCATGGTCCCTTTGAGACTCGCTCCCGTGTATAACTGCATGTGTGTTTCCGTCGTTGATACTTCGAGCACACGCCCGCTCTCTGGATGAGCCAATCGGGCGATCGGCACACAACTTGACTTAGAACTGTTCTCTACAGGCTTTCGGACAAGGTAAAGATCGCCGTGACTTTGAAATAGCGTCGGCATTGCGTCTTTGAGACGTTTCGGCTGTCGAAGATCGCAGCCCCGGCCGGCTACCGATCTAACTTGGCCCAGAAGAGTCATTCGTTCGTCGGTCAATACAAATTCATCGGAATGAATCTGGAGTTCGTGATCGCCAATTGGGCCCGCGCCCTCCCCCGCAAGGTTGAAGTACGAGTGCTGGGTGAGACTCAGTGGAGTCGGCTGGTTTGTTTCCGCTTCAGACTCTACCAGCAGATCGTTGCTTTTGGTGACTGAGTAAGTCACCGTCACTTTGACTTCGCCCGGGTAGCCCTCTTCGCCGTCGTGGCTGGTGTAGGACATGCGCAGTGACGATGTTCCGTCCGGGCCTTCGAAGGGCGTCACTGTCCAAACTCTTTTGTCAAAACCCAGAACACCACCGTGAATGTGGTTTGACGAATCGTTCAGTGCAAGGTTGTAGGTTTTCCCTTCCAACTCGAAGCGCCCACCAGAAATTCGGCCGGCCACGCGCCCAATTAAAGCTCCGAAACAGGCGTCCCCGGTCAAATAGGACTCGAGACCGTTGAAGCCCAAAACCACATCGGCCAACTGTCCATGACGGTCGGGCGCAAATAGGCGAGTAATTGTCGCGCCATATGTGATCACTTCGACTACGAGACCGCCTGGACCGTGCAAGGTCCAGGCTTCGATCGACTCTCCACTGGGGAGATGGCCAAAGTTTCGGGAAGACAGGTTTTTGAGCATAAGCCGGGGAATGGCTCCAGTTCACGGCAATTGAAGCACGCTGAATTAAGCGCTGTCTTCTCGCCTGGTGAACAACAGTTATCGAATATTGTCCTATGAGCGACAGGAATCCGCGAGGGAGGGCTTTAACGTACCTCGAGTATCTCTATTCATGACAATTGGAGAGTTGAACGACTGCAAATCATTGTCAAACTAAGTCAATTCCCAGCGCAGGGGCACGCCATGGGCGCTTACTCCCGTAAAGCGAATTGATTTTGCGGAACGATCGAGCGACTTCGACGTTCCGTTGATCGCGATTCGCGCGAGACGGGTCAAGTCGGAATCGGGCAGTCGAATTTCAATCTCCCATTGACCAGATTCTAGCGGTGCATACCATCCCGAATATCCATTCGAGGACTTCTTGAAACCGAGCAGAGGAGATGAGAACTCGTACTCTGCTAACGGGAGAAGCGGATTGAAGCTGAGCCCTCGCTCGTCGAATTCCACGCCAAGCAGTTTGACGACGCTGTAAAGAGGCCAGGCGTGGATGTGCATGTTCATTACTGGGAAGTCGGTCCAGTTTAATCCCCAATCCGCAGGCGATTTCCGGCCATCTGGTAGACGCGGCGTGAATACTGTCTGACCGGGATATTGTGAAATTACAGAATTGTAAGAATCAGGCCCACTCCATATGCCGTACCAGATATTTGGATAGTTCTCCGCATGCGCGGTCAGACAGTTCTTTTTCCATTCGTCCCAAGCAGCTGCACCGTCTACCAAGGCTAGTGCCCAAATCAGCGTCCCATTGACACTGGGCGAGACGCCCCCATCATCAGGCACTTCTGCCTTTCTTCCCGGCACGTTCTTGCTTGCACTCAACATCATCGCGCCTATCGGTGAAGGCTTGCGTACCAGTTCATTCAAGGCGGTCACCAGAGTTCGACGTTGTTCGAGCGTAGCCGCGCCACCGATGATCGCCCACGGCTGGGGCTCAAGCCAAAGCCGGTTTTCGCCGGTCCAGCCCTCGTGGGGGCCGAGCCACGCTCGACGGAACCATCGGCCGGTCCAGTTTACCCCGAGCGCACTGCGTTGATTCTCGGCATACGCGCGCGCCTGGGCGGCATTCGCTGTGTCGCCGATAAAAGTAAGCATTCTCGCGTAATAGTCGAGAACATAGGTTGCCATGGCTGCGTTCAGAACGCTTTCTCCCTGGCTGTAAGCCTCGTCGATATATTCCTTGGCCACCTTCCCATCTACCACTGTGTCGTTATAGTCTCCCGTTAACATGCGGATAAGTCCATGCCGTCCAACTCCAATAACCTTGGTGAAGTGCGCATACGTGTGCGCCAGCATCTCGCGAATCGTGATCCCCGCAGATCCTGAATACCGTCTTTTATCATCATCAATCTTCTCTTCCAGAAATCCTTTGTCGCGTGTGGATAGTACATATTCGGCGGCCGTCCACAGCAACCACATCTCCTGATCACTGGGCATGAACCTTTCGGGCATCGGCACCCCGGATCCCACGATGGCATAAGGAATGGAATCGTCGGGTTGCATTTCCTTCAACGTGTAGCGAATAACTTGCTTTGCGATTTCAGGTTGAGTGAAGATAAACGGCAATGTGTGTTGAAGGGGATCGCGCGCCGCACCCTGAAAGCCCCAGACGTATTGATATATTCCCGATTGCGAAATGATATGTTCGCCGAAAAAGCTGTCATAGGTGATATTGCTGCGAAGGTAGTAATTATGCCAGCGAATTTCCCTTTCGACCCAGGGCTCGGCAGGAACCGAAAAGCGCAGGCCGTCGGTATTCCAGGCGGCCGAAGAACGCGCCAGTTCTCTAGCCGGATCAGCGGAGTATTTCTCCACGAGTTTGTCGATGGTGAATCCTTCAGGCAGATATCCATATAGAAAGCAGATCGTCCGGCTCTCATTGGGATCGAGTTTAAAACTGCGTTCAAGAATCATGGCGCTGGATTCGCCGATTGTACTCAAGTCGTTATTCAGTTTTGAGCCAAGCCCCGATGGGCGATTTACGCCTCCGTCACCGAAGAAGCGCGCAGCGTCTGTAGCGCAACCGTCCATCGGAGCATCAAGTGAAACCAGAAAGGTCTGCGGTGGATTGAGATCCTCCAACGCCGCGCCCGAAGCGAATCCTGATAACTTGTTGGCGAAGCCGAGCGTTTGGCCGTTCCGACTCTCCTCAACCTTGTTCCACAGTTCCACGTCTTCATTTGTTCGACCTTGAAAGGTCTGGCTTTCAGTTAATCCCGCTCGGTTCGGCAAAGGTTCGAATCGATGTGAAAAACGTCCGCTGAACGCCCGCCGCATCGCCGCGGCCTTGGCAACATCCTTGAGCAACCCCGCCTGCATGTAGTTTCGATAAGAGAATTGAATGTTCTGGCAACCCCAGTACTCAATCCATCGCAGGTCTTTTACGCTGTCTGTGTGGTTTGTGACCGTGACCATTGACATTAATACCGGGTCGTCGCCGAATGGCGCCACTATGTTTTGCTCGACCTGGAACCCGTGACCCTTAACTATCTTGCTGTAATACCCCGCTCCAAAAACTCTTTCAAATGACTCCGCCTGCGCTGAATAGTATGTGCTGAGCACAGCGTTACCATCGGTGAGATAGCCGATTCCGGCGCCATACAGTCCCCGTTCTGGGCAGTAGTCATTTAAGAACTTTGGCGCGCCTTCATCTTGCCGGACCTGCACATATCCGTAATTTGATACTGCAGCCACGAGGCGATCGTTCCCCACCTGGTGAGTATGATCTGTTGCTGATCGCCACTCCTCATGAACAGGTGTTACTGCTTTGTCATCTGAAATCTGATTGCAAGTGTATTTATAAGCCGGCAATCCGAACTGGTCCGTGATCCATTCGCCGAAATGTCCCGATCCAAGAGGCTTTGATTGCTTTGTGGGGTGTATAGGATGATTTAAAGAACCGCCATCTTCGACCGCATTGGCAAATCTTGAAAGGCCGAAGCCGTGCATTGTTCCCATTCCTGCAATACTGAGGAACTTCCGTCGATCCATGATTAACCCCACAATCGTTCTTGATGACTTCCACTGGCTAAACATCCGAATGCGATCAAAATGTTTGCGGCATGCATGCCGCATTATGATTGACATCGTAACATATCCGATGTTAGAGACGAGGTAGTGCTGAGCAAGAGCTGTACTGCTTGTTTAGATGGGAATTTCAGCCGATAATGCAAAAGCATTCGCCCTTTATGAAGCCGAAGAATGAGTTCGGCCACACCGGATTCCCAACAGATTCACTTCAATGTTACGGGCCGCAATGGATAGTTGAGAGTGAGCTGATTCTTGTTCGGCTTAGCCCGTCATCCAAGCCGATCTTCGGCAAAAACAAGTCTATCGGCGTACGCTGCATAAGTTGTGGGAGGGGATCAAGTCGTGAAAGCCGTTGCAGTATATCCACAACTTCGTTCCGTGCGTCTCATCGATGTCGCCGAACCGCAAATCCAAAGGGATTCACAAGTAAAACTGCGCATTCTCGAAGTTGGCATTTGCGGCACCGATCGTGAGTTATGCCGCTTTATTTACGGCACTCCTCCTGCGGGGCTGGACTATTTCATTCTCGGGCACGAGAGCCTCGCCGAGGTCGTTGAGATCGGTTCGGCTGTTGCTGACTTGTCAATTGGAGATCTCGTTGTTGGCAGCGTTCGGCTCCCATGCAACCACGCTCAATGCGATGCGTGTTGCGCCGGCCATCAGGACTTTTGTTCCTCCGGGGATTATTTGGAACACGGGATCATAGGATTACACGGCTTCATGGCGGAATATGTAGTTGAGGAACGCCGGTTTCTTCATCCTGTCCCGCGTCATCTCCGTGAAGTCGGAGTACTGGTTGAGCCCCTTACCATAGCTGAAAAGGCGATGTTGGCTGTTCGCAGCACGCAGTCGAGATTGCCTTGGCAGAGCCGCCGAAACACTGCCTTGGTCATTGGCGCTGGTCCGGTGGGACTTCTTGGCGCAATGAAGTTAGTCTCTGCGGGCTACCGAACATATGTGTATTCCCTGGGATCACCAGGTTCCCTGCCTGCTCGCATCGCCGAGGCAATCGGGGCCGCCTTCATTTCTGCTGACGAAATCGCGGTAGACGCTGCCGCTGCAATTCTTGGATCGATCGATCTTGTTTACGAAGCTGTAGGCGCTGCCCAGGTGTCTCTGGAATTCCTCTATCGGCTGGCTCCTAATGGAACCTATGTCTTTACCGGCGTGCCTCGAGATCAAAACCTTGAGCCTATTCATTCGAATCACGTGATCACAAACCTCGTCTTGCGGAATCAAGCGATAGTCGGTGTAGTAAACGCAGGCGCTGAGGCTTTCAAACTGGCAATCAGCGACATGTCGGACTTTTACTCGAAGTGGCCCGATGCCGTTCGTAGCCTTATTACTCACCGTTTCCCGATCGAACAATTCACCCAAGCCCTTGAATCCCCCGCTGGTTCCATCAAGAACGTACTACTGGTCGAAAAGTCCAGCATCATCGGGTAGATACCAACCCGATCGCAATGCGGTCCGAATCAGACTGGCAAGTGCGCAGCTAAGATGTGATAGGGCTCCTCATTTGTCATCCACGCAATGAGCTGAGTCTCCTCGTGGGGCGCGCCGCAGTTCGCGTTAAGAAAGTGTATCCACCAGCAGGCGTGGACTTTGTGAGCACAGTGTCGCGGAAGAACGCAATAACAATATCGTCCGAATGTAAACGTGCGGCAGCACAGTATTTGATTGACAGTCGACCAGCTTTTCTGTGAAAGTCAATTAGATTTCCTTCATTGGCTTCCCCCCTGGCCAATAGCTGTTTTTTCGACGGCGATTCAAGATCGTTGGTGTGCTGCCGTTTGATTAGCCCTTTATCCCCAGACACCTGGGCCTGGCGTTCGGCATAAATCCGGCCCTGCCCGGGAATATAAGACCGAACCACTTCCGACGGCCCTCATGAAACTCCGAGGAAAGTCTCGTTAGAAATTCGATTTTGCCTCAACAACTGCCTGCGAGCAAACAAAAGCGCCCAGAGCACAACTTCTCCCGCGAGGAACTCCATGTCGTCCAGCTTCTCCCCCTCCCTTCGTAATGTTGTGTTGCGCCTTCGTCTCAACCTGGTCACCACCCTGGGTGCAACTCTGATGTTCAGCGCCGGTGGTCTCGCAGCGAGTGCACAGACGACGTTTACCTGCTCGACGGAAAGCGGCTCCAACTGCGCGCTTAGTGTGGGCTCCAGCCAGACGTCCTCCAGCTCATCGTCGTTTACGGTGCCCACTGCTGGGACGATCTCGACAATTTCAGTTGAGCTGAACGGTGTTTGGGCGTTAACCAGCAGCACCAACTTCTACAGCATGCAGGCTGCCGAGTTCCTGCTGACGGGTCCGGGTGGAGAGTATGAGCTTTTGGGCGCCACCGGCGATGGCGCCGACGGTGCAGACGATACCAACAATTACGACGACCAAGCCAATGGGCTGCACGGTCTCAACATCATTATTAAGGACGGCGCGGCTGCCGCGCCAATGGGCTGTGTGAGTGTGTGCTCCTCAGGCGAAACCAGTGCCTGGCCGGCAGGTAACGGCACCGCTACGGGAAACACCACGGGTAACCTGGGCAGCGCCGGAACAACCAATGACACAGTAAGGCCGGGTTCGTATTTTGGCTACAATCCGTCTACTCACGACAATCCTCCGCCACTGGGTGTTCTTGGAGATTGGCCGGATACCGACGGTTGCAATCCAGATCCGATTCTCACCACTTACAACAACGCCGTTAATTGCACTTCACCGCCAACACTGACCAGCAAATACGGAACAACCACAGCGAACGGCACGTGGACTTTAACCGTAATCAATGGAAACGGAGTCACCAGCCCGATATCGATCACCAATTGGTCGGTGACTATTACGTATGCCTCCCTGACTTCAACCACCACGACCATCAGCAACCCCACAAACCCGTCGATCGCCGGCAATCCAGTCACTTTCACGGCCAATGTATCCGCTACTTCCACTCCGACCGGTTCGGTCACGTTTACGTCCAACGGCGCAACAATCTGCAGCAGCGTGGGGCTAAACGGCAGCGGCCAGGCTACTTGTTCCACCAGCGCGCTTGGCCAGGGCAACAACGCCATTGAAGCCAGCTATACACCAACCGGTAACTTCGGGTCGAGCAACGCAACGATGACCCAACTGGTTGAGGTCACGGCTTCACAGAGCGGGAACAAATGGTGCAACAGCGGCCAGATCTCCGCGCCTGGCAATTCAGCAGGGTTGCAATATCCCTCGTTCATTCATGTAACCGGGTATCCAAATGGTTCCACGGTTGGTGGCAACCTGACTGTAGAGCTGGTGAATGCCACCGGCCCGTCCGGCGTGAATGCGTATCATCTGCTCGTCTCTCCCAACGGCCAGAACCTGGACTTTTTCGACTCCACATTCTCGTATAATCAGCCGTCGAGCCCGGTGAATCTGACCATTTTCGATACCGCCGGTGCGACTCCGAGCGGAAGTTCCCCGCCCTCCACGGGCAGTTACGATCCATACGACGGCAATGGGAACGGAATTGCCAACGACGGATTTCCTTCATCCCTTTCACCTTCCATCGATTCGAGTATCCCCCAGGTTCCGGGAACCATCAATCGTGCCGGGCCGCTTGCCGGAACCAGTCTCACGAACTTTCAAAAGGCGTTCAGCGGAGCCTTAGCCAATGGCGATTGGGCGTTGTATACCTATGCCGGTGGCGGGGAAAGTGAGGCCATCCAGGGCGGGTGGTGCGTCACGCTCGATGTGAATACCGGGGTGGGAACAACAACCTCGGTTGTCGCCAGCCCCAATCCTCAGACGACCGGCCAAACGGCCACCATCACCGCGACCGTTTTGGCGGGGGGCTCTCCGGTCAACTCAGGTACAGTGACCTTTCTGGATAACAACGCGGTTCCCGCCGGGGTTTCCAGTAACACCGTGAGCCTGAATGGCAGCGGCCAGGCATCGATCACAACAAGTTCACTGGCTGAGGGTGATCACACGATCACAGCCACCTATAACGGGACCAGCAGCGATAACGGCAGCTATGGCACCGTCGTGCAGCGCATTAACGACGCCACCACGCTTTACGCAAATGGCGCAACCATTTCACATGGCCCCACGTGCGGCGCCACCTATTGCTATTGCAACGGCGGCTCAATCTCTACCACTGCTTCCTATAAGGGCGCGTTTACCCCAAACCCATCCGTCATTGATGTTACAAACCTACCGGGAACCATTGGCAGCGTCACTCTTGGTCTGAATCAGTACTCATCGGCATCCACGATTCTCTACTCACTTGAGTCGATGGTCGTCAGCCCAACCGGCGCGGATCTTGACTACTTCTCCAACGCCGGATGGTCCTCGGGAGGAGGCACCGCAAGTCTCGGCAACTATATCTTCTCCGATAGCGCCAGCAGCGAGATTTCGAGTTCGGTGAGCACACTCTCTCCCGGCACTTACAAACCGACGAGCTTTGTTGAGGGTGACAGCGCCAACTGGCCTGAACCTGCCCAGCCTTACTTCAGCGGCTACTACACCCCTCCCTCGGCCATTACCTATGCGGGGCCTCGTGCCAGCGGCACATTCACGAGTCAATTTGAAAACACCAATCCGGACGGCCTTTGGTCCCTGTACATGACAGAGGATGATCCAGCCGGAGTTGCAAGTTCTGCTTACGGCTGGTGCGTCAATTTGACTGAGAATCCCGTGACAGTTTCATTGGATATGGGTCACCAGGGTAACGGAGTAGGCACCGACTTTGTGCAGAGCGAGAACGGTGCGCAGATCACAGCGGTGGTTCAGGCCGCCAGCAACACCGGCCCAACCGGCGACCCGCTCGGAACCAACCCGATGAAGGTTGTCGACACGCTTCCCACCGGGCTCACCTACTCCAGCTTTTCAGGAACCAACTGGTCTTGCTCAGCCTCTGGCCAAACTGTCAACTGCACCAACGATAGCGCGGTATCAGCGGGCGCGTCGTATTCCACGCTCACGCTCCTCGTGAATGTCGCGTCGAATGCTGCGGCCAGCATCAGCAACGTCATCAGCACAAGTGGGGCCGGGACCACCGCAATAACCAACCAGAGCGACACCATCACAGTCGACAAAACGCCGGTGCTGTCGGTCAGCAAGTCGCATGCGGGAAGCTTCACGCAAGGGTCCACCGGCGAGTGGGACATCACCGTTTCGAACACCGCTTCTGGCAGCGCAACGTCAGGCACAGTCACGGTGTCAGATACCTTGTACACCGGCTACACGCTTGCGTCCTACACATCCACCAGTAGCCTGTGGACCTGCAGCGGCACCGGCACTGTCACCTGCACGGCCACTCCGGGCATTGCCGGCGGCTCCAGTTCCACCATTAACCTCTTCGTCAACATTCCAACCAACTCCCCAACGTCAGTCAACAATTCAGCACAGGCGTGGGGCGGCGGCGATACAGTTCACGCCAGCCAGGGCACCGCTGCCACATCGAACAACAGCAGCGTAGCTGTGAATCAGGTTCCTTCAACCATCACCGTTGCAGGCGGCAACAACCAGTCGGCTACCTTAGGCACAGAGTTCGGCAGCGAACTTGTAGCGGTCGTCAAGGATGGCGCCGGAGCCACGATTGTTGGAAGTCCGGTAATCTTCACAGTGAATCCAGCCGGCAACGGAGCGGGTGCGACATTCTCGAATTCAACGGGAACAATCACCCAGAACACCAACAACGGCGGTCAGGCAGCGGTGTTGATTACCGCGAATTCCGTTCCCGGAGCTTACACAGTCACTGCGCAGGCCGGTTCCGCTTCGACCACATTCAGTCTGACCAACACCTACGTTGCCGTTCCAACTGCGGTGAATGTCTCTGCCCCATCCGCAGCCTATGCTGGCGGTCCGATCAGCTTCACAGTCACGGTGTACGACCAGTACAGTAACGTCGACACCAGTTACGCGGACACGCTGCAATTCACCAGCACTGACACAGCCGCAACGTTTCCCGTCAGCAGTTCCACATTGACCAATGGAACCGGCACCTTTAACGTGACGCTCAACACGATTGGCAACCAGACCATCACCGCAACCGACATCTCTACCCCCACTATCACCGCGACCTCCGGCAGTATTGTTGTCACCATGCCTTACCTCGTGGTGACAACCAACGGAGACACCACCACCGGCGTAGCGACAAATTGCGCCGTTCAGCCTGCCGCGGGCTCGGGCACGGGAATCTGCTCCCTGCGCGACGCTCTGGCTGAGGCTGCCAATCTCGGAGTGGGCGACATTAGCTTCGACGGGACCGCATTTAGCGCCAGCAATTCCACAGCGCAGAACACCATCACGCTGCCTAACGGCACGCTGACCATTCCAGCGAACACCTCCATCACCGGGCCCACCAGCGGCAGCGGATATACGCTCAGCGACCTGGTCACATTGGATGGCGGCGGAGCAGTCGGGGTCTTCTATACGACTTCCGCCGGGGTAACGGTAAGCAACCTGGCGATCCAGAATGGGAACAGTGAATATGGCGGCGGCATCTTCAACTACAGCGGCACCGTGACGGTCACCAACAGCACATTTACCAACAACGTTGCCTCGACATGGGGCGGCGCGATCCTCAGCTACGGCACAACTACGGTAACCGGTAGCACCTTCTCGGGCAACTCGGCAGGTCAGTATGGCGGCGGCATCCTTAACTACGCAGGCACGACGACGATCACCAATAGCACTTTCACCCAAAACTCGGCGCCCGAAGGAGGCGGCGGTATTCTCAACAACGGCCAGACGACGGTGAGCAGTAGCACTATCGATGGAAACTCCACCACCAGCGGCGGCGGCGGCATCTTGAACTTCAATTCGTTGAGCCTTGCCAATAGCGTCATTACCGGAAACACCAACGGAGGCTCCGGCACGGATGACGTCGACGATTCCTCGGAACAGGGCGGCAATTTCTGGAATGGCAGCAATGTGATTAACGGCAACCTGATCGGCGCCTACAACGGCACTCCGCAGAACGGCACCAATGTGAACCTGGCTCCGCTTTACAATTACGGCGGTCCCACGCAGACCATGATTCCATTGCCCGGCAGCCCGGCCATCTGCGGCGGCCTCGCATCGAACATCCCATCAGGGACAACCACGGATGAGCGCGGTTTCCCGACTACCAACACTACCTATGCCGGCTATTCGCCTACGACGCCGTGCGTGGACGCCGGCGCAGTGCAGACCAACTACGCCATCAGCTTTACCACCCAGCCGCCATCCAGCGGGACTACAGGCGCGGCGCTGAACCCGGCGCCCGTTGTCACGCTCACCGAGAGCGGCACAGTGTTCACAGCGGGCCCGGGAACGATTGCAATCAGTGATGCGGACGCGGACCTGAACGGCTCATCAACCATCAGCGTTTCGACCACCGCCGGAGCGGCCAGCTTCAGCAACCTTAAATTCACGAATGCCGAGAGCGGCGACACACTCACGGCCATGGTTGCGCTGAATCCGGCGATCTCCGCAACCTCGCCGGCAATTTCGAGCGTCAGCAATCCGTTTAATTTGGCCGCACCGCCGTTCGGCAACCTTGATTTGGTAGCCGACAGTGTGACCAAAAGCAGCACGGTTGGTCAGCTTGATTTGGTGTTGGTACAGGGATGGGTGGCCGACAAGGTCGATGGCGCGCCATTGAGCAACATCAATGTGTACGTCGACGGCAACCTGATCAGCCTGGCAGGCGCGCCAATTCTGGGCGGTGCTCGCCCTGGTGTGGCGGCGGCCTATGGCGCTGCCTACCTCCACTCCGAATTCCAGATGATTTTCTCCGCGTCGATCCTCGCTATGGGCTCTCATGCGGTGACAGTAGTCGCCATTGACTCGGGAGGACGCTCGACCACGCTGGGCCCGCTCAACATCACCGCTGCAACCATCACTGGGCCACCATTCGGGCACCTTGATTCGGTAGCCGACAGCGTGAAGGGAAGCAACACGGTTAGGCCGCCTGATTCGGTGGTGGTAAGGGGATTTGCAGCCGACCAGGTAGATGGCGCGCCATTGAGCAACCTCAATGTCTACGTCGACGGCAACCCGGTTGCCCTGTCCGGCCCGCCGATTCTGGGCGGTGCTCGCCCAGGTGTGGCCGCGGCTTATGGCGCCGCCTACCTCAACTCCGAATTCCAACTGACATTTTCATCGTCAACCCTTGCGCTGGGTCCTCATGCGGTGACTGTGGTCGCCACTAATTCGGGAGGACGCTCGACCACGCTCGGTCCGCTCAACTTCGCCGTTTCACCCACCGTTAAGCCACCGTTCGGCCACCTTGATTTGGTAGCCGACAGTGTGACCAAAAGCAGCACGGTTGGTCAGCTTGATTTGGTGTTGGTACAGGGATGGGCAGCCGACCAGGCCGATGGCGCGCCATTGAGCAACGTTAATGTGTACGTCGATGGCAACCTGGTCACCCTGTCGGGCGCGCCAGTTCTGGGCGGTGTTCGGCCGGGTGTGGCCGCGGCCTATGGCGCTGCCTACCTCCACTCCGAATTCCAGATGAGTTTCTCCGCGTCGACCCTCGCGATGGGCTCTCATGCGGTGACAGTAGTCGCCACTGACTCGGGAGGACGCTCGACCACGCTGGGCCCGATCAACATCACCGTTGCAACCATCACTGCGCCACCGTTCGGGTACCTTGATACGGTAGCCGACAGCGTAACCGGAAGCACCACGGTTGGTCAGCTTGATTCGGTGGTTGTAAAGGGATGGGCAGCCGACCAGGTCGATGGCGCGCCATTGAGCAACGTGAATGTGTACGTCGACGGCAACCCGGTTGCCTTGGCCGGCCCGCCGATTCTGGGCGGTGCGCGCCCGGGTGTAGCGGCAGCCTACGGCGCTGCCTACCTCAACTCCGAATTCCAGCTGACTTTCTCAGCATCGACCCTCGCGCTGGGTCCTCATGCAGTGACAGTGGTCGCCATCGACTCGGGAGGGCGCTCGACCACACTCGGCCCGCTTGCCTTCACCGTGCAATAGGGCAGGCTCTTCGGTAGTGTGGGGAGTGTGGGTGAAATTGTGGGGAGTCCCCACAATTTCACCCACAGAACAAGGCAGTTATGATCGCATCGCTCAAACCCGCATAAACATTGGCCGCAAGTAAATAGCGGGAGATGGCGGCAACGCCGGAACTTGCTCCTGTTGGGTTTTATAAGCCGAGGCGGGTGGGTTCGATTCCCGCCTCGCCTACCAGCCTTCGCCCGTTTGTAGGGCTTCGGCTCGGCGGGCCGTTCCAGGGGCGAAGACTGGATTTCGCCTGCGGTTTTCCGCTCCGCTCTTTTCCTGACAAAATTCAGTATTTAGCCTTTCCGGAAGCCATACGGTTGCTGCCATGATCGGAATTGCGGAAGGCCACATTCCCGTTGCCAACCCTGGCGGGCCGGGGCTAGTATTCCAGATGGCACAAAATTTCTGTACGGGAAGAATCCGGCCTTTGCCGCGCCGCGGCTGTGGTTTTATGGCGCCGGATTCATCAGTTGAAATTGCGCCTTAACTAACACGGTCCGCAGCAAAGCAGCTTGATACCAAACCAGATCGATTCGAGGAAGAAGGAACAGCAATGAAACCAACTGCCATCAAATTGCTTGCCACAGGTTGCGTACTGGCGGTTTCGCTCGGCGCGGGCTGGGCACAAAGCAGCCCCGATCCACTCAAGAGTGGATTCAAGAATCCGCCTGAAAGTGCGAAACCGCGCGTCTGGTGGCATTGGATGAACGGGAACATCTCAAAGGACGGCATCAAGCTGGACGAGGAATGGATGCACAGGGTCGGCATCGGCGGATTCCAGAACTTTGACGCCCAGCTCGACACGCCCCAGGTGGTAGAAAAGCGCCTTGCTTACATGACTCCGGAATGGAAGGACGCTTTCAAGTATGCCATCACCCTCGGCGATCAATTTGGATTCGAGATGGCCATTGCCGGATCGCCTGGCTGGAGCGAAAGCGGCGGTCCATGGGTTCCCGCGTCACACGGCATGAAGAAGTATGTATGGAGTGAAACACGGGTGGAAGGCGGAAAGCCATTTACCGGCAAGCTGTCTCACCCTCCGGCTGTGACCGGCATGTTTCAAAACATGCAAACTCGTGAGTGGTATGGTTCGAATGCCTCCAAAACGCCAGCGTTCTACGCGGATTCGAAGGTAATCGCCTACAAAGTATCTGCAAGCGAAGCTGCGGCCGACGCAATGCAGCCGAAGATCACGTGGAGCAGCGGTACCATCGATCCCGCGCTGCTGAGCGACGGCGATGTGGTGAAGACCGTTCAGTTGCCCAAGGCGCCGCAAGGCGAAAAGGCCTGGATTCAATTCGAGTATTCGCAACCGCAGACCATTCGTGCGATCACCTATGTCGTGGGCAACGACAACCCGCCTCGATGGGGAGAGGTTGGCACCGGAAATGCCGGTGAGTCCTTGGAGGCAAGCGACGATGGGCAGAACTTCCACGTTGTTGCAGCCCTGCCTCACAGCAGCGCGCCGGAAAGCACTATCAACTTTTCGCCGGTAACGGCGAAGTATTTTCGCGTGACATTCGAGACGCTTCCTCGTGCCGCGAATCGCAATGAGGCAGGCGCACCTCCGCCACAGAATGTGCGTATAGCAGAACTTGTGCTGCATTCGGATGCGCGAGTGAATCAATTTGAGACGAAGGCGGCATTCGATATTGAAGGCAATCTCTACGGCTACACGACCGCACCGGTTGCGCCGAGCGAAGCCATTCAAAAATCCGACGTGATCGACCTTACTTCGAAGATGCACTCCGATGGCACGCTCAATTGGACTCCGCCCCCGGGTGAATGGATCGTAATTCGGTTCGGATACTCCCTGATCGGAACAACGAATCACCCCGCCACCGCCGAAGCCACCGGCCTTGAAGTGGACAAGCTGAATCGCGCCGACGTAAAGGACTATTTCGAGAAGTATCTCGATAGCTATAAGGAGACCGTGGGCCCCGATCTGATGGGGAAGCGCGGCATCCGCTACGTGATCAAC
>Ga0302275_10001982_pt1 | contig 21860 bp, 13 predicted proteins | sample III_Bog_N2_2_FD_200229 | JGI IMG/M metagenome (GOLD analysis project Ga0302275, IMG submission 200229) | Peat permafrost microbial communities from Stordalen Mire near Abisko, Sweden - III_Bog_N2_2 | ecosystem: Environmental > Terrestrial > Soil > Wetlands > Peat | place: Sweden: Abisko... | reverse complement strand
ACGTTGTTCCTGAACTTCCATCTTCTTCCACGGCACCGCTTGTCCACCTCCGCGCTCGTTCTCGCTCGCGCGGAAGTGTAAAGCATCTCCAGAGACAATGTGTAAAGAATGTCATGGAACTGAACACTTTGACTCGCTGGACCTTCTCCTGGCCTCTGGCGTTGACGCCATCTACGTCGCCACTCATCCCGACAGCCACGCCGGCCTCTGCATTCAGGCTCTGGAAGCCGGCAAGCACGTGCTCTGCGAAAAGCCTGCGGCCCTGAACGAGCGCCAGGCAGCGGAGGTCCTCGCCGTCGCCCGCCGTTGCGACCGCCTCTTCATGGAGGCCATGAAGCCGCCTTTCTTCCCGCTCTACCAGAAACTCCGCGAGCAGCTCAAGTCCGACCCCATCGGTCCGGTGGGCTTTGTCCGCGCCGGCCACGCCGACGCCACTCTCTCTGCGACTCACCCGCTCCACTACCCCGAACTGGGCGGCGGCGGCATCATGGGCATCGGACCCTATGAGGCCTTTCTGGCTCTGGATTGGCTGGGCGATCTGAAGCGGGTGCAGACCATGGGCCGTGTGGGCGCCGCGGGCGTCGACACGCTGGCGCTCTTCCAGTCTGAGCACGAGCATGGCATGGCCCAGCTCCACACCGGCCTTGACCTGCTCAGCCGAGGCGATGCGCTGCTCGCGGCCCCGCGCGGCTACGTCACCATCCACGCCAACTGGTGGAACCCTCGCCGCGCCACCATCCATTACATCGACGGCCGCGTGGTCGAACTGGACGAGCCCTTCGAGGCCGGCGGCTTCAACTACGAAACCGCCCACTTCTGCCAGTTGATCCGCGAGGGGCTGCGCGAAAGCCCGGTGATTTCGCACGCGCTTATCCTCGCCATGGCCCGCCTGCTTGAAGCCGCCCGCACCGCCCTCGGCGTCCGCTTCCCCGGCGAGTGAGCCGGAACTGGCCTCGGAGCCGCGCCTCCTCTCTGGCGCGGTTGGCCGTAGGCAGTCTGCCCCACCGCAGGTGGTGATAGCATTAAATCTGACAGATGCAGACTAAAAAGCTGAAAATTATCCCCCTGGGCGGTCTTGGCGAGTTCGGAATGAACTGCCTCGCGCTCCGCTGGGAAGACGATATTATCGTGATCGACGCCGGGCTGATGTTCCCGGAGTCGGAGTTGCTGGGAGTGGATGTCGTTGTCCCCGATATCACCTACCTGGTTGAAAACAAAGCGCATGTCCGCGCCATCATCCTCACCCACGGCCACATGGACCACATCGGCGGCCTGCCCTGGATTCTGAACGAAATCAAGGTCCCGGTCTACGCCACCGAGTTCACCCTGGCCTTCGTCGAGGGCATCCTCGATGAGCATCAACTCCTGGACGAAACCGAGCTGATCGAGATCACGCCCAAGGAAAAGTTCACCATCGGGCCCTTCATCATCGAGCCGATCCACGTGACCCACTCCATGGTGGACGCCGTGGCTCTGGCCATCGAAACCCCGGTCGGCGTCGTCATTCACACCGGCGACTTCAAGATCGACCTCTCGCCGCTGGACGGCAAGCTCTTTGACCTGCACACCTTCGCCGATTACGGCAAGCGCGGCGTGCTGGCTCTTTTACAGGATTCGACCAACGTCGAGCGCTCCGGCTACACTCCCTCCGAAATCTCCGTCATTCCGCGTCTCGACGAGATTTTTTCGCGCACCAAAAAGAAGCTCTTCTTCAGTTGCTTCTCTTCCTCCGTTTACCGCATCCGCATCGCCCTGGATCTGGCTCAGGCCCACGGGCGCAAGGTGGCCGTCATCGGCCGCTCCATGATGGAAAGCACCGAAATCGCCCAGGACCTGGGCTACATCGATGTTCCCCAGGGTCTCATCATCAATCCCGGCCAGATGCGCGACTACTCGCCCGAGCAGTTGATGGTGCTCATCAGCGGCACTCAGGGCGAGCCGATGAGCGCCCTGAGCCGCGCCGCCGTTGACAACCACAAAAACGTCAGCATCGACGCCGGCGACACCGTGGTCCTCAGCTCCCGCATCATTCCCGGCAACGAGAAGAGCATCTTCCGCGTCATCGACCATCTCTATCGCCGCGACGCCAACGTCATTTACGACGACGGCTCCAACGGCCTGATTCACGTCAGCGGCCACGGCAGCCAGGAGGAGATGCGCCTGCTCATCAACCTGGTGCGGCCCAAGTATTTCATTCCGGTCCACGGCCACTATGGAAATCTGCGCAAGCACGCTCAGATCGCCATGGAAACCGGCGCCGTCGAGCACGCCATCGTCATCGAGGACGGCGACGTGCTGGAACTGGACAAGACCGACGTCCGCAAGAAGGACAAGGTCACCACTGGCCGCATTTTCATCGACTCCGGCTCGTCCATCGACGTCGTGGAAGATACGGTCCTCCGCGACCGGCGCATTCTGTCGGAAGACGGCATCGTGCTGGTCATGCTGATCATCGACAAGCGCACCGGCAAGCTGCAGCAGCAGCCTGAAGTGATGATGCGCGGCTTTGGCGGCGCTGACATCACCGACGAAGCCCGCGAAACCGTCCTCAAGACCCTGCACGATCTCAACCCCGAGCAGAAGTCCGACTACGGCATGGTCAAGGAAAAGGTCCGCGCCGATCTGAAGCGCTTCGTCCAGAGAAACACCGGCCGGCGGCCCATGATTATGCCCGTCATCATGGAAATCTGAAGATCGGAAAGTCACAGCAGAAAGGGGACAGGCTTAAGCCTGCCCCCTTTTTTATTTTCCAGCGTATTTTCAATGCCAGCCTGAGCGAATTCACGCGCTATTCGCGTGAGGTTCACTTATTCTTCAACGCTTCCGCCCGATACTGCATTCGTGATCACGAATCTTCGGGAAAGTCTTCCGCTAACAATGGCCGCCGGTTCCGCTCCTCTGGTTGAAGCTGTCTATTCTGCGGATATTCCATCTGTGGCTTCGTCGAAGCCCCGCATTCATGCCGAAATAGGCCGCTACCGCCTGCGGCTCGCCGAAACCGCCGAAGATCGCGAAGCCGCCTGCCGGCTGCGCTTCAAGGTCTTCAATATTGAGCTTAAAGAGGGGTTGAAAAACTCCTATCAGACGGGTTTGGATACCGACTGCTTCGACTGTTACTGCGAGCATCTGCTGGTCGAGGACAAGCTGGAGGAAAGCCCGGTCAAACGCGTCGTGGGCACCTATCGGATGCAGTCCGGCAGGACGGCCGGCCGAAATCTCGGCTATTACTCCGAGCAGGAGTTCAGCTTTACTCCCTATGAGCCGCTGCGGGCAGACATTCTGGAACTGGGCCGGGCCTCCATCGACCGCGAGCACCGCACGCCGGAAGTGCTCATGCTTTTGTGGCGGGGAATTGTGCAGTATGCGACAGAAATGAAGCTGCGCTATCTTGTCGGTTGCTCGTCGCTGACTTCAAAAGATCCGTCCGAGGGCTGGCAGATGTATCGCCAGCTTGAGCGTTTCCGGGTTCCACCGGAGTTTGCGACGGAGCCGACAGCCGCATACGCCTGTCCCGCCGAGCAGAAGGACGCCGATGCGCTGATCTTGTCCTCGCACTTGGAATCCAGCGAAATGGAATCGTCCTTGCCACTCCCTTCCGCACCCCTTGTCAAAGTTCCCAAACTTCTGAAGACCTATCTGTCTATCGGTTCCTTTATCTGCGGCCCTCCGGCCTGGGACCGGGAATTCGGCACCATCGATTTCCTCACTCTGCTCGATTTGCGGGCAATGTCGCCCTCTGCGCGCAATCACTTTCTGGCTCCGCTCTCCCATTGAGTCAGCGCCCTTCGGCCTGCTACGACGCTTGGACTTTCAGGAATCCTGCTTTGTTCCGGTCTTTGTAGGGAGTATTTGGCTTTTTTCCCTGGTTCTTTTGTTTTTATATTGAATCTATCGGTAATTCAAGAGTAGTTTGCATTGGATTAACTCTTTATTCATGGAAGAAAGGAAATACTGGCTTTAGAGATTCCATCTTGTTGGCGGAATTGAGGAGCTGGCATGGATAACTCAACCATCTCGTATGTGTGGCGCGACAAAAATGCGTCTCGTGGCTTTCGCTCGGGAGTTTCCCTGCACGGCCACACCAGCAAGTCGAAAGAGACTCTGGACTTATTGGCGGATTTAGGGAATCGGTATCCAGTGATGCGCCCCCTGCTTTCGCGCCTGGAGCGCCGCTCCATGGCCAAGTCCGGAATACGCGTGAATTATGCCGCCAGCTATTGGACGCCGCCTTTGACTCCCAAGCTGGCTTTCGACCTGGAAAGCCGGCAGATCGAAAATCTAGGCGTGGCGCCAATGGTTTCTCTTACTGATCACGACTCCATTACCGCGCCCATGCTGCTGCGCACTGTGCCCAGCGCGCGGCAGATCCCGGTCTCCCTCGAATGGACTGTTCCTTACGCAACACAGTCCTTTCACCTGGGCGTGCATAACCTCCCCAGCACCAAGGCTGACCAGTGGATGCAAATCCTGGCCGGCTATACCGCCAACCCCTCAACCTCTTCCAATGCGCGGCTCAAGGAAATCCTTTGCGCGCTTCACGACGAGCCCAATGTGCTCGTGATTTTCAACCACCCGCTCTGGGACCTTTATTTTGTCGGTCAGGAAAAGCACGAGGTACTGGTGAATGAGTTCCTGCAAAAGAACGGTGCCTATCTCCACGCGCTGGAGTTGAATGGCCTGCGCAACTGGGAAGAGAACCGCGCTGTGCGCCGGCTTGCCGATCAGTGGAATATCGTCACGATCTCCGGCGGCGACCGCCATGGCGTGGAACCAAACGCCAATATCAACCTGACCCATGCCACCTGTTTTACCGAGTTTGTGCACGAGATACGGCGCGAAAAAAGAAGTAATGTGCTCTTCATGCCCCAGTATGCCAGGCCGTGGAAGCACCGCATTCTGCAGTCGACCCTCGACGCAATCCGCCACTATCCGGATTTTCCGCAGGGATCGCGCAGATGGGACGAGCGCGTTTATCATCCCGATGCCAGCGGAGCAATACGCCCGCTCAGCGAGTTGTGGCCGAACGGGTCTGCCCCACGAGCTATAAGCGCCGCGTTAGGAATGGTTCAGCTGATGGGTTGTGCGCCATTTTCCGGCGGTCTGCGCATTGCCTGGAGCGAGTCGCGCGCATTGCAGATGGCCCTTGACGAGAACAATAGATAATTAAGCTAGATCCCTTACAACATGAAGATGTACCCATCCGAAATGTAACGCCGGTTTCCATCCCGCGCTTCCCTACTCAATGAAACAAAATGATGCGGTCAGAGAGCCCGTCCTGGTTGATGCAAATTGCTAATCCGGGGATACAGCGGTTCTCCAATTGCTATACACCGAAACCGATGCTGCGGAGTGGCTTTTTCCTCAAGAAAAAGCCACCCTTCATGATGCCGGCTAGTGTAAATGTATTGGAGAACCGCTCTAAACGAGCCCCGAACGGGCCAACTATGGCAGAATAGCGCTGGATAACTATTGCTTGAGGAAACCAGCGGGGAGAAGGAAAAGTGGTCTATCGAAGGTCCGGCCATGTCACGTTGCGGGACGTTGCCCAGGCTTGCGGGTTTGCAATATCAACTGTCTCGATTGTGCTCAGCGATGCGCCATTGGCGCAGAACGTGGCCGCCGCGACACGCGAACTGATTCGCACAACCGCGCAGCAGATGGGCTACTATCCCGACGCATACGCCCGCTCCCTTCGGCGCAGGCGCAGCCAGACCATCGGAGTTCTTGCCTTTGATCTCTCCGATCCATTCTGCATTCCGACCGTGCGCGGAATTCAGGCAGGCCTGCAAGAAGCCAGCTACGTGCCCTTGCTGATGGACGCGCAGACCCAGCGCGGGCTCTTCGACGGCTATTTGCAGAAGATTCTGGAGCAGCGCGCCGAGGGCGTGATCGTCATCGCGAGCTGGATCTTCGAGGAAACCAACCTGCTGGCCGACATCGAGAAAAATCACGTTCCCGTGGTGATTGTGGGCCGGGATTTGACCGCGCGCGGAATCAGTTCTGTGCTGGTTGACAACGACGCAGGCGGGGCGCTTGGCATGAGTCACCTGCTGGAACTTGGCCATCGGCGGATCGCGGTGATACGCGGGCCTAAAGAGCTCTTCGACAGCGAGCCGAGGTGGGCCGGCGCTCAACAAGCCGCCGCCGAGGCGGGCGTTCAGCTCGATCCGAAACTCGTTTTTCAACTGCCCGGCCTCGTTGATCCGACTTCAGGTTTTGAGGGCGGAGTGCTCTTTTCCAGGCAGATGCTGGCCTCTGGCCGCCCCTTCACAGCCGTGCTTGCCTTCGATGATCTGACGGCGCTGGGCGTGGTGCGCGGCTTGACGGAGGCGGGGCTGCGGGTTCCACAGGATTGCTCCGTGCTGGGCTTTGACGATGTGCTGCCGGCAGCCGTGGCGACGCCGGGAATCACCACCATCCGGCAGCCGCTGAAAGAAATGGGACTGCAGGCTGCCCGGTGGATGATCGATGCCTTGGGGCAAAAAGCCGAACAAGCGCCGAGGCTATACAAGGCACAGCCGGAACTGGTGGCGCGGATGTCCTCGACCCGCCCTGCGCGGCGAGCGGGCAAGAAGAAGCTGAACGAAAGCGGCTCTTGACAGATCAGGCAGATATAGGCGATATTCCAAGATTGAAACGATTGAATAGGCGCGATGCTCTCCGCCCTTCAAGACCATAGGAACACGCATGGCAGCCACTGCCGATAGCACTCAGCCCGAAACCGTTGGCCTCAAGCGCAGTCTGCGCTTCCGGGACCTGGTTCTCTATGGCATCATCCTCATCCAGCCCACGGCTCCCATGCCCGTCTTCGGCGTCATCTACCAGGAGTCGCGCGGCCACGTCGTCACGGCCATTCTGCTCGCCATGGTGGCCATGCTTCTGACCTCCTTCAGCTATGGACGCATGGCGCGCGCTTATCCCCACGGCGGCTCGGCGTTTCTTTATGTCGGCAAGGAGATTCATCCCAGCCTGGGCTACATCACCGGCTGGTGCCTGGTGATGGACTACACGCTCAATCCGCTCATTTGCACTATATGGTCCAGCCGCGCGGCCATGAACTTCCTGCCCGGCGTGCCATACATCGCCTTCGCGGTATTTTTCGCCATCTTCTTTACCGCCCTGAACCTGAACGGCGTGGAAACCTCGGCGCGCATCAACGCCGGCATGGCCGCGGCGCTGGGTGTCGTGATTCTGCTGGTGCTGGCCGCCGCGGTCAACTGGCTTCTCCATCTCTCGCATCCCACGGCCAGCTTCTTTCTCAATCCCTTTTACGATCGCGCCACATTCAACTCCGGCGGCCTGTTGCGCGGCACCTCCATCGCCGTACTCACGTACATCGGTTTTGACGGCATCTCCACGCTCACCGATGAAGCCAAGGACCCGGCGCGCAGCGTGCCTCGCGCCATCATCCTTACCTGCCTCATCACCGGCATTCTGGCCAGCATCGAAGTCTACGTGGCGCAGCTTGTCTGGCCGCGCGGACTGGCCTTCCCTGACATCGACACCGCCTACGTTCACGTTGCCGGGCGCATGGGCGGCCCGATGCTCTTTCTCATCGTGAACGCCGCCCTGCTGCTGGCCACCATCGGCTCCGGCATGGCCTCGCAGCTGGGCGCGGCGCGCCTGCTTTACGCCATGGGCCAGGATGGCGCGCTGCCCCGGCGCTTCTTCGGCGCAGTCAGCCGCAAGAACCGCATTCCGCGCAACAACGTCCTGCTCATCGGCGTCATCTGCCTGGCTGGCGCGCTGGTCTTCAGCTATCAACTGGGCACCGAGTTGTTGAATTACGGCGCGCTGCTTGCCTTCATGGGCGTCAATCTTTCGTCCATGCTCCGCGGATGGCGGCACGGCCGCTGGTCACAGTGGTTCCCGATGCTGCTGTCGCTGGGCGGCATGGCAACCTGCCTCTTCCTGTGGATTCATCTCGGACCGCTGGCGCGGGTAGCGGGCACAGCCTGGGCGGCGGTGGGCATTCTGCTCTTCTTCATTCGCCGCCGCTTCACGGTTCTTCCCGGAGAGGCCGCATGACGCGCCGCTCTTCGCCCCATAAGAAGAGAGACACCCGCCGTTTCGACGTAACCCTCGCAGGCGATGCCAACCTCGACATTCTGCTCTATGGGTTGCCTGAAAATCTGCCTCCCGAGCAGGAGTTGCTCGCCAGCGGAATAGCCCTTCGCCCCGGCGGTTCGGCGGCAATCACCGCGCACAATCTGGCGGCCCTGGGCAGCTCCGTCGGCTTTATCACCACAGCCGCCAAGGACGATCCGGGAAAACTCTGCCAGGCCGAGCTTCGCCAGGCGGGAGTGGATCTCTCCCGCTGTGTTCCGCTGCCGCAGGCACAGACCGGCGTGACTGTGCTGCTGCAACACAAGCACCGCCGCCACATGTTCACCTATGCGGGCGCTACCTTCGATCTGTCCTACAAGGACCTCGACCTGAACTATCTTGCGGATGCGCGTCACTTTCACATGGCCTCCTACTATCTGCTGCGTTCGCTCACGCCTCAGATTCCGCAGTTATTCGCCACGCTCAAAGAGGCCGGACTCACCATCTCGCTCGATCCGAACGACGATCCTGCGCAGCAGTGGGACCGCTGCATTCTGGAAGCGCTGCCCTTCGTCGATGTCCTGATGCCCAATGAACGCGAGGCCTGCCTGCTGGCCGGCGAACCGGAGCTGGACAAGGCCATTGCAGCCTTGCGCGCGCTGGTTCCTCTCGTGGTCGTCAAGCGCGGCGTCAAGGGAGCTTCCGCCTATTCCCGCTCGCAATCCTGGCATGTTGTGTCGCGTCCCACTCAGGTCGTCGATGCCGTCGGCGCAGGAGACAGTTTCAATGCCGGGTTTCTGCACGCCTGGCTCCAAGGCCGGTCCATCGAGGAAGCGCTTGCCTGCGGCAATCTCTGCGGCGCATGGTCCACCACCGCCAGCGGAGGCACCTCAGCCTTTCGCGACCCGCATTCCCTCCGCGCTCTTCAGGCCGCAATAAAGAAACTCTGACAGGGCAGTCTGCCATTGGAAAATAGTCTGCCATTAGATAATCCGGAAGGACTTGGAACCAACCCGTAAACACGTAGCAAAGTAGCGCCGGTCTCCCGGCCGGCTGTCGCGTGGACCGGGAGGTCCACGCCGTACTCTACGCACTCCACAAACAGGAAAAATGCCTTACTTCTGGTTACAATGAAACGCCGCCGGTCCCTACAACGTTATGCCGCCAACCGTCTGTTGACCAAGTCGTTACTAACGACTTGGCGAGAATCCGACCGAAAGGCCGCAACGGAGCCTGTTTGTCTCCCCACTGACGCTTATAATTCGGAGAACTGATAATCGACGGTTTTTTGGTAACCAGTTGAAAGAGAGGTGTAACTTGCGAATCCGTCATGATTTGGTTTTCGTATCGTGTGTGCTTTTCACGATCGCCTTGGTTTGCCTCATTCCGGGAGTATGGAATCTTGTCCTGGCGGGCTATTGCGGCATCGAGAGACTACACGGCATGGATAGGGCATATGCGCACTCAGTTAGCGATGTTGGCAAGCTTACGCTGGCGCTCGTTATCATCGGTCTCATCGTTACATGGACGGGATACCTGAACAAGGTTCGCTGGACCTGGTTTGTTATGTTCATCCTTGTAGCTTGCTTGGCAATTCCAATCGGCATATTGCCGCTCATTGTGCATTCCCGATTGCTGGTGGGGGCAGCGTCGGATTTGATCTTGGAAGCCATCGGAAAGAAACCGGCCACTACTCCGTGGATTTTTTGGCGGTCCTTGTTTGAGACAATCTCGATCTTCTTGCTTATGGTGGTTGCTCTATTCTTGCCGGTGAAATCATTCTTTTTCGAACGGACCGACCCTACTATGTGATCACGTCTCTGATCCGGCCGGTCCCAGCGACCTGGCGAATAGGCGGGTGGCCCACCCTTGATTCGCCCATAAAGAATGGGTGCCCCATCCTTGCGAGTTTTTTCTGTCGCAAGGGTGGGAGACCACAAGCCCCGACCCGCCTCGCCGAAGGCAGTTGGCCGCACCGCAGGTGCCCCGGAGGGAGGCCGCGAAAATAGCCCCGGATGGAGCGCAGCGCAATCCGGGGAATGCCCGCCCATCAAAGCCATGCGCCCCGTAGGGGCGCTGCGAATGCGCGGATTTCCTTATCCTCTCGCGCACTCGGCGAAATGGGTGGGAAACCACAAAAGTCCATGCGAGCAAATAGCGAGCGGCTGGCCGCACCGCAGGTGCCGTGCAGATCATTTCGCTTCCGCAGCGCACCATAAAAAAGGATGTAGCTCTTCGGCCAGCCTGAGCTACACCCCCTCCCCCCCCTACACCCCCGGGGGGTATAGGGTTTGCGCTTGATCGACTGAAACTTCGCCGATGAAAGCGGCTTTATAGCGAAACTACAGTATGTGTATCCCGGAAGCACACCCGCCAAGTGGCTTTTTCGTCAAGAAAAAGCCACACTGGATACTTTTTACAAGGCTATATTTACTGTAGTTTCGCTCTAATGATCGTGAAAACTCTGGTGCTCCAGGTCCCGATTTTGGGACCTGGGCATGACAAACTCAAGGTGCAAAATTATATTGTCAGAAATTAGTGCGCCGCCGCCATTGGCGTAACGGTTTCGGCAGCAACATTCCAGCCCTCGATCTGCACGACTGCATCTCCAGCCGCATCCTCCGGCACGAGCGCCGTCAGCGTGCGCGACTCTCCCGGCGTCAACTCAATCCAGTTGTCGGACCAGAAGACGGGAGCGATCAGTCCGCCCGACGGAGTGCGCAGAGCGGCCCGGAGCTGAAAGGCGAGTGCCGCGGATTGATTGTCGAGATGCACCCGCACTTCGCGCCCCTGCGGCGTCTTCTCGATTTCCGCGCGCGCCAGCACCTTGGCCGGCGGCAGATTGGTCAGCGCGGTCAAATCCTCATGGCGCAGGGCGGGCGTGTGCGTGTAGTCGGTCTTTGTCCAGTCGAAGGTGGTGAGCGTGCCCGGCGTCCAATAGAAGTTCTGGCTCACTGTGCGGCCGGAAGCATCCGACAAGGTCAGTTCAATGAAGAAGATTCTCTCCGCGCCTGAATAGAGGCTCTCCGGAATCACGAAGACGCGTTGCGCGCTGTCGGCGTCCGCATCCAGCGTGGTCTCGGAAGTGAACAACTCCTTCCACGCCAGATTGTGAACATGAACACTGGCATGAAGTCCTCGCGCCGGTTCATAGGTGCTGTTCACCACCACAATCGAGCGGTCGTCGTAAGAGTACTGAATGTGCAGCGGCTCGCAGGCCTTCTTGGTTGCAAAGTATCCGGCTCCGGCATCCAGGTAATAGTCATAGAGATGCCAGATCATCGAGGGCCATGCGTTGTTCAGCATCCATTGAATGACGCCCGTGGACGCGTACTTGTTTTTGCCGTATGCCTCGAACATGGCGCGCTCGGAGTCGTATTCCATCGTCTGCGCCATGCGCTCGTATTCGGCGGCGGAGCGCGGCCTGGCATAGACGGCTTCCATCGTTTCGTCGAAGACCTTGAGGTTGGCAAATTCGCCGCCGCCCATGTGCAGGCTCCAGGCGGCTGTTGGCGGCCATGCCTCGGCATCGGGCAGGAACTTCTGCCGGCTGGCCAGCGACGGAATCGCCGGCCCAGGGCTGGTTTCCGTGTTGAAGCCGAAGGCGCCGCCGTACTGCTTGTCCAAGGACCAGTAACTCGGCGCGACATAATCGTACGGCCCGTTCATCTTGACTCCACTGGCCCCCGTGACGGTCGTGGGCGCGGAGGATGCCGAAGAGAGCACCGGGTTGGGCCAGTGCGTCTCGGACTCAACCGCAAGGTAAGCCCGCTCCACATCGGCGGTCGGAGGATTGTCGCTTCCGTTCAGCCATACCAGCAGGCTGGGATGGGCCCGCAGCCTGAGCATCTGCGCGCGCAGCGAGGCAGTGGCGATAGTCAGGTCCTCCGGGGTCCAGTCCTTCCAGTGTTCCCAGTGGTCGCAGCAGCACCAGCCCGCCATCACCAGGATGCCCTGCTCGTCGGCCAGATGAAAGAATTCATTGGTTTCGAGCTTGCCCTCCAGGCGGATCGTGTTGAGGTTCATGTCGCGCACCAGGCGGAACTGGTCGCGCAGCCGCTTCTCATCGGTGCGCAGAAGCATGTCCTGCGACCAGCCCGCGCCGCGAATGAGGATGGGCTTGCCGTTCACGCGAAACAGGCGGCTGCCGTTGGCCGTCAGCTCAGAGGTGATTTCGCGGAATCCGAAGTCCACGCTTTGCTCATCCGTGAGTTGGCCTTGGGCACTGAAGCTCATGGTCAGCCGTTCGAGATGCGGCTGGCCCATCTGGCGAGGCCACCAGAGCTTGGGATCGCGAATACGCAGTTGCGGAAACTGCCGCGGAGTGAAAACAACGCTCCGGTCTTCGTGCGGCGCAAGCTCGACCGGCTGCTCGAACCGGACGCCCGCGGCCGTGCCGGCCACCAGTCCTTTCACGGCGTGATCGGTGGCGTTGTGCAGCTCGGCGTAGACGGTCAGATCGGCTGTGCTGAGCGCCAGGTCACTGAAATGAGTGACCGCCAGCGGCGAACGCAGAGTGACCGCGCCAGTGGTCACCAGATCGACTGCGCCGGTGAGGCCCATATCTTTATCCGGCGGGCAGGGATTCCAATCCACCCAGTTGATTCCCAGATCCTTTTCCGTGGGCGCAAAGGTCTCCACTGCCAGCACATTTTTCTGGCCGGGCAGCAGATACGGCGTCACATCGAAGTCATAGGTGCGACAGGCTCCGGCAACCGCGGCAGAATCCGCGATCTTTTTGCCGTTCAGCCAGATGTCGGCGCGGTAGTTGATGCCGCCAAAGTGCAGCCAGTAATGCTCTTCCGCATGTGCCGCGGCAGGCGCGGTGAACTCGTCGCGATACCACCAGCCGCAGCGGTAGGGGCTCTCCTGCGGCATGGGCAAGTTGGAAAAGTCCTGGCCGATAGGATAGCCGCCGCCAGGAATCTGGCGCAGGTTCAAGCCGTAGTAGGGATCGGGAATGACTCCCGCAGCGGCCTGAGCGGCCAGCACGGTGCTGGGCACGGCTGTCTTCAGCCAGTCCTCTGCCGCATACCCCTCCGCTGCAATGGTGTCGCCCTTGGCCTGAAGCTGGCAGGCCGACTGCACCCGCCATCCTTCGTGAAGCGGCGTTACGGTTGCCGCTTGCAGAACCGCGGGCAAACCCGCCATCACCAGGAAAAGAGAAGCAAACCTTCTTTTCATGAGCACCTGCCTATTGGACAAGCATAGAAGAAGCCTGTACGTTAAATCGTTTCAATAAAGGGAATATCATCCCAGCTCCCCTGCTTTGTCAAGCAGCTTCCGCGTCGTTCCTCTATTCCCTGTTCCTTCGCCAAGGAGTCGAGAAGATCCGTGAGGCTGCCAGGTGAAGTGCGGGGGCAGGAACTCGTGAGAAACAGCCACAATTGGCAAAGGAAGGTGACAACAATGCGCGACACCTGGGATTAGCAACCAGGCGGCAAGAACGCACTATCCAACTTTTTTGCTTGACAGCGGATGCAATAGCTCCTACATTTTTTGCGTGATTGAATCGTTTGAATATCAATGTATGACCTGGAGATAGCCATGAAAAACCGCAATGTAGTCACTTTTTCTTTGCCGAGTTTTCTCCTTACATGGATTCTGGTTCTTTGTGCTACCCCCGCCGCCTTCGCCCAAGCCGGCAGAGGAAGCATCAGCGGTTTGATCTCCGACCCGACAGGCGCCATTGTCCCCGAAGCCAGGATCACCTTGCTCGACCACGCAACCGGAGTCGAACAGCATTCCGTTGCAACGGCGGCTGGCTTGTACACATTTGTGTCGCTCAATCCCGGCGTCTATAAAGTGACGGCCAGCATGAAGGGCTTCGAAACCGTCGCTCAGGACAATGTGAAGGTGACTGTGGATCAGGTCACCACTGTCAACATCGCTCTGCGCGTGGGCAGCGTCAGTGACACGGTCACCGTATCGGAGTCCGTCGACTTGTTGCAGACCAGCAACTCCACCGTCGGCCAGCTCATTTCCGCCGAAACCATAGATCGGGTCCCGCTGCTGTCGCGCGATGTCTTCGATCTGGTGCAACTGAGCGCTGGCGTGACTCCTGCCAATGGAACTCCCAACTCGTCCAATTCCGAGGCCATGACCAACATATCGTCCGGGCGTCCGGGCGTCGATGTCTCGTCGTATACGATCAACGGCGCCATCGAAGGTTCTGTCTATTACATGCTCGATGGCAGCCCGCTGGGGATTGCCGAAAACAATGCCGGGGCCATCATCCCGGCAATGCAGATTCCCGAGGACGGTGTGGATGAGTACCGCGTCGAGACGCAAAACACTCCGGCCTCCTATCAGAGCGGCGGCGCGGGCGTCATCAGCCTGGTCAGCAAGTCCGGCGGCGACAAGTTTCACGGCGATGCTTTCGGGGTTTTCCGGCCAGACGTACTGGCTGCAAACGATTCTTTCAACAAGCAGAGCCAGCTGGCCAGCGGCGCGGCCAACTCTGCGCCCTCGTTCCACCGCTATCAGGAAGGCGGCTCGATCAGCGGGCCCATCCTGCACAAGAAGCTCTTCTTCTTCGCCGATTACGAAGCCACGCAGCAAAAAATGTTCGATGGTTCAAACGTCTTCACGGTTCCTACCACTGCGGAGCGCACAGGCGACTTTTCCGCCGACAGCTTCACGATCTATGACCCGACCCAGCCCGACAATCCCGATGGGACGCGGCAGCCGTTTACCGGAAACATTATCACCAACCCGAATCCCATTGCGTTGAAGTTTCTTTCCGAGTTTCCCAAGTGCAACGCTCCCAATCCGGCTACATGCGATGCAGACACGAATGGAGACGTAAACAATCTTTATGTCCCCGGTCTGGACCCTCTGACCGCGCAGAAGTTCGACATTCGCATGGACTACTTCAAGAGCGAAAAGCAGCGTCTTTTCGGTCGCTTCTCCTTCGACCGGCTGTTCAGCTCGGGTGTGAACGCCTTCAAGAACCCGTGGGATCTGGACTACGCTCAGAACATTACAAATGGGCGCAATATCCTGGTAGCAGACGATTACACCCTGAATCCGACAACGGTATTGCAGTTGCGCTACTCCTTTACGCGCCACTATGAGAATCAGGGAGGCGACCCCGGCCAGAGCGCCATCGACAACCTCGCCTCGCTGGGCTTCGCCTCGCCGACCGAGGCCGACGAAGTATACAAGACCCTTCCCTATGTGACGTTCTCCGACGTGGGAGGCGGCATTGGCGGCACCGCGAACTGGAACACTCTCATCTATGCCAGCGAGAACAGCGATGTGAGCGCGACCCTGACGAAGGTCTGGGGCAAGCATGAGATCAGCGCCGGCGCGGAGTATATGAAGAGGTTCCTGAATGTAGGCCAGCCGCCGGCGCCCTCCGGTTCCTACAGCTTTGACATCACCGCTACGGATCAAACCGTAAGTTCGGGCGTTGGCGGCAACGATTTCGCCTCGTTCCTTGTGGGCATGGGATCAACGCCTGGCAGCGAAAGCTGGAACTTTACCAAGGATTTGTTTGTCGCCGAGGCCAGTCCGTATTACGCGGCCTTTTTTGAAGACAACTACCATGTCACCCCGGCTCTTACCATTTCCTTGGGGCTCCGCTGGGACATCTTCGGCGGCCGCACGGAGCGTCACAACCGCCTGGAGTACTTCGACCCGAAGGCCGTGAGCACTGTCAGCGGCGTATCTTTTACCGGCGGCGAAGTTTTCGCTACCGGCGACAGCCGCTCTCCCTTTGCGACGAATCTGACGGATTTCAGCCCACGGCTTGGCGTGTCATGGCAGTTGGCGAAGAACCTGGTCGCGCGGGCGGGCGGCGGCTTCTACTACGGCCCAAGCGCGCAGATGGTGGGCAGCGCATGGCTCAACAGCGACGGCTTTTCGTCGGTAACCAACTGGAACGCCACCTGTTGGAACGCCGATGGCAACTCTGTATTTGCCGGCACGAATCAGTGTGTAGGCGCAGCCGCGGGAAGCCCCGCGCCAAGCGTGACGGGAATTTATTCACTGAGCAATCCGTTTCCCACTGGTGTTGTTCCGCTGACCGGATCGACGCAGGGTTTGGCGACCAATCTCGGCTCGACGCCCAACGTGATGCTGCACTCGCAGCGCACGCAGACGACCTATAACTTCAACTTCGGCCTGGAGTACGAGTTTCCGCACGCCGTGGTGGTGAGCGCGGGCTATGTGGGCAGCAGAGGCCTTTTCCTGCCGCTCAGCCAGGTTGATCTGAATCAGCTCGATCTGGGAACCATTCAGAAATATGGCGCTTCTTTGTGTGTTGACACTTCAGACCCGGCCTGCATTATGGTGCCCAATACCTGGCAGGCAATCCAACCATCCACCAACGCCAATTATGGCGCCTCCACCGTGCCTCTTTGGGTGAGCCTGCAGCAGTACCCGCAGTTCGGCACCGGCAGCTACGGCGCGGGAAACGGCGTTCTGGTGCATGGCGATCCGATTGGCGACTCGGAGTACAGCTCTCTGCAAACCAAGGTGCAGAAACGCATGACCCAGCACTTCACCACGCTGGCCAGCTTTACCTGGTCCAAGCTGATGACCGACGACGGCAATCCCCCGCTCGGCTTCGTCGGCGCTCACGGCGGCGCGCCGCAGGACACAAAGAACATGAGCCTCGAACACTCCGTCAGCCCGCAGGATGTGAAGTATCAATTCACGTGGCAGGCATCCTACGATCTGCCTATGGGCAAGGGCAGGGCGCTGAATCTGAACGGACTGGGAAATGCCATCCTGGGCGGATGGACCGCCAACGGCGTTTTCTACCTGAGCAGCGGTGTTCCCATCGCTTCGCCAACCTCCGGGGTAGCGCCTTCGTACTTCAATCAGCGGGCCGATATGACCTGCGACCCAAGCAAGGGCGCGCCACATACGGCGGCAACGTGGTTCAAATCTGATTGCTTTGCCTTGCCCGCCAGTCCGTTTGTGCCTGGAAATGCGCCGGCGTATCTTGATCACGTACGCACCATGGGAGCCAACGATGTGGACATCTCTCTCTTCAAGAGTTTCCGGCTGAGAGAGGAGAGGAATCTCCGTTTTGAAGTCTCTTCCTTTAACATTGCCAACAAGGCGCAGCTCGGAATGCCGGGTGTGCCGTCAATCACCGCCGTGCAGACAACTCCGGCTCAGGCAGCCGCATTCGGCCAGATCACGGGCAACATCAATTCACCGCGTCAATTCCAGTTCGGGTCGAGGTTTACATTCTGAACAGCGGTAGTTTTTAGGAGGTGCTTTTTTGAAGACGATTCATTTGCTGCGCTTGGTCTTGTTCCTTCTTTTCTCGGTGGCTTTGATGCATGTTTCGCCGATTTGCGCCCAGGAAGAAAACTCGCTCCCATTGATGCCCTTGCCGGCGCACATAGTGGCCGGCCAGGGTCAGTTTCTCATTGATGGCAGCTTTGGCATTGGCCTCGAAGGCTACACGGAGCCTCGTCTGGTGTTGGCCCGGCAGCGCTTTCTGGACAGGCTCTCCCAGGAGACCGGAATCTTCTTCCAGGGCGAGGCGCAGGCCAGCCCGGCGAGCTTTACGATCAAAACTGGCGGGGCGAGCGATCCGGTGCAGCAGCTTGGTGAGGATGAGTCCTATCGCCTGGACATTTCGACAACTCATGTGCAGTTGACGGCGGCGAATCCGCTCGGCGTGCTGCGTGGTCTGCAAACTTTCCTGCAACTGGTCAAGATCACGCCTCAGGGTTTCGGCGTGCCTGTGGCCGCCATCGACGACCAGCCGCGGTTTCCATGGCGCGGACTGATGCTGGATGCCGGGCGGCACTTCATGCCGGTCCCGGTGATTGAGCGCAACCTGGACGGGATGGAAGCCGTGAAGATGAATGTCTTCCACTGGCACCTTTCCGACAACCAGGGATTTCGCGTGGAGAGCAGGCAATTTCCATTGCTGCACGAGAAGGGCTCTGGCGGCCTTTACTATACGCAGAAGCAGGTTGGCGAAGTCATCCAGTATGCGCGGGAGCGTGGAATCCGCGTGGTTCCCGAGTTCGACATGCCCTGCCATACGACTTCGTGGTTCATCGGCTACCCCCAGCTGGCCAGTGGCGCGGGCCCGTACCAGCTTGAAACCCGCTGGGGAGTCTTTGATCCCGCGATGGATCCCACGCGCGAAAGCACGTATCAGTTTCTCGATAAGTTCCTGGGCGAGATGACGGCGCTCTTTCCCGATGCCTACTTCCATATTGGCGGGGATGAGTGCAACGAAAAAGAATGGGATGCAAATCCACAGATCAAGGCCTTTATGACTGCGCATGGCCTGCAAAACGATGCGGCCCTGCAGTCCTATTTCACGGCAAGGGTGCAGAAGCTGGTGGCCGGCCACCACAAGATCATGGAAGGCTGGGATGAAGTGCTGCAGCCCGACACGCCGCATGATGTTGTGATTCAGTCCTGGCGCGGACCATCAGCTCTGGCTGAGGCCGCGCGGAAGGGAAATCGCGCGATGCTTTCTGCCGGCTACTACATTGACCTGAATCAGTCTGCCGCCGAGCATTATCTGGCCGATCCGCTGGCAGGCGACGGCGCATCGCTTACCGTGGAGCAAAAGGCGCGCGTTCTAGGCGGCGAAGCCACCATGTGGAGCGAGTTCGTGACTCCGGAGAACGTCGACAGCCGCATCTGGCCCCGCACAGCGGCCATCGCTGAACGGCTGTGGTCTCCGCAGGAGACGCGGGATGTGCGTTCGATGTACAGCCGGCTTGCGATCATCTCGCGGCAGCTTGAGTACTACGGCCTCGAGCATCAGTCGTTTACCGGCCTCATGCTGCGGCGCATGAGCGGCGAGGACGATCCAGAGCCTCTGAAGGTTCTGGCGGCGGTCGTTCAGCCTCCGGAAGGCTATACGCGGGGCGGGCTGAAGGAGTACCACACCTTTACTCCGCTCAACCGGCTTGTCGATGCCGTTCCTCCGGAAAGCGAGACGGCGCGGAAATTCAACGATCTTGCGAAGCTGATCGCTGCCGGAAAAGCATCTCCAGAGCAGTGGCAGGAAGCCCGGAACTGGCTTGCGCTCTGGCGCGACAATGACGCCCGGCTGCAACCTTCGCTGGAAAAGTCGGAGATTACGGCGGAACTGGCGCCGCTTTCGCGCAGTTTGTCTCAGGTTGCTGCGATGGGTCTGCAGACTCTGGATGATCTGCAGAATCATCGTATGGCCGATGCAACTGCGCTCCAGAAGAATCTGCAACTGCTTGAAGCCGCAAAAAAGCCCCAGGCCGTTCTGCTCGATATGGTGTCGCCGTCTGTTCAGTTGCTTGTTCAGGCAACTGCGGCTCAATAGTCACACGCTGTTTCGCTGCCTCAGGGGCGCGGAAGATTCCATGCAATTCCGCTTCAGAGAATTGCCTGGCAAGAGCTTCAAGCGGATCAATTCAAGCGGATCAATCAAAAAGAGAAAAAAATGGCCCGGATCTCAGAAATGATCCGGGCCTTTTACAGTGTCAGGGGACCACCCTTTATTGCTTAACCGAACGGCAAACATCGCCGCTGTAAACGATTTCATTTTGGCCCGAATAAAACTTTTTCCAAACTCGAGCCACCACTACCAGATGCCTCGACCCTCGAGGCTTTGCCGCACGCGTTCAAATCGCGCAGGTAAGATCGTTCAAATTGCCGATAATGTAAAGGTATTCTTGCCGGGGAGGATTGCGAAAGGTTAATGTTGTACGGTCTTGTTCGGTAACACTCGGCCCGTAATGTACATTTTGTACGTTGTTGATTATAATATAGATAGATATAAATTTCCCAATGGGTTCTTTGCCCTGTTGCAAGCGCGTGCCACTTGCCGCTATCATTCGGTCGTTGATCAGGCCAAAGACGCCCGGCAGTACGGGCAGGAGTGAAGTAATGCCAGATGACTCCAGTCTGCCCTCGCAAGAGGCGGAACGCGACGAACTCAATGCGGTCGTGGAGGCCTTGGCGAGGACACCCCGGCTTTCGCGCCTTGTAAGTTATCTTGGCGAGAAGTATTTCGCGGGCGCAATCGATCAGTTGCACGAGTACAACATCGCAACCGAAGTTTTTGGCCGGTCCAAGACCACCTTCGACGCTGGAGAGGACGCCATTGCGCGGGTCGAGGCTCACCGGCTGCGCAAGAAGCTGAAGGAGTTCTACGAGACCGACGGCAGGGAGCATCCTGTGCAGCTTTCGGTTCCCTCAGGAACTTATGTGCCCGTGTTTACACACCGGGTGGGCAAACTTCCCTCCCCCGCTTCATACGGAACATCGCAACTCCTGAAACCAGGCATCGGTTCTTCCGCGGCATCGGAACTGGGTCAACTGGCAGATCTGCGGAGGGTAGGACGCGGCATATTCCGACTCCGCCTAAAGAGAAAGGGATGGCTTTCCACGCTGCTGGCCGCCGCAGCGGTCCTTGCCGCGCTCGGGGTTTACCTGGCCATTCATTTGGGCACGGCTGCCAAGAGCAGGGACAGCGGGACCAGTCCTGCGCAACTTCCGTCCACTGCCCAGCCGGTCTCCCGAGACTCGGCATCCTTGCCGATTCGCATCATGGCAGGCTACAGCGGAAGGCCACAGATCGACAGCGCAGGGGCGGTCTGGGGACCCGACAGGTACTTCAAAAGTGGAGGAACCTGGAAGCTCCCACCGAACTTCATCGCCCGGACCAGCGACCCAATGCTTTTTGAGCAATGGCGGACAGGGGATTTCTTTTACGACATTCCTCTCCAGCCGGGCGTCTACGAGCTGCACCTCTACTTCTTGACCATCGACCGGGCCAGCGAAACGAACTCCACTTTCAGCATTGGAATCAACGGAAATGTCGTTCTGCAGGGCTTCGACGTGAATTCGGACGCCATGGGGGAAAATATCGCCGATGAGCGTGTCCTTCGGGACGTGTCCCCCGCCAAAGACGGTTACCTTCACCTGGCTTTCACCAGCGAGCGCGGGGCCCCGGCGCTGAATGCGATCGAGATTCTGCAGGGTATTCCGAACAAACAGCTCCCCATCCGCCTGGTTATGCAGCCAACTTCCTTTACCGATCACGATGGGCAATTCTGGCATCAGGACAACTACTTCATGAACGGCCGCCTTTCGACCAAGCGCCAGCAGATCGAGGGTTCACCCGATCCGGACCTCTTTGCCGGCGAGCGCTATGGGCATTTCTCCTATGCCATCCCCGTGGATACCCGCGACCGGTACACGGTGGTGCTCCACTTTGCCGAGTTCTACATCGGTCCTCACGCCTCGGGCGTGGGCGGAACAGGAAGCCGCGTCTTCCGCGTGATGTGCAATGGCGTGCTGCTACTGGACAACTTCGACATTTTCAAGGAAGCCGGCAGCCTCCACGCGCTCACCAAGACCTTCTACCACCTGAAACCGACAGCGCAGGGAAAACTGAATCTCACCTTCGAACCGATCGCGAACAACGCCACGGTTTCAGGCATCGAGATTCTGGACGAATCAGAGTAAGCCTCTCTACTTGCAAGGGATAAGCAGCACGGGCTCGGATGTGGCGGGAACTGTGACTGTGAATCTGACTCCCAGGCCTTCTGCGGTGATCGCGCAGTGATTACGGGTGGGAGATTCTCTCTATTCAGCCGCTCGCAGAATTGCCTTCAGGCTGTTGATTGTTGTCCAGCACGGGAGTTTCCCTGACTCAGGCTGCAATCTTCATGGCAAAATTTCATCGGATCAAGCAGCTGGCTGTATACCCCCAGGGGGTTAGGGGGGGGAGGGGGTCATAAGCGCTAAGATAATGTCTCAATTTGCGGTCTTCGTTTTCGATTGGGCGCGCTCAAGGCCACAGTAATTTGGTTCCAGTTTTGCACGACAGCTTGCAGCAG
>Ga0302275_10001980_pt1 | contig 21867 bp, 15 predicted proteins | sample III_Bog_N2_2_FD_200229 | JGI IMG/M metagenome (GOLD analysis project Ga0302275, IMG submission 200229) | Peat permafrost microbial communities from Stordalen Mire near Abisko, Sweden - III_Bog_N2_2 | ecosystem: Environmental > Terrestrial > Soil > Wetlands > Peat | place: Sweden: Abisko... | reverse complement strand
GAAGTCCACTTTGATGTAGTCGGCCAACTCCACCAGAGGATCGAATTTCCTCTCCCACACAAAATCATCCAGCGCCAGGCGGTAGCCAGACGCCTTCAGCCTCCGGCAGGCGGCAATCAAATCCGGAGTCGGCTCCACGGTCTCAAGGATCTCAAGAACTGTCATGTCCTTGGGCAAAATTCCTACAAGCTCCTCGGTCAGCGCATCCAAAGTGCAATTCACAAAGGCCGGCAAGCCGCCAGTGAGTTTCTCCAGCCCAAACATCACAGTGTTGTCGAGGATGGTCATGGTCGCCTTGTCGCCATCTCCTCGAAAGGCCAGCTCCGGTCCGGCCCTGAAGAGCAATTCGTACCCATGCACCCGGCCGTGCAGATCCAGAATTGGCTGGCGCGCTACGTATCGAAGTCCTTCTCTCCACTCCGTCGAGATCGACTCAAGGGCTGAGGCCGGTGTAGCGAGAACTGCCATAGATACCTTCCAGCAGCGCCTATCGGCTGAATGCGTCGATAAATTCAATGCGTGAGCAAGACCTGCCGGTTTTTAAGCACGAGGAAGGAAGCCGTTAGTTCACGGCGGCGGGACGGGAAACGAACTCGTTCACCGAGCGGACGATCAGACCTTCAAATGGAAGGTGGAGCGACGCACTCGATCTTGGTGCCTCCTGACGTACTTGGGGATAAGGATCAGGAGCTTGTCGGAATAGCCGCGGCCGATTAGGTCGAGAATCGTCCCGCGCATTTGTTATTCGGCCCTGGACTCGATCTCAACCGCTGCCGTCGAACCGAAAGTTCCGTCAATGCGGGCAAAACTAGCACCGCAACTCGTATTGATGCTCGCCCACGACTCAGGCAAGCGTTTTGAGTTTCGCACACGAGTACTGATTTTCCGTATTTGTCATGCTGCTGCCCTTCGCTCCGAGTTCCTGATGAATCCTTTAGAGGCGCGCGTCAGGTCGCTCTCACCCGTCTTCCAGTCGATTCGGATGGATATTCTGGGAAACAGCGTGAGCCAATTGTCAGGTCTGCGCGTAGCCTCTTTGTGTGGGCGCGCAGAATACAAAGGTAGTCGTGAAGCGGATTCCGCGGCTCCATCATCTGATGATATTCGCCACATTGCCCGCGAAGTTCGGCGCAGCAACATCTTCAGTCGCTGCCAACAGATTCTATGCGCAACCCGGAATGAAAGTGATGTGCGATTCAATGCGAGCGCGTGCAATTCAGTGCAACCCCCCGACCCGCTTTTTGAGTCAACTGAATTTCCGCGAAGGATGGGTGTGTATCACTTTCGTATCACAGCAGCCTTCTTGGATGTCCACTCATATCAGATTAAGTCATTTATTATGAGTGGTGAGCTCGGTGGGGATCGAACCCACGACCCACGCCTTAAAAGGGCGTTGCTCTACCAACTGAGCTACGAGCTCACATCTATTTCAACTTATTTAGATTCAATAAATTGAAGGCTATTCAGTTTTGAAGTCCTCGTGACCTTTTTGGCGTTGGTAGCCAATTTGTAGCCACTTTGTACCGAAACCGATCCCGGGCGAACCAGGGTCTCCAGCGCTTGCAACTTGTGAGTTGGGACGAGATGGGCATACCGGGGGGTCATCGCGATCATCTTGTGTCCCATCAGTTCCTGCACTGTTTCTAAGTCTACCCCAGCCACCACCAGACGGCTAGCGAAAGTGTGCCGGAGGATATGCCAGGGAACCCCATCGATCTTCGCCTGTTCGAGGGCGGTCGCAAACCACTTGCGCGGGTTCTTGATCAGCACGTCACGCTTGGAATGGAATAGGGTCGGAGGTAGTCCGAGCCGCTTGTGACGATCCTGGAGGCGTCTGAGCACCTCTACGTCGGCACTGTTGAGAGTGACGAAACGGCCCGTGCCGTTCTTGGCGATTGAGAGGTCGAGGACCACCGGTCCAGATCGACCTGGTCCCGGGCGGCGGTGAACTGCTCGGACGTGCGTATGCCGGGATGCAGAGCGATAGCGAGCCGCGCAAAGGCGCTTTCACCTTCGTCCCTGATACGGCCGGGGCAAGGCGCCGGCGACGGCTTTCCGGAGCTCAGCATCGTAATAGGTCACATTGCTACGCAAGACAACGCGGCGTTCACGGCAACGGCTCCGTCCGCGGTAACTGCTCCGTCCACTGCAACTGCTTTAGGAGCCGGCAGGTATAAAGTAAAACTTCGCAGTTTAGCTTTGTATATGCTAGAGTCGATCTATGAGCAAACAGAAGAGCAATTCGGGAGCGACGCGCGTGTCGGCTCTGGCAGGGGAGCTTCGTGTTCTGATCAGCCAACTGAAGCGCAGGCTAAGGGAACAGACCCATCTGGGCGACTACACCTGGTCTCAGGCGGCTGTGCTCATCCGCTTGGAACGCGATGGTCCCGCCACAGTAAGTGCACTCGCTCGAGCTGAGGGTGTGCGACAGCAATCCATGGGCACCACGGTTGCCGCGCTTGAGGCGGCCGGCCTTGTGAAAGGCTCACCCGACCCGACCGATGGACGACAGACGATCCTGTCTCTCACAGATACCTGCCGGGAAATCGTCAAGACCAACCGGGCCGCAAAAGACGATTGGTTGTTCCGTGCCATCGAAACGAAACTCTCTTCCGCGGAGCAGGAGAAACTCGCGGTCGCCCTTGAACTGCTCAAACGCCTCGCCGATTTTTAGGCAGATCCGCTGCCGAATTCGCAACCGGTCTATTTCGACCGATAAGGAGAACATCATGGCAGTCACGGCTCTCGACCCCAAATCCGCTCTCATCCTCATAGACCTGCAGAAAGGCATCGTTGCTTATCCAACCGTCCATCCGGCCGGCGAAGCGGTAAAGCATGCCGGCGCGCTCGCCGATGCATTCCGCCGCCACAGCCTGCCGGTGGTGCTCGTCAACGTCACCGGTATCGCGCCCGGACGGACGGAGCAGGCTCGCCCACGCGGAGAGTTTCCTGCCGGATGGGCCGATCTTGTCCCCGAGCTAAACCAGCAGCCGGAAGACCACACCGTGACAAAGCGGACGTGGGGAGCATTCACGAACACGGGCCTTGATGAACATCTTAGAAAACTGGGCGTCACGCAGGTCGTGATCGCCGGCGTGGCCACCAGCATTGGCGTGGAATCAACCGCGCGCCAGGCGCACGAACTAGGGTTCAACGTGACGCTCGCCGTTGACGCCATGACCGATATGAGCCCTGAAGCCCACAACAACAGCATCACGCGCATCTTTCCCCGTCTGGGTGAAACCGGCACAAGCGGGGAGATCGTTGCTCTGCTCGACAGCACACGCGCGTGAAGGTACCGGCAGGAGATTCGGGTTCGACAAACAATTTCGACAAACAATGAAAAGGAGCAACTGGCTATGAATTGGATTCACTCTGTGTCTTACTTCTTTGGTGGCGCCTTCCTTGCAAATGCTGTTCCGCATTTTGTGAGCGGCGTGATGGGACGCCCCTTTCAAAGCCCCTTTGCGAAACCGCCCGGTAAGGGGCTTTCTTCCTCGACCGTAAATGTGCTTTGGGGATTCTTCAATTTGGTTGTTGGTTACCTGCTTGTCTGCCGTGTTGGAAACTTCGATTTGCGCTCCGCAACGCATATCGTTGCATTGGGACTGGGCGTTTTCTTCATTGGCCTGATGAGTGCGCGGGGCTTCGGACGGTTCCACGGTGGCAATTCTCCCGGAGATGCGCGAGAGACACGGTGAAGGACATTTCCCCCAATCTGTCTAGCGAGACCGATCAACTCGATCCGATTATTTGGAAGATCACTTCCGTTGTTGTGCTCGGCTCTTTTCTCTCCCAGCTCGACGCAACCGTCGTCAATGTGTCTCTATCGAGCCTCGCCGTGCAATTGCATAGCAGCCTCGCGGCGATTCAGTGGGTCACGAGCGGATATCTTCTGGCACTCACACTGATGCTCCCTCTGAGCGGCTGGCTGGTAGACCGCATCGGGGCCAAGGCCCTTTATTTATGGTGCTTCTCGGCTTTCACGCTTTCCTCAGCCCTATGCGGAATCGCATGGTCGGCGAACTCGCTTATCGGGTTCCGTGTGCTGCAAGGCATGAGCGGAGGTCTACTGGCCCCGATGGCGCAGACGATGATGGCGCGCCATGCGGGAAAGCACATGGCGCGCGTGATGGGTTATGCCGCTGTACCGATTCTGTTCGCACCGATCCTCGGCCCGGTGATTGCCGGCGCTATTCTGCAATATGCTTCCTGGCGCTGGCTTTTTCTGGTCAATCTTCCAGTGGGGGCACTGGCTGTCCTATTGGCCGTTCTCATCCTGCCCAAGGATCATGAGGAGATAAGGCCGCGAGACCTCGATCTTGTTGGGCTGGCGCTGTTGTCGCCCGGACTGGTGCTCTTTCTCTATGGCTCCGATCACCTGGGCGATCGAACAGGTCTTGCGGCTCTCATTGTCTCCATCGCTCTGCTTGCAACGTTTTTCTCGACCGCCGCAAAAAAGGGAGACAAAGCCCTGATCGACCTTCGCTTGTTCAGGAGCAAAGTGTTCTCAGCCTCGGTGGTCACGCAGTTCATGGCGAATGGCATCGCGTTTGCCGGTCAGATGCTGATCCCGATCTATCTGATCCGCGCTTGCGGCCTGTCACCCAGCGCAACGGGCTGGCTGCTGGCTCCTCTTGGCTTAGGGATGATGTGCTGCTACCCGCTGATGGGAACCTTGACGAAGCGTTTCGGCATTCGCAGAGTGTCGGCTGGAGGCGCGCTTCTGGCATTTGCCGGCACACTGCCTTTTCTCTACCTGGCAAGTCACGGACTGGTTCTCGCTTTACTCGCGTCCGCTCTCTTTATCCGAGGCATGGGCCTGAGCACGGTCGGTATGCCGTCGATAGCATCCGCATATGCTTCGGTCAAGCGACAGGACTTGCCGATGGCGACGACAGCGCTCAATATCGTTCAGCGTCTTGGCGGCCCGACACTGACGACACTGTGCGCGACATTTCTGGGATGGAGATTGGGAGTTGCTCATACCCATGATGCCGCGCTGGGTCCATTTACGGCGGCCTTTATCCTCCTCTGCGCCTTGCACGCCCTCTTGTTTGCAGCCGCAATGAGGCTTCCTCTCTCCATCCATGGGGTGTCTAAGTGGCGTGTTGACGAAGCCGCCGATGCCTTGGAAAGCATTTCGGAGTGACACAGATTCGCTGCAAGATCGCAACGGGTGAGTTTTGCGCAGGGTTCTCACGGTGAGTCGTCCCATACGCGACTCCCGCGTCCTCGTCGAGAAGAAAATCGTCCATCATCTTGTCTCCTCCCAGATACTCCGGAATGCCGAGCGGCGCGAGAGTTTCGCGGTCCACTCGCACCCGCATGAAGAGCTTGAGCACTGTGGAAGTGTAGTAAACATAGGAACTTCTTTTCGAGAAGCGAATGAGCAGTTGAAATTAAGACAATACTCCAGATCCGCTCTAGCCACGGCTGGCCGGCTTCGATCGAATACGTGGAGTGGCCGAACCCGGAGGTCTCTCTGGGTTCGGCTCGATGAATCGATCGAGTAGGACCACATTGAGCAGCGACTTGTAAACCCGGATGCGGCCGTTGTATTCAATAAGGCCGAGCTTTCGAAATCGATTCATGAAGAAGCTGACGCGAGACCGGGTGGTGCCGACCATCTCTGCCAGAGTCTCCTGAGTGATGGGAGGAACCAAGTGTTCCCGATCTCCCGGCTCGCCAAATTCGGCCAGGATCAGGAGAATCCTGGCGAGACGCCTTTCGCTGGAGTTGAAAAGCTGATCGACAAGATCGGCTTGGGTTCGCATGCTCCGGACCAGCAGGAATTTCAAGTACATTTCGGAGAGGGAATGCTCTTCGTGCATCACGCGGATCATCTCTCCCCTCTCGATCCTGAGCGCTGTACAGGGGGTTATGGCGCTGGCAGTGGCCATATGCAGCCCACCCACACTCGCCAGCGATTCCTCTCCAACGAATTCACCGGCGGAGAGAAGCGCGATCATGGCCTCTTTCCCGTCATGCGAAACGACGGTGAGTTTTGCGCGGCCGGTCTGAAGATAGAAGATGGAGTCAGCGGAACTTCCCTGCGAAAAGAAGGCTTGCTTGGGCTTCAATTGGACGATTCTTCGTCCCACTCCGGCTGTTGCCAGAAAGCCAGCGAGGTCAAAAGTCATAAAGCTCCCCTCGGCCATCTGAATTGCCCGTCCCGGATGCGGTCATCACGGGAGCGGTTCGGAAGGGCAACCGGCATGTATAGTCCCCATTGCACGATTTATCGCGGAGGCGGCAAGGCGGGCTCACAATGGAAAATGCGATTTCGGCCAGGAGTGCTTTCATCGAGAAACCTGCAATCGAAGAAAGAGAAGATAGAAGGAGCTGTCGAATTTAGCCTACTCGCGTATTCTGGCGGTCTCTGTACGGTTCCTGACACAATCCGCACTTTGTCAGGCATCGTGAGCTTGGGGCATACTGATTCGGATAGGGTATTGTCTGAAAGTGAGGATCCGTTGCGCACGAGCGGCTTTAAGAACACTCTCCTGAATGCTCTGGACGAGGACATAGTTGCGCGTCTTCGTCTGAAGCCGGTCCAATTCGAGCTGAAGCATGAAATCGAAAGCTCTGGCAACCCGATCGATCACCTCTATTTTCTCGAAGCGGGGATGGCGTCGATGACGACCACGTTCAAGGATGGGTCTCAGGTCGAGGTAGGGATGTTCGGTTTTGAGTCGGTCATCGGCGTCTCAGCTCTGATGGGAACAAAAAAGAGTCTGAATCGCGTCTACACTCAGATTGCAGGCCATGGCTATAGCTGCCGCGTGGAGGACGCGCGAAGGGAGTTTCGGCTTGGCGGCGACTTTCAGTCTCTGGCTCTGCGCTATGTTCAGGCACAACTCGTTCAGGCAACGCAATCCGCTGGATGCAATGCGAAACACAACTTCGAACAGCGACTCGCCCGCTGGCTGCTCATCTGTGCAGACCGCGCGAACATCGACACGTTCAAGATTTCGCAGGAGTTTCTCGCAGACATGCTTGGGGTTCGCCGTCCCACTGTTTCTACGACAGCCGGGACTCTCAAGCGAAAAGGAATTATCCAATATACCCGCGGAGAAATCCGCATCCTCGACGTCCCTAGGCTCACCAAGACCTCTTGCGAGTGCTATCTGATCATCAAAGATTACCTCGACAATTACACAAAGTTCGACACCGCAATCACTGAATAGCCGTTTAACCCGCCGTAGCGGCAAATGCGGGCCGGGATTTCGGCAAAGTAGAGAGCGGGTTGGTTTCAGCGGTGGCGTTTTCATTGGCATTGGCCCGTGGTTTCACGCCCTTTACTGGAAAGCTGCAGTCGATGGCCGCCCGGGCGCGGTAAAGTTCTGCACAATGCGGATAAGAATAGGCTAGCTTTCAATCACCCATGGAACTGGCCCGAATTGGCTATAGCCGATATGAGGTTTGAAGATATTTCCCAAGAGTGAGCAATACTGAACTGCCCTTCGGGATCGTTTATGCGACACTCGGGCTTTGCCCCTGCAGGTGTGCTCAGCCGCATGCTCAGATGTTCCATCTGAGCCAGTTATGCTCTGCTTAGCAGGGCATTGGAAACCGTCGATGAACCTGTCTTGGTTGCGGCAACTCCGCTGGCAGCCCTCACAGACCCGATCGTATAGCTTACTTTTTCTAAGCGGCAGGGCCATTTTTTGGGGGAAAGTTTTAGATGCCGGAACTTGAAAAGCCCGCGTTCGATGCAGAGGCCTTCTTGGCGAGTGCTGGGGTCGGGCGCAGAATGGTCAGACTGCGCGGAAAGCAGGCCTTCTTTTCGCAAGGAGAAGCGGCCGACTCTGTCTTCTATCTGCAGAGTGGCCGAATTCCGCGAGGGCAATCAAAGTCGGCAATACGTACAGCTTTTCAACATCCGATTTATTAACTGATAAGCGCTGGGCGTTTTCAGATGGTTGCAATTCTCCCACCTCATTGGCCTGCCATAGGCAATTGCTCTGATGGCGAGCGGTGCAGCTGATTTGGTTCGTTCTCCGGAAGAGAGTGATTGGTCACGATGGAATACTCGAATTTAAAGTCGTTGCTTCGCTGGATGATTGTAGTTCCTATTCTGGTTACGACATCGCTTGCTGGATTGCTCTTTTGGGAGACGTTCGACCTGAATCGATCCTTACAGTTGGTTGATCACACCGATCGGGTTCTCGACCAATCCGGGCATCTGCTCAAGTTGCTGGTTGACATGGAATACGCGAAGCGCGGCTTCCTCGTAACCGGCGACGAGACCTTCCTTCGTCCGTATCTGGAGGGTACAAACAAATTCGATCCCGAGTACCAGGCGCTCTTTCAGTTGGTGGCTGACAGCCCCGCGCAGCAGCGGCGGCTCAATGACGTTTATGCTGGCTATCAGGAGTCTGAGGAGTACGACAGCCGGATTATCGCCCTTCGCCGTGCGGGAAAGGCTGACCCCACTCTCATTGAGAACCGGCTAAGAAAAAGCAAGATGGATACGCTTCGAGATGAGATCGCAGAGTTTCAGGGTGTGGAAGAAGGGCTGCGCATCGAGCGTGTTCAGGCCGCGCACCAGCGATGGACCTTCATGGTGGCAAGCTGCCTTCTCCTGGGGTTGGGGTCTGGGGTCTTTCTAGCGTTCTTCACTCGATACAACGTCGAAAAGCTGGGTACCAAGCTGCTGCAGAGCGAAGAGCGGTGGACTGCAACTCTGGGCAGCATTGGCGAGGCCGTGATAGCAACGGACAGCGAGGGCCGAATCACATTCCTCAACCCCATCGCGGCCACTCTAACCGGATGGGAACAGGAGGAGGCTCTTCACCAACCGATTGGGAACGTGCTTAGGCTCATCAATGAAAAGTCCGGGATGACCGCGGACAATGAAGTACTCCGTGTGCTCAAAGAGAAGCAGATTTTGGCGGTGGCCAACCACGTGGACCTGGTCACAAGGGACGGCCGGGAAGTTTCTGTCGAGCACAGTGCTGCGCCGATTCTCGCCGGCAAAGGAAGAGTCATTGGCGTGGTGTTGGTGTTCCGCGACGTTTCGGAAAGGCGGCAGGAGCAGATAGAAACTGCCGAGCAGGCTGCATTGCTCGAACTTACGCAGGACTCGGTCTTTGTGATCGACATGGAGGGAACGGTGCTGTTTTGGAGTCGCGGGGCAGAGGCCATGTTGGGGTACACCAAAGCCCAGGCCGCCGGCAAAATCGCGCACGAGTTCCTCTGCACGGAGTTTCCGCAACCTTTCTCTGAGATAAAGGCTGTACTGATGCGCGTGGGACACTGGGAGGGAGACCTCATCAAGACCGCTCGGGATGGCAGGCGCGTTGTGGTGTCCGGTCGCTGGGCATTGCAATGGGGCAAGCGAGACCAGGCGCCCCGGGTGCTGGTGATCAACAGCGACATCACGGAACGCAAGCGGGGGGAAGAGTCGCTCGTCTTGCAAAGAGAACAACTGCGGGCCCTGGCTGAACGTCTGCAGTGGGTGCGCGAAGAGGATCGCAAGAAGGTCGCTCGCGAGCTGCACGATCAAATCGGGCAAATTCTGACCGCGATCAAAATGGACATGACATGGATGACTCGTCATCTGCCGGAGTCGGAAGGCGCGGTACTCGCGCGACTAACAGAGTCGATTAAGTTGATCAACGATGGTGTCAAGGCGGTGCGCACCATCTGCAGCGGTCTTCGTCCTGGAGTATTGGACGACCTTGGCCTGGCGGCAGCCATTGAATGGCAGGCCAGCGACTTTGCTTCCCGCAACGGTGTCCAATGCCAGGTCTCTGTACCACCTATCGATTTGCACCTGGATGGTGACCGGGCAACCGCGACTTTCCGAATCTTCCAGGAGTGCCTGACCAACGTGATTCGGCACGCGCAGGCAAAGTCGGTGCGCGTTGCCCTGTGCCAGGAAGAGGAAAGCATCCTCCTGGTGGTGGAAGACGACGGAATAGGTTTCTGTGAATCCGGCTTCTCCAACTCTCTTGGGTCCTTGGGGCTCTTGGGCATGAAAGAACGCGCGCAGTTCTGCGGAGGCGACGTACATATCTCCAGTTCCCCCGGCAACGGAACGACGGTCACTGTCCGAGTGCCCGTGGACATTCCACGCGCCGAGAGGAGCGAAGTATGCACATCCTGATCGCGGATGACCATGCCGTCGTACGCCGCGGCCTGAGAGAGATCGTGGCTGATGCTCTTCCCGGCGCGGAGTTTTTCGAAGCCGGCAACGGGGATGAAGTGTTGAGCCTCCTGGGGAAATCTCAAATTGCGATGCTGGTGCTGGATATCAACATGCCTGGGCGTAGCGGGATTGATGTGCTGAGGGATGTTAAGCACACATACCCACGTTTGCCGGTGATCATATTGAGCTGCCAGCCGGAAGAGCAGTATGCCGTACGCTGCTTGCGGGCCGGCGCAGCCGCCTATATCAATAAAGAGAGCGCCACTGAAGAACTGGCGATGGCGATCAAGAAGATAATCAGTGGTGGTCGCTACGTCAGCACGAGCCTCGCTGAAAAACTGATCGATAATTTGGATGAGTCCGCAGACAGGCCCCTGCATGAATCGCTCTCGGACCGCGAACACGAAGTTATGAGAATGATTGCCGCCGGCGTCCCCTTGACGGAAATTGGCGAAAGGCTTCATGTCAGTGTCAAAACGATCAGCAGCTATCGAGCCCGCATCATGGAGAAGATGCAAATGAGGAGCAATGCTGAACTTACCCGCTACGCCATGACGCACAGCCTCATCGATTAGGTTGGCCTGTCGGTGTAGGAATAACCCTACAGGGCGAACGGAACAAACCCTGCAACAATCACGGCATACGCTGATGCCGATTCTCTTTCACCTCCGGTACATTAGGTTCAGGGCGAATTTGCGACCTTGCGAGCGGATAAGACGATGAATATTCTGATAACAGACGATCACGCGAACGTACGGCGCAGCCTGAGAGAGCTCTTGACCGATGCATTTCCGGGCGCTCACTTTACCGAAGCCTCCAACGGGGACGAGGCGCTTGCTCAGTTGTTCGGATCTCAACCTGACGTACTGCTGCTCGACATCAATATGCCAGGGCGAAGCGGGTTTGAAGTGCTGAAGGATGTAAACCAGATTTATCCTCAGCTCCCTGTGATCATGGTGAGTGTCCAGTCTGAGAGCCAGTATGCGTTGCGCTGTCTACGAGCAGGCGCGGCAGAATATGTCAACAAGAACAGCGCTTCAGAAGAACTGGTGCCGGCGATCAAAAAGATACTGGACAGTGGCGCAAAGTCTGCGCGGAAACCGAATGGAAATTAGTCACAGAATTCGGTCAATCTGTTGACAGGCTCTTGCAAAGGAAGCTCTCGGAACGAGAGATGCGAGGAGATATAGATTACAGACTCCGGTATTTCCAGGCGAAGTCCGTCGACCTACTTAATGTACGTGCGAGAGCGTCAAGCTTCCGTCTGAATAGCATGATGCACAAATAAAGGTCAACGTCGAATCTGCCACTACGGCATAACACATAACTTATTAGATGCCATTGCTCATCCGGCGTAAGGAAAACCCTACACAGTTGATATGTAAAAGCCTACAGCAACAATAGTCTTCGCCGATATTCACTCTCTTTCTTGCCCGGTATGTTGGTTATATCGAAGTCACAAAGGCTGACATCAAGTCATACCCTTGCACAGACTCTGTAAGACTGAAAGGTATCGACCATGGCTACTAGTTTCGCCACAATGACGAGTACGGCGCCCAGGATTCCACTGGGTCGCGCTTTCCCTTTGCCTCCGGTTGCGCATCATGACTTGACGGTCGTTCCGAACCGGATTAACGTTTCGCAGCGTCTGGCACCCAAGTTTGACATCCTGGATTTCCTTAACAGGTTCACTCCCGGAAAAACCAGGCGCGAATACCTGACCGGTGAATACATCTTTTCGCAAGGCGACACCTCGAATGCAGTCTTCTACATTCAGAGCGGCAAGGTAAATCTCACCCTCGTATCCATGAGCGGCAAGGAAGCCGTAATCGCTCACCTTCCAGAGGCTAGCTATTTCGGCGAAGGTTCCCTGGCGGGTGAGCCGCATCGCATTGCCTCAGCGAGCGCACTTCAATCCTGCACGATCGTTCGCATCGAAAAGACGGCCATGCAAGGCCTGCTCCACCGCGAGCCGGAGTTCGCTCAGCATTTCCGCGAGCACCTGCTCTCCCGCAACATCCGAATGCAAGCTGATTTGGTCGATCATCTGTTTAATTCAAGCGAAAAGCGCCTCGCCCGGTTGTTAATGATGATGGCAAACTTCGGCCAGGAATCGAAACCCATTCCGGTCATCGCCAAGATCAGTCAGGAGACTCTGGCAGATATGATAGGCACCACCAGGTCCCGTGTTAGCTTCTTCCTCAATCGGTTTCGCGATCTTGGCTACATTGAATACGACTGCAGTGGGATGCGTATAAATAGTTCACTGGTTAACATAGTTCTGCACGACTGAACGCCACACCCGCACCAGGGCCAGTGTGTAGCAATTCACTGCGAATACATCGCGGGAGAATCTGCTAGTTCCAGCCCGCCGTGAACCTTGACCGGGACCGATGCGTTCCTGGTCAGCTTTGGGCCACCATGTTCGAACTCCGCCGCGATGGCCTGGAGCGACATCCATGCATTGGTGCAGACGGATCGAGTTCTGCTCCCACAGCATTGTCGCACGCGACTATGGGTAGTGTGTCTTATGTCCGTTGCCGGGGTTTGCGGAGGATTCTGCTGGTCCGGCTCATGGGCTAGTACTACGACCGTTCGGATTGGTAGTCTCCCAGGTCTCAAAATCGAGATCGTTCGACCTTGCTCAGGGCACGCTTTCGACAAGCTGAGGACAGGCTCTGGGGCGACCAGATTTGTGGGCGAGATTGCGAAATCACCGAGTTAGGGCACTAGCTCTCGGCAGGGTCTCAACTCAAGCAACTGGTTCCTGACGGGTGACAGGAGTGTTATCGTGTCAACTGTCTATTCCTCCGTTGCGACCCGAAGATCCATACATCAATGATTGTGTGCCGGAGCCAACTTGACGCTGGAGGTGCTGAACTACTGCAAGGCGTGATGCCAGTTTAGGTCGTCAAAAATGGAGTCGTTTTAAATTGGCCCAGATTGATAGACAATCGTTGAAGACCATCCTTCAGGGGCTAAAGCCCAGCTCGTTTTATGCCGTTTTCGGAACGACTGAAGTCGTGCCCTTTCAAAACGGATAAATGACTATCTGTGTGGCAGACTACATTAGATTGCTCGACGATATCCCGGCAATGAGCGCATAGCGTGATCGTCTCCTCAATGCTTGAGGCACCTGGCCGGATATGGCGGACCTCGAGTGTGATCTCATCTCCCATCTGGTTGCACCTTCTGCATCGGTAGTGGTCTCGCCGAAGCACTTGAAGCCGCGCCCTGGATGAGGTTAGCTGGGTGCCTCTGTGGCAGGCAACATGTCCAGGCGCGCTCGACGAAAGCAGTTGTTTCAACTCCCGGCGATCAACTTTCTTGGTGAGGGTTCGATAGATGAGCCTCAGGTCGGAGATAAAGGTCGCACGCGACATGTATTGACTATCCAATGCCTGCTTGGCGGGCAGAACCACGTCACGATAAAAGTCATCGAGTTGAGCGGCGGGTATGCCGGTTAGAACTTCTTCTTCCGCGGCAAACGCAATGGTCGCTCGTCCAGTAATGCCGGGGCGGCAGAGCAGAGGGAATAGCTGGTGGCTTGCAAGCTTCGGACGTGGTCCCACTAAGCTCAAATCACCGCGGAGTACGTTGAAAATCTGAGGTAACTCATCGAGTTTCCGGCGGCGCAGGAACGATCCGATGGGCGTGAGTATTTGATTTGAAGAAGTCGTCACGGCAGGCCGTAGGTTGGCACTTAAGGCAACAGGCATGGTGCGAAATTTGAAGATCGTGAAAGGCTTCCCGCCGCGCCCAACGCGATTTTGCTGAAAAAGAACCGGCCCAGGGGATGTGATCCGGACCGCGATGGCCGTGGCAAAAAGAATTGGTAGAGCAACAGGAAGAGAACACAGTATACAAAAGCAGTCAAAAATGCGTTTCAGCGACGATCGTGACCAATTGCTGAGGTTCTCCCGATCGGGATCTTCCGTCTGCTTCTTGGAACTAGTAGCAATGAACCTGACTGGGTAAGAAGCGGTAAAGAAGCCTGTTTCGATTTCGTCCAGTACCATTGGTTTCAAACCTCATGCTCCTTTTTTCTGTGAGAGTGATACCGCTGTGTGCGGCCCCGCCAAAAGCGGGACCGCATGGCGACTAATAAGGACCCCGTAGGCTCTTCGCTGTTTGCTTCTGATTCGAAGAAGGCATGAAATGATAGACGAGGCTGATTGCCGGAGTATTGGTCACCGAGAATAGGCGCTGTTTGGGAAAGCCGTTGTCGATGCCAAAGTCAGGCATCTTGTAGAAGAGTCCTCGGTACTCCGCACGAACGGAGAAATGGCGGCTGACGTCGTATTCCGCGCCAACCCCAAATACCATGGCTGGGCGCGTTTCCTGGTGGGCGAAAATGGCGTTGATCGGCTCAAAGAACAGGCCGCCGCCACCGAGTTGTCCAAAAGTGCGGAACCGCTTCGAACGCGGTCCGTAAAAGGCGTACGCCAGCGTAAATTCATACATGTGCGTATCGAGGGCGCCTGCTGAAAAGCTGCCGCCGCTAGGGGGAACAGTCGTGCCTTGCCCCGGTACGTTTCCCCATCCCTCGGAGTCAGTCTGCGTGAACCGCGTATAACTGAAATTAACGTTGTAGCCAAGGTAAGGCTTCATGGCGCCATGAAAAGTGAAGAGCGCGCCGGCAGAGGGCGATGCAGCTTGGCTTTGCTGATGCACCACCGTCCATTCTGGATAAACGTTGAATGTGGTTGGATTCCTGGCAAATGTCATTTGTCCCAAAAGGCCAAGCGAGACGTCTGTGCCGGGCGTAAAGTTCTCATCTTTCGGCGGCTTCGGGGTTTGAGCAATGGCGGCCTTGCTCAACAACAGCAGCACGAGAGTAAAAATCACCGAAGAGTGAAAAGTGCTGAACGAGCGGTTCTTAAACGGCATTAGAAGCTCTCCTTTAAGAGTTCAAACTTAAAGAGATCGGCGAGGCCGCAATCTACTCCCGCTTTGGAAGAAATCTCTCACAAATCGCTCTGCGCACCCGATCCGGAGTGCGCGTCTCATAGAATGAGATAGATGGAAATTTCTTTTCGATTCGGGCATAGATTTTTGCTGCGTTGGACTCTTCAGCAATAGATGAGGCCTATTCTCAAATCGGTTGGTTCTTCATTCTCGTCCGACTCAATCGAGCGGATACTGAGCCGCTATTACCAGCAGCTTGTGGAGTGGAGCCGGATTCTTGCGCGGGGCGACCATACCGCCGCGGAGGAATCCGTGCAGGATTTATGTCTGCATCTGACCGTTGCGCAGCCGGATTTGAGCCGTGTAAACAATCTCGACAACTACCTCTTTATGTGCCTCCGGAACATGTATGTGTCCAACTTGGCGCGAGTCTCGCGAGAGCGGCTGCGCGTGATTCAGGTAGAGGACTACGATGCTGTGGGCATGGTTGCCGCGAATAGCGAATCAGACACTGTGGACGTTCAGAATGAGCTGCTTCGCATCGGCGACTACGTGATTTCGAGAAAATACTCGTCCAAGAGCGCAAGCCATTTCATCCTGCAATTCTTCCTTGGGTATCGAAGGGGCGATGTTGCTTTACTGGCGCGTGTACCGATTGCCGCAATTTACAACGGGCTCAAGGATACTCGAATTGAACTGCGGGAACACCTGTCCGCCGGGGAAAAGATCCGCCTTATTTCCCGAGGCGCCGCGCCGGAAAGGAAGCTGCTACGGGCTGGCTTGTCCAGCGACCTCTTCCTGAAGGAACTGCGCTCGACCATCCTCGACGCCGATCCCGCGAGCTGCGTGGCAGAGAAGGAACTTTTCGACGCCTACAAGCAGCCAAGCGCTGCTCCGGTTGGCTGTCGGGAACTCGCGCATCTTGCCGGCTGCGAACGTTGTCTTAAGATCCTGGAGCGCGCCTTGCAGTTGGACGACCGCGACGGCCCCCTCGACGGCATCGATGGCGACCTTGACCGCAGGCCGAAGCCGGAGGGGACCAAGAGTTTCGAAGCGACCATGCGGCTGGTGCGCAATCAGCGCGAACAAGTGCTTGAACGGCGTCCCGCGCTCCTGGCCATCGCGGTGGACGGACGTGTTGTCGCATTCCATGCTGTTGAAAGCGCTCACAATTTGTTGTCATCGCGCGTGGAAGCGACTTCCAATGTGCATTTCATCGAAGTCTTCAACGAATACGGCGATCGACTGGCTCACATTCCGCTCGATCCCGAAACCGCAGCTGTTTCAAGAGACCAACTGTCGCAACAGATTCTGCTCAGCGACGATCGCCATCTGCGGCTCGATGTTCGTTTTGACGGGCTTGGCATGCATGCCGAAGTGAATTATGTCGATCCCGCTCTCGATGCCAGTGGCGTACTCGAACCATCTCCTCGCCCGTACAAAAGGCTGGTGTCTTTCTGGGAACGCTTCCCGTGGCCGGAGCGGTTCCGTTTGGCTCCATGGGGCGCCGCTGTCTTCGCATCTCTCGTGCTGGCGGCAATTGTCGGGATCGCCGGCTACCGGTACATGCATCCTAATTGGCGCGACGTATTGGATCGCGCACAAGCCGTGTCTCAAGTTCCGTCGTCGACCGAAACACTTCACCAGACTCTTCGCGTCGAGCGAACCACGGGAACGGAGCAGGGATCGCTGCAAGGATCGATTTTGGGCTCGATTGACGTCTGGCGTAGCAGCGACGAGAAGGTGGTGCGGCGTCTCTATAACGCCCGGCAGGAACTGCTCGCCACGTCAATCGAATCCAAGGACGGCACGAGCTCCGTTCATGTTGAGAACGAAACAGCATTCAAGCAAACAGACCGCCAGTTCGTTGAAAGCGGTGTATGGCGGAGCGATGTTTCCACCGCTGCTTTTGATTCCCGTGAAGGAACGGCGGCTGAGGCTTCTCGCGGCTTGAGTGGATTTGAAGTTACGCAGCGTGAGAACGGTCGCGACGGAATTCTCTCGCGGACACTCGTGCTGGACCGCAATTATCAGGTTCAGGCAGAGAGAGTACGCTTCCAGACCAAAGGTGGTATTTCTGAGGTTCGGCTGGTGCAGACTCTGCTGCGGAGAGTTCCCAACAGAGAGGTGCCGCCCCTGACGTTTCCGCAGTCGCAGGAGATGACGGTTCCAGGTACGCAGGGCGAACGCAGTCTCCCGAGCGAACCTGGCGGCAATCGAGCGAAGGATGGCAACGGTGCAAACCTTGAGGTTGTCGTGCTGTTTGAGTTATTCCGACAGAATGTAGATACCGGTCAACCGATTGAAGTGAGTCCGATCGCAGGTGGCCGCGTTCGCATGACAGGAACACTTGCCAACGCGCAGTTGCTCGCAACAATTAGAGAGACGGTGGCCACGCTTCCAAATGCAAGCCGCGTGGATTTTCAGATTTATTCTGCCGCGCAGGCCGCTTCGGCAGTTCATCGCGGCAATGTAGTTCGCCAGGAACTTGCGGGAACCAACGGCGATGCACCGGCCGCAGGACTGGTGCGAGATGCGCTGCTGGCGCGCGGCCTTAAGGGAGCAGCCCTGCAGAATGCCGAGCAGGAGTTTGCATCTTCCGCGCTCTCTCATGCGCAGACAGCGTTGCAGCATGCATATGCTCTTGACCGTCTTGGAACCATCCTTCAACGTGCGGGCGAGTCCTCGCTGAGCCCAGATGCACGGGTCAAGTGGACACAGATGGTCGAACGGCACTCCTCCGCAACTCTTACAGAGCTTCAGGTTTTGCGACTGCAGTTGGATTCCGTTTCCGCGAACATTGCGGGAATCTCCTCCGTTGACGCGCCTGGAATCGCGGATGCGACGGCATTTGCCCTTGCCACATCGGAGCTTCGTGCAAAGGCGCAATCGGTGAACGAGGAGGTTGTGAAGCTGTTCGCAGGCAGCGCGGCTGACCTGTCCCCAGCGCAGGCACGCGAATCGATTGCTCGACTGCGAACCGCCCTGCCTGTCGCCGAAGCAAGCCGTATGCGTTCGTTTGCAAGCCGCATGACAAACGGGAACACCTCGGGCCATCACGAGGTGGGAGAGATGCGTCCGAGGTGAATTCGTACCCATCATGGATTTCGTTTCTAGCAGAGCCACTGCGGATTCTGGCTTTGCTTCTCTTCGCGGCAATGCCGGCCTGTGCTCAGGTGAGCACGGCCAACGTCTCTGGCGAAGTGGAAGAAGCATCCGGCGGGCGTCTTCCTACCGTTGCTATCAAGCTGCTCAACCTCCAAACCGGCAATGAGAACGCGGCAACGACCGACGTGGCCGGCGCGTTTCTCATACCAGGCGTGTTGCCGGGTCTCTACAGCATGCAGGTGCAGCGCGATGGATTTGCCGCGGTTCACCTCACCGGCTTGAGCCTCAGCGTTGGCGAATCGCGCCAGTTTCTGATTAAGCTGCGTCTGAGCACTGTGGAACAGACTGTGGAGGTGGATGCGAGCGGTCAGAGCTTGAATACGGAAGACGCTCAGATGACCACGGTCGTCGACTCGCATCTAGTGCGAGATCTTCCCCTCAACGGGAGAAGCTTTCAGGACCTGATCGCCATGACGCCGGGTTCTGTATCGGTGAGCCCGCAGGTGTCTCGCAACGGAGGCTTCAGTGTGAATGGACAGTCGCCCGACACAAATACCTATTGGGTTGACGGCATCTCCGCAAACTTCGGCTCGGGCTCGCTCGATGCGGATCTGAAGGTGCCTGCGGCGGGACAGTATGCAAGCGTCACTTCTCTCGGAACCACGCACGGTTTAGTTGCGCTCGATGCCTTGCAGGAGTTCCGAGTTGTAGCTTCCACTGCTTCGGCGCAGTACGGAAGCGCACCGGGTGGACAATTCAGTTTGTTGACCAAGCAAGGTACGGACCAAATTCATGCCACCGCTTATGCCTATCTGCGCAACGGGTACTTCGATGCCACCGACTGGTTTGGAAGATACCTCGGCGAAGAGAACAATCTCTACTACTATCAGCAAGACATTGGCGGATCCCTGGGCATGCCGCTCATCTTCGGGCGCCAAAAGGCAATGCAGAGCCGGACGCAGTTCTTTGGATCGTACGAAGAGATGCATGTGCAGCAGAGGACGGCTCCGCTGGTTCTGTATGTTCCCAACGCATTTCTAATCTGCCACGCCGCTGCCCCGGTCCAAGCTGCATTCCGGGCATTGCCGCAAGAGACTTCTGGAGTGGTGCATTCCTCGTGCGACGCATACAGCGGTCCCGAACTCCTTGAAGAAAATGGCGTCGAGCCCAGCCCTCCGAGCTTTCCGAAATCGATGGATTTCCGCGTCGATCACTCGTTTGGCGCCAACCTTTCCGGCTTCGTACGGTTTGGAAATACGCCCAGCGGCAGCCAGGCTTCGCAGCTCCTGACGACCACCAACGCAAAGCTGTCGAACCAGAGCCTCACGCTGGGACTCGATGGACAGGTCTCCTCGCAGGCGGGCAATGAGTTCAGGTTCGGCTGGGCCCGCGCCGGTTCGAGTTCCGTGTCTTCGATACCGCCGCCGACTCCTTATGTCCCGGCTGCCGATCTGCCCGCTGCGTTGGGCTCCCCAGGTGCGTCGAACGACACGCGCAGCGAGTTGTACATGCGCATCGCCGGCATCGGTGATACCTCCGCGTGGACCGATGGCGGGACCAACGCGCTTCGCCAACTCGAACTCCGCGATACGTTCTCATTGCAGCGAGGGCCGCATCTGATTCGATTTGGCATCGATGCACGTAATCTGCATAGCGCAGTGCGGCCCTTGCCCTGGAGCATTGAGGCCGATTACTTGAGCGCCGAATCTATCCTGGCAAACAGCGCTGATTTTCTGATCTTGAGGAGAAACGAGCCGGCGCATCCTGTTTTTGAACAATCCGCCGCATTCGTGCAGGATCAATGGCGAGTGGCGCGGAATCTCACCGTGAGTCCCGGCCTGCGCTGGGACGTCAGCCCTCCACCATCCAGTTCCGACAGCCGCAACGCATTTCGCGTAAATGGCGATCCAGATTCACCCGCAACCTTGTCCGTAAGTCCGCGCGGAACCCCGCTCTGGCAGACGGACTGGCAGGCGTTCGGTCCGCGGCTCGGCATTGCCTGGCAGCCCGGTCGCGAAGCCGGAGACGAGCCTGGACACGAATTAATTCTGCGCGGCGGTCTCGGCGTCATTTTCGATACGCCAAACCGTGTCGCGGCGCCGGCATTCACTGCGCTCGGATTTCGAAGCACCTCGGTGCTGCAGAACGCCAGCATCCCGGCCATTGAAACCGCTCCTCCTTCTCCGGATGCTCCGAGCGCGGAAAGCCTGGGTTATATCATTCCGCACACGCTCAGAGATCCGTATTCTTTGCAGTGGAACGTGTCGCTGGAACGAGCGGCCGGTGAACACGAATCCGTCGTTGTCTCCTACGTCGGAGCGTCCGGGCTTGACCTGCTTCTGCCACAGCGGCGCCAGATCGCAAGCCCAACGACGCCTCTTCAGGAAGCGGTCACTTTTCCCTCTGGCTTCTCATCGCGGTTCGATTCCTTCCAACTGGCTTATCGCGGCCAATATCGTTCTCGCCTGGCGTGGATGACATCGTATGTTTGGGGCCACTCCCTGGATTTCGGGAGCCCCAATCCTTGGGCAGTGCCAACGCGAGGCAATGCTGACACCGATGTGCGGCACAACTTGCAGGCAGCTCTCTCATGGACTCTTCCGCAGGTGACTGGAAGGATCTTGATCCACAATGCTTTGTCGGGCTGGGGTGTCGACGGGCGCTTCTTTCTACGCAGTGCGTATCCTGTCGATGTGCTGGGCAACCTGTTTCACGATCCTGGGACGGGAGAACAACTCTACACAGGCGCGAATCTCATTCCTGGCAAACCACTCTACGTGTCAGACAGCTCGCTTCCAGGCGGGAGAATGCTGAATGGAGGCCCCAACGCTGCCGATGGAGCCTTTCAAATTCCAACGGGCAACGCTCAGGGCAACGCCCCACGCAATATTGCGCGTGGCTTTGGCGCGCAGCAACTCAGCCTGTCCCTGCGCAGAGACATCCATCTCTACGATCGACTCTCCTTGCAGGTCCGAGGCGATGTATTCAACGTGTCGAACAGTCCGGACTTTGGCTATATCGTTCCCAATCTCAACGATCAATTGTTTGGGCAGCCCACTCTCTCCTTGAATCAGAGTTATGGCCAAAGTGGGTCGTTGTATCAACCGGGCGGTCCCCGGTCACTGCAATGGATGTTCCGCATCCGCTGGTGAGCATTCGCTCTGCTCCAGCAAACAGCCTTCAGCCATTCCACTAGCGCGGCAAACCACCATCCACGATATGCGGTTCACTTAGCGCGCTCGGATGATTGTCACGATTTGCAGAATTGATTGCGTTCTACATCCACAAAGGTTGTGAATGATAAAGGACGTTGGACTAAACCGCTGCGCGGTACTCGGTAGTTCCGGCAGACAGTCCTGAGCGTATTGCCTGATTAAGCCTTCCTGTTTACGCTCCTTCCCGCGTGAACTCTTTTGCGAGAGCATGGAGCCGCTGCTTGCAGCGCATTCCATCTCGCAAAGGAGTTGTTATGACGCCTCTTCGCCAACGCATGATCGAAGACATGCAGGTGCGGAATCTCGCACTCAACACCCAACGCTCGTACTTGGAGCAGGTATCGCGTTTCGCGCGCCACTTCAACAAGTCTCCAGAACAGCTTGGTCCGGAGGATATCCGCGCCTATCAAGTCTACCTGACTAATGAAAAGAAGCTGGCGCCTGGATCCGTGCTCATCGCGGTGGCCGCACTGCGCTTTC
>Ga0302275_10001971_pt1 | contig 21926 bp, 15 predicted proteins | sample III_Bog_N2_2_FD_200229 | JGI IMG/M metagenome (GOLD analysis project Ga0302275, IMG submission 200229) | Peat permafrost microbial communities from Stordalen Mire near Abisko, Sweden - III_Bog_N2_2 | ecosystem: Environmental > Terrestrial > Soil > Wetlands > Peat | place: Sweden: Abisko... | reverse complement strand
GGCCCCCAGCACCTGAACCGAACCCCAACCCGGCTCGAATGTCCCATATCGCGCCCAGTTGGACTCGTGCTCGTGGCCGTGCAAAACGACATCAATGTTCGCCTTGGTCAGGGCTTCGAGCAGCGAACCCGCATTAACCAGCGTGGTGACCTTGAACAGGTCAGCCGGTTTGCCGCGGCGGTTATGTTCCAAGGCCCGGATCGAAAGCAAATGATGATGCACAAAGCAGATGCACAAATCCCAATCCCGGGCCCGGGTCGCCCGATCAATGGTCCCGAAATGGGTTTCGCCCACAAAGCCGCGGGCCGACCAGTCGGCGTCATCGCTGGAGTCCAACCCCAGCAGGCCGATTTTCCAGCCATCCGGGCCGTTCCCGGCGGTATGTTCTTTCGGGTCCTGGGGCACGAGCACTTTGCTGCCAAATGTCTTGTCAAACTCCGCACTGGCGGCAAATCCCGGGATATAGTTCAACGGGTTCCATTTGGCCCGGTTCCCAAGATAGTGGCGGTCATGGTTGCCAGCGCAAACAAAATATGGCATTTGCAACTCATCCAAACGTGCCGCTGCGGTTTCATACAGTTTCTTTTGTGGATTATGCGCCAAGTCACCCGTGACCAGGAGCGCATCACCGCGATCCTGGTTCAGGATGCCCAGCAAAAACTGCCTGACGTTCCGCCACACGGCCTCCGACTTTGGACTGCCGAAGTGGAGATCGCTCAGGTGCGCCAGCGCAATCTCCCCGTCGCGCAGCGGTGTCCAAGGTTTCGGCATGATGGTTGCGGATTTTGGAAAGTTGACAAGCCCTCGGGATTTGATCGGATAAGCCGGGTTTTCCCAAATGGATCAAGCATCATTCCTGTTTTTTTATCCTCGCTGTGGATAGTTCTACAAACAACTTCGAAACATCGTCAAGAAAAAAGCAATTGAAGCAAACCAGCGAAACAATGTAATGGCTTGACCTTTGAACACGTTTCCTTGCCTTGCCTTTTGCCGCCGTGTCCGGGTATGTTTCCCCATGCCACCCGATCTGGTTGCCCCCACCATCAAGCATGCCGTAAAGTCGTTTTTCGTATTGGCAGCCATGACCCTTTGTTTGTCCACGGGCACTGCGGCCCAAGCAAGGCGGCCCGCGACCCCGGACTCAAGCTTATCGGCCGGAACGTTGCCCGCAGCCCCGGAAGATGCCGACGGCAAAACGCTTGCAGCTTCGTTGGTTTGGACCGGGCAGTCGAGCGCGGAGCAAAGCAACGGGACCTTGGTTGCCTTTCGAAAACATTTTTCGCCCGCCAGCGGGGACGGCCGCGTCATTCTGCAGATTTTCGCCGACGCGCGGTATCTGGTTTGGGTCAATGGCCAGTACGTGCAGCGCGGCCCGGCGCGCTTTGAGCCGCTGGCCCCGGAATATGATTCCGTCGATATCTCCTCCAACCTGCAGGCCGGTGATAATGTGGTTGCGGTGCTGGTCGGCAGCCGCATCCACAATGGCAAAACCCGCATGCATGCCCCCGGTTTCACCGCCCGCCTGGAACAGGCGGGGAAAACCATTTGCACCACCGACGCCACCTGGAAGACGAGCGACCAAACCCGTTACCGGCAGGTCAAGGCCGACTGGCCCAACCTCTTCGATATCGTGGACGCGCGGGTGGAGGACGGCGATTGGACGCAACCGGGTTATGACGACCGCCGCTGGACGCCAGCCCAGGCGACGCAAAACACTTGGGGACCATTGACCGCGCGGCGCATTCCGCTGTTGCGCGAAACCACGGTGGCCCCAACCTGGAGCGCCAATGTCGTCTGGCCGGTGACCCTGCCAGCGGGCGGGCAGGTAGCCTTCAAGTTCCCCAGAATGGTGCTGGCCTATGTGCAGTTGGAAATGGACGCTGACGATGGCAGCGTGGTCGAACTGACCTACTCACCGCAAACCAGCATCACCTGCCGCGCCGGAAAACAAACCTATATTTCCACCGACACGCATTCGATTTATGAAGGCGGCATCCGCGTGAAGTCCGGCCGCGTCACCTTGCGGAGTGTGAAATTTGTCGAACGGCTTTATCCCTTCGAACGCATTGGCCGGTTCCAATCCAATGATCCCCTGCTCAACCGACTTTGGACCACGTGTGTGCGCGGCCTGGAAGTAACAAGCGAGGACGCTTATGTGGACTGCACCGATCGCGAGCGCGTGGAGTGGATGGATTGCGACCCGCCGGCCTTTGACGTGACGCGCGTGGCGATGGCCGGCCGGTCCGGCGATGGGAAAACCATCCCTGCCGACCCCCGGTTGTTGGAGGAACTGCTTCGCCGCACTGCTTACACCCTGCAACCCGGCGGCTGGGTCAAGGCGCACACCTGTTCCGACCGGTTTGATATCCACGCCAAAATGGAGGACCGCGCCTGCGACTGGGTGGAGGGCGCGCGGCGTTATTACGAAAGCACCGGCAAGTCGGAGGTCATCCGGGAGATCTGGCCCGCCATGGTGGCGCAGATGAATTACTTTCTCGACCGCCGGACTCCGCGCGGACTGGTGGTCGCGCGCGAGTGGGTGGTTTGGGGCAACCCGGTTGGGTACCAGACCTGTGAAGGCACGGCGCTCAACGCCTTCATCCAGCGCGCGCTGACCGATGCCGCATGGCTCGGAAACCGGATCGGCGAAAAACAACAGGCATCCGTGTTCGCCCGCGCCGCCCGGGATCTGGCGCAGGCCATTAACACCGTGTTGTGGGATGAAGCGGCGGGAACCTATTACGGCGGTTATTACGATCCGGCCCTGGACCAGCCAGCCCCCGCGCCGCGCCGCCTTGGTTTAAAAATCAACAACCACCTGATCGAACCCACGCGCCACGCGGCCTTGTTCGCGCTGGATCAAGGTGTCGTTCCCGGGCCACGCCGGGCGCGGGTGACACAATTCTTGATGGCGCATCCGCCCGTGGAAAACGACGTCATGCAGTATTACTATTTTTTCAAGCTGCAATACGCAGCCGATACGGTGGCGCAGGATCTGTCGGTTTTGAACCAGCTGCGCGCCGGATGGAAAGACATGGCTTACAGCCCTTATGAGGCGACGTTCGAAGGGTTGCATTCCTGGGGATCACAGGCCCACGGCTACGGAATGTTCCCGGCGTTTTTTCTCAGTTCGTTTGTGCTGGGCGTTCGACTCGACGGCCCGGTTCAGAACCAGGCGCTGCTCATTGAACCGCGGCTGGGCGACCTGACGGAAGCGGCCGGCACGGTCGAGACGGAATTCGGCCCGGTGTTGGTGGCTTGGAAACGGGAAGGAAATCAGTGGAATTATGTCATTGATGCGTCCCCATTGGCCGCCGGGGTGGCGGTGCGCCTGCGGCTTCCGGTTGGAACCGGTGCCTTCATGGCCAAACTGGACGGCGTTGCGCTCCAGGCCGGAACAATGGGGGCAAAACGCGAGGGACGGTGGCTTGAGTTGCCGGTGTCGGTGGGGGAACACCGTGGCAGTTGGCTCGCGGCCGGCACTGAATCCGCGTCCAGCAAGGCACCTTGATGGCAGGCCGTCTTGCCCCCAATCACCATTGAAATCAATGCGGCGGCGGTGATTGGCCATCCACGCGCGCATGCAGGCCCACGGTGGCGCCCACGAAGCCACCCGCCACCTCCGAGGTCAGCAACGTGGCATCGGCGTCCGCCACCAGCGTTTGCCAATCATTCGTGCCGGCGGCATACGCAAACGCACACTTCGCGTCATTCACCGTCACGCGCAGTTTCAGCGTGGACACCAGCGGCACCGGCACCGCGCCGATCCGCTCGGGATTCCCATTCTGGGCGCGTTCCAGATATATCGTCAGCCCGCTGCCATCCGCTTGAACCGCGAAAAAATAGTGGTGCTGCTCGTTCTGGAAAACGGCCAGCCCGGCAGAAACCCCCGGCTTGGGCACCGCCAACGACGTTGCGGCCGTGAAACGCGCATGTTGCACGCGCCGCGCCAGAAAACTGGGGTTGCCATTGCCGGAAAGCAAATCCCGTTGGGGCGTGAGGGCGAGTTGCCCGTGGGCCGGATCCAATTTCCACCATGTTTCCGCCGGCGTCCGCAGCATGATCCACGCTGGCGACAGCGCAGACTCCTTGAAGTCATCGCGCCAGGTGAAGCTGCCATTCAAGGGGATCGTTTCCGCAGGCTCCGCCGCTCCGCCGGGCGACTTGACCGTCAACGGCACGCGTTCCCCGGACGGCAGAATCACCGGCCAGCCGTCCTCCGTCCATTTCACGGGCAGCAGGAACGTTTCCCGCCCCATCGGTGAGTAGCGGCCATCATAAGGTCGCACCCCGAGGAAAACGGCCCACCAGTGATTATCCGGTCCGATGACCAAATCCGCATGACCCGTGCAAGTCACTGCGCCGGGTTCGTTGGCGCTGAGATTGCGCTGCGTCAGCATGGGATTCTGCGCCCACGGCGTATAGGGTCCGGTTACCTGGCGACTGCGGAAAATGACCTGGGAATGTTGCGGCCCGGTGCCGCCTTCCGCGCAGCAGAGATAATACCAGCCCTCGCGCTGGTATAGATGCGGGCCTTCAATCCAAATGGGGTTCTTGGATGGGTCCACGCCGCCATCCACCAGCACCTTGCGCGGGCCAACCATCCTGCTGGCGACCGCATCGAACTCCTGAATCCAGATCGCGCGATGGCCATCATAGCGCGGCACCCCTTCCGGCGGGCCATTATTGACCACCCAGGCATGCCCGTCCTCGCCGAAGAACAAGGATGGGTCGATGCCTTCAAAACCCAGTTTCACGGGCTGGGACCACGGGCCGGCGACGTTGGTGGCGGTGACGACAAAATTGCCTTCTGCGCCAACCATCGTGCAAATGACGTAGAAAACGCCATTGTGATGGCGTAAGGTCGGCGCGAATATCGCCTCCGAAACCCCCAAGTGATGGTAACGAAGCTGGTTGGGCCGGTGAATCACATTCCCCACTTGCTGCCAGTTGACCAGATCGCGGCTGTGAAAAACCGGGATGCCGGGGAAATAGGCAAAGGTCGAGTTGATGAGATAATAGTCCTCCCCCACGCGGCAGATGCTCGGATCAGGATAGAAGCCGGCGAGGATCGGATTGTGATATTCCCCCGCCCCGGCTTTCGGCGCGCCGGCGTCCTGGCCGGAATATTCGAACCAGTTGAAGTTCACCGGCTGGGCTTGCGCCTGCAGCAAACCAGCCATGGACAAAGCCAAAAGGCCAGGGAGAAGCGGTTTCCGTTTCATGTTAAAATTCATTTCAGCAAAATTGCTTGTTTGCTTTCTTCCTCAATGGTGTTGGCCCTGATGGCACGCACCACGGGATTCCCGAATTTGTTCTTTGCGGTCCAGGCGTATTCAGACATGGCTTGGAATGGACCCGGGATGCCGACTGCCAGTCGGCATCACATTCGTCATTTTCGGACCCGCAAGAAACTCGAGGGGCCAATCCTTACTTACTTGCTGGCGGGCACGGACGGGTTTGCGATTAGCGGGGTGGGGTTCAGTCTGACCCCGGGAATCGGAGCATTGGTGACCGGGGCATGGGACGGAATGGTGGCATTCAGATACGCTGCCAGCGTGGCGATTTGCATGTCATCCAGCGGCCCGCCTTGGGCGATGGAGCAGGCAGGCATGAGGGTCCCGGGTTTGCCGGAGGTGATCCACGCACGCCAGAACTCCTCGTTGGTGGCTTCCTTGAGGTTGTGCAGGTCAGGCACCATGCTGGCCCGGGGGTTGGCTTCATGGCAGACGCCGCAGACGAGGGCAAAGAGCGGCTGGCCGTATTTGCCGCGAACGTCCTTGGCGTGGCAGGAGGCGCAATCACCCCGGAACACGGCCTGGCGGTCAACCTTGGAAGCCGCAATGCCCCGGGCACGCTCTTCTTCGGTCATGGGCTTGGGCGGCGGTGCGGGATGGATGTTGATGAGCAGCCGGAGATCCAGTTTGCCCTTGTCGGTGGCGACGGTCACATATTTCGGCACCACCCCGCTCTTGCCCGCCAGATTCACGCTGATGCGGATGATGCCATTGGTTCCGGGCGGCAGGATCCATGGGACCGGCGGCAGTTCGGCCGCAGTGCAACCGCAGGACGGATGCACGGAAAGAATGGTCACCGGCAGCGGGGTGACCGCGTTGGTGACGGTGACCACGACGATATTCGTCGTCACGTGGGCTTGGGTGGTGATTTTCCGGCCCGTCATGGCATGCCAAACGCCGGCATTGGTGACGGTGGTATAATTGGTGGTGTAGATGTGGTTGGTCATTCTCCCCAAATCCACCCGGCAGGCCACATTGGTCAGCGTAAAGACGAACCGGGCGAAATCCAGCCCGTTGGTGACATCAATACTCTGCTGGACCGAGTTCCAGTCCAGGACGCCATTGGGCAGGGGATCATTTTGATGGGAATAGTCCGGCACAAACACCGGTGCGGAACTCACGCTGGCGACCGGCGGGACGTTGTTGGTGACCGCCAATACCCGGACGGAAAAAAACAGCAGGACTGCGGATCGTAAAAACGGGCGCAATTTCATGGGCGCTAATCTAGCCGCTCCCAACGGTTTGACCAGCGCAATTTTTGCCGCGCTCAGGCGGTTCCCGGCGGCCAGAGGCTCTGGCCCACGTCGGTGCGATAATAACTTCCCACCACGCGAATCTTGCGGAGGTTCGCGTAGGCTTGGGCGATGGAGGACCCCAGGTCCGGTCCCAGGGCAATCACGTCGGCGATGCGCTGGCCGGTGGATTGCAACAATCCGTCCGCCCCGCGCGCCACTTCGTTCCACCAAACATCGCAATCAAACTGGCCGTCCACTTCCAGCGGCAATTGCGGGCCGCGCACCTGCGTGAAGGGATAGCCATAGCCGGCCAGGGTCAGCGAGCAGCCGAAATTCAAGCCGTCATTGAACGCGAGCGACAATTTTTCATTGCGCGTGGTTTTGAGCACGGTTTCCACCGGATTTTTCAGCATGCGCAGAATCATGGGCCCCGAGGTGACGCCGATGCGGATGTTGTACTCAATGACGTGCCATTTGCCCGGGGCGGGCGCGGGCACCTTGATGGCGGTGGCCTGGACCGGGCCGTGGTAATTGACTTCGCGAAACCAGGGCAGCAGCGGATGCAACAGTTCCCGCGCCAGCCCGTATTTGTCATGTTCATCGCGTTCCACCAACCCGCCCAGCGGCGCGCCGGCCACGATGCCCAGATTGCCGTTGAAGGCGTATTTGTATTCCTGGTTGGTGACCAGCGAATAGATTTCACCGCCGCTGACCAGCGCAATATGGCCCGCCTCGGCGCGGCCCAGATATTCCTGGAGGAAGATGCCCTCGGCATAATTCACGTTGCGGAGCCAGGCGCGGGTGTCGGCCACGGTTTCGCACAAGATGGTGTGAATGGGGCTGGTGGGTGAGCAGAGGGGGTTTTTGATGACGAACGGCCGGGGATGCTCCGCCAGAATGGCTTCCGCCGCCAGCCGGTTGGCGGCCACAAAGGACTGGGGAAACGCGATGTGGTGCCGGGCGCACAGCGCGCGCGCGAAATCACGCTCGCGCTCCAGGCGCATCGCCTCGCCGGTGGGCGAAAAAATTCCCACGCCGGAACGCACCAGATCATCCGCCCATGGCTGCATGGCCCAGTCAATGGACTGGGGGATGACCGCCAGCACGTTCCGTTCGCGGAGCAGGGGCACGGGACTGGCATGAACGCCGCGCAGGTAAGTCGGGCCAATGAGCGAGGGGGCAAAATGTCCGTAATCGCGGGTGAGGTAGGTGGAAATATCCGCCCCCGCCGAGGCCAGCGCGCCGCCAATGCTGTGCGCAAAGGAACCGACGCCCAGAATCATGATGGGCGGGCGCTCGGGGAGGCCGGAAGGGGCGGCGGATGGCGTCATACGAAAATCGGGGATGGGAGGCAACGCGCTCGGGGTTGAAATATTGCCGGGGCGGGATTAAACCCGAACTCCGGAAATTCGAGAAAGGTCTTGATCCGCTGCGGGTCGGGAAGGCGACGCCAGGGAAATTTTGCACCCGCGGGTTGCAGGCGCGGCGCGCACGGAGTGACGCGCCCTACCAACGATGGGCTTGCGACCGCGCTTTTCGATTTCATTGCGGATTTCGGAGTTCAGGTTAAATCACTTGGGGAAAAGCCGTTTGATTCCTCAATTGACGCCCAGCAATTCCACCTCGAAGAGGAGCGTGGCATTGGGCGGAATGGCTCCGGGATAACCGGCGGGGCCGTAAGCGAGTTCCGGGGGGATGGTCAGCCGGACCTTGTCGCCGACCTTCATTTGCGCCACGCCCAGATCCCAGCCGGCGATGACTTCGCCCCGGCCGAGCGTGAAGCTGAAGGGTTCGTCGCGGTCCACGGAGCTGTCGAACTTCTGGCCGTCGGTGAAGGTGCCGGTGTAATGGACGGTGACGGTGTCGCCGGTCTGGGGGGTGGCACCCTGGCCGGTGGTGAGGCGTTCAATCTTCAGTTCAGATTTTGGCATGCCGGATTTTCACCGGGGAAGGCCGCCGCGTCAACAAGCGTTTGCGCAAGGCACCGGCAAACCGGGGGTCACGGCCGCCGCCAATTTTTTCAACAGGCGGCTGATGACTTCCTTGGCGGAGTAAGAATTGCGGCCCGGGCGCAGAAAATCAGCGATGTGCGCCACCTCATTGCCAGCGGTGAGAATGGGCAGATCCATTTCGCTGCCGGCGCGGGTTTGCGCGAGGCCAATCGCGGCCGTGAGCCCGTTGCAAATGCATTGGCGGCCCTCGGTTTCGCTGACGGTGCCGCCTTTGCGGACATAATCCTCCACCGGCTCGGCCGGACAGCGATAGCCGACGGTGCCGTCGGGTTTGCGATAGGCATGCCGGAGATAGCCCAGATCGCATTGCCGCGCGCGGTTGGTGGCGGTGGGGTCGGAGCAGGTGCCGGCCAGTTGCACAACTTTGAAGGGGAACCCGGTGGGCGAGGCCAGCGGGTCGGTGAACACTTCCGCCCGGCCAGCGCGGCTTAATTCAATGACCTGTTGCTTGAGGTCGGCCCGGATGCCGGACTCCTCGCAGAAGGCAAAGGCGGTGCCGACTTGCACGCCGGCCGCGCCCAGTTGACGGGCTTCGACAACTTTTTCCGGTGTGCCGTAGGAGCCGGCGAGCCAGAAAGGCAGTCCCAGTTCGCGGATTTTTTCCAGGTCCGGCACGTCGCGCGGGCCGTAAATGGGTTCGCCCTGCGGTGTCAATTGCATGGCACCCCGGGGCGGGGCGTTGTGGCCGCCGGCGGTTTCCCCTTCCACCACAAAGCCGTTCACGATCCCATTGGACTTGCGGGCCAGGGTGATGGCGAGGGTGGCGGAGGCGACAATGCCGAGGAACCATGGGCGTTTCAATCGTGGCGCGACGCCCCCACAGAAGTGGGCGGGATCAAACGAGGTGCGAAACTCCTCGCCTGGCAGCGCGCCTTCGACATCAATCTTCAAGTCCACGGCTTCGCCTTTGGCCAGACGATCCAGCACCCCGGGAATGGAGCGGGGAATGCCCGCCCCCATCAAGACATAATCCACGGCTGCCAGCATGGCCCCGAAAATGGAGGGCAGGGTGGGGAACTGGATTTTTTCGAGAAAATTAATGCCCACCACCCCGTCATGGTTTTCCTTGGCGAGAAAGACCTCGGCAAAATTAGCGAGCACCGTCAGCGCCACAAAGTCAGCGGCCGGATCAATGCTCGGCAGGTGGGTGGCGGTGAACGGCACTTCAGCGGCTTTGCCGTCGGGGACGAAGTAGCGCGCCACGGCGCGTTCGGCCATGCCCGGCACCGGGAATTGTTTCAGCGCCCGGCGGATATGCCCCCCCGGATCGCCACATTGTAACCGTCGCGCTAGAATGGTACCGAGGGCGGTGCCGGAAACGACACCGAGCTGGCCGGCTTGCGACACGGCCCGCGCGAGTTTCCAATCAGAAACCCCAGCCCCCATTCCGCCCTGAATAATCAAAGGATGTGACATGCTTAGCTAACCAACATTTTCCCTGCCATACACGCAGGGTGCGATTGGAAATCAGGAGGAAACGAGCCGGCGCGATCCAAAAAAACACACCGGTAGCACGTCCGTCGGTAACAAGCGCACTACAACGCTAGAGTGCCCGCGAGGGAAAGGCAAGCAGTTGTTGCCATTTTTATGGGGTGGGTGGCCGACGGGCCAAAACGCAAGCAACAATTTTGTGACGCCCAAGTGGCTTGGGCGTGGCATCGCCGCCGGCTCTTTTAACGATGTTTCGCCTTGGCCGGGACGTCCAAAATGAATTTCAAAGGTGACCTACTCTGACCTGGTCTGACTTTGGGGGTGCGGCGCTGGATTGGGGGTGTTGGCGGGCCGAGCTGGGACGGAATGGTTTGTTGGGATTCATGGTTTCAGGGTTATTTTTGACCCAATCATTCATGCTTTTTCCGAAATTCTAACATGGGACGTTGGACATAGGCTGTCCAAGGTGAAATAAATTGGAAGCCAACCGGGAATAGCCACACCCAATATATAATGACCGTGCTTGCGTGAGCCCAGACTAGACATTTGGCGTAAAAAAAATAGAATTCCGCGCATGATAAAACCGACTTTGCTCGTTCTCGCCGCCGGCATGGGCAGCCGTTACGGTGGACTGAAACAGATTGATCCCGTTGGCCCGACGGGGGAAACCATCATTGACTATTCGATTTACGACGCCATGCGCGCCGGGTTCGGCAAGCTGGTGTTTGTGATCCGGCAGGACATCGAACAGCAGTTCCGCGAAGTGGTCGGGTCGCGTTTCGAGCAACGCATCGCGGTGGATTATGTCTTCCAGGAGTTGAACAAACTGCCGGCGGGCCACTCGCTGCCGGCGGGTCGCACCAAGCCCTGGGGCACCACGCACGCGATCCTGATGGCGGAACACGCCATCAAGGAACCGTTTGCCGCGATCAATGCCGATGACTTTTACGGGCAGAACGCCTACAAGCTGGTGGCGCAACACCTGAATTCTGGCACGACGGATTATGCCATGGCGGGCTTCATTTTGAAGAACACCCTTTCCGATCACGGCAGCGTGGCGCGCGGCGTTTCGCGGACCGACGCCAATCAATATCTGACCTCGGTCGTGGAGATGATGAAGATTGAGCGGGATGGGGCTGCGGCCAAAAACACCGATGCCGAAGGCAAAATCACCCAACTGACCGGCGAAGAGGCGGTCTCCATGAATTTCTGGGGGTTCACCCCCGCTTTGTTTCCGCAAATCAAGGCGAGGTTTGAAAGCTTCCTCAAACAGAGCGGCCAGGAACAGAAATCCGAGTGTTACATTCCCAGCACCGTCAACGATCTGGTCACCAGTGGCGAGGCCAAGGTGAAGGTGTTGCGCTCGCCGGATTCCTGGTTTGGCGTGACCTATCGGGAAGACCGTCCGCAAGTGGTGGAAAGCATCCGCAAGCTCATCGCCAAGGGCGATTATCCCGAGCGGCTTTGGGCGTAAATTCCGGGGATTTGTGGTAAATAGCGTCTGGGTGGAGTCCGGGTTAGAGTCGCGCTGCGACTCTGTCTGCCTGCGGAGCAGGCACCTTGTGGTGCGGCTTCGCCGATGGCTCGCGAATGATTTCCCGCTTTGCATGGCGCTTAAAACATTGGCTTGCTCTGGGGGGGGGCGCGAACCCGCCGCCCTGCGCTTCGCTGGCGGCGGGAATGGTCGCAGCGCGACCATTGCCACCATCCGGACCATCCGGGACCCTCCGGGTGGGCGGACGGGCGGACTGCCGACGATTGACAATAAGCAGGATTACGTTTAGGCTTTAGCTCATCTGAAGGCTGGAAAATCAAGAAAGCGCAACCGCAACCATAAGTTATTTTTGTCATGACCAACCGCCGTCAATTTCTTTGGACCTGTTCTGCCTTGACGCTGTCGGCCAGTCTCGCACCGGCGGCTGGCTGGGCGGGAGCGGTCCGGGTCCGGGAAGTCACCCTGGATCAACTCAGCTTTGCGGCTTTTTTCACCCAAGTCGGCACGCGGTTTCGCCTGGCTCAAGGGGCCGGGGCGGCGAACTTGAAATTGGTCGCGGCCAAAGCCCTGCCAGATCATGGGCCGGCGGACGCGCAAAATGAAACCTTCTCGCTGTTGTTCGCCGGGCCAAAGCAGCCGGCCCTGGCGCAGGATACCCACTGCTTCGAACACCCGGAATTAGGCGTCTTTGAAATGTTCATCGTCCCCGTGGGGCCGCCCGATTCCAGCCTGGTATACTATGAGGCGGTGTTTAATCGTCCGGTCCGGACAACCTTAACGAAATCCTTAACGTAATCGCGCAAACCATGTCGCAACCGTATATTGGTGAAATCCGGATGGTGGGCTTCAATTTCGCGCCATTAAACTGGGCGTTTTGCAACGGCCAACTATTGGCCATATCCCAGAATAGCACGCTGTTCCAACTCATTGGCACCACGTACGGCGGCGATGGGCAGAGCACGTTTGCGCTGCCCAATCTGCAAAGCCGCATGCCCATTCATCAGGGCAACGGGTTTGCCCTCGCCCAGGCCGGCGGCGCGGAAACCGTGACCTTGACCGCCAGCCAAATCCCCGCGCACACGCATCCGGCCCAGGTCAGTTCCGGCGGCGGCACCAGCAACAATCCTGCGGGTAATTATTGGGCCAACTGGACGGGCAGCCAGTACAGTGACCAGGGTGCCAGTGCGGCCATGAATGCCGGCGCAACCGTTCCCGCCGGCGGCAATCTGCGGCATAACAACCTACCGCCCTATGTGGCGGTCAATTTTATCATTTCCCTGTTTGGGGTTTACCCGTCGCAGACATGATTCCAAATTTCTTCACCCAATCCAGTCATGGCCACACCTTATCTCGCTGAAATCCGGATCTTCAGTTTCGCTTATCCGCCCAAAGGCTGGGCGTTGTGCAATGGCCAGTTGCTGTCCACTAACGAGTATTCGGCCTTGTTTTCCCTGCTCGGCACCTATTATGGCGGCGACGGCGTCAAGACTTTTGCCCTGCCCAACCTGCAGGGCAACATTCCGATTCACATGGGCACCGGCTATGCGATCGGGCAGACCGGGGGGGAGCAAAACCACACCTTGCTTGCCTCGGAAATGCCCCAGCACACCCATCCGGTCGTGGCCAGCGCGAATCCCGCCAACCAGGGTTCGGCGCCCGGGAACTATTGGGCCAACGGCAATCAGCCCGCCTATGCCGCCAGCCCCAACGCGCAAATGGCTGGCCCGGCGGTCAGTGTCATTGGCGGCAGCCAGCCGCATAATAATTTATCCCCGTATCTGACGTTGAATTTCTGCATCGCGACGGCGGGGATTTACCCCGGCTGAAGCTGAAAGGAACCTTATGGCTGATAATTTTGTTGGCGAAATACGCATGGTGACCTTTAATTTTGCCCCGTCAGGCTGGGCTTTTTGCAATGGCCAGTTGCTGCCCATTTCACAGAATACCGCGCTATTTTCCCTGCTCGGCACTATTTATGGCGGCGACGGCCGCAGCACTTTTGCGCTGCCCAACCTGCAAGGCTCCGCGCCGATTTGTTTTGGCCAGGGGCCTGGTTTGTCTCCTTATGCCATTGGTCAGACGGGCGGTGCAGCCCAGGTGACCTTGCAGGTGTCCCAACTGCCCAGCCACTCGCATGCGGCGCTGGGAAATTCAGGCAATGGCGATTGGGACACGCCCGTGAACAACACCTGGGCGCGGCCGCATCTGGGCAAAACGCCCATCAATATTTACAGCGATACCCCGGGCAGCGGCCTGGCCATGAATGCGACCGCCCTGGCTTTTGCCGGGGGCAGCCAGCCGCATAACAACCTGCCGCCCTATCTCACCCTGAACTTTATCATTTCGCTGGGCGGCATTTTCCCGACCCGAGGCTGAAACCCGCCAAATTAATGAACCCACCCCACATTTCGCCCCGAACCGGGACGCCGTCCGCCACGGAGGAAAGGGCATGGGAACGGACCGGCTTGGGTTCTGGCCGCCTGCACCGGTTGTTTTGCGTGCTGGTGCTGCTGGTCCTGGCCGGATCGGCGTGGGCCGCTGGTCCGTTCAACGTCAATGTCACCAATGACACGCATGCGGTCAGTTCCAGCACCTCCCCCAATGACAGTACCGGCCATGTTTCGCTCCGTTCGGCGATCGAGGCCGCCAATGCCCAGACCGGCGCGACCACCATCAAAATTCCGCCTGGCACTTACAACCTCGGGTTGGGCGAATTGGATGTGGCCACCAACGCCGGTAACAATATTGTGATTCAAGCCACCGGCACGGTCACAACCACCATTGTCAACCAGACCGACGGCACCAACCGCGTGTTTAACGTGGACCCCAATTCGCGCGGGAATAACACCGTCACGCTGCTGGGCTTGACCATCCAAGGCGGTCATGACCAAGCCGATATCGCCGGGGGCGCGGGAATTTTGGCCGGCAGCCTTGCGGTCACGCCCAAGGACGTGTTGAATCTCGGCGGCTGTGTGATTGCCAATAACCACTGCTCGCCGCCCAACACCAACTACACCGCCCAGATCGGCGGCGGTGTCCAGATGGCGGGCGGCGACCTGGACATCATCGGCTGCGTGTTCACCAACAACTCCTCTGGTGCCAGTTCGGGCGGGGCCTTGGCTTGCTTTGCGCAAGGCGTCAACTCATCGATCAGCGTGAATGAGTCTTTATTTATCAACAATAGCCTGACCAATACGTCCGGCAGCGGACCCGATGGCGGCGGGGCTATTTTCATCGGCTCCACTCCCGGCTCGGTGGTCACCATCGGCAATTCGTATTTTGTGGGCAACCAGGCCGTCGGCGTTTTTGGCAACACCTATGGCGGGGCGATTGCATTCAACACGGGCACATTGAATATCACCAACTCCATGTTTTCAGACAATCAAGCCACTTCCGGCAATGCGGTCGGCGGGCAGGGCGGGGCCATCTATGTGGATGCCGGGACGAATACCCTCAGCTTTTGTCGTTTGACCGGTAATACCGCTGTGAATGGTGGTGGGGCCGTGTACAGCCATGGCAGTAATGGCGCCTTCACGCAGGCCACAAATGACTGGTGGGGATGCAACGGCGGCCCCGGCGCGAGCGGTTGCGACGTGGCGACCTCCGATGCGGGCGGACTGTTGCTCAATCCGTTTATTGTCCTGGCGAACACGGCCAATCCGGCCAGCATTTTGCCGGGACAATCGACCACGTTCACCGCAAGTTTTGTCAATTCAGTCGGCGCGGCTTTGACCCCGGGCCAAGTCAGCGTGCTGGTGGGGTTGCCGGTGGTTTGGAACAATGTCGTGCTGGGAACCCTGGCCAACCCGCAGACGGTGATCCAACCCAACGGCCAGGCGACCGCGACCTTTATTGCTGGCATTAACTCCGGCACCGGCCAGGCCAGCGCGAACGTCGATTTTGGCGTTGCCACGGGCTCCGTTCTGATCCCCTGTCCCAGCATCACGGGCAATGTCACCGGCGGCGGAACCATTTGCGCGGGCAGCACCGCCCAGGTGGTGGTTTCGCTTGGCGGCGGCGTGCCACCCTATTCCATCACCTTAAACAATGGCGGCGGAACCCAGTCGGGCTACAGTCCGTTTTACTTTAACGTGAGCCCGGCCAGCACCACCACGTATCAAATCAGCTCGGGGCAGGATGTCGATGGTTGTGTGGTGACGGCCAGCGGCGGGGCGACGGTGACGGTCAATCCCGTGCCGGTGGCCACCATTACCACCGTGCCCAGTGTGCTGGCCGATTCCAGCGGCAATCAAGCCAGTGCGCTGCCAGGGTATGCCAGTTATGCCTGGACCATTCTCAACGGTGTTATCATTGGTCCCACCAATCAATCCGCCATCAGTTATGTGGCCGGGGTGTCAGGCAACGTGACGCTGGGATTGACGGTGGAGAATGCCTCCGGTTGCAGCGCCACTGCCACGCTGGGCGTGCCGGTTTTAACGGGGGCCTTTGCGCATTCCAGCCTGACCCTCACCGACGCGATACCGGCCAGCACCACGACCGGGATTGCTTATGACGGCACCAATTATTGGGATTGTGCGGGCGGTTCGACCAGTGGCCTCCGCCTGGGCTGCTATACTGCTTCCGGCGCATTGATTGGCACCTATTCGCCCGGCTTGGACTTCCGTTCCGTCTTCACGCGGCCGGATGGCACCGTGCTGGCCCGGGCCTATAACACCAATGTCATCTATGTGCAGACCAGTCCCGGCGTGTTCGTCAACTCCGGGATCTCCCTGGCCGGCGGCACCTTGAATGCCCAATCCTCCGTGGTGTTGAGCGGGGCCGGGACGGAATTCGATGCCATGTATGTGGGGGTGGTTTCCCGCTGGAGCACGAACGGCGCTTACCTTGGCAGTGTCAATCTCCAGGGTTATGGCTCGGTGAGCGGTGAAAATGCGTTGCCGAACTCATCACCGCAGAATCGCGGCCTCGCGGCCCTGGGCAACCTTTGGCTGACTTACAATGGCGGGGGCATCCTTTCAGCCTGGGATTTTTCCGGGAACCGCGTGCTGCAGATCCCCCTGCCGGGGGCGGGCACCAGCCTGGACTCCGATTACAGCTTTAGCTGTTGCCATGGCAAGGTCTTTATTGTGGATGTGACGGGCGGATTGTGGCGCTCGTATGATCTCTTCAGCCGGGCCGCTGTCGCCGTGCTGGCGGCGGAACCCAATGCCTCCTGGAACGCGGACGTCACCAATAAAATTGCCGCCACCGGCGCGTTTCCCAATGTGGATTTCTTTCCGGTCGTCGCCGGTGATCCCCTGCCGACCCCGGCGCAGTTGCAGGCCTACCAGTCCGTGCTGGTTTACTCGGACCGCCCTTTTAATGACAACGTGGCCCTCGGCAACGAACTGGCCGATTATGTGGATCAGGGCGGTGGCGTGGTGCTCAACACGTTCGCCTTTTATGATGGGTCGCAACTGGGTATGGCCGGCCGGTTGACCAATAATTACCTGGCCTTTACGCTGGGCAGTCAGTCCAATGTGCTCAACGGCACTTTGGTCCCGGATCTGCCGACCGATTCCCTGCTGGCCGGCGTCAATTCTTTTAACAGTGGTGGGAATCTGTATGTGAACTTCCCCATCAGCATTGCTTCCGGGGCAACTCAGGTCGCGCATTGGAACAACGGTCAGCCGTTGGTCGGCAAAAAAATCGACGGGCCGGGTCGTTCTGTGGGGCTGAATTTCTTCCCACCTTCGAGCGATTCCTTTCCCGGCTCCGGATGGGATTCGACCACCGACGGGGCGAAGCTGATGGCCAACGCGCTGGCTTGGGCCGGGCAGATCGCACCCACCATTTCCACGGCTCCCGCCGGCCAGGTGGTGCCATTGGGGCAAACCGCCACGTTTAGCGTGGTCGCGGTGGGCGCTCCGCCCCTGGCTTATCAATGGCAGTTGAACGGCACCAACCTCCCGGCGGCAACCAACCCGGTTTTGAGCGTGATCGCGCAAGCCGGCAACCTTGGCCAATACAGCGTCGTGGTAACCAATCCCTACGGCCAGACCTGCAGCGTGCCGGTCAGCCTCAACCCGCCGTTACGTTTCCTGCCGCCCAGTTGGTCCGGCAATACGTTGTCCCTGTCACTGGCCAATGCGGATGGCAGCCTGATTGCCCCCAACCGCTCCACCCGGGTTCAGCTCTATGCCACCACCAATCTGTCATTCCCCTTCAACCGATGGTGGCCGCTCACCAATGCGGTCCTCCCCGCCAGTGGTCTGTTGCAGGTCAATGGCTTGACCACCGCCAATACCAGCGGCCTCTTTTTCCGCGCGGCAGAAATCCCCTGACCGCACTTCAAATAATCAGTTCAGGTGTGATAACTGATATGCCGCGCGCAAGGTCGGTATCCCCTGCGCATTGAAATCGCGCTCAAAGTCCGTGGTGATTTCCGCCAGCGCGGGGGGCGTTTCCAGTTTTGTGAATTCCGGCGCCCCGGCGAAAACCGCCGTCATCTGTTCAAAATAATCCAGGTCATCGGTGCGCAGGAAAACGCGGCCGCCGGGGGCCAGGGCCATGCGCGCCAGGGCCGGGAAGGATTCGTTGATGAGCCGGTGGCGGCGGTGTTTCTTCTTGGGCCACGGATCGGGAAAATAGACATGCAGCGCCGTGGTGGCATGGGGCGGCAGCAAATAGCGCAGAAAATAGGCGGATTCGATGCGCAAACCGCGCAAATTTTCCAGGCCCGCCCGCCGGCCTTTGCGGTCCAGTTTTTGCAGCCGGCCCAGCAGCCGTTCCACCCCGATGAAATTCCGGGCCGGATATTGGCGCGCGTATTCCACCAAAAAAGAGGCGTCCCCGCAGCCCAGTTCCACCTCCAGCGGTTGGGGGCGCGAAAACAGGGCGGTCAAATCGAGCGGCTCAAGAATGGTGGGGAATTGATAAATCAGGTCTTCCACGGGGCATCATCCTTTGCAGGCAGCCAGTTGTTGCCAAAGGAAGGCGCTCATCCGCTGCCCGCCGGCAAAGCAGCCGAGATGGAATTTCTCGTTCGGCGCATGCGCATTGTCATCCGGCAGGCCCAGGCCCAGCAACAGGGAATCCGCCCCGAGAATCTGCTTGAACTCGTTGACAATCGGAATGGAGCCGCCTTCGCGCATTAATATGGGCTCGTAACCAAAAGCCTGCTGCAAGGCCCGCAGCGAGGCCTGGGCCTCGGGACTGGTCGGGGACACATAATACGCCTCGGCCCCATGGCCGGCCGTGATTTCCAGGCGCACGGTGGGCGGGCACAACTGTTTCAGGTGCGCCACCACGGCCTTGCGGATGCGTTCGGGATTCTGGTGGGGCACCAGCCGGCAGGTGATTTTTGCGCGCGCCCAGGCCGGGACAATCGTTTTGCTGCCTTCGCCTTGATACCCACTCGTGAGGCCATTGATTTCAAACGTCGGCCGCGCGCTGCGCTGTTCGGTGGCGGTGTAGCCGTGCTCGCCAAACAACCGGGGCGGACCGAGCAGCTTCTTGAGCTGTGTATCGGTCAACGGATACTTGGCCGCTTGCTGGCGTTCAAATTTGGACAAGGGGAGAACGTCATCGTAGAAACCCGGAATGGTGATGCGGCCTTTTTTGTCATGCATCCGGGCCAGCAGCCGGGCCAGCGCCATGGCGGGATTTTCCACCGCGCCGCCGAACACGCCCGAATGCAGGTCGCGGGCCGGACCGCGCAGAGTGATTTCAAAAGCCACAATGCCACGCAAGGAATAGGTCAGCGCCGGGTGCTTCAGGCTGGGCATGCCCGTGTCCGATATCACGATGGCTTCGCAGGCCAATTCGCGGCGGTTCTGCTTGAGAAAGCCGGAGAGACTTGCGCTGCCGACTTCCTCCTCGCCCTCCAGAAGAAACGTCAGATCGCAGGGCAGGGGAGTGCCGGTTTTCAAATAGGCCTCCACCGCTTTTAAGTGGGCGAAATTCTGGCCTTTGTTATCCGTGCTGCCGCGCGCGTAGATAATCTGCCCGTCAATTCGCGGTTCAAACGGCGGCGACTGCCATAAATCCAGCGGCTCCGGCGGCTGGACGTCATAATGGCCATAAACCAGAAAATGCGGCCGCCCCGGTTTGCCGGGCCGGGCGCGGCGGGGTTCGCCGGTGGCGGGAGTTTTGGCCACCACCACCGGATGGCCGGGCGTTTCGCACAAGCGGGCTTCCAAGCCGATCTGCCGGCAATGGGCCACGAGCCATTCCGCGCAGGCCCGCACATCGTGCTTGTGCTGGGGTTGGGCCGAGACGCTGGGAAAACGCAGGTACTCACAAAACTCCGCCAGAAAGCGGGATTGATTTTGCTTCAGATAATCAAGAACCGGTTGCATGGCTTCAGGTTAGTCCGAACGATTCAAATAAAACAATCTTTAACCGGCGAGGCCGCGGGGCCGGGGCCGATCGAAAGCCACCAAAGGGCAAATACCTGGACCCTGCTGGGGTGGTACGGGCCAGTGGCCCGTCCTGCCGGGCTACCAGCCCGGCTGAGCGGAGAGGGGCGGACTGGGGGAAACCGTCTCCGCTGGCAAAAAGAGCGCCTCACCCGTTCCGTCCGGCGGGTCGCCGGACGGTACGGGCCAGTGGCCCGTGCCACCCTGGTTTGCAAACGCTCGCTCATGCTTTACCCCGAACTCCGAAGTGGGCAATGAAATCGAAAAGCCCTGTCGCGAGCCCATCGTTGGTAGGGCGCGTCACTCCGTGCGCGCCGCGGCTGCAACTTGCGGGTGCAAAATTTCCCCGGCGTCGCCTTCCCGACCCGCTGCCGATCAAGACTTTGCTCGAGTTTCCCGGACCCACTTCGGAGTTCGGGTTTACAGCGCCCCGGCGTGCCAGTGCTCTCACTTCGTTGGAACGGGCGCGGCGGTCTGGATGGCTTCGGCGGCCAGGGCGGTGATTTTGGCCCAGGATTTTTCGGCCACCAGCTTGCGCTCGGCCATCCAGGAGCCGCCGACGGCCGCGACTTGCGGCAGGGCCAGATAATTAGGCAGGGTGGCGGCCGTGATGCCGCCGGTGGGCACAAATTTGACGCCGGTGTGGCCGAACGGTCCGGCCAGGGCCTTGAGGGCGTTGATGCCGCCAAAGGTTTCCGCCGGGAAAAATTTCAGATGTTTCCAACCGAGATCCAGTGCCCGCATGATTTCCGAGGGCGTGACGACGCCCGGAAACAGCGGCCACAGGCGCGCGTGTGCGGCGGCCGACACCGCCTCGCTCAGGCCGGGCGAGACGCCGAACTGGGCGCCGGCGTCCACGGCTTGCTTGAGGTTGTCGGCGGTGAGCAGCGTGCCCGCGCCAATGAGGACTTGCGGGACGTTCTGGCGGATGCGCCGGATGGATTCCGCGGCGCTGGCCGTGCGGAAGGTGACTTCCATGACCTTCAGGCCGCCGGCCAACAGGGCTTCGGCCAGTGGCACGGCGTCGTCGGCCTGGTCGATGACCGCCACACAGATGAGGCGTTGCGAAAGGAAAGAATCGATATGCATAACCTAGTCCACAGAGGGTACGCGAAAATGACCATGAGGAAACAGAAAAGGTGATGATCCCCACGATACATGACCCTGGTACCGGAAGTTGGACAAGCAGATGGGGAAGCCCGGGGCGACGCGGCGAGATGAATGGGAGGCGCTGGCGGCGAGGGTAACCTGTTGTAAAAACAGGCACTTGCATGATGTGTTTCTGAAAAGTGATCAAGTGTTCCGTGAAGCATTGGGATGGCGGCGGTTGGTGAAAGCTTGTCCGCTTGGATGTCAGTAGCGGCGCGCACGGAGTGACGCGCCCTACCACCCAAGGGTTGGCGACGATGCGTTGGGTCATTGTGGGGTGAGATTTCAATCCGTAAAAAAGTGATATTTCGGGGGGTTTTGTGGGGAGTTTTCAGTGTTCAGTGATCAAGTGTTCAGGAAAGCAGCGGGGAGGTGGCGATGGGGATGGCTTGCTGACGTGGATGGCAATAGCGTCATGCGCAAGCCCCCGGCGAAGCCACGCCACAAAGTGCCTGCTCCGCAGGCAAACGAAGTCGCAGCGCGACTTCGTCCACCACCGGAGGCTCGCGCGAGGGGGCTCTGGATATGACCACCCCTCACCCTCAATCCCTCTCCCCGTTGAGGGGAGAGGGAAGCCAGTGGCGATGCGGCCAGCTGGATTGGAGACGTTGGCAGCGGTGTAACATAGTGTAAAAACAGGCACTTGCATAATGGGTTTCTTAAGAGTGAAGCATTGGGATGGCGGCGGTTGGCGAAAGCCTGTCCGCTTGGATGTCAGTAGCGGCGCGCACGGAGTGACGCGCCCTACCACCCAAGGGTTGGCGACGATGCGTTGGGTCATTGTGGGGTGAGGTTTCAATCCGTAAAAAAGTGATATTTCGGGGGTTTTGTGGGGAGTTTTCAGTGTTCAGTGATCAAGTGTTCAGGAAAGCAGCGGGGAGGTGGCGATTGGGATGGCTTGGTGACTTTAATGTCAATAGCGGCGCGCACGGAGTGACGCGCCCTAC
>Ga0302275_10001958_pt1 | contig 22031 bp, 16 predicted proteins | sample III_Bog_N2_2_FD_200229 | JGI IMG/M metagenome (GOLD analysis project Ga0302275, IMG submission 200229) | Peat permafrost microbial communities from Stordalen Mire near Abisko, Sweden - III_Bog_N2_2 | ecosystem: Environmental > Terrestrial > Soil > Wetlands > Peat | place: Sweden: Abisko... | reverse complement strand
AGAATCCAAGTTTTACCCACCTTGCTGCCGCTCGCCAATACGGCTTTGGTTCCCTGATGGATCAAGCCCTCAACCAGTTCGTTGGGCTTGGACATACGGGTGTTTTCGATCAGGCGGCTGACGTTATCAATCGCTGGTAAACCCGGAATGCTCGGCACCGGAAAGTTAATGACTTTGGAACGCATCTGAATTGGAAAGGACGTATTCATATTTTTGTGCGGTTTAATTTGTTTGTTAAAAGGCCGGGGGAGTTTGCTCTCCCCCGGCCGTTGAGGTGTTGCGGATTAGGCCGCGAGCGGAGCGGCTTCGGCGGCAACTTCAGCAGCCACAGTAGCAGATTCAGCTGCAACTTCGGGCTGAGTTTGAACCACCGGCATGAACTCTTTGATCACCGGCACCGGCACCTTGGTGGCATTGTTGTGACTAACCACCACAGTTACCGGCAGGTTCACCAACTTGCCGCAATCGAGCTTATACAGCTCGTAGCGGTTGTGCTTCGTGCCAAACAGCGCGTCGTAGTCGTTGATGAGCAGCGCCGCGCCACGGCCGTTCTCGCCCATGTTGTAGCTGCGCTTCAGGGAGTAGGACTTGCTCTGGCTCTCCACCGAGACCGTCATCTCGATGAAGTGGACCGGCTTGTTCTTGCTGTCGGTGCCAGTCACCTGTTCGATGCTGGTGATGACCGCAGCGTACTCGCCCTCCGCGAGGGTTTGCGGCTGGCTGAAGCCACCGAAGGCTTTGCGAACCACGTTGATGTTGTTTTTGCCGTTGCTAGCAGCGGCACCATTTGTGTTTATGTTTGTTTTCATTTGTTTGTTGTTGTTGTTGTTGTTGTTGTTGTTGTTGTTGTGCCGGTTTGTGGCCGGCGGTTTTACCGCAATGCCAGATGTTGATATTGTTCATCTGACAGGTTCTGTTGGTTAGTGGAGACCGAACCTGAATCTCCGGTGTAGTGCACTTGAACAACTTTGGACCCCTGGCAAATTCCTTTGTGATCAGTGTTCAATTTAGAACTGGTATTTGATTTCACCGGATTTGCTTTCGTTGTCGTTTCGTTATTCATTTGCTCTACACCATAGGCAACGACAGGCCGGCCGGGTTTCTTACAGGAAAACGGAAAATAATTTAAATTGGCAAAAACCCCTGCATTTACTAGGGTTTGACAATATTTTATATGATTCCAGACCTGCCCACAGACGGCGATTTGCTAGCTCAATACCGGTCTGAGGACCAAAATATGCGCCAAACGGCTTTGGTGGCGTTGGAAAAGGCAATCTACAAGCATCTCCGCAGCCGTAAAGTGGCGCTGGGAGAGCATGATTTGAACAATACGGTACGGCACACCATTGAAAGACTGCTGGCCGCACCGCCGGAAGTTGCCAACTGGGTCGAACTGACCGGCAGGGCTCAGGAACTTTCCGAACTGGTGGCCGCCGAGGAAATTGAGTGGCTGGAAATTCTTCCTGATTTACTGGATAGAACCACCAGGGTTTTAAAGGTAAATTTTGGCAGATTGGCCGACGAAGATTTTAATTCGATCGCCAACAAAGCCTTTCTGAAAGTGCGGGAGAAATACCCCAAACTCATAAAAGATCCCAAGGCGCTGAGAAATACGCTTTTTGAAATTGCCCGTAACGCCGCAAAAGACGAACTCAAAGCCAGAAAAACCGACAAGCGGGACGAGGACAAACTGCAGCACTTCGAGGACATGTCGGTCACTCATGGCGATGCGAGCGATGAAGATGGTCCGAAATTCGAGCCCTCCGACCAAGAACTGCATCCGGGAGAGGTTCTGCTGGCTAAAGAAAAGAAGCATACGCTGTGGCAGGCCATTTCCAAGATGCCGAAGAAACATGCGCAGATATTCATGGACTTGCACCTGCACCGTTTGAAGCATCATGAAGTAGCAGAAAAGTATGGACTCCAAATCGGCAGCATCGGCGTATACAACAAACGTGCCGCTGAAATGTTGCTCGTGGCGCTCGCCGGTACGCTTGGTGTGTTTATGCTGATGTTCCGCTATCTGTTTCCGGCGAATGGCCCCGAAGCCACAATGGCAAATAATCAAACGCCCGGTGGATCAACAAATTCGCAAATTGCCCAGCAGACGCCAAGCAAACCGCATTTTACAGTGCAGTTCGCTGAAATATTCGTGGGTGGCGAACTGATGCGGGGTGGCACCGCAACGGTCACCAACAATCCGTCATTCAGCCCCCATGCTGTACAAAAGATACAAGAGGCGTTTGGAACCAACAGCCTGGTGTTTTCGGTGAATTCTGATGACAAAACCTCATGGACCGCAGACTGGTCAGCAAAAGGCCAAGTGCCAGCATTCAAGGTGGTTTACGATACCGACAACAAGATGCTCACGGTTTTGGCCGATGAAGCAGGGAAATCCGTGCAGGTGATGAGTTTGCATGTGGAAAATGAGGCGGCGGTCGAAGCTGCGTTGCCGGCCATCCAGGGTGCAGTCATTGAATATCTGAAAAAGCACTAACTCGGTCTCAGAGTCTCACGGTCTCACGGTCTCATGTCGTGGTGGGATGAAAGGTAAAACAAAAGGCACCGGGTTTTTGAGGCCCGATGCCTTTTGGGATGCGTTGAATTTTGACTATCCACTCAACCACTGCTTACTGGTAACGGCCGGTCGTGGCCTGGATGAACCGAATCAGTTCAACTTTACTGACGCGCTTGAGCCGTAAGGCACAGCAGGTCTTCAAGTGGTTCCGCTCGACCAATCGGTAAACAGTGTTCTCGCAGACTTTCAATATCGCCGCAACTTCCGGAACGGTGTAAACCACCAGTTCCTCCTCGATTGAGCAGTTGTTCATTGAACATTGCCCTTTCTCCACCAGTTGCTGCTCGAAGGCGTTCGCTGGCGGCGCTGTGAATGCGTCATGATCAACCAAACCGACGTTGTCAGAGAACGCACACCCAACGAGGACCTGACACCACTTCCAGCTAATCAAGCCGGAAGGGAAAGGACTCAGGTTTAGGAGTCAGGCAGCGGATTCCATCCCGCCACCCAGCCTAGTCAACGACAAGCGGGGCGGGTTTCTTACATCAAAATTTATCGCCGTGCATAAACGGCACCTGACTTGGCGACAGTTGCCCTTAATATTTTGAAAACATCATTTTCCGGCGTTTTTGAATGCGCCATACGCAGGAGAACTCCAGAAGCCGTAAAACCAGATTGCACCCCAAATTGCACCCCGAGTCAGTCAAAAAGAGTCGAAAAGTGGGTTCTGGAGGAGGTCTAACGCGGAGGCTGAAGCGGGATATGCCCAGTATTTACGGTATTTACATTGAAGTTGAAGTAGAGGCCGCAAATTTCGAGTCAGATGCCTTTAACCACTCAGCCACCCTTCCGCTCATTCAATAGTACTTCCGGAACTGACGGTTTCACCCTACGTTGTAAAAGTTTTCCCCTGCGCCATCCGGGCAGTGAGAAAATGGGAACCAGACCGGCTATCAGCACCAAATTATGCGCGAATCGGCGGGCGCGGCAAGCTGATTTGGAAGAGGCCCAAATCCGGCGGGTCTTTCTACAGAAACTCGTCCGCATGGAGATCCCAGTCTCACCCGGAGTCAGATGAAGCCAGGGCTTCGCGCAAGGTCTTCGATCCAACCACCATCCGGCTGGGCATAGGGGCGGAAGGTTTCGAGACGGCCTTCCCGGTCGTTATAAAATAAAGCGCGGTGCAGGCCGAGCGTGCTGGCGGCGGGCGCGTCGATCAGGCTGGCGGAGTCGCTCGCGCTCATCTGGAATACCACGCGCATTTCAAATTCACTCAGGGTCTTCCGGCCGAGATAACGGCTGACGTTGTTGTAGGTGTCGCAGGTGACGATGATGTGGATGCCGCGCGCCGAGCCTTCGGTGATGAGGTTCAGCAAGGTGGCGGCGGGCGAACCGGCGGTGTCGCCGCCGGAAAAACTGAATTCATCCTCCTGCCGCAGCTTTTTGAAATTCTGCAAGCCCTGGATCAACACGAAAATCTCGGGACCGGAAGCCTCGTTTTCGGCGCGCCGTTTCAATTCCGCCGCCAGTCCGGCCATCACTTCCGCGAGATTGCCGTTGCCAGCCAAAACCGTTTCGGCCGGAACCGCATGGATGATGCGCGCCAACAATTCGCGTTCGGGGAAGCCCGGTGGCATGCTGTCCAACACCACGAACCGCACTGCGCCCCGGGGAAATTGGGCCGCCAGCGAAACAAGCGCTACCGCCAGAATTGTCGTGGTGCGCTCCTCGCTCTGGCCGACGACCAGCAGGTTGCCTCCGCTCTGCCGGCGGAAAACGGCCTCGGTCGGGCCCTTGATGGAATTCGGCGCGCCGAGCCACGCCGCGGCCTGAACCGGAATTTGCGCCACCGGTTTTTGCAAGGCCAGCCGCAGTGGAATATTTTCCCGCACCTCCGCCGGCGCGTTGCCTTCAAACACAATCGGGCCGGGGTACTGGTCGGCGGTTTGGTCGGCGCGTTCGCGGATTTTGGCGAGGTAACCGTCGCGTGTCTGGTCGGACAGCCAGACGGCCTGAAACGGACTGTTGCCTTCGAGCGCGCCGGCCGCGTCGTTGTAGATGCCTTCGCCCGGCCGTGACAGCAGACGCGGCGCCGGGTTGTCCTGGTCCATGATCAGGTAGGCGTCGGCCTCGTTGCATTGCAGCGCGATGCGAATGACCATCTGTCCGATGGTCGCGCGGGCCAGCGTGTAGGCGCCGCCCAGCGTCTGTGAACCGAGCAGCACATGGATGCCAAACGCGCGGCCCTGCCGGACGATGCGGTCCAGTAGTACCGCCGCGCCTTGCGAGACCCGATCCTCCTCGGTGAAAAATTCCTGGAATTCGTCGATCATCAGTAACGTTCGCGGCACCGCCTCGGTGCCGCCGGCCCGTTTATAGCTGGCGAGGTCCTGTGCGCCAATTTTACGGAACAGATCGCCGCGCCGGCGCAATTCATCGTCCACGCGCTGCAGGACGCTCAGGCCGAATTCACGGTCGCTTTCGATGGCCACAACGCGTGCATGCGGTAGCCGGCGACTGCCGTAACATTTGAACTCGACGCCTTTTTTGAAATCGACGAGATAAAATTCCACCTGTTCCGGGCTGCAACGCAGCGCAAGGTTGGTGATGATGACGTGGAACAGGGTGGACTTGCCGGAACCGGTCTTGCCCGCGATCAGCGCATGCTGCCGGGTGCCGCTGCCGATCTCAAGATATTGCAGTTTCGTCGCCCCGGACCGGCCGATCGGCACGCGCAACAGTTCCGCCGTGGCTTCCGTCCAGAGGGCTGAATCGGCGGGTGCGATCTGGGCGAATGGCACCTCGACGCGGTTCGCGTCCTTGCTATCCTCGCCGACGCGCTGAAGAAATTCCGTGGCAAATTCCGGCGGCGGCGGCGGGTCGAACACCAGCCGCACGCCCGGTGGCTGCCCGCTGGCCAGTTCAAAACCGCGGTCGCGGCGGACGAGCCCGACGCTGTTTTTGCGCAGCTCGTCCGGCACGAAATCCGGCGGCAACGCGTTCCGCTGGTCCCAGTGGATAAGCGTAAAGACGCCGCAACGCGCGCCGTTGGCGGCGATGTTGCGGAGCCGGCGCGCGGCGGTCTCGCTGAAATTGACCGGGAACGAGGCGATGACCAGGAAATGATATTTCTCGGCGACGCTGCCGGCCTGCGCGTTGTATTCCGCTATGGTTGCGTATTCGTTGCGGAGATACATCTGGATGATCTTCTCCATGTGCTCGTTCAGTTCCGCGAGTTTTTCCTCGAACTGCGCCGTCTGCGTCCAGATGCGGCTGTTGAGACTGCTTTCCTCGTAGTCCGTAAGATGCAGGAGCGCGGAAAAATTCTGGCCAAGGCCGACCGGATCGAAAATTGTGAAGCTCAGTTTGCCGGGCGGGGTAGCGGACAACAGGCGAAAAATGAGATTGTTGATCACGCCGAAAGCCTCGTCGCCGGCGGTTTTGCCGGTCTCGAATAGGATGGAGCCCTGCGTCGGAAACTCCAGCGCGAGCGGCACGGAAACCGCCGCCGGTCCGGGCCATTTCAGGCGCGGATCCTTGGGCAGGACGTCCACAAATTTTTCCACGGCCGCCTCCAGCTGAGCAAATTTCGCGGCGTTGTGAAATTCTGCCGGCGGCTTCCAGTCCTGCCAGGCGGCCGCCGTCCACGGCGGAAAAAGTATTTCCGCAGAATCATTGGCCGCGCGTAACTGGTCGCATAACGGTGTGAGCCGGAGGTTCCAGTCCGCGGCCAGCTCCGACCAGCGGCGCTGATGATCGTTTTCGGCCTGCGCTAATTTGGTCTGGTGGGCTTCGGCGATCTGGCGTACCTGGGCGGCGTCTTCGGTCTTCAAGCGGGCCACGGTCGCGGCGTAGCGTTGTTGGATCCGGTCGAGTTCGGCGTCCCGCCACCGTTCGTTTTTTTGGCCGAGGCGCGCCGCCTTATCGCTGATTACCGTCGAATTGTTGCTGCGCGATTGGCTAAGGTCACGCACGGCTTGCCGCCATTCCTGGTTGAAGGACTGCTTTAGGGTTTCAAATTCCTGCTTGATCCGCTCGTGCTCCGCCTGCAGATGACCGCCGGATTTTTCGACACAGGCGTCAAACAGCTGCCGCATCCGGGCGATCCCGGCGGCGATGGCCGTGGCCTGCGGCGCGGCGGCGCGGCCACCCAGAAAAAAAGCGATTACGACCAGGAAAAATGCCCCCAGCGCGAGGCCGGCTTCCACCGGGGTGACGTCATACCGGTGAAAATGTGTCAACACCGGCTCCGCCGCCGCGCCCGCCAGCAGCAGTCCGGCCACCAGCCAGACGGGCAGGATTTTGAACAGCTTCGGCAATGGGAATTTTCCGAATCGCTGCAAGTCGGTGGAGGTTTTTGCTTGGAGCTGCTGGAGTTCCTGAAACAGAACGAGGTGATCCAGAGCCAAGTTCGGCTCTGGCGACGGGCTGGATGGGGCGAGCAGCCGCCGGAATTTTCCGTACCCGCGGAAGGCGCCCAGCACCGCTTTTTCCAATTGCGCCAGCCCGCCGCCGGCGGCGCTCAGGTTTTGCTGGAAAAGATTGTAGTTTGTCGTGGCACCAGCCAGCTGCTCATCGCGGCGGAGTTCCGCCGCCTGCACGCCCTGCTGGGTTCGTTCCCGCCATTCGGCGTCGCACTCGCTCAGGGCGGCGGTCACCCGCCGGTTGAGGGAGGCATAGCTGCGGCTGATGCGGACCTCGCGGCCGGCAAACCGCGCCTGCAGCCGCTCCGTCTCCGCTTCCATGGCGGCTTCCTCCGCCAGTTCCCGGTTCATGGCGGCGGTTTCCTGCGCCTGGTTCCGCGCGGCAAAGGTGTTCAGTTCGGTGGACGACTGTAGCCGCCATTCGCCGTTTAGTTTTTCCTCGCGCGCGACAAATTCGTGGACGGTGCTTTTCAGCTGGTCCAGCAACGCGATCATTTCATTCACGCTAGGCTGGTTATTCACAGTCGGTCCTCACTTTTTTCAACAGCTCCTCCAGCTGTTCCAGGACCACGGTCGAACGGTTGACATGGGCGGAGAGTTCTACCATGAATTTGCGTTCGAATTCCTCGCTCTTGGCGTCGCGCCAGAAATTTTTGGTCTCGTCCCATTGGAGCAGGAGGTCCCGGGTCAAGCCGGCCAGCCGGGCTTTGTTGCCGCTCAGGCTCATGGTTGCACCTCCGTTTTTTCCGGTTCGCCGCCGGGCACCATGGTGCTACGGGGCGCGGCAATGTTCCGGTAGGCATCTAGGGCCCGGAGCGCCTGGTCGAGGTAGCCAACGGCGCGCGTCAGGTCGATGGCGAGGAAGCCGTGCAACTGTTCGGTTTGTTTCATCAGCGGCGCGGCGCGGTTTTCCAGTTCCTGATCCCACCGCTTCAAAAATTTCAGCTTGGTTTCCGCCTCGTTGACGGCGCGTTGCGACCGCTGAACCGCCAGTTGCAGCATCGCGGTGGTGCCCGTCTGCAGGTGGGACAATGTGGCGTTGAACAACTCCTGCCGGGCCTCCTCCAGTCGTCGCGAGCGGGAACGCAGTTCATGATCCCAGAACATCCGTTGGTCATTTTGCAGCCAGACCCGCGTGCGCGACAACTCATTTCCGACCTCCTCCAGCACGGGTCGCGCCTGGCCGAGAAATATGATCAGGGCGGCCCGGAACGACTCAATGGCCTCAACCGAAGTGATCTGGGCTTTGTCCGCCATGCTCAGCGCTGGTTGAGATATTCCTCGATGCGTTGCGCCTTCCGCAGCAGGAACGGCGTGTGTTCCTTGGACAGCTCAACAAATTTCTTCAACGCCTTCATCGTCTGTTTGAATTCCTCGGAGAACTTCTCATGCTCCTGGTCTGACCAAGTGTCGCCGAGCGCCGTGAACCGCGCGTGCAACAGAATCAACCGGTTCTCGAGGTCGCTATTGAAGCGCTGTAGTTCCTCGGCAAACCGCCGCACTTTTTCCGGTTCCATGATTGCCTGCGCCATGATGTTTCCTTCGTTGAAATTGGTGAATGACTATTGCAGCATTTCGGCTGTTCCGCAACCGCCGTGGCTCAGGGCGAACTGAACCGGTAGAAACGTCGGGGATAATTTGTCCATTGGGGATCACTGAAATAAGACGAGCCGCCGGTGAGGGTGTTGGTCGAGAGCGGCACCCAGTTGGGGATCGCCAGGTTAGTGGAAGCGACCACCACGACGGCCAGGTTGGTGGGGCCGGTGATGTTGAACCCGAACTGATTCGCCTGCACCCCGAAACCCGCGCCGGCTTGCGCCTGCGGATTCCATAGCACCATGTTCAGCCCGGTAGTCAGGGCGAAATTTCCCCAGCCGGCGGTGCCGGGCACGTAGTAGCCGGTTGCCCCGCTGGAACTGGAAAACACCGATGAATCCACCACCGGGGGGCTGCCCTGAAAGTAAACCGTGCTCAAGCTGTAACAGTAAACGAACGCATAGGATCCGATGTTGGTGACCCCGCCGCCAATGGTGACGCTGGATAGATCGAGGCAGTAATTGAACGCTTCGTTCGCGATGCTGGTGACACTGTTGGGAATCGTCACGCTGGTCACGCCTGTGTCATAAAACGCTCCCACCCCGACGGTCGTGACCGGCAGGCCGTTGGTTGTGCCGGGAATGATCACGGACCCGCCGGGTCCGGTGTAGTCCGTGATGGTGATGGCCCCGTTGTTGGTCGTGAAAATAAATTGCGCCTGCACTCCGGCGGGCAGCAGCAGCAATAAAAGCGGGACGAGTCTCATGGTTTGCCGGTTCAGGTTCGGCTAAAAGATCCGCGTTGGCAAGTCCGGGTCAATCCGTATTTTGCCCGATCCAGACCATCGCCGGCCACCGGTTCAAAGCCCGCGTCGGGACCGCATCGGGATCCCGTCGGTCAATAGTCGTCCTTGCCCTTCGAGGCGGATGGCTTCCGCACCGCCGCTGGACAAGGCTCCGCCAAAATCCTAGGCTGAAGCATGTCCAAATGCAGGTTTCGATTTTTGATCGCGGTCTTGATTCTAATGCTGTCGTCAGCCATGCCGGGCCAGGCCGCGTCGGACAATCTCGCCCTCACGCCGCCGATGGGCTGGAACAGTTGGAACAAGTTCAGTTGCGACGTGAGCGAAGGGCTCATCAAATCCATTGCCGATGCCATCGCCACCAACGGCATGAAAGCCGCCGGCTACCAATATGTCATCATTGACGATTGCTGGCAGGTTGGCCGTGATGCCGCCGGCAACATCCTCGCCGACCCGGTGCGTTTTCCGTCCGGCATCAAGGCGCTGGCCGATTACGTCCACGCGAAGGGCTTGAAATTTGGCATCTATTCCTGTGCCGGCACCAACACCTGTGCTGGCCGGCCCGGTGGATTATTCCATGAAGTTCAGGACGCGCGCAACTACGCCGCCTGGGGCGTGGACTATTTGAAATATGACTGGTGCAACCATGCGGATGAACCCGCCGAACAGGCGTATTCCCGCATGCGCGACGCGTTGCGGCAATCCGGCCGGCCCATCGTGTTCAGCATCTGTGAATGGGGGCAGAGCCAGCCGTGGCTCTGGGGCGCGAATGTTGGCAACCTCTGGCGCACTACCAGCGACATTCAAGATTGCTGGGACTGTCGCCGTGATTGGGGCGGCATGGGCTTCACGCACATACTGGATTTGCAGGCCGGCCTCGAATCGTTTGCCGGCCCCGGCCATTGGAACGATCCCGACATGCTGGAAGTCGGCAACTCTGGCCTGACTGACACCGAATGCAAAGCGCACTTCAGTTTGTGGTGCGTTCTCGCCGCGCCGCTTATCACCGGCAACGATGTGCGATTCATGCGGCCGGAAATCCAAAGCATCCTGACTAATCGGGAACTCATCGCCATGGATCAGGATCCGGCGGGTCGGCAAGGCGTCCGTGTTAGCAAAGCCGGCAACACGGAAGTCTGGGCCAAACTGTTGGTGGATGGTACCCGGGCCGTTGTCCTCTTTAATCGGGGCGACGTCCCGGCAGAAATCACCGTTACTTGGGCCGACCTCGGATATCGCGGCCGTCAGCATGTCGTTCGCGATTTGTGGGCCGGAAGCAATCTTGGAAAATTCAAAAAGCAATTCACTGACCGGGTCGCGCCGCACGACGTTTGCGTCATCAAAGTAATGCCCTGAATCGTTCCTCCGGCCACCGGCCGGTGAATGGGCCGTCCGTCCGTCCGCCGTTTATTCGGTGAATTGTTTCCCTAGTTTTTCCGACCGGCGCTTGCTTCGATTTTGGGCGGAAAGCAATCCACAAGACTTGGCCGCTTCGATCAATAACCTGCCGGTGGGGAACCAACGTCAGAGTGCCTTGGACGCCCTGGCAATTACCTGGGCCAACGGTCAATTGACCAACGCAATCTGCTGGGGACAATTGCTAAAGGCTGAAGGTGAACGCAATCGCGCCTTGGCCGCCGTGGCGAACGAGGCGGTATGCACTGGTCCGATGACGGCGTTGCAACTGGCCGTTAATTTGCCTGCCGATTCACAAAGTGATGAACTGATCCGGCGGGCGGCGATGGAATGGGCGTCAGGCGACGCAACCAACGCCTTGGCATGGGCGGAACAGATTCCGGATGGACCATTGCGGGCAACCGTGCTGGCGAGCGAGTCTGTAGCTTGGGCGGAGAAGAACCCGAGTGCGTCTGCGAACTTGGTCGTCAAAGAACTGCCAGCCGGACGTTTGCAGGACGATACGGTGGTGTCCATTATGGAACGCTGGGCGCAGCAACAGCCGGAAATGGCGGCAGCATGGGTGGCGCAAATTCCGGCGGGTTCGCTGCGCACGGCGGCGATTGAAAATCTTATCAGGCAATGGTCGCAAAAGGACGAGGCTGCCACAAAACAATGGCAGGCCGCCCATGTAAATAATAGTTAGAACGTAAAATTCCACCTGGGTGAACAAACGCAATCTTCAATGCCCGGCCCGTCGCTGTCGACCGGCTGCTCTCCGCCGGGAGACAGCAATACCAACGATACAACTCGCCTTTGTAGCGATCCGACGGTGCTTCAGCCGACAACAATCAACAAATCGCTCGCGTTCTGTAACCGGCCAGGGGGCTAGTCCGTATACCTCATTGAATCCCGGGCAAAGGTTGCCGCGCCAAAATAACAATTTAACCAAAGCTGAACCGTGCAGCGTCCAAAATGCAATTGCCAATCAGTTATTGCTTTATGGAGCACAATGTACCGGACCCGCACCGGACCGCGTGAAAGTCTGCCGATACAACCTGGCCAGCAGCCCGGAACCAAAGGCGGAATAACCAAAACTTTGAAACCAGCCCATCATCACATTATTGCCGCCGTCTTTAGCCTTCAGTTGGCGATTCAGGCGGAGCCCACCCAACTTCCGGATCAAGTCAAACGCCCCCCAATGGTGGATGCCACGAGCCAGGAACAAGCGATCGAAAAAGGCAAACCGGTGACGGCAGTGCAGGACACGCCGGTCTTTTACGGCGATGTGGAAAAGATCTTCCGCGCCCATTGCACCGACTGCCATCAGAGCGGAGGCTATGCGCCGTTCTCGGTGGTTCCGTATGAAAACGCCCGGCGCCACGCGCGGATGATCGCCGAGGTGGTGGATGAGCGGCGTATGCCGCCGTGGAGCGCGAGCCCGGCATACGGCCATTTTGCCAACGACCCATCGCTCGCTACCGCCGATATCGAGCGAATCAAGCAATGGGTCGCAACTGGGACCCCAGCTGGCGAGGTGGCCAAAGCGCTGCCCCCCGTCCCGCCGCGTCCGCAGTGGGATATCGGCAAACCCGACGTTGTATATGAGACGGAACCCGCCGACATCGCCGCCGAAGGCCAGATGCCGTATCGCTACGTCCGCATTCCGACGCACCTGACCGAAGATCGCTGGGTGGACGCCACGCAGATCATCTCCACTTCGCCACAGGTGGTGCATCACGTCCTCATTTTCATCGAAGACAACGCCCCCGCTCCCGCCGGGGCAGTCCGGCCGTGGACGCCCGATTCGGACCAAGGCGGCGGTCTCAACGGCAGCTTTGCTACTACCATGGCCGCCGGGCGAGGTCTGATTTATCCGCCGGGCCGGGCCAAGCTGTTGCCCGCGGGCGCCACCATTGTGATGCAGATTCACTACACGCCCGATGGCACCCCGCACCAATCCAAGACCATGCTCGGCCTGCACTTCGCCAAGCAACCACCTACGGAACCGGTGGACTCCCGCTCGCTCGCCAATGTGACCTTCATGATTCCACCCGGGGATCCGGCGCACGTCGTGACGTCCACCAAAGTGTTGCTGCGCGACGCCACGCTGTTTTCACTGCGTCCACACATGCATCTGCGGGGAAAATCTTTCCGTTACATCGCTGAATTTCCGGATGGCAGCCAAGAGGTCTTGCTCGACGTGCCGAAATGGGATTTCGAGTGGCAGGTGGAATACGTTCTCGCCAAACCGCGCTTCCTGCCGAAAGGGACGCGGCTGCGCGCCATTGCCACTTACGACAACAGCAAAGCCAACGAGAACAACCCCGACCCCACCAAGAGCGTCTTCTTCGGGCTCCAGAGCACCGAGGAGATGATGATCGGCTATTTCGAAGTGATGTGGCACGATGAACCCAAGTCCGCTTCAATCGATCTGCCCGCACAAGCGCCAAAACTTTAAATGCCGCTGGAAGTCAGCCCGAAGTTCTCCAATGCCTGGCGCTGGTAATAAAACCAGCATCTTTTGAATCTGTGTTGGTAAAACCATTACGCCGGGCATTCTTGCGCCCCAAGTATTGGCGAATGGTTTTGTCGTCTCTTCCAGCCATTATGATTAAAGACGTACTGGCACAACCATTAATCAGGACAAATATCTTTAACTGTACGTCGTTTCAAGGTGATGGCACAACCATGACCCGGTAAAACTGCTGGTTTAAGCCGTTGAGCGCATTAGTGACAACAGCGGTCGGTCCGGTGGCCTGTACTTCCTGTGAGATATTGATCCAGTTCGTGCTGCAAGTTGCCGCACAAGACTGGAGTTGATAAAACTCATTCGACACCGAGCTCCAAGTTAGGATGGCAACTCCGTTTTGGACCGTTATGGATTGTATTTGTGGTGCAGAAATCACAGGGATGGTGTTATTTGCCACGGCGTTGTTCGCTACGGCGTTGCTGGAAAAACTGACATCCACCCAGTAGTTGGCCGAAAGATAGGTATTTGTGGGGAACAAACTGCTGGCACCATACCCATAGACACCGTCACCACCGGCCACGCCATTCGCCAAGGCGTGCAATGGCGGATTGTCAACCCCAGTTGAGGTAAAGAAATTGTCATCTTCGCTATAGTGCCCGATATTACAATGATACGAAGCCAGGTAGACAATATTTGACTTGATACTAACGGGTGTGCCCAGGTTGACCAACTGCCAACCCGAGGCGGATTCGTTAGTGAACATGGCTGAGGCGAGCAGCGTGCCATTAGTGCTCCAGAGATTGGCTACATGGGTTCCGGTATTGGCGGCAGCTTTGTAAAACCGGATTCCGGTAATGGTGCCGGCAACGTCAGAACGGAACTTGACGCCCAGTTCAACCGGTGAGTCGGCGCCGTCATCTGCGACCACGGGTGTGGCTGATCCCGGCCAGATGGTGAACAGGCTCGATAGGGGCGAAATGGTTATGCTCAAGCCATTGGTTGCCGTTTTTGCCGGAGTGCCGGCATCGCTGACCTTGGCGGTGAAACTAAAAGTGCCGGCATTCGTGGGCGTGCCGTTGATGGCACCGGTTGTGGGGTTAAGCGCCAGACCGGAAGGCAGCTTCCCGCTGTTGATTGACCAGGAGTATGGCGTTTTTCCCCCGCTCGCAGTCAGATTTGCAGAATAGCTTGAATTGACGACGCCATTCGGCAACAGGGTCGTGGTAATGACAGGGGCAGAAGTGTTGGTAGCAAACACGACATCCACCCAATAATTGCCGGCACCCCAGACATTGGTGGGGAAAGTGCTGATCGCGCCGTAAGCATATACGTCGTTGCCGACGCCCAAGCCACCGGCCATTCCGGCTTCAGTGGAGGACGGCGCATGTAGTGGCGGATTATCCACCCCGGCTGGCTCAAAATATCCATCATCTTCACTGTAGTGACCGGTTGGGACATGGTACGAGGCCACATAGATAGTATTGCTCGTGATGTTCACAGGTGTGGTGAAGTTGACCTGCTGCCAGCCCGAGGAGGTTTCTTTGGTGAAGGTGGCGGTGGCCAAGCTGGTGCCGCTGCTGGTCCACAGATTGCCGACATGGGTGCCAGTATTGGCGCTGGCTTTGTAAAAGCGGACGCCCGTGATGTTGCCCGAAATGTCGGAGCGAAACTTCACGCCCAGTTCGACGGAGTTGTCCGGGCCGGAATCAACTACATTGGGAATTGCCGTACCAGGCCAGAGTGTTCCAACACTACCGACCACGGTGAAGGTAGGACCGGAAACGGGGGAGGCCAAATTTCCGCTATCATCGGACGCGCGACACATGATGGTCTCCGTACCCGCTTGTGGAGACATCCAAGTGTAAGTCCAGTTGGTCGAACCGGTGGCCGGATGCCAGGTCGTTCCTCCATCCGTCGAAACTTCCACAATGGCAACGTGACCGCCGACATCACTGGCCGTGCCCGTAATGAGGGTTGGTGTGCCTAATGAAATCGTCCCGCCAGAGGCCGGAGTGAGAATGGTAACGGTTGGCGGCGTGTGGTCGGTTGAGGCCGTTGCCGCGACCAATCCCGCCTGTAAGGTTGCCGCTTGGATCCCCATGTCGGCAAACAAATTCACCGTGGCCTGTTGCATGGCAACGCTGGTGGGAGGAGTCGAGGAGGAATAACTGTCGTAATGATTGGTATCCAGCCCCCATGACCATTGGCAGGTGCCGGCACCAAAAACGAAGGCGCCACTGGGAGCGCGATATAAAGTCAGGTTGTGAGTGGCAACATCAGATTCATAATCCAAATCGTCGCCTTGCAGCACGGGGACGTTGCTGACGGTGGTCGACGACAAAAACATCAGACCCGGCGGGCGAAAACCGTTGTCCGGCGAGACATCCCATTCGTAGCCCAGTGTTCCACCACCAAGATTACCCGTGCCACCCTTCGGAAGCGAGGCGATAGTCGTATTGCGCCAGAACCGATTGGCGGAATATTGGGCTGGAACCTGCATGGTATATGAGGTGCCGCTGTCATTGACCACCGAAAGCGTTCCCGTGAGCCGGTTTTCCGGCCGACCACCGTCCGCAGGCGGGCTAAATCGCGGATCACGCCAGTAGCCCGTCCAAGTCGGGTTGGGGTCAATCTTGGCGTTCGCAAGCGATTCCTTGTAACAGACCATCGTGCGAAAAGGGGTATTGGAACCATCAATGGAGGGTTCCCAGCGGATTTTCCATGACATCTCGTTGCCGCTAAAAAAAGCAAGGCTCACCCCGGCAGCCAAGGCATTTTCAAAGTTGGTGCGCTGCATTCCAGACCAATACTCGTCGTGACCGAGGCTGGTTATCAAGTGATGTTGAAGCAATAACGCACCGGGTTGGCGATCCGCGTCAAGCCCGGTCGTGTAGGTCACATTATAGCCGTTGGCCTCCAGCCACCGGATCATCGGATATTCGGCGTTGAACAGCCAGTCGTGCTCGGTGTTCCCGCTGGTGCCGCCGGCAGTGGGACTGGCGGTGACGAAGGGGCGGTTGTAGCTGACCTTGTAGGCGCGCCCAACCGGACTGCCGACGTAAAGGCTGTTTCCCCCGTAGGCGTTGTAAGCCTGCCAAGTCGTATCCGACGTTTTGAAGAGAATATCCGAAGTGTTGGAATCATTCCGGACAATAAAGACAATCTGGCTGGCTCCGCCTGTGTCGGATCGGGTGAGCTTGGCAAGATAGATTCCCGAAACCGCATTGGTGGGAACCTGCCAGGCAGCAGATACCGCCCAGTTCCCGTAATCGATCAAACCCGTGGTTGAGTCAGTGATGGGTGCAGGTTGAGACTGGGGTAGTTTGGCCGAGGGGTTAATGGATGCAATCAACCTGGCTCCGTTGCCCTGATAATACCCGAGGCGAAAGATTTTGATGGTGTAGGCGGTTGCTGACGTATTGATTTTAAAATAAATCGTCCCGCCATTGGTGACGCTGATGTCCGTCGCATACCCTTGTATGGTCGCGTCGCCGGCGTCGGAAATCTGCCATTGACTCGGTGGGCTGCCCGTCAACCGGTTTTCGATAACAATCGGGTTGGAGATCTGGGCATAGGCAGATCCGCTCAAAATACCGGACAAGGCAATGCCCAGAACCAGAGGGTAAAAAATCCTTGCCAGGTATTTTGACTGGCTGCAGTTATTGTTCGTGAAAAACTCCATGTGCTATTTTTAAAATCCGTGGGATTTGCACTTCATAAAGCCAGTTTTGGTGTCCGATTTGACAACGGTTTTATTGGTGAAGTGCTCATGAACTTGTTTTTTTCAACGAATTAATCATGCACAAAACGGCTATTTGCTACAATGCCGGATTGGGACAATCCTGGTCATGTTTGAGCCATTTTAATGTCGATCGAACATTCGATATTCAATTAGGTTGTCCAGATTATATATTGAAACGCAGCGCAATTGTCCGAAGAAATAATTGGTCGGATAATAGAACCATTGGCCATCACCGGCATGGTCACTACTTTGACCATTCATAAAAATATGAATCACTCCCGTGACATCCACATACAGAAATTGAGCACTATAATCTATCGCCAGAAAATATCCACCGAAGTCGGGCTGCAAGGTGTGCAGGTGTTTGAGCACCGCCCAGAAGAGCGGTTCGGCCAGTTGCTGATCGCCGGTGCGGGCGAGTAAATGTTACGGGCTGGTGGCTGGCATTTGCAGCGTGGTAAAGTTGCCCCGCATCCCACAAATGCAATTGGAATAATTGACGGATACTTTCCCGCAGGTCGTGAAAAAACTAGGCGGCGAGGGGGTGGCGCCGATACCATTGAGGCGTGAAAGTCAGCATCCTAGTTCCGACCTATAACTCTGAGCGGCATCTGGCCGAATGCCTCGACTCCGTGTTGGCACAGGACTATGCCGGCTTGGAAATCTTGGTTGCTGATGACAACTCAACCGATGGCACCGTGCCAATCATCAAGGAATACGCAACGCGTGATGCGCGGCTCCGGTGGTGGCAAAATCCCCGAACCCTCGGGTTGGTCGGTAACCATAACGCCTGCTTGCGGGAAGCCCGTGGCGAGTTCATCAAGTTCGTCCACGCGGACGACAAGTTCCTCGTGCCCTCGGCTGTCCGAAAAATGGCGGCGGCGCTGGAGGCAAACCCTTCGGCGGTATTGGTGGGTTGCCGACAACATCTGACCGGGGCAAAATCCAGTCCGACCATATTTGCCAAGGTCTCCGGGCTGTTCAATGGCCGGCAGACAATCGTGGCCAGCCTGGAGCAAAACACCAACCTCATTGGCCAGCCTACGCTGGCCATGTTTCGCCAGAGCGCGGCGGCTCGTGGTTTTGACGTTCGTTTTACCGGCCATCTGGACTTTGAAATGTGGTTCCATTTGCTGGAACGGGGTGACTTCTATTATCTCGCGGAAGACTTGGCAACCTGGCGGGTCCATTCCGGTCAGCAAACCGCGCGGCGTGCAAACAATGGTGCCGTCGAGGACGAGCAGCTTATGTTCATGGAATGTTATTGCGCCAAACCTTGGTTAAAGCTGGCCGCCACCGACCGGATGTGGTTTTCCCAGATTTATTATTTGCGTAAAAAATATGGCCGGCGGGCCGGCCCGGTCACGTCCGTCATGATGGCCCAAATCCGATCGCCGGCTTTCGCCTGGCAGTGGGTCCGGCACAAGCTCACTCGACCAGTGCAGAACTTTGCCCGGCATCTGAGGTTGCGCTCCGGATTTTCACCGGTGGCAACGCAGGTCCTGCCGGGCTAGAGCCTGGCGACAAACTCTGCTAATTCCAACAACCGCTTGACGCAGGATTTCTGGAGTTTCTTGATGAATTTTGCACGTCGGCCGCGGTTGCTCGTAGGTTTACGGTTGGACAAGATGAAGTGGTTGTTGATGATGACGTTGCCGCTGGCAAACGGCCCGAAGACGTGGTTTTCAATGATCCGCGCCGGCCAGGACGACAGCCCTTCGCGGTAAGTTTCAAAAATGGTGCGGGTGAAGTGGTACTCATCGGCGTTCCGCATCATGCTGCCGGGCAGGAACCGATACCAATAGAGGTTTTCCGGAATGACAATCTGGCGGAATCCGCGTAGCGCCAGCCGCACCAGGAACTGCCAGTCCTCCACCGCACTGCGGTCGGTGGCAAAACCGCCCAGCGCGGTGAAGGTTTTCTTGGTCACGATGAAATTGGCGTCGCCAAAAACATTCACCCGCCAGCCGGCCTCCAGGCACTGGCCCAAAGGCGCATTGGTCTGGGTAGGCGGTTGCTGGAGCTCGGCGGCGTCCCTAAAGATGGCGAAATGGCATGTGGCGCAGTCCGCACCGGATAACTGCATGGCCAAAGCGAAGGCCGTGAGCATCCTCTTCATGGCCACGTTGTCTGCGTCCATGAACACCAGCCAGTCGCCTGTGGCCTGGGCAGCGGCAAAATTCCTGGCCGCGCCGACGCCGCCATTTTCGATCTGGAAAAACCGGAATTTCGGCGCGGTGTATGTATTTTGCAGCTGGGCAAATACTTCGCGCGCCTCGGCGTCGGTAGAGCCGTCGTCCACCACGATTACCTCGAAATTTCCATAGGCCTGTTGGCCCAGCGAGGCCAGCGCCGCCGGCAAGTATTCCGCGTGGTTGAAAAAGGGGACGCAGACACTGACCTTGGTTGTACCGGTCACCACGGCGGGCGTGGTCGCCCCCACGAATGGCGTGGCCGCGAATTTTTCCCACGCTGCACGCGCTGTTTCAACGCGGTACGGGTGGATAAATTTCGTTGCCGGCGTCACCCTTGAAAATTCCTCGATCTTGACCGCCAAGGAACGGGCGTCGGGCGCAAATAGCACGCGCGGGTCGGCCAGCTCCGGGATGCCGCACACATTTGACGCGATGAACGGCACCCCGTTGAGGATGCACTCGATGACAGTGTAAGGCAGGTTGTCGCGGAGCGAAGCGATCACCGCCAGCCCGCCGGTACGGCGGAGGTGCTGCATAGCCCCAAAACAATCAAGGTCGGAAAGGATTTGGATTTCTGTCCCCGGCCAATGTGTGGCCATTTGGCGGATGTATCGGTCCGCCGGCAGGCCCTCGTGTCCTCCAACCTTGCCGAGAAATTCCACGCGAGCCGGTGCCTGGCCGGCCATTGACAGCCGCCCAATTGCCTCGCAAAAAATGCCAATGCCTTTGAGGGTTTGCAGCCGCCCGAAAAATATGAGGTGCTGGGGATTGGGTTGCGCCAGCGGCGGGTTACCGTCGCCCAGAGTTTCATACAAATGCGGCAGCCAGACCTGCTCGGGCGGCAGCCGCCAGCCGCGGCGTTCCGCCCAGCCCATTAGGAAGCGGGATGGGCTGATGAGCGTGTCCGCGTTTTCGCAACAGTATTGCTCGGCATAATCGAGTTTTACGTCCGTCTCGGGATCTGTGGACCACTGTTGCATCCCCTCCCGGCACCAAAGCGAGGAAGAGTGCATGGACACCACCAGCCGGGTGTTTTGGTAGGCCAGCCCGGCGCGTTTGGCCTGGATGCAGACAAAACCGTTGGCCAGATATTCGGGAAGATGGATTTCATCCCACGCCTCCGCCGCCAGCCTCTGGTGTACCATCATGGCCATCTGATGCAACGAGTCCCAGTCCTTGCCAGCCGGCAAATCCGGCAGTATTTCAAGCCGGATCCCGGTCAAGCCATATTGTTCCCGCCACGCCTGCGCCTCATGTGGGGAACAGGCTCCCGTGTAGAAAATGGTCACCTGATAATTAACATAGCTTCGCAGAAATCTGGCGCGGAAGAAATAGTTCGTCCCGATGCCGCCATTTTTATAGAGGCCAGCAAGCTCCGGCGTGACAATCGCAATTTTTTTCATCATTCAGCCCCTACCGTCGCCGGGTGACGCTGAAGGTTGGAAAAATAATTTCGGTCGTCGTGGAATATGTTCATGCCTCGGCATAAAATATGACAGCAAGCTTTTATGGGGCAACGGGAAAATCTAGTGTTCTCGATTTGGACCCGGTTGACAGTGTCGGACTTCGTAGCGCCCCTATAGCACAGTCTGTGAAACTCCTAAAGAAGGCGTTGGCGTCCCCAATTGAGGACATTGGCATTCAGCCCTTAAGCTTCCCGCTCCGGCTGCGATTATGGCAACGTACGACGTGGGCGGCTGTTGTGCTGGGAACAACCTCGCTGGTTTGACCAAGGAGCGGTCTAAACGCCTCGGCCGAACGGGCATAATGCAAAACTGGGGTTTGATGCCGATCCGGGCTTTACCCGCCCGCAGGGCGATTCCGGCCATCCAAACATCCATGCCGGAAGGCCGTGAAGAACAACCGGACGGAGAACCGGTTTTTTCAGGCTGCTGGCCAGACTAACGGCGTGACCTTGTCTCCCATGGGGGACTGAGTTAATTCCGGGCGGCGGCCAAGGCTATGACCTTCTCCAAACATGCCGCCACCGTCGACCACGTCATGCGGTCATCCTAACCCACAATAGCGTTGGGCGGCCATTCACCGGCGGTCAAGCGCTGGTCAAATACCTCGGCAGTCGATGAATGGATTGCGCGGCATGTCAACGGCTCACAGTTTGACACCCAACACGTAAAAAGAAGCCGACCCACGGCCTGCTTTCCACGCCGACCCCCGCCATCCACCCCCGGCACGAATGCCGGAAACAGATTCAGGGCGTTCACCCGCCTCCAGGCGGGCGATTTCGCCAAACCCAATAAACCCGGGCCGCGCCGATTCCAATTCTTTCGCCCAATTATCATGGACGACCATCGGGCACAGTCGCTAAATTCGATCTTAAGATTATGAGCTTTTTACGCGATCTGTTTGGACCCAGCCGCGATGAAATCTGGCAGCAGGTGGCTGCCGCGGTTGGCGGCAATATGACCGAGGGTGGTTTTTGGAGCGGCAGCAGCAAGGTGGACGCCACGCATGGCCAGTGGATTGTCACGCTGGATAACTACACCGTATCCACCGGCAAATCCTCCACCACCTACACCCGCCTGCGGGCACCGTATGTCAACCCGGACGGCTTCCAGTTCACCATCTACCGGCACGGCTTCTTCAGCGACATCGGCAAATGGCTCGGGATGCAGGATGTGGACATTGGCGACCCGCAGTTCGACGCGGATTTCGTCATCAAGGGCAATGACGAGGCCAAGCTACGCCGACTTTTTGCCGATGCCAAACTTCGCGAACTCATCAGCGCCCAGCCGGACATCCATTTTTGTGTGAAGGATGATGACAACCGGTTCTGGGGCGGCCAAAACTTCCCGCCGGACGTGGATGAACTATATTTTCAGGTGACCGGGGTCATCAAGGACGTGGACCGGCTGAAACAATTATTCGATTTGTTTGCCGAAACGCTGGATGAACTCTGCCGCATGGGTTCCGCCTACGAAAAGAATC
>Ga0302275_10001950_pt1 | contig 22103 bp, 13 predicted proteins | sample III_Bog_N2_2_FD_200229 | JGI IMG/M metagenome (GOLD analysis project Ga0302275, IMG submission 200229) | Peat permafrost microbial communities from Stordalen Mire near Abisko, Sweden - III_Bog_N2_2 | ecosystem: Environmental > Terrestrial > Soil > Wetlands > Peat | place: Sweden: Abisko... | reverse complement strand
TCGAAACCACTCAAGGTCCACCCCGGGAGCCACGAACTGGAGCATCCTCAAGTCGCGTGTGAATCGTACCTCCGCAAATCCGCCATCGCTTTCCAGCAGCGTCAACCCAATCGTCACGAAATCTTCCCGCAACGGATGCGGCAAGAATCGCAGCAAATACAGCTCAAGTTTTCGCTTCTCCGCCATACACGCCGATTTTTATTTGACTTCCTGAACTCGCATTCCTCTATTCACTCTGCAGCCGAAAGCCCTTTAGTTCTCCATCCACTCCGGAAACGGCCGGCGCGGCGACCCGCGAAACGACAAGATCAACTCCCGCACTATCGTCTTTCGCTCAATCAGTCGCTGCACCAGTGCCTCCAACTCATCCCACAACCCGCCGTACCACGCTGGAGGAATCTCTCCCGCTACTCTCCAAATCACATCGACATCCAACTTTTCAATCCGCGACAACCAAGGCTCAAACGATTCCCATCCATTCACCCGCGCATACACTTCATTTCTCGGATACACGCCGCGCAACGGAAAGTCCGGAAACGTCCACTCCCCTGCGTTAAAGCAATATCCCTGGTCGATAAAAGCCGCCGAATACTTTCTTTCCCGCATCTTCCGCCAGAACGCCGCCTGCCGTCCATCCGCATTGCAGGTCCATTTATCCAGCGCCAGAATTCCCGTGAAAGTATCCAGATTTCGCACCCGATCCAGCATTTCCGGAGGCAGGTAGTCAAACACTTGTCCTTCTACCGGACTCACCACATATCGCGACCCAAATTGCAGACCCGCCTCCACCTGAATCGCGTGGCTTCCCAATAGGATCGTAAGTTCCGGCGTGTGCTCAACCAGCCATGCCGGAACTTCCACCACCTCCGCGACTGGCACCGGCAGCCCCACTCGCTCCGCCAGTCGCGTGGCTAGAAATTCGTTCGCCAATACCCGCTCGTGCTGCGGATTGTTTCGAAACTTCACTACGTAATAATGACCATCATCGCAGCGCATCAAATGACCCTGCGCTCCACCTCGCATCCGCTTCACATGTTGGACGGCACTTGTAGGCATGACTGCGAAATGTTCTCTGAGGCACCCCGCCTCCTCCCGTATCGCAAGGCCCTAACTTTGCCTGGGCCAACCAGAAGGATGGAGCAATCCCAAAAGCACGATACTCTTGCCCCGCTGCTCCGCCTGTGACCGCCGCACATTGCGATTGTTCAGTTCTCACCCAGGCTGCTGAACCGAACTCCTCGTTTCGCATTCCTGCCCACTTCTTCCTTACGTGCCCCCCATGCCACCGCCATCGCCATCACGCAATCATCGTGCGTTCCTGGCGCGGCGCTGGTATTGCCGTTCTTGTCCCTGACAAACGTCCTGCATTCCTGCAAGAGTCTCGCGCTTCGAAACAGGCCAGGCGAATCGATCAGGGCCGACGACAGATTTTCTATCATCCATGGACGACTCACCGCCGAAGTCAACCACCCGTCTTGTTCCTTTTGAATAAATACATTCGAATACCCGAAAATCCTCAACGACGCCAGCACTCCAGACCCGTGATTGTTCCTCTCGACGGCTAACATTGCGCCGTTGTATTCGCTTCCTAGTTCCATTAACCTCTCCGCCAACTCGCGCGGTTGCCAATGTCCAAGAAGTTCGGCACACTGGCTGCCCATATCTCTATCGATCACCTGTGCGCAAGAATAGTCCCCAGTCGCACCACCCCCCGCTGGATCCACTCCAACGATGTACTCTCGACCCGGTTGTGGTGGCAGCCAAATCAACAACCGCTTGTTTTCCCGTGTCTCGAACGGTTCGATCGGGCCCAGCAGCGCCTGTTCCACCGACCCTTGCTCGAACACACATTCTCCGGACGCCCGAAAACACGTCACCGCATCCTCGGCGAACTCCTGCACCGCCAGTCCGCGTAACACCGCCCACTGCTGCCGGCGCCATGCAATCTGCGACACAGTCAACCCGTGCGTCGCTACTAGTTCCGCCTCTTTTTCCGTCAGTGCCGCAAAATTTTTCCCCGGTTCCGCCACATATGTTTCGTCGAACCACCACGGGAAAAAATGTTGCGTATATCCCGTCTCTTCCGCATGCAGCCACTCTTCGTAAAAAAGTCCGCCTGCCCCGTTCGCCGTCGATTCCAAAGCAATCTCACCGCCCGGCACCACAGCCGCTCGCAACGACACGAGTGCCTCGACCCCTCTCCGGCCCCAGCGTGCAACTTCCGAACAATGCAGATTTTGGATTGTTCGCCCGCGTCCCGCATTCTCTTCCGCCGATGCCAGGCAGTACTCGCTGTCCAGCTCCGGAAACACCAACTGCCGTGAATTTCGGTGCGAAGTCCGCAAGCACCCTTTTCGCAATTTCTCTGGCATGTTTTCCCAGAACCGTCGGACAATTCGGAAAAGATCTTCCGCCGACTCCCGGTCATGGGTCACTTGCATGCTCATGCTGCCTTCGCGCGTAATCGTCTGCACAAAGAATCGCGCCGCGATGTACGTTGTAATTCCCAGCTGCCGCGCCTTGAGCACAACATTGTGCTTCCTGCACCGGCAGGAGTACTCCCGCTGGGCGCGGTTCAAATTGAACAACAACCCTTCATTCGTCTTCGTTCGTATCTTCAGATATCTTTGGATGAAACTATCGCGTTCCGTCGGCGCCCAGATCCTCCCGTCGCTTAACTTGTACTGCGGCCCTCCCGCGTCGATCTTCACATCATCCAGATGTAGCCCCAACCACCTCAAGTCCCCAAGATCTAATTCTTTCTCCGACACTGCATCCCCTAACGGGCCCGCAATAGTCCATGTAACATTCGATCAAAGCTGCTTCTACCGCTCTCAGTGCGCCGCGCTGAAATTCTCCGGCACATACGCGTACGCCCCAATCTCCCACCCCGCGCCATAAGAATTCTGATTCACTCCCAACAAATCGTACTGGTATTCAGTACCCAGATTTGCGCCCGCATCTTTCACCGGAGAATTCACCGTGGGCCGGAAATCTGCCTCGCTCCCATTCGACGGACACACGTAATAACTCCCCGCCACGTGCCCCGGCGGAATCAAATCATTCGCTGAACATGCCAATAGCAGGTTTGTCATCTGTGTGTTCGACTTTAGCGTCGCTCCCCCCTGCACCAGAGCATCCATGAAGTTCGCAACCTCATCCGGACGCAGCTCGTTGACATGCCAGAAGTATCCGATTGGGCGCCCCCAGAGCGCGTTCTTGAACAAATCCTGACTCACCAGATTTCGCATCTGCTGGTAACTTAGTCCCTGGTAGTTGGGCACCACACCTTGACTCAAGATGTTGAATACGTCATACCCTTTCGCCAGCGTCGCATCGGCACCCCCGGATACCCATGTAGAACTCAGCGACCCCGTCCCTCGAACGCCCTTAAATCCAAGTCCGTTGGCAATGCCTTCCGTCGCCGCGTCGCCATACGTGCCCGGCATGACATAGACCAGATCACTCAGGCTAAGGCCCGATAGTCCCGCCAGATTTTGGTTGAACCAGGACAGCGCCCAACCCATCTCGTCCGTTTCAAGATTCGTTTCGCTGAAGAGCACGCATCCCGGCGTCGATGGCACCGCCGTGCACATTGAAGCTGCAGGTAACACGCTGGGCAGCGTCATCGGACCTGCCACACCCGGACTCGAGAGCGTGTCAGCCAGCGAAAATGCATGTGAACGCCCTTTCGCAAACTGATTGTTGTAGGCGGTCGCATCTACCGCGTAACACTGCGGCTGCGCTTGCAGAGTCGGGACTATGCTAGCGAGCGTATCGATTTGCCCGGGTTGCGCAGTCCCACCCGGAGCCACCGGCGTTAGGTCCCACGAGTGATAGCACGTGGCGTCGTATGGGTTCGTCGTCAATGTCAGATTTCCGCCAGCGCCACTGTGCGTGATAGTCATCGTGTAACTCCCCGGCCCGACATACGCCAACAGAAATGCATCACACGGAATCGGGCCATTCACGTCATCGCACGTCGTGGTCGAGGGCGGATTCCAGTATTGATGCGAGACAGAGTGTGTATTGATATCCCATCCCGCATTGATCCACGATTGCACTTCATCGATGATCGATTGCGAATACGTCCCGCCGGTAACTACCGCAATCGACAGAGGCACTGACTTAGCTGTCATGATCGGCAGTAAAGAGCTGACATATGTGTCGCTATACACCACCAATCCAGGATCGTCATAAGTCACTGTTGTATAGGCAGGCCATCGCTGCCATGCGCGGATCTGCGGCGGTGTTTGTGCCGGTAAGTTGTGCACTCCACCCGTTGGCCCCGGCGTTCCCCCAACATCGACGGCGATCGCCGTCGCCAGGTAATTCCCATAGAGATGGCAATAGTCGTAATTCACTGAACCCGGTGTGTTGTCCATAATGCCGTAGGTGCGATTCCCGTATGCCCGACAGTTCTTGATTTCAACGGAGCATCCTCCACCACCGCATCCGTCAATGCGGTACCCCACATAATTCATATTGGCGTCGGTATTATATAGATGGATATCAACTGGCGTTCCGGAAGGGTGCACGTAAAACCCCAATGGCACCGTGCTATTTTCCACTTCACTATTCGAAGCCATATTCGCCATCCAAATATGGTCGCTCACGCCCTGCACCTGCACTCCGTAACCATCAAACCAGTCTAGTTGCAGGTGCTGAACTTCTAACCAGGACACCGCATTCAAGTTCACGATCGTTTCGCCGTTGAGCACGATGGGAGCAACCGTCAAGTAATGCGTTGTTGGATTCCCATTCGCGCTGTACACATACAGCACATAGTTCGTCGAGTCATACCAGAAGTCCCGGTCTTGACTTAGGTTCGCCTGGGAGGATTGCGCCATCCCCCAAATCGTTCCGAACCGCACTTCTTGCAACTCCGGGGGAGGCTGAGTAAGGCAATAGAAGCCGCGCACTCCACACTGCACCACTCCCGATTGCCCGCTGGCAGCCGAATACAAAGTCGTTGACCACACGTTGGACGTTCCCACTTGCGTCCACCATTGCGCCGCGATCGGCATGTACCCGGTCAGGTGCGGAGGCTGCCCGTTTCCGTAACTATCGATCTTGATCAGTGCGCCACCGGTTGCGGGATTACTCCCGCTCGAGGGCGGTGTCAAAGTCTCATTCCAGGTACAGCCTCGAATCAAATTAATCGTATCGCCCGGCTGAAAACTGTGAATCCCTACTTCCAACAGCGTCCGCCATGCCTGCTGTTGACTTGTCCCCGCATTTCCATTCGACCCATAGTTGCAATCCACGTAGTAATCGGAGGCGCACGCACACGGCGCTCCTAGGGATAGAAGCAGTAACAATTGTCTGATCATGAGTTTATTGATTTCGGCGAGTGCTAGTTCTGCATTTGATAGGTCACGGTCGCGACCATCCCGGCTGCATTCGTGCTACAGCCCGACGCGGCCGTCGTTACCTTGATTCTGAGCGCATGGCCCGACGTAATATTCGTACTGCCCGTCACCTGAGTGTAGAAGCTCGTACCCGAACTAAGGGCGATCGAATAACTGCCAACTTCCGCCACCGCCGTTCCATCCCATACCTGCACGACCGGATAAGTCGTGCAACCAGCGGGAGCGGTGTTCGCGGCAAGATCAAAACTCGTGATCGTCACTCCAGCCGGGATTGTCCAATTGCAGTTTTGTGAGACCGAAGTAGATCCCGCCATCGGGCAACTCCAGGTGAGGTAGGTCTCGGCCTTTACATAAGCCGTCGTCGCCACCTTCGTACTATTATCGCCAGCGCTTTGCGTCGTCGCGGTCACTCCATTCGGAAGCGCGGGTGTGCCGGCCAAGTTCGCGGCTGTGCCCGTCGTACTGGCAGCATTATTCGGAATATCCCCGCTCAACAGGGCCGGTAACTGCGCGTGCGGTAGAGTACCAGTGGTCAAGTCCGACGCCGAAACAGTTACGTTTCCGGAAAGTGCGTGGCTGTTCACGGTAATGCTTGTCGGCACATATCCAGGAACGATCGGGGAGCCGCTGAATACAGGTGACGCAGTTAGCGCAAGCGTTGTACCGCTCCCGGAAGTCCCATAAGACGTCCCCCACGCGGACCCGGTCGAGTTAGCGACTCCCGCGCTTGGATAAGTCATGCCTGCACCGCCCGAAGGCATACACGACGCTCCACTCGCCAACTGGCATCGGAACGTATTATCGGATCCGACGCCCATCGAGAAAGCCGTCCCGCCCGGCACCGTGACTGTCGTTCCCGTCCATGTCTGCCCAGACCACTGGGTCGGCCCACTTCCCGTCTGCGTGATATTCCCCGAGATGTTCAAATTGCCACTGAGCGTTACATTGCTCGTAAACGTCTTAGCTCCAGTGATCGTTTCCGCCCCCGCTAAGTGGACCACAGCTGAATCCACTGCCGCCCCAGTAACTTGCGCCACCGAATAATCTCCGCCAGCGGCCGTCACCGCGCCAGTCCTTCCAAAGACAGAAGCAACGCTACCACTGCCACCACCCGGAGGAGACTGTAAGCTCACCCGTAACCCGTTTGTCTGTCCGCCAGCCGAATTCGTAACATCGACGTAGCCGATTAACTGCGCTGTTGGTTGCGATGCGGATCCTGTATCATGGCAATCGCCTGCAATCGTTGTACTCGCAACAACGGTATCCCCTGCCGCGGTCGCATTGTCGAAGACACAATAAGCATAGCCATGCCATGTGATAATCGCACTTCCGCTCTTACCCCCGCTGCCGGGCACCACAATGCCAATTACTCCATTAGTCGAAGACGTGCTCGCCAGTACGGCTTGGGACGGATTGTTTGTATTGAAGACAGCAAGCTGATTGGACGCGGTCCCCGTTACAGTGTCGTTCGGAAGTTCGAAGTCGTTTCGCCCGTAGAGAACCGAATTAAATGAAGTCTTGGCGAAAACACTCTTCGCCGCGTTCCCAGTGTCGCTTCCGATATTGAATAAGTTGTCCGTCCACGGCTTGAGGTTAGCGCTGCTGTCTACCACCCACTTCAACCCGCTACCAATCCAAAAGCCGAGCCCAGGCGCACTCGAGGACGTCGAATTTTCACTTCGTATGACGGCATACCCCGCAGGCGGATTGTCCACCGAGTCGAACCCGATTGAAGTCCGTTGCCACGTTGTGCCATTCGTGTAACTCGAATACACTCGCAGATTTTGTGCGGTCCCCCCATCTCGTTCCTCGAGTGTGTCGGCAGTATCTCCCCCGGGATCGGTATTAAACAAATTAGTCAGCCCTAACTGAAATGCCTGCCCGTTATTCTCGATGACTCGCGGACTGTGTGTAGCGGAATCAAACCAGAACACGCCCCAATTCGGGATGCCCGCCGGGGGCGTAGTTTCGGACAACTGAATCACGTTCGGCGTGGTACAGTTCGCATTTCCGTTAGCCGCGATCCCCGTCGCAAACGATCCGCTGCACTGTGCAGGCGTTCCGGCCAACGCCAAGGCGCTTCCTGCTTGCCCACTTATATTCGAACTGGTAAGAGCAATTTGATGCGGCGTACCCGCAAGGTTTACAACAGGCAATCCCGCTGACGTGTCCAATCCAATTCCTCCAACGGCGGGCACAAAGCCGGCCCCCGAAGGTAACAGCAAATTACCACTCATCGTGATGCTGCTCGTAAACGTTTTCGCACCGGCAATGGTCTCGTTGCCGGTGTTATGGACCACCGCCGCATCCACCGCCGCGCCTGTAACCTGCGCAACCGTATAGTCGCCGCTCGCTGCCACTATAGCTCCCGCTCTTCCAAACACTGAACTTACACTCCCGCCACCGCCGCCCGACCCGCAAGCGATCCCGGTTGACGCAATCACGCCCGCCACAACGTTTAGGCAGCCATTTGTCAGTCCAGCGAGAGTCACGCTCTGATCAAACTTCGTCGGGACGTTAAACTCTTTCAGCGATCCGCTCAGCCTCTCAAGCCAGTTCGCATGGACTCCATCTCCTGTCTGCCCAATGTAGTTTGTAATTGAGACCGGCGCTCCGAATGCAAGTTGTCCCGAACTCAAACCTACCGCACTGCTTGGCACATCCGTTCCAATCCACGTATCGTTTCCGCTGGCCAGTGGACGATATCCTACGGTGGCCTGAGTTAACGCGGGTTGAGAGTCGATTAACGTGATAATGTGATGCGGCGTGAGTGGCGCGGTTGGCGTAGTTGAGAAATTAAGCCGTCCCTTGGATAGCGACATGGAACCACCCGCCTCCGGCCCATCCGTTACAATCGTCGCCGCTTGATTTGGAACGCCGTTGTTGGCTGACGTAATACTCGCCAAGCAGGTCGTGTAACCTCCCGGCGATGCTGCTCCGTAATTCGAACATTGTCTCGCTAACTGCAGCGGATTACCGTTCAACCCCACCCCAACAACACTTGATTCTTCATTGTCGACCGCAATAGTGCGGTTGACCGTTACCAGGGAGCCGGGCCAGAAACTAAAAGCGCCGCCATAGTTGGCTTGCTTGATCGTGTAAGCCGCCGTGATTGACGACCCGCTATCTGTGATCGTACAAACCAGTCCGCCCGAGCAGGCGGCCGATTGACTAAGTCCCTTCGCGACATATCCGCATACTCCACCGGATCCCCCTGGACAACCCCCATTGCTGGGGTAAGTCGACCCAATCCCGCCCGGCGTGGTCATTCGAATTACGTCGTAGGTGATGCTATCGGTACCGTTCGCGACTCTCGCCCAACGAACTGGAATCGAATCGCTTCCAGTTGAGAGCCAGTTCATCGCCTGCATCGGAGACGTCTGCGTTCCCGCGGTAGCGTCGTTTGCCACTATGAAATATGTGTAAGGTATCGACCCAGTTCCGTCGCTCGGAAACGCTCCTGACGTCCCGCCATTCCCGTCGATCTGAAAGCTCGCTGCTCCGCTCGACGGCCCGGCAATGAGCCCGGAAACTCCTAGCCCGGGAAACGGAGATCTCGCCGGACTCGCCGGATTCGCACCAACACTGCTCTCCGAATAAATGTTTTTCAGGTATGTTCCCTGATAATTCCCCGTTGTATTAGAGGAATATATCTGCCAGGGTCCAGTTGCCTGAAGTACCGTGTTCTCGATATATACTCCATTGGAGTTATAGACCGTTACACCATCGGACGAGTTCGCGGTGATCGTTGAGTCGCGCAAAGTGATAACTGGAGCAATTTGCATACTCTGGTTTCCGGCCGAGAACACAAAAGATCCGGTCCAATTCGCATTACCGTTCAACGAGATACCTTGGTTGTTAAAGTGCTCGATCGTCGCGTTTTCATCGTCCCACAAGTCAAAGAAATTGTTGAATTGGCCCGCCTCACCTACCTTGTCATAAGAAATGTCGATTAGATGAGTATTCTGCGAGTTATCCAATATCGCTTCGTAGGCCAGCGCCACCACACCAGGGGTCGCTTGTGCGGCGATATCGCTACCCGCGTGTAGATATTGCAAGGTTGTCGAGTTCGGTACGCTTGTTACAACTGCATCACCCCAGTAACCACTGTTGTCGGTGAACAGGATCGTAACCATGTCGCCCACTCGAAATCCATGCGGTGTCGCCGTTGTGATTGTTACAACTTGACTCGTTTTTTGAGTTTGCGCAATAGCGACCCCCGCGAACGCAGGATTGCTCGAGACGTTTACAGGCGATCGAAATGCCAGTCCCGAAACGGTGATGTCTGTCGAGTCCAAGGAGTTCTTCAGATCTCCGACTTGCAGACACGGACCGCGCCCGAGGCAATTAAGCGATGTTCCATACCCGCTCAATATCGATTGATTTGAGTGCAGGTAAATGGTCCCATATATGTTATAGGTGTTGACTGTGTTGTTCGGACCGTTTGCCGGAACGGTCACATTACACTGGCTGTTCTGCCAGGATGTTGCGTTGACTCCGCAACTCGCGTTTAGGGTTTCCTGGATGCCCGAGGACGCCGACCCGACCGTGTAACCAGCGGCATAAGAGTAGAAGGGCGTGAACATCACTGTTCCGGATGGCGCTCCCGAGGTGCAGGAACCAGCTGCGGCTATAACACTTACCGCTTCGCTATTCCCTCCTCCCGAAAGAAAGACCTGGTAACCTGCTCCGCTCGTCGTATCTATACCAACCGGACACGGATTCAAAGTTACATTCGCTTGCGTTCCACCTGTGAGCACGTTTGGGATAGTCCGACTCCAATTCAATGCGGTCGTGGCAAAAGTAATTCCTGCTGGTGCGCCACCTCCACAACTTCCCCAAGTCGAGTTACCGTTTAAACAGGTAGCCGCGCTGGCGACCCCCACCCCCAGCTCTCCCGGAATCACTGTGCCATTTACGAGGTCCGCTTTCGACACCAGCCCGTTGTCGACATAATGACGATCTGCCGCCTGGTTAGGCGAGGCTGGGTCCGCAGGCAGCGTAAGTGGGCCTGTCATTGTTGCTCCCGCAATGGAAACGTAGGACCCCGTTCCAACATTCGCCACGGCCGCGTCCACATACCCCTTGTTTGCCGCGTCACTTGCGCCCGATGGAGACGGCAACGCCGGTGGCACGGCAAATTGCTTGGCTCCCGAGATGGTCTCGCTACCCGCCAAATGAACGACAGTCGCGTCCAGTGCCCGATTCGCTACTTGTGCCGTCACATATTGTTGCGTCGCTGCAAGGTTTCCCAGTCCCGTGCCAGGGGTTGTCAGCACGCCGGCGATCGTGGTTGGCGATATCGTCGGCACTGCCCAATACTCTGTCCGAACCGTCCCATCATCCAACTGGAAAACGGCTACATAGTAGGTCCCCACAGGAGACACTCCCGCATTCGGAACAAGTTGCACCGTAAACGCCCCGAGTGGTCCCAGATTCACACTTAGATTTCCCGCAGCGACCGCATCTCCCTCCGCGCTCTGAAACGAAGGCCACGAAATGACGACTGTTCCCGCAGCGGGTGTCCCGTCTGCTCGATACACCGTGTCGCTGATGGTCGTAAGCGCGGGCGGTGACTGCGCCAGGGAAACTTTCGACGACGCGAGCGAGAGCGACAACAGACCGATAAGAATGACTTCCGTTATCGCTGAACAGCGCTTCCGATTCCTCTCGAAAAATCTGGGCATTTCCTTCGTTTCTCCTCTAAGCACGCTCGACCTGTCCTGTGGGCCAATAAGAAAGTGGCCCAATAAGAAAGCCGCTCTGCCGAGCGGCGTGCAGTTCCCATGTTTTTGTCGACCAGATTGCGTCTCTTTAGTCAGAACTCCCCGATTCACTCTTGCCTCGTGTCGCTATGAATCGACGCACGCTCTCCACGTACACGTCCGCAAAATCGACAACCGGACGCCGTGTCTCAATCAAGATCATGGCTGCTTCCATCTCCCACTCCATTGCGCATAATACAGCCAGCGTCATCATTGGCGCCCGGTGAACTCCAGCCGCGCAATGGATGTAGAGTCGCGATTCCGCGTCGCCCAATGCGGCAAGGGCAAAATTCACGCCTCGCTCCAACAACTCAGGGGGCTTCGGCAGAAAATCATCATCGGTCGGATTCCACAGTACGTCAATCCCATGCGGCTCAGCCAGGGGTCGGTCGTCGAACTCGATCTGCATATTTAGGACGTGGGTCACTCCCGCCCGCGCCAGTTCTTCCATATTGCGCGTGTTCCAGATTCCCCCGCCCAGCGCTACCCGCTCCGTAACCCAACTCATGTCCATGCAACGTCCCGTTAGCCACCGAAGAATGATCTTTACTCCTTGCCCCGATACTCTTCTAATTCTACGTCACCTTTGCCTCAATCTGATCTTGCATGGAAAAAGGGCGCGAATAACTCGCGCCCTTCACAAATTTTTCCGTTTTCTCTGACTCTTAAGTTTAGGATATCAAATTAGATGGGGGTGTACCGACAACTTTTCGATATTTCTTTTGGCTTTCGTTTGATTGACTTATGCCACAATTGTAAGTCTTACCCTCTTGACAGCTTTCCATTCGTTCTAACAATCCTCCGGCTAACAAGATCTCCGTTAGCTGATCCAGCGCGTCCTGAAGAGAACGCTCGACAGTTCTTTGATTACAATTCAGCACACGTGCGACCTCCGGAACTGTATATTCCTCAAGGACGTTCATCGCCAGCAACCGTTTTTGCACTGCGTTCAGTTTTTCAATTGCTTTTTCCATATCCGCCACGAAAATCACCACATCCTCGAAGTTCCTCATCGTATAGGACGTGACACGGGTTCTAAAAACTTCTCGCCCTAATAACGATGGTAACCTTCCCACCTCGACCGATGCTCGCGCATATCTCCGTAGCAATGCCACTGTGCGCCTCCGATAGATCCATAAGTCAGCCGTCTCTCCGTACAGCACCGATGGAGGCAGTTCTGCCTGCCCCATCAGGCGGCAAGGGACTGCTTTACACTCTCGCGCGGTGCTCATGCCGACACCGCCAAAGCCGCGCCCTGCAGATTCTCAATTTGACCTGAATCTTGCGGCCTTTCGGGTTTAGGCCCAGCCTGCATTCGGGCTTTGCGTTTCCGTGGTTTGCGGGCAGGCGCATCGCCAGGGTCGGGCCTCGCCGCTAAAGTCTCGTGGCAAGTCGCGCAATAGAGGCCCTTTGTTCCCTTCATTCGCAGCCATAATCCGCCGCACCTTTCACAATATTTCAGTTCAACGACGATTTCGTGGCCATCCACGCCGCCTATGATGTTCATGATCGCCTCTCCTCATTAAGTGATGAAGCTATAAAAGAAAACGCCCTGGAACCGATTTCTCGATCCAGGGCGCGTTTGTTTTACGATGACCTGTTGGGCTATTTAATTAGGTGAACGGTGTTACTACAGCGTTGCCGTCAGTCCTGATTCCGTCCGGCGGAAATAACCTTCTTCGTATCCCGACTTGAGCACTCGTCCGTTTTGCACAACGACGCTCAAACGCCCGCTGAAACGGAGCGTCTGCAAGAGACGTTGCATCGCAGCTGAAAGCACTTCCGCCGATCTTACCTTTCGACGAAACTCCCCGAAATTCATTTCCTCACTTTGTTGCAACTGTACTTCTATCATGGCCGACTGCCTTCCTGAAGTGTAAGTATACTTCCAGACATATAATGCAAGCGATGCTATAACTCTAAGTTTATTAAGTCAAGATTTATCTCTACCCTCGATTCTCTTTTCGCTTTTCGTAAACGGCCGTCGGCGATTTACAACGTGTTACACTCCGCCTCATGAAATTTCGTACGCTGCAGGACAATCTCCGCGATATTGTTCGTGAGCGCATCGACTCTGGCGAACTCACTGGCTTGCGCCTGGCGGAGCAAGCCGGTTTCAAGCAAGCCCATATCTCCAATTTCCTCAACCACAAGCGGGGCTTGAGTCTCGAAGCCATGGATAAAGTTCTCAGCGTCCAGCGTCTGTCCGTGTTGGACCTCATCGACTCGGCTGAGATCAATAAACGAGCCTCCAGCTTTCGTCCCAGCGCCGACGACTTCGATAACGTCGCCGTCACAGACTCGAACATCGCCGCCTCCGAACCATCAATTCTCAGGATGCATGTGCAGGAGATGTCCAAGTTCAAGAAGGCTTTCCTGAAACGCCTGAAAGCTCAGCCTGAAAGCGGCCGCGCCGCTTGGCAACGCTTCGTGATCATCAAGGCCGATGCAAAACAGGGGTTGCGCATGTATCCCCGTACTTCGCCTGGGGCGATTTTGCTCCTCGATCGTCACTACACGTCGCTCACCCCGTATCGGAAAACTGAGCCGAATATCTACGCCGTGCGGCAGAATGGAGGCTGTGCCATCACTTATGTCGAAACGCTCGGTAATCAACTGATTCTTCGGCCCCACAATACCAGTTATCCGATTGAAGTGATCACTCTACACGACCATCAGAAACCGAGCGACGTCATCGTAGGGAGGGTCGCTTACGTAGGAACCGAGACTTAGCGAGCCCAGCGTACCCCTCCGCGCTGGATAACTTGTAAACGAAGCGGTAGTCTCATAATGCAATGCGTCGCCTATGAACTTTATGATCTCTAAACTCTTCGTTATCGTTTTGCTTACAGCCTCAGGAATTCTGCCAGTTCTTGCCCAACAACCGTCCTCTGAGCCCGTTCTCGACCTTTCTGCCATGGATCGCACAATTGACCCCTGCGTGGACTTCTATGCATTTTCGTGCGGCGGATGGATCAAGAATAACCCCATCCCTCCCGACCAATCGAGTTGGGGTACGTATGGCAAGCTTGAGGATGAAAACCGCGCGCAACTCAGAACAATCTTGGAAGACGCCGCCCGCGCGACAGGCGAGCCCGAAAAATTAACGCGGCAGGCAGCCCACACGCAGGCAACACAAAAAATCGGCGATTATTACGCGTCCTGTATGGATGAGGCCGCCATCGATAGACTCGGAATCCAGCCTCTGTTGCCGCAATTTGCTCGCATCAATGCCCTCCAGTCGAAGCATGAACTGGCAAGATACATCGCCACTACCGATTTTCCCCCATCCCTCGAGGGCGGTGGCACTCTCTTCACTTTTCGATCGAATCAAGATTTCAAGGACTCTACCCAGGTGATCGCCGAGGCCGATCAAGGGGGACTCGGCCTGCCCGATCGTGATTACTATCTCAAGGAGGATCCGAAATCCGAGGCCCTGCGCAAGGCTTACGTCGCTCACGTATCCCGGATGTTCGAGCTCCTGGGAGATAAGCCGGCCGACGCGACCGCCGAAGCCGCGACCGTGATACGTATCGAGACGGCGCTGGCCTCGGGCCAGATGACCCGCGTCGAAAGACGCGATCCCCCAAAGCTCTATCACAAAATGTTGGTGAAGGAACTGCAGACCCTTGCTCCCGCGTTCGATTGGAACACTTACTTCGCTGGCACCGGCTTGAACTCGCTCGACTCGCTCAACATCGTGACGCCTGATTACTTTCACCTGATGAGTGAGGAAATCGAAAAAGACAGCCTGCCCGACTGGAAGACTTACTTGCGTTGGCACGCAGTACACGACGCCGCAGAAGATCTGTCCTCCGCCTTTGTGAAAGAAAATTTCAGCTTCTATGGTAAGACTCTGCGTGGGCGGGAGGAACTTCCACCGCGCTGGAAACGCTGCACCAACAACGTCGATAACGACTTGGGAGAAGCGCTCGGGCAGGTCTATGTCGACAAGTATTTCAGTCCGGAAGCGAAGTCTGCCGCGTTGAAAATTGTGCAGGAAGTCGAAGCGTCCATGCAATCGGAAATCCAGGCCTTGCCTTGGATGGGATCGAAAACGAAAGAACAGGCCCTCGCCAAACTCCACGCGATCGCCAACAAAATCGGCTATCCTGACACTTGGCGCGACTATGGCTCTCTTCAGGTCGTCCGAGGAGACGAAATCGGCAACTCCGAAAGAGCTGCGTGGTTTGAGTTCCACCGTTGGCTTGCAAAGATAGGTAAGCCGGTTGACCGCAACGAGTGGGGAATGACACCGCCCACTGTAAACGCCTATTACGATCCTCAAAAAAATGACATCAATTTCCCCGCCGGAATTCTCCAGCCGCCCTTGTTTAGTGCAGCCTCTGACGCCGCCCCCAATTACGGAGATACCGGCGCCACCATGGGCCACGAACTGACTCACGCCTTTGACGACGAAGGCAGCCAGTTCGACGCCCAAGGCAATCTGCGAAACTGGTGGACCGATGCCGACCGCAAGGAATTCGAAAAGCGTGCCCAATGCGTCGTAGATCAATACTCCAGTTACACCATCATCGACGACATCAACATCAATGGCAAACTGACTAACGGCGAGGATCTCGCTGACCTGGGTGGCACCCTACTCGCCTATCTCGCATGGAAAGAAGATACGAAGAATCAGAAACTGCAGCCCTTGGATGGCCTGACTCCAGAGCAGCGCTTCTTTGTCGCGTACGGGCAGAGTTGGTGCACCAACGAGCGCGATGAGGATAAGAGATTACGCGCAACCGTCGATCCCCATTCGCCGGAAAAATATCGAGCCAATGGTGTGGTGTCGAATTTAAAAGAATTTAGCACCGCGTTTCATTGCAAACCCGGACAGCCCATGGTGCGCGAAAACGCCTGTCGCGTGTGGTGACTGAACTGTTTGCCTTAGCCGCTAAGGCTAAGCTTGTGCTTCCCGCTTGAAAATGACTCCATGCTCAATCGGTCTAGCCACGTTCGAAGGCGTGCTTCTCCTCCAACTCGCGCAGCGCTTCCCCCATCTCCGACTCGAACCGGTTTCTCTGATCCATCAGAGAGGGAAGCGCAGAAGCATATCGGCGCGCCATGGTGAAGAATCCTTTTTGCGAAAGGCCGCCCGCAACTTCCACCATATGATCCGCCGTAGTGTCCAGGTAAAGCGCCTCGGTTGGATCGGCCAGCCACACATCTCCCCCTACCAGACGTGTCTGCCAGTAAACTTTTCTTAAGATCAGGTCCGCGATCTCTTCCTCGCTGGCCTTGCCGAACGTCCATTTGTTCTGTTTGAAATTGTAGTGCCGGCTGGAAAACGGTAACGGGACTAGCTTCCCCGATTTCACAAACTCCGTTTGCTTGTGATCAACCTCTTTCCGCAAAGCATTAATCACGGGACCTTCTGTATCTTTCGCCTCGAGCGAGGGCAGCACTTCGCGCAGCGTAGCCGAGAGATTCACCGCCACCAACGCGCGTAAGCCCTCGGAATTCTCCAGCGTAATGACAGTATGCAGCACCTCAAAGTCCGCGCCAGAAGTGGCATGTCGAAAAGGCCACTCTAACTTAAAACTAAGCGGCAATCCCGTTCGTGTTACGTAGATGGTTTTGGAAAGCGAATTCGCGTCTGTCATCATCGACCCTTGCTCGTCCCTACCCGTTTTCCCTTTAGCTCTCTATTTTAACCTGCGATGTTCCCATCTAGATCTGCCTTTCCTCTATCCCTCAAGCGCGCCACAACCGCATCAGGTTAAAAATCGCGGAAGCGACCAGCAACCCGCCGATGGCTGCACCGGCGAACAATCCTTGCGCGGTTTCCAGCAAATCAGCACACACGCCAGCGACGAATACAAAGCAGAAAACGAGAATTACCAGATAAAATCCTTGTCCCGGAAAAGCTGGAGCCCCCACCGCCAGAATCAGAACCAACGCAACCATTAGAAGCGGCGCCGTATTGCCAAAATAGCGGACGCGTCCCCATCCGAAGTAAGCGACCAGCACCACCGGCAGCGCAATCATCAATGGTGGGCTCCCCGCAAAAATCGCCTGCGCAACGCTTCGATACGACGCCCACATGCCAAACGCAACCGGCTCGAAATCGACCCACTTCGCGTGTGACATGCCCTGCCAGAATAATCGTGGATCAAAAAAGTAGGAAGCAAACAAAAGCACCGCCGCCACCGCGATCGCAGTGATCCATATGGAAACGACCGCGCCCGGCCGCACCGGCGCCACCCAAAACATCAGCGGCAGTATGACCAGGGCTAGAGGGCCAAGTGAGAATTGATCGCCCGCCGCCAGCGCCAGCGATAACCCCAACAGAAGAGTCCGACGCCAGTTCCAAAGCACAACCTCGCGCGGAGCATACAGCGTATGCGCCACTGCGATAGCGGTAAAGATGGTTCCAAAAGCACCCCAAACCCCGCCCAGTTCGCCCAGACTCTGCGCGCTCGCCACGTTCACAATCATGCCCGGCGAGAAGCAGTAGAATCCCAGCGCAATGTATCCCCCCGTGTTGCCGTAAAGACGTCGAGCTACGTACCAAAGCGATGCGCCCAGCATCACTCCAAAAAAAAAGTACGGCGTTACCGCAAGAAATGGAAACAACTTTTCGGGCAGCCACGATCCGGGCCGCAATCCGAGAGGTGCGGCTGCCACCAGGTAATAAAGAGGCGATCGATCCTCGTCGAATCCGTCGCGCACCCGCAGGTGTCCCTCGCGCCCTGCCGAAGGCACGCCCGTTGCGGCCTCCGACCGCAAAGACCCCGGAGTACTCGCGATCGCGCCGCCCTTCCATTGTTCCAGTCCCTGATAGGCGCGCAGAGCCTGATCCGAGTCAGGATACATATCGTGCAGCGCTTGTACCCGCACCCACCAGACGCACTGCAGAAGATAGATGAGCAGCAGTCCACCCGCGAGAAACTGTGGCGCGCGAAACGCATCGGAATGGAAAAGTCGGCGCAACATTTACGGAACTAGGCGGACCGAGTGTTTTACCATGTCCGAGACAAAGATGGATAACAAACCGCTGCCGCCAATTTCCGGGAACCCAGATTCGCCACTGATGGGCGATATCGCAGGTCTACCTTTACCTCCCACCGACCCCTTGTCGGCCATGCCAATGGAGTCTCACTCCCAACCAGATCGCGGCAAATCCACCCTTCGCGAAATGTTTTTCGGCCCAGACGGAATCCACGCGCTCCCTAGAGTGCTGATCTATCTCGCGATGGCGTGGCTAATATTCCAGGTCGAAGGATGGCTCTTATTGTCGCTTCGCACCCGTCCCAACGCTCTTTGGTGGAGGATGTTCATTGAAGCGAGCATGGCGCTCGCAGCGGTCTTACCCGGCTTCGTGATGGCCCGCATTGAACAGCGCCCGTTCGGCGCCTTTGGACTTCCCATCCGACGCGCCTTCGGACGTAACTTCTGGATCGGGACAATTTGGGGAATCGCCTCCCTCAGTTTCCTGATGCTGACTTTACGTGCCACTGGATCCTTTCACTTCGGATCTTTCGCTCTACATGGTTCGCGAATCTGGAAGTTCGCCGCCTTTTATGCTCTGCTTTTTCTGCTCACGGGATTTTTTGAAGAGTTTCTCTTTCGCGGCTACTCCCAGTGGATCCTAACTCGCGGATTTAATTTCTGGCCTGCCGCCCTCTTCCTCTCCACCGTCTTCGGATACATTCACGGCGCGAATCCCGGCGAGGCGAAAACCGGCCTCATCGCGGCTGGATTCATCGGGTTTTTCTTGTGCCTTACCCTGCGCCGAACCGGCAATCTATGGTGGGCCATCGGCTTTCACTCAGCTTGGGATTGGGGCGAGAGCTTTCTCTACTCCGTTCCCGACAGCGGCGCACTTCTCCCCGGCCACCTGCTCAACTCCACCTTGCACGGCCCCCTTTGGCTCACTGGCGGCTCCGTCGGTCCCGAAGGCAGTTATCTTGTCTTCGCCGTAATCGGAGCGCTGTGGGCTTTCTTCGACCGCGCCTATCCGAAGGTAAAATACGACGCGAAATAGTGTCAGCCGTCGGCCGTACACCTATGCATCATGTCAAACAGAAGCATTCGGCTTACGCCGGAAACCAAGAAGCGCCTGGCGAAGGCCTCGGGGAGCAGTTCGACTTTTTCTAATCCCTGACGCCGGTGGATGCTTATGTCTTCGATCAGAAAAGAATCCTCTCCGCGGTTGGTCAGACGGATCGCCAAGTCAAGTCGGGACACACGTCAAGAACGAGGATATGAAGGATTGGCTGTTGTCCTCGGGCACGGAGCACGATCGCCGGTTCCAAAGTGTGCCTGCGGAAAGCAACACGATGACGAAACGCTGTGCCAGTAAGATCGTTTGGTCTGCTTTAGCACGAACTCCGCTGCGAGAAATCCGCCTTCTTCGAATCTTCTCTTCCTAAAAAAGCCCTCTACACGTGTATCGGAGGTAGTTGCCTGCACTGGCGTCTGCCCCACGCCCTAGATATCCAAATTCTTCACATCCAGCGCGTTATCTTCAATGAATTTTCGACGCGCTTCCACATCTTCGCCCATCAGCGTGGTAAAGATGGTTTCGCATTCCGCAATATCTTCCAGCCTGACCTGCAGCAGCGTTCGCCGCTCGGGATCCATCGTCGTCTCCCAAAGCTGTTCGGCAGTCATCTCTCCGAGCCCTTTGTAGCGCTGGACAATGTATTCCTTGCGCCCTTCGTTTAGCACGTAGTCAAAGAGTTCACGAGCCGTGTTCTTCTCCACGATCTCTGGCTCTTTTCCGCGCCGCGCCGCAACTTTGCCGGACTTCTTTTCCGACTTCTCCGCCTCTTCGCCTTCAGCCGCGCTTAGATTCTCATCTTCGCCGCTATCGCTCTCGTCCTCATCTTTCTCGTTCTCGCCCTTGCCCTCAACCGTCGACTTCGCCTTGGCGGCTTTTGGCAGGCTCTCCACCACAAACGGCGGTTCGAGGTACTGTTCAATCTGCTTGAACTTGGCGATGAGCTGGCGGCATTCCGGAGTCGACGCCAGTTCCCAATTGATGACGTGCTCCGCTCCCTGTGAATTTACGAAGTGGACCGCCCACAAATTGTGCTCTTCGTCAAAACGCGTTTCCACGCTCTTCAGCTTCAATTCTTTCTGCCGGCGCTTCAGTTCTTTTTCCAGCTTCTCGATTTTTTTCGGCGGAGTATTCTTATCTCCCTCGAAATCGGCGCGCTTGGCCAAATCGAACTTCGGCAGAAGGCCGGTAATCTCTTCCACGCGAATGCGCTTGTTAAGCTTGTCCAGAAATCCTAGGTATTCATTCAGCACGGTGATGAACTTCGTCAACGCCGCGCCTTCCAGCTTCGCCGCCCCTTCTCCGTAACGGATGATCAGCCCTTCCGACGCTCGCTTCACCATCACCTTCACAAATTCGTGCTCGTTTTTGATGTACTGATGCGTCTTGCCTTTCTTGATCCCAAACAGCGGAGGCTGCGCAATGTAAACGTTGCTGCGCTTGATCAACTCCTGCATGTGTCGGAAAAAGAACGTCAGCAACAACGTGCGGATGTGCGAACCGTCGACGTCAGCGTCGGTCATCAGAATAATTTTGCCGTAGCGAACTTTGGTCGGATCGAAATCCTCTTTCGAAATTCCCGTGCCTAACGCCGTAATCATGGCGCGAATTTCCTCGTGCGCCAGCATCTTGTCGTACCGCGCCTTTTCCACGTTCAGAATTTTTCCCTTGAGTGGAAGAATCGCCTGGAAGCGCCGGTCACGGCCCTGTTTCGCAGTTCCGCCTGCGGATTCACCCTCGACGAGAAACAATTCACACCGGTTGGGATCGCGCTCGGAACAGTCAGCCAGTTTCCCCGGCAATCCGCCGCCGTCAAGCGCCCCTTTGCGTCGCGTAAGATCCCGAGCCTTGCGCGCCGCTTCGCGCGCGCGTGCCGCGTCGATCGCTTTATTGATGATCTTGCGAGCGACGGCCGTATTCTGCTCGAAGAACGCTCCCAGCTTTTCGTTGACCACCGCCTGGACGGTGCCCGCGATGTCCGAGTTCAGCTTACCTTTGGTCTGCCCTTCAAACTGTGGTTGCGGCAGCTTCACGCTGATTACGGCTACGAGGCCCTCGCGCACATCATCCCCACTCAGATTTTCCTTTACATCTTTGAACAGACCCATCTGCTGCCCCGCGTAGTTGATCGTGCGAGTCAGAGAGGTGCGGAACCCGGAAAGATGTGTACCCCCGTCGATCGTGTTGATGTTGTTGGCAAAACTAAACACCGTTTCCGAATACGCGTCGTTGTACTGCATCCCAATCTCGATGTGGACCTGATCTTTGTCCGCTTCCATGTAGATCGGTTTTTCGTGCAGCGTCTGCTTGCCGCGGTTCAGGTGCTTGATGAACTCGGCAATGCCACCGTTGTATTTGAACTCGGTATGCTTGGCTTCGCCTGTCTTGGAGTCGGTGTGGCGCTCGTCGGTGAGCGTTATAACCAGGCCTTTATTCAGAAACGCAAGTTCGCGCAGCCGCTGTGAAAGCGTGTCGAAGTTGTATTCCAGCGTCGTCGTAAAAATCGTTTTGTCGGGGACGAAGTGAACCTTAGTCCCCCGCTTTTTCGTGGCCCCCGCTTTCTTCAGCTTGCTGGTCGGCACGCCCTCGGAATACGTCTGCTCCCACGTAAAACCGTCGCGCCAGATTTCCAGATCCAGTTCTTCGCTGAGCGCGTTGACGCAACTCACCCCAACCCCGTGCAGTCCTCCCGAGACTTTATAAGAGTTACTGTCGAACTTACCGCCCGCATGCAGCGTCGTCATCACGACTTGTGCCGCCGGAATCTTTTCGCCATCGATATCCATGTTGTCCACGGGAATCCCGCGGCCGTTATCCACTACCGTGATGGAGTTGTCGATGTGAATCGTAACGTCGATCTTGTCCGCGTGCCCGGCGAGCGCTTCGTCCACCGAGTTATCGACGACTTCGTAAACCAGGTGATGGAGTCCAAGCTCACCGGTCGAACCGATGTAC
>Ga0302275_10001949_pt1 | contig 22104 bp, 14 predicted proteins | sample III_Bog_N2_2_FD_200229 | JGI IMG/M metagenome (GOLD analysis project Ga0302275, IMG submission 200229) | Peat permafrost microbial communities from Stordalen Mire near Abisko, Sweden - III_Bog_N2_2 | ecosystem: Environmental > Terrestrial > Soil > Wetlands > Peat | place: Sweden: Abisko... | reverse complement strand
CAGTTCTGCTTGAAGACGCGCTCGCCGTCGTCCTGCGGCTGACCGGCCTGTCTCCGAACCGGGTCTTTGTATGCTTTGGCTTCTGGCTTTCCATTTTCTTGTGCGGCAAGCGCAAGTGCTGGAACCGAAGCCAGGGCCAGAATACATAACGCAAAATGTCTTGAGATCATTTCTATTTCCCCTTCCATGCTGGAAACAGGAATCGATACACAATTCCCGTCTCCCAAACATTGTGGCTGCCAGCGGCGGAGAATTGTCGCGAATAGCTGATAAGAATTCTTGTATTGTGCGGCAGGTTGTAATCGAGACCAAAGTCGGCGCGCTGTGTATTCACAGGCGGAAGGCCGTCGCTGACTACCGTGTCTCGACGAAAGGTCTGTTGAATGCGAATGACAGGTTCGATGCGGCCAATCGCGCTGTCAATGCCGCCGAACGCGCTTGTGCGATATTCGGCCTCGACCCAGTAGCCATGGGCATGATGACCGCGCGCATATTCGGAACGCAGCCGGAAGGAAGTGTCCTTTGGTTCCCACCATGCGTGCGCGCCGTAGAAGTTCTCGTGCGTCCCCTGCAACAGGCGATCGTATGAGAGTCCCACTTCAAAGCGCTGCTCGGGCAGGTAAATGCTGGCGCGCCCCCCGTTGCCGCGTTGAGCGCTGAACTGCTGGTTGCGGCTCCGGGCGGAATAAAAATAGGCGTAGTCAACAGAGTATTTGTCTCGCGCGATGGCGTTGCCGCGCAACATCCCCCCGAGACCGCTGCCACTTGAAAACACTCCGAGAGGCGCGATCAGCGGACCGTCTTGAAGGTTGCCGATCCAGATGGGCGAGAGGCGCTCATTGTAAGTGTTGAAAGGTATCAGAAAATCACCGCCCACAATCGTGAAATGGCGCGACGCAATGTAATCGCCTTGCATGTAAGTCAGACCGACGAAGTGTGTGTGGTTGTAGCCACCTTGATTGCCACTGTTCGGCGAGAAGCTCTCAAGCAGCGCGGCGCGCGACTCGACAAGAACATGCCGGCCCATCGGGGCGGCGAGCAGTGGCTCAATGATGGAAAGGTAGGTAGTCTTGCCTGCATTTGTGCTGGTCAGAAAGCCGGCGCCTCCCGAGATGAGCGGCGTGTCCTGCGCAAAGCCGCTATGCGCAGTTGCTACGGCGAGCGCGAATCCAAAACAACAGATTGCGCTTGAAGCAGTGCGACGTTTGAGGCTAAATGCCGGGCTCAACATACGAACAAACCTACTGGAATGCGAAAGGATATGTGTCGCCAGATCGTCTAATTGTTGTCAATCGATTGTCACGTTTGTCCGCAAGCACCGTTCCTGGTTGTATAGCGCTGGCCAATCGGAGACTAACATCGCGTCGCGACCTTCGCGTGACAATTGCACGACAAGCGGAAAACGCAACAATACGGTTACATTCGGCTTACAGCGACATGACAACACGTAGTCGAGAACAGCCTAGAGTCGGATCAGTTTATAGCTCTGCGACTCTGCTTATCGGGATGGATTGAATGCGGATTGAAATATGGCTAGCGCGAAAGCGGCACGGCAATGAGCGAGGTGTATGGCATGGCGAAGCCGAAGTCTCATTTCGAGGAGCTTCATATGAAGCCTGAATTCGCCTGGCTCGCCGTGCTTGCCGCACTGATGCCTGTTGCGCCGTCTCTTCATGCCACGCCGGCTCAGTCCGCTCCGCGCCATATCGAAGTGATTGCCAGGCGATTTGCCTTTTCGCCCAGCGAGATCACGTTGAAGAGGGGAGAGCCGGTAGTGCTCGTGCTCACAAGTGCCGATGTGACGCACGGCATCCGCTTCACGGAGTTCGGCATCGAGGCCAAGGTGGTCAAGGGCCAGACCAGCGAGCTTGCCTTCACGCCCGACAAGACCGGCACGTTTGTTGGCCATTGCATCGTCTTCTGCGGATCGGGGCACGGGGGGATGGCGCTCACCCTGCACGTTGTGGAGTGAATGCATGGCGCGAGTGTTCTTCTCAATCGCCGGAGCATCTATGTTCGTCATGCTGCTCGCCGGCTGCAAGGCCAATCCGCCGGGCAAAAAAGAAGCGGTGGTCATGAACTTGGCGAAGCACAAGATATTCGTCCATAACAAGTCGCAGAAGAATCCTCTCACAGACAATGCCGCAGGAGTTGCCGATGGCAAAGAGGCTTTTTCTCACTATTGTGTTGCCTGTCATGGTGTGGATGGCCAAAACACCGGCGTGCCTTTTGCCGATCGCATGTCGCCACCCGTGCCGTCGCTTGTTGGGACGGACGTACAGTCCTATACCGATGGGCAGTTGAAGTGGATCATCGACTTCGGTATCTGGCCGTCCGGCATGCCGGGCTCGAAAAACATTCTGAGCGACAACGAGATATGGTCGATCGTGATTTACTTACGCCACTTGCCGCCGGCGGGCAGTTTGGGCGAGCCGGAGATGTACACCCACTAGCGTTATGAATTCATTTCACTCCAATTCGGCCAGCAGATCACTCAGCCGCGAATTGCAATTGCGCGAGGCAGTCCTATTGCTTTTCTGCGACCCATTGAGGATCGAATACGTTCGCTTGCTACATCTCTCGCGGAAGGATTGGAAGAACCTGCTGCGCTGGTTGGATACCAGCGGGCTGGCGCTCTACTTTCTCGAAAGGCTCGACGAGTTGAATCTCCTGGATATTCTTCCGTCGCCGGTACTGATGCGGCTACGCCAGAACCTTGCGGACAATTCAGAGCGAATGGATGCAATGATCGCGGAATCGATTGCGATTCAAACGAGCTTTCAGGAGGAGGGGATCACCTACGCGGTCTTGAAAGGCTTCTCGTTGTGGCCTGTCTCAGTTTCAAAACTGGAGCTGCGCTCACAGCTGGACCTGGACTTTCTGGTGTCGGAACAAAGCGCAAACGAAGCCCAGCGACTGCTTGAGTCCTTTGGCTATCGGCTCCACGCCGTGAGTGGAAAGAGTTTGGAGTTCAAAGCAAACGAAGGCGGCCTGCCATCGCTCAACGGACTGTACAGAACCGGCCTAATCCGCTCGGCAGAATTGCACATCGAGGCTGTCAGCAACTCGCGTTCGCAATTGCTGTCTCGATCGCAGGTGATGTTGTTTCATGGCATGCGCATGCCGGTACTTTCCCCGGTCGACCTCTTCCTTGGACAAGCGCTTCATCTCTACAAGCACATGTGCAGCGAGTTCCTGAGGACTGCACACCTGATCGAGTTTCGCCGTCATGTGATCGTGCGCCACGGAGACAATGCTTTTTGGTCCGCGCTGGAGCAGCGCGCATCAAGCGAACCTGGAGCGTGCTTGCGGCTTGGAGCAGTGATTCTTCTTGTGTCGCATGTGATGGGTCAGTTTGCGCCGGAGGCCCTAACGGGGTGGACAGTCGATTCGCTTCCTGCTGCGGCGGCCCGCTGGGTTGAGTTGTATGGGCGCCGAACGGTGCTGGCGAGCTTTCCTGGAAGCAAGTTGTACCTTCTGCTGCAAGAGGAGATGGAAGCGGCTGGGTTGCCCGCGAAGCGTCCGTTGAGCCAGGCGTTGCTGCCGCGTCGCTTGCCGCCCGCCATCACACATGCGCTTGCGTGCGAGGGATTGCTCTCGCGAATCTATCGTTACTGCAGGGAACTTCACTTCACCTACTTCAGACTGCGCTTTCACATCCGTGAGGGGATTCGATATGTTCTTGCGTCGATCCTCTGGCGGCAGTACAGGAATGAACTCTCTCAATGATCGCTTCTCACAACTCGACTCTTCGAACGCTGTGGCTTGTTGGTTTGCAAGCAGTGTTGATCGTGTTTGCCTTTGATCCGTCCGGCCAGGCGCAGGCGCAGCAGGACTTGCCTCCGGCAACGGATCCATTTTCAACTTCATCGCAGCTTGCAAACGGCTTGAGTGATACAAGCCCATCTGCGAATGCAGTTACGGAATCGGCTCAGGAGCCATGGTTCAATAATCTAGATAACCAGGGGATAAAAACCGGAAGAGGTGCCGGGAAGGGAATCATTCGGGGCTCCGGGATGACTGCGGCCCTCTCGACTCAGCAAATACTCTCTATTCTGCAGGCGCAGCCAGACGCGCTGGTGGAATTGAAGTGGATGATGGCCACCCTTGCTCAGCAGCAAGGCGCGCCCATCCAGGCCGACGCAATTACGGACGAGATGCTGTATAGCAAGATCGCATCCAGCGCGGAACTGCGCGCCAGTGTCACAACATTCCTGCGCGCGCGCGGCTATGTGTCAGAAACCGATTTGCAAGACGATACCGCCGACGAGTACCTGGACGAAGGCATTTCTGCCGCGCAGATGCAACAATCGCCTGGACTCTCTCCTCAGTTAGACGGCGTGCCTGCCGCTCGCCGTCCCAATGGCGCATCCGGGTACGCAAATGCGGGAAATGACAGCGCAACCGAGCCGGGAACGATGCGTGCCGCAAGGAAGCGTGTAGCTCCAGGAGACCAGCAAGGCGACACGCAAAACAGCATCACCAGCGAACAGCAAGTCTTGCATCGGCCCGCGCCCTACAACTTGCTGTCTCTGCGCGACCTTTACACACAACTGCCTGAGCAGGGCGGCCAACTGAAGCGCTTTGGCTCAGATGTGTTTCTGCGCCGCGACGCTGTTGTGGCCAATCAGATTGCTACCAATGGACGCGAGACATCGCTCGGGGTCCCCGCTGGACCAGGTTACGTCGTCGGGCCTGGCGACAGCCTGTCAATCGATCTGTGGGGCGGGATCTCACAAAGCTTTATCCGAGTGATCGATCGCGAAGGTCGCGTCGCCCTTCCGGAGTCCGGCGCTGTGCAGGTGGCAGGTCTGACGCTCGAAAAAGTGCAAGGCGTTTTGACTCAGGCGCTCAGACAGCAGTATCGCGACGTAAAGGTTGCGGTGACCGTCGCTAAATTGCGCAGCATTCGCGTCTATGTGGTCGGCGACGTGCAAAGGCCAGGCGCTTACGACATCGGCTCACTCTCTACATCGCTCAATGCGCTCTATGCCGCGGGCGGGCCCACCAGCGTCGGGTCGTTGCGTGTTATGCGCCACTATCGCGGCAAGCTGCAGGTCGGCGAAATTGACCTCTATGACTTTTTGCTGCATGGCGTTCAGAGTGAAGATCGCCTCCAGGAAGGCGACACAGTTCTGGTACCTCCTGCGGGACCGCAGATTGCTGTTTACGGAGCAGTCAAGCGCGCAGCGATCTATGAAACGAAAGGTGAGGCCACGCTGGGTTCGATTTTGGAAGATGCCGGAGGCGCAACTGTAGCCGCGGAATTGGGCCACATTGAAATCGACCGCATCGACGCCAACCGGGAGCGCGAGACAGTCAGCCTTGACCTGTCCGCAGCTGGCAGCCCTGAAAACGTGGGGGCAGCCATAGCAGCATTCGCTGTCCACGATGGCGACCGTGTGCGCGTGGCGTCGATTCTGCCTTACAGCCAGCGTGTCATCTACATGCAGGGGCATGTTGTCAGGCCGGGACGCGTGTCGTACCGCGAGGGCATGCATCTTAACGACGTGCTGCGCAGTTACCAGGATATGCTGCCGGAGCCTGCCGACAATGCGGAGATTGTGCGGCTTGTCGCGCCAGATCTTCATCCTGAGACCATCGACTTCAACCTTCCCGATGCGCTGATCGGCAACTACAACATAGCTCTGCAGCCGTTTGACACGGTCCGCATTCACGGCCGGTACGAAGCAGACGCACCGAAAGTAATTGTGGCTGGTGAAGTCTTGAGGCCGGGCGCCTATTCGCTCTCAGCACACATGACTGCTGCGCAACTCGTCCGCATGGCTGGCGGCTTCAAGCGCGACGCCTTGTTGGACAGCGCTGACTTGACCAGCTACCGGATTGTCGACAGAACGATGGTGGTTAGTGAGCGCAACTCAATTCGCATTGGCGATGCTGTTCTCCACGGCGATGGCAACGCGGATGTGCGGCTCAAGCCCGCAGATGTGCTGACTGTGCATCAGATCACCGGATGGAATGACATTGGGTCGTCGATCACCGTCGAGGGCGAGGTTGCGCATCCCGGCAACTATGGCATTCAGCAGGGCGAACGGCTCAGTTCGATTTTGCGACGGGCAGGAGGGCTAAGAGAATCAAGCTATCCCTCAGGGGCGGTCATGCTACGCGACGAAGTGCGCCGCCTGGAAGAAAAGAGCCGCCAGGAACTCATACGGCAGATCGAGACCAGTTCCACGGCAGCGCGCATTAGCCCAAGCCTTGGTTCCAACGACCAATCGGCGACGTTGCAACTCGTGGCCCAACAGCAGGACCAGATACTGGCTCGGTTAAAGAGTCAGCCGGTGACCGGCCGGCTGGTGATTCACATTAGCAGCGACATCGCGAGTTGGGAGAATACTCCTGCCGACATTGAAGTGCGCGCCGGCGATGTGCTGCGCATTCCCAAGCGCCCAGGCTTCGTGCTTGTGAGCGGGCAAGTGTATAACAGCTCCGCGATAACATTTACACCCAACATGACAGCTGGATGGTATCTGAGGCGCGCCGGCGGTGCAACAGAGATCGCCAACACCAAAGACATCTTCATCATCCGGGCTAATGGATCGGTCGTTGGTCGCAGGTCTGGATCATTATTCGACCACGATGTGCTGGCGACACGGCTCGACTCAGGCGACGTCGTTGTGGTGCCGCAGAAGATCCTTGGCGCTTCTGTCTTCTGGCGCAACCTGCTTACAGTGGCGCAGATCGGCTCATCAATCGCGATCACCGCAGCCGTGGCTGGTGTGTTATGAGCACAGCAACTCATACTCACTCCCATTCGCATCATGAGAGTTTGCTCGAGTCACCGCCGACCGAAGCGGCAGAGAGAGTTCTATCCTCTAACAGGGAAGACTCGCATGATCCTGGAGCGGCTCCGAACTGGGTGAGCAACGCCTCGCTGTTATGGCAGAAGCGGCGCACACTGGCACGCACTGCGGGCATTTCGCTGCTTCTGGCCCTTGCGCTTGCCTTCCTGTTGCCAAAGCGATATGAATCCAGCGCGCGTATCATGGCGCCAGCCAACTCCATGGGTGGCGCTGCGATGCTGGCGGCGTTGGCGGGGCGCGGCGGAAGTAACCTGGGAAGTTTGGGCTATTTGGCGGGTGGGTTGCTGGGCGGCGGTGGCAACACGTCACTGTTCATCGATCTGCTGCGGAGTGGTTCGGTCAGCGGGCGCCTGATTGACCGCTTTAACCTTCAGCGCGTCTATCGCAAACGCTATCTTGTCGACACAGCAAAGGTGTTGGCCCGTCGCACAAAGATCGTGGATGACAAGAAGAGCGGCGTAATCACTCTGACTGTAACCGATACTGACCCGGTTCGCGCCCGCGATATTGCACAGGGCTATCTCGATGAGTTGAACCAGTTGGTGAATCGTACAAACACGTCTTCGGCCCACCAGGAGCGGATGTTCATCGAAAGTCGCCTGCGGGGTGTCAAGGGCGATCTTGAAAAGGCGCAGCAACGGCTGAGCGATTTCTCGAGTACTCACTCGACCATTGACCTCAAGGAGCAGACGCGCGCGATGGTAGACGCGGCTTCGCGATTACAAGCGCAGTTGATCGTCGAGCAGTCTGGGCTGGACTCGTTGCGGCAAACGTATGGCGATGGGAACGTGCGCGTGCGCTCGGCGTGGGCGCGAATTGGCGGATTGCAAACTGAAATCGCGAAGATGAGCGGATCGTCCAAGGCTATGCCGGCGGACGACAGTACGACAGGCGCTGGCGACTCGTCGAGCGGTCTCGTCGATGAGGCGTATCCGCCTTTGCGCCAACTGCCCCGCTTGGCCGTGCCGTATGCCGACCTCTACCGCGAGGTCCATGTGCAGGAGTCGGTTTATGAATTGCTGACGCAGCAATACGAAATGGCGCGCATTCAGGAGGCGAAAGACATTCCCGTCGTCAGTGTGATCGACGCGCCGGGCATTCCAGAGAAGAAGTCGTTCCCTCCCAGATTGCTTCTGGCATTGCTCATCACCGCAACGTCTGTCATCTTTGCTTCTGCCTTACTTCTTGGTCAACGAAATTGGCATCAAGTGCCAATGAATGATCCTGTCAAGGCGCTGGCGAATGAGATCGCCGGCTGTGTGCAACAGCGGTTGGCGGCCTGGGTGCCGCGGGCAAGGGGCGCGCGATGAAGACACACTTCTCAAATGCCGCATACGGAATGCTGGACTATGGGGCTTATCCGTTGGGCATGCTGGTGGTCGCACCGGTGGTGTTACGCAATCTTGGCGTAGCGCACTTTGGCGTGTGGGCAGTGGCAACGGCAGCAGTCAGTACGGGCGGCATCATCGCTTCCGGCTTTGGGGACGCCATCATCCAGCACGTGTCCAGCCGGCGCGGCGCAGGCGATCGCAATGCGGAGTTTTGCGCGGTACGCAGCTTGATGGGCGTCAACCTGATTATGGGGATCCTGCTTGCCGCGATCGGTTGGAGTCTCTCTCCGCTTGCAGCGGCGCATATCGCTGCCGCGGACGCGGGATTGCAGCAGTCCTGCCTGTGGTCGCTTCGCATTGCCAGCCTATTGATGGCGGTGAGAGCCGTCGAAAGCGTTTGCATAAGCACACAACGGGCGTTTGAGCGTTATGGCGCCGCGATAGGAATCAGCATGCTTGCCAGGCTTCTGGCTCTTGCAGTTGCCGCCGGACTGACCTTCGTTAGTCACAACGTGGCAAGCATGATGGCAGCGACTGGCTTGCTGATGGCTGCGGGTTTGTGGCTACAGCTTATCCGCCTCAAGCAGTTGCTGGGGATCGAATCAATGATGCCTGCCTTTGACCGCAATGCCATGCGCGTGCTGCTTGGCTTTGGCGCGTTCAGTTGGCTGCAGGCCGTATCCGGGGTTGTCTTTGGCCAGGTTGATCGGCTGATGCTCGGCATTTCGCTTGGCGCCGCGGCCGTGTCCTCGTACGCGCTGTGTGCGCAGATGGCCCAGCCGATCTTCGGCTTTGCGGCTTCGGGACTGCACTTCTTGTTTCCCTATCTTTCCAATCGCAATGCGTCTTCGAGTAGCGAGTCTCTTACGCGCCCGGTGTTTATTGGGTTTATGTGCAACGTGATATTCGTCGCCGTAGCCACCGGCTCTCTGTTGTTGTTTGGCGGCCGCATCTTGCATGCATGGGCAGGCGCGGAGATAGCGCGGGCAGCGGCTCCGGTGATGGCCACGATCGTTTGGAGCTCTGCACTCATGGGGCTAAATGTTACTGCAACCTATACGCTGCTGGCGCTGGGGCGCGTGCGGATTGTCATGTGGTTGAACCTGGCAGGCGGCGTGCTCATGCTGCTGACGATGCTGCTTCTCACGCCGCGGCTCGGCATCCAGGGCATTGCAATCGCAAAGCTGAGCTACGCGCTGATTCCTCTGTTCTTGTACATTCCGCTGCTTCCGCTTCTCTTCACAAAGCCAGCCTCACGGGCGGCTGCATCCTCATTGCAGCCAGTCTGCGAGGAGCGATGAGCACGAACGCAAGAGCGATTTCCTTTGGTATGGCAGAAGCGCGCTCACCCTCGTTGTTACCGGCGAGTGTCGGCTTCTTTTTGGCCTTTCGGCTCTTCAGCGCGCTGCTTGCGGTTCGCATCTTCGGCCAGGATCCGCGAATAGGCGTAGGCGCCGGACTTGCGTTGAACTATATGCTGCTGGCTACGGTTGCATTCCATTCGATGGGACCAGCGCCCCGCGCCTTGTGGTCGATGCTGCAGATTCCATGCTTCCGCTGGGTACTCTTCTTTCTTGCCTTTAGCGGCACGAGTTTGCTGTGGACCAGAACCGCATCGTTACCAGCGGCCGGCGCCTTCTGGTTTGCCATGGCCTCCGATACCGCAATCGTCGCGCTTTTGCTGCGTACTGGGCCCGTGGATGCGGTTGTGAATGCTGTGATGAAGGGATTCATTTGGGGTGCTTGTTCCATTGCGGTTGCAGCATGGCTGCTCCCTTCGCAGTCGGATCTCAGGCTGGGCGACGAAGAGTTGCTGGGGCCAAACCAGATTGGCTTTGTTTGCGCCTTTGCGTTCTTCTTTGCGCAGTACCTGATGCGGCGCAAATGCGGAAACTGGGGTCTACACGCTGCGTTGCTGGCAGTAACGCTGCTGCGCAGCCTGAGCAAGACGACGATTATCGCATTCGCGGCTGGCCAGGCGTACATCCTGCTGCGCGACCGGTCGATCAGCCGCAAGGCGAAGTGGCTGGTTGCGTCTTCAGTGCTGTTGGTTCTTGCAGTCTTCTGGGGGTTGCTGGCGAATTATTTCGACGTGTACACCAACGCCGGCAACCAGGCCGAAACACTTACCGGGCGGCTTGGTATTTGGGCTTACTTTGGGTACGAGGCAATTCAGATGCCTTGGATTGGACACGGCTTCCACTCAGTGTGGAAGGTGATTCCGCCATTCGGAGCCGACCAGTTCGAAGCACGGCACGCCCACAACGAGCTGTTGCAGCAGTTCTACGCCTATGGGGCCGTCGGGATTGTCATGCTGGTTGGAATCTATGGGAGCGTCTTCCGCCATCTCCGCAAGCTAAGCGCCAGTTCACTCAAGACACTGTTCCTCGGCATGCTTCTCTTCGTGGTAGTTCGTGGCCTGGCAGATACCGAAGTGTTCGACCTCTCACTGCCCATGTGGACCATCGTCATGATTGGGTGCCTCATTGAACAAGCGCGTGGAAGCAACGAGGTGTTCGCATGAAGGTTGTCATCGCGCTTGCGTCGAGCTCCGGCCAACTCTCAGGCGTGCCCAGGCATGCCATCAATCTGGCTCGCTGCCTTCTTACACGTTCTGAATTCAGTGAAGTGCATTTGGTGGGCGCGCCGTGGCAGCAGGACTTCATCAAGGATGCAGCCCCGCGTGACGATGCGCGGCTGCATCTAACCTCGGCACCCATCGGCAATAGCGCAATGAGCCGCAACTTGTGGTTCTATGCGCGATTGCCGAAGCTGGCGGCGCGACTCAATGCCGATATTGTTCACCTCGCGTATCCCGTGCCCCTCCAGCGCGGTGCATTTCGCTGTCCGGTGGTAGTTACGCTGCACGATCTTTATCCATTTGATATTCCGCAGAATTTCGGATTTCCGAAGGTGTTCTTTAACCGAGCCGTCCTGCGGCAGTGTCTGCAAATGGTGGATGCAATTGCCTGCGTCTCTCAGTGCACACTATCGAGGCTCAATCGTATGTCCATGCCCGGCGTTCGCGAGAAGGCCTTCGTCATCTGCAACTCGGTGGAACAACGAAGCTCAGCCGTTGCAGCGCACCCCATTCCCGGATGGATTCAACCGCCCTTTGTCCTCTGTGTTGCACAGCACCGCCGCAATAAGAACATCCTGCTTGCGCTGCGAGTCTTTGAGCGTCTGCTCCGAACAAATCGGATCGCATTGGCAACACGCATCCTTATCGTGGGGATTCCTGGTCCGGAGACGCCGGCTATCCAAGACTATATTGCCGCATCAGGCATCGCGAGGAGTGTCTTTCTGTTGAACGGCATCTCTGACGATCAGTTGGACTGGTGCTATCGCAACTGCAGCCTGCTCCTGGCGCCGTCAACAATTGAGGGCTTCGGCCTTCCTGTCGCAGAGGCAATGTTGGCCGGATGCCGCGTGGTTTGCTCCGACATCCCAGCCTTTCGCGAACTGGGCGGCAGCTATTGTCATTATGTTTCTTTGAGTCCGCAGGAGGTAGAAGCATTAGCGGATGCGGTCCATTATGCGCTAAGTCAACCACCTCCAGGGCCGGTTGCTTTGCCACAAATATCAGCGCCTGTCATCGCTGAGCAATACCTGGATCTCTATCGATCTCTCTTGCCTGGGAAGATGGCAAGCACAGTCATGCGTCAAGCCCCATCCGCATCAACGGCAGAAGGACGGTACTCCCTATGACCCTCAAGACAAGGCCCAATACTGCAATGGTTCTCGGCGTTCCAGTGGAACCACTTGACATGGAAAGCGCAGTCACGCGAGTCTCGGAAGAACTGGCACTTCACCGCAAAGGTTATGTATGCATGGTCTGCGTGCACGGCATTATGGAAGCACAGCGCGATCCTGACTTTGCGCAGGTTTATGCAGGCGCTAGCATATTGGTGCCAGATGGCGCGCCGACGGTGTGGGTAGGCCGCTGGCAGGGATTCCGCAAGATGCAGCGGGTTGCCGGCCCGGAACTGATGCTGGAAATCATGAGGCGCAAAGCGTTTGCCAATTGCACCCACTTTCTCTACGGTGGAAAGCAGGGCGTAGCTGGCGAATTGCGTGAAACACTTACCCAGCGATTTCCCTGGGTGCGAATTGTTGGCATTCACACCCCACCATTCTGCGACTTGACTCTTCAAGAGGAAGAGTCGCTTGTTACACGAATCCACGAACTGAAGCCGGACATGATATGGGTGGGCCTCGGTACGCCCAAGCAGGATCGCTTCATGATGCGCTTCCTTCCTTTGCTCGACTGCACTTTGATGTTCGGCGTAGGCGCGGCATTTGACTTCCACACGGGGCGAATCAAGGACTCGCCCCAGTGGGTAAAGCGCTCGGGCCTGCAATGGCTGCATCGTCTCATTCAAGACCCGCGCCGTCTGTTCTGGCGCTACTTGTACGATAACCCTGCGTTCGTTTTGCACATTGCGCTGCAGTTGACTGGACTACGCACTTATCCGTCGATGAAGGCTGCTTCAGTCTTCTCTTGCAGGCCGCAGCCTGTTGGTAATCGATGACTTTTGATGCTGCTATTGGCGGGAAGTGAAGTCGCCCGCCACGACAGGATGCCGTTCTCCGAATCGCCGCCAATGCGAAACACGCCGCCGCACTGTTGATTGAAGCCATTTGTTCGGGAGGCGGCGCATCAGAGTTACGGAACAAGGATCGTATCCATTTAATGCTAAATGGTTTAGGGTTGGAATTCATTCTTCCATTTCTTCGGCTTTTCTTTTGTAAACTATTGACCACAAATATGTTATAGGTGGGGCGGCGGGAGTCGAACCCGCCATCAGTATTGAAAACACTCAACTTACTGATTCTGAGAATGCCAGCATTGCAGAGTAATGCCACGATTTCCAAATCTGCTGTACAGCGACTGTACAAAGTTTGCCCCGAATTCCCAGAACTCCAACCTTCAGATCTTTCACTGCAAACGAGAAGCACTCTGAAGTCTTCTTGCAACATTAATACATTAGTTCCAAACTGTGTGCTGACGCCGCTAAGCTCTGACTCGACTTCACAAGTCGTGCCGCCTGCTTGTTGAACTCAAGGACGCACAATCCATGCGTTGCTTTCTTCATTGTTGTTTGTCAGATCACAATCTCGATGAAAAGCAGTATCCCGCAGCCTAAGGCAGGTTGGATCTGCAGACCAAAGCTCACTGATGAACAATCCGTCCAGCCTGCGTTTCATTATGGACGAGGCTTCCTGGCATCTCGGCTACTTAGATGTGAAAGCCGGAGACTGGCTGCACGGCCGCTCAGTGCTGATACGCACTCGCTGGGTGAAGTCCATTTCCTGGGCTGATCTCAGAATCAATCTACATCACAGCAGAGACGGGATTTAAGGCCATTTCGAAGCGGGTTGTCTTGTCCGCGCGGTTGCAACTCTGCGTACTCGCCCTAGCGGACCTCAGCTTCGCGAACGGTCCTCAGCACAACCCTAAAGGTGAGTGGCCGCTCGGCCATTCTTGAGCAATACAGTACAGCGTCCGTGTCTGCGCGAGTTGATAGTTCTTGCAAGAGCCGGTCTGGAATGCCTGAACGATTTGCTGGGTGAATGCGCCCGCTTCTAGGAATTCACAAACCTCCAATGAGCTTTCTTCGTCAATGCCTGTGCAGCGAGTTCCCGCATCTTTCCGGGATAGGCGCCTGGCGGATGGAGCAAGAACAGGAGAAACGATCAAAGTGAAATCGAATCCAGATAAGCCCGAATCAAAGCCGACACCCAAAGCGGATAAGCCCGAGCTGAAGCCGGATTCCAAGCCGGCTCCGAAAGATGACAAGGATGCTCTGAAGACCCTACCCATGCCTGAGCTGATGAAAAGGCTTGGCGCATCGGCAGACGGACTCACTCAGGCCGAAGCCGAGAAGCGCCTGGCGCAATACGGTCCGAATGAGATCGCGGAAAGGAAGACCAATGAATTCCTCAAGTTCCTCACGTATTTCTGGGGTCCCATCCCTTGGATGATTGAAGCGGCGGTCATTCTATCGGCAGCCGTGCAACACTGGCTGGACTTTCTTATCATTCTTCTTCTGCTTGGTTCCAACGCAGTGGTCGGATTCTGGGAAGAACACCAGGCGGGTAACGCCATCGCAGCTCTGAAAGCCAAGTTGGCGATCAATGCGAAAGTGAAGCGGGATGGCAAGTGGGAGAATCCCAAGGCGAGCGAACTGGTGCCGGGAGATGTCGTCCGTCTCCGCCTGGGCGACATTGTTCCAGCCGATGCGCGCTTGCTCGATGGAGATTCCATTGACGTAGATCAGTCGGCATTGACTGGCGAGTCGCTGCCCGTGACCGCCAAGGCCGGATGCGCTGTGTATTCGGGATCGATCATCCGCCAGGGCGAGATCGACGCAATGGTGTATGCCACCGGCACAGATACCTACTTCGGCAAGACCGCACAAATGGTACAGGAAGCCAATACGGTCAGCCACTTCCAGAAGGCGGTGCTGAAGATCGGCGACTACCTGATTGTTCTCGCAGTTGCGCTGGTTGTGTTGATCCTGATCATTGCGCTCTTCCGAGGCGACAAGGTTCTCACCACGCTGGAGTTCTGCCTGGTGCTTCTGGTTGCCGCGATTCCGGTCGCGATGCCCACTGTGCTATCAGTGACGATGGCCGTCGGCGCGCGCCTGCTGGCGAGGAAGGAAGCAATTGTCACCCGCCTGTCGGCGATTGAGGAACTGGCAGGCGTGGATGTGCTGTGCTCGGACAAGACCGGTACACTCACTCAGAACAAACTTTCGCTGGGTGATCCTTTCAGCGTGGACAGTATCGCTTCCGATCAGATCATCCTCTGGGCAGCGCTCGCCTCGCGTGCGGAAGACAAGGACACCATCGACCTTGCGGTGATTTGCGGAGTAAAAGATGACAAGGAACTGAAGAGCTTTCAAGTGCTGCACTTTCAGCCCTTCGATCCGGTGCATAAGCGCACGGAAGCCACTGTCAAAGGAGCTGACGGGAAGCAGTTCTTTGTGGCCAAGGGCGCCCCGCAGGTAATTCTGGAGATGTCGACGAACGCCGCTGATGTCAAGCCCGCGGTCGAGAAGGCCGTCAATGAATTTGCCGGACGCGGCTTTCGTTCCCTCGGCGTGGCGCGGGCCGATGAGCAAGGCAAGTGGAAGTTTGTCGGGATGTTGCCCCTGTTCGACCCGCCCCGCGAGCAAGCCAAGGCAACCATTGCGAGCGCCCGGCAGATGGGCGTGGACGTCAAGATGGTTACGGGCGATCAGATCGCAATCGCTAGAGAGACCTCAAAACAGCTCGGGTTAGGCACAAACATCCTGGATGCCGGCGCGCTGGGCGACACGAAGAAGCAAGAGTCTTCTCAGACTCAGGAAGCGATCGAAAAAGCCGACGGTTTTGCCCAGGTATTTCCCGAACACAAGTACCACATTGTCGATGTTCTTCAACAGCGCGGCCACATAGTCGGCATGACTGGCGATGGTGTCAATGACGCGCCCGCGTTGAAGAAGGCCGACTGCGGAATCGCCGTCTCCGGCGCGACAGATGCGGCGCGGGCGGCAGCATCCATTGTGCTGCTGACCTCCGGCCTGTCGGTGATCATTGACGCCATCAAGGAAAGCCGCCGCATTTTCCAGCGAATGAACAGTTACGCCATCTACCGCATCGCGGAGACGCTGCGTGTGCTGTTCTTCATGACGCTCGCAATTCTGGTGTTCAACTTCTATCCCCTCACCGCAGTGATGATCGTCATGCTGGCATTGCTCAACGATGGAGCGATCCTGTCCATCGCCTACGACAACGTCCTCTACAAGGACAAGCCAGAGTCTTGGAATATGCGGCTCGTACTGGCGATCTCCACCGTCCTGGGCGTCATCGGAGTTGCCGCTGCGTTTCTTCTTTTCTATTTAGGTGAACGCGTCTTCCATATGGATCGCCTGCACATCCAGACATTGATGTATCTGAAGCTCTCCATAGCCGGGCACTTGACCATCTTCCTCACGCGTACCCGCGGCCCATTCTGGTCCATACGCCCCGCTCGGATTCTATGGATAGCGGTGCTCGGCACGCAAACCATAGCAACCTTGATCGCTGTCTATGGGGTGTTTATGGCGCCGCTCGGCTGGAAGTGGGCGGGGCTGGTTTGGGCTTACGCTCTGGTCTGGGCGCTCATCAACGACCGCGTGAAGCTGCTCGCCTATCGGATTTTCGATCCGACAAAACCCTCCCTGCTTGAGAAGAAGCCTGTCGATCACACCCCCGAGATCGCTGCGCGGGCCTATGAACTCTACCAGCAGAGAGTCCACGGCGAGAGCCAGGCAGACCAGGACTGGCTTGAAGCGGAACGAGAGACATACAGCGACCATGCGGCCGAGAAGAAGATTGCGTAGAAGCCCACGTGGCAGCTAAGGAGCAGGATGACTATCGATTCTAAGACCTACCGTGTGCCGCCAGACAAAAAAGTCGACCTCAACGAATGGCCGACGACTGTCGCCCCCTATTGCAAGTCGAAGAGGCAGTACACGGAACTTCTGCAACAGCACATGGAGAAGCTGAGCGCGCTGCAGCAGCTTCATAGCGCGTGCAACCAATATGCACTGTTGCTGATTTTCCAGGGTATGGACGGCGCCGGCAAAGACGGCGCCATCCGGCACGTCATGTCTGGCGTCAATCCGGAAGGGTGCGAAGTCTTCAGCTTCAAACAACCGAGCGCCGAAGAACTCGAACATGACTTTCTCTGGCGCACGACATGCCGCCTACCCGAGCGCGGCCGCATCGGCATCTTCAACCGTTCCTATTACGAGGAAGTGCTGGTCGTTCGAGTGCATCCGGAGATTCTCCGCAGCCAGGGGCTTCCCGAGGAGTTGCGCGACGAGAAGAACATTTGGGAGCACAGGTATAGCTCCATCACGGACCTGGAAAAGCATCTTCATCGAAACGGAACGAAGATCGTAAAGATATTTCTTCACATCTCCCACGAAGAGCAGCGCAAGCGATTTCTTGCGCGCATCGATGAGCCAGACAAGAACTGGAAGTTCAGCACCTCCGACATTCACGAGAGGAAATACTGGAAGCAGTACATGAAGGCCTACGAGGATTGCTTTCATGCGACAAGCACTCATCATGCGCCGTGGTACGTCGTTCCCGCCGACGACAAGGAGAACGCGCGGCTCATCGTCTCGCAAATCGTTCTGGATGCTCTGGGAGAACTCAAGATGGCCTATCCCAAAACCACCGCAAAGCGTCGCCTCGAACTGCGCGCGATCCAGAAGGTCTTGACGAAATGAAATCAGGCAACCTTCGCGGACAGACCAAAAACATCAATCTCTCAAAGCCACCACCACACAGTCTCCCGCCGCGAAGGAATAGAAAGGAACCGACGACATGGCTACCGAGGAACTCCCAATCAACGCCGATCAGGATAGCATCCCGCAATCTTTGAGCAAGAACTTCGATCAAACTGGCAACTCTTCCGGGTTTATCTTCGATGTGTCTTTATCAACCGCAATTGCGGCAGGTGGCAAAGTTGAGGCACAAGCTCAAGCACCCAACGGGCCGCTTTCGCCAGAGATGCTTGACAAGATGAATCGCTACTGGCGTGCAGCGAATTACTTGTGCATCGGCCAGATCTATCTCTTTGAGAACCCTCTGCTGAGAAAGCCACTCAAGGCAGAGCAGATTAAACCACGGCTACTTGGTCACTGGGGAACTTCGCCTGGGCAAAACCTCATCTACATTCATCTGAACCGGCTAATCAAAGATCATGATGCGGACATCATCTATATCTCCGGACCGGGACACGGAGGCCCTTCGCTCAATGCCTGCTCCTACCTGGAAGGCTCATATACTGAGGTCCACCCAGAGATCACACTGAACGAGGATGGCCTGCGACTTATGTTTCGCAAGTTCTCGACGCCCGGCGGAGTGCCCAGCCACTGTGGGCCGCATGTCCCGAATTCCATGCATGAAGGCGGCGAACTTGGCTATTCGCTGGTTCACGCATTCGGCGCTGCATTCGACAATCCAGATCTTATCGTTGCCTGTGTCATCGGCGATGGCGAATCCGAGACGTGCCCCTTGGAAGGAAGCTGGAAGTCGGTCAACTTTCTCAACCCCGTGCGAGACGGCGCGGTCCTGCCGATCCTTCATCTCAATGGATACAAAATCTCGGGGCCAACGGCCCAGGGACGCACCAGCGATGCGGATCTGAAGGCTCTCTATAGCGGGCGCGGTTATAAGCCTTACTTTGTGGAGGGAGACAATCCCGAGGCTGTGCACCAACTTCTGGCGGCAGCCTTGGATGATTGCTACGCCAAAATTCGGGGAATTCAGCAGGGGGCCCGCAAGAACGGGTTCAAGAAGCAGCCTAAATGGCCCATGATCATTTTGCGCACGCCCAAGGGTTGGACCTGTCCCAAAGAAGTGGATGGAATTCCTGTCGAAGGCACCTTTCGCGCGCACCAGGTCCCACTCGCAACGGTTCGTGAAAATCCGGAACATCTCAAGATCCTTGAAGCCTGGATGAGAAGCTACAAGCCTCAGGAACTTTTCGACGAGAACGGCAAGTTCATAGGAGAATTGGCGGTTCTCTCACCTGTCGGTAACCGGCGCATGGGAGGCAATCCCCATGTGAATGGCGGACGAGAGCTGATCACACTAGCTCTGCCCGATTTCACGGATTATGCACTTGAAATCCCCGGACCGGGTCGAGTCCTGGCCGAGGCACCGCGCAAACTAGGCGACTTTTGTCGCGACATCTTCAGGATGAACCTGACAAACTTTCGCATGTTCTGCCCCGATGAAACAAATTCCAATCGGCTAAACTCCATCTTCGAGGCTACGAAGCGCTGCTCGATGGCTGAACTTGTCTCGATCGACGACGAACTCGGCCCGGGTGGCCGTGTGTTGGAAGTATTGAGCGAACATCTTTGTGAGGGATGGCTTGAAGGATACCTGCTTACTGGTCGGCATGGCATGTGGTCCTCCTATGAGGCTTTCGCGCAGGTCGTCGATTCGATGGTGACGCAACACGCCAAGTGGCTGGAGCAATGCCACGAGCATGCATGGCGCAAACCGATCGCATCTCTGAATGTTCTGCTCACAAGCCATGCATGGCGAAACGATCACAATGGATTCAGTCACCAGGCCACAGGATTCGTTGATAACGCTCTGGCACGCAGAAGCGATACCATTCGCGTGTACTATCCGCCAGACAGCAACTGCCTCTTGAGCGTCTTCGACCATTGCCTGCGCAGTCGCAACTACGTCAACATTGTTACCTGTGGCAAGCAGCCTCAGCTCCAGTGGTTGAATATGGACGAGGCTCTGGAGCACTGTTCGCGCGGTGCATCGACGTGGAAGTTCGCAACCAACGATGAGGGCAGCGAGCCGGATGTTGTACTTGCCTGTGCCGGCGATGTGCCGACTATTGAGATCTGCGCTACATCATGGCTTCTGCAGAAGCATGTGCCGGGAATCAAGGTGCGCGTTGTCAATGTGGTGGACTTGATGACACTGATGTATCCGGACAAACACCCTCATGGAATGGATGAAATGTCCTTCAATGAGCTCTTCACCGAGAATGCGCCGGTCATCTTTGCCTTCCACAACAATCGCTGGCTCATCCACACCATGATTCATGGGCGCTCGAATGAGGGCCGCTTTCATGTACACGGCTATATGGATCGCGGAACGACCACGACGCCCTTCGACATGGTGGTCATGAATGAGATGAGCCGCTTCCATCTTGCGCTCGATGCATTGAAGCATATCCCCCGTCTGCGTTTGCAAGCTGAGAATGCTATCAACTTCTTTAACCAGGAATTGCATCGCCACCACGACTATATCCGCGAACATCTGGAGGATATGCCGGAGATCAGGAACTGGCAGTGGACGAAAGACTTCAGCGCCGCCGCCGCACCGGCTCCGATGGCCAAGGGACATCCCGAAAAAGCGATGTTCACCGACAGTTAAATGACTGGGCAGCGAAAGGCAGATGCCTATGTGTACACCGAGGCCTCTGCTTGTCTGCCTGTGCGTCAGGAGGACGTATTGAGCAAATCAGAGATAGTAAAGAACCTGCCCGATGAAGAGGGCGTTGACGCGCTGACCGAGTTAGCGCTTAATCTGCACTGGTCATGGAATCATGCCGCGGACGAACTGTGGAAAGACCTCGATGCAGAACTCTGGGAGGCCACACAGAATCCTTGGGTCATCTTGCAGACTGTGTCGAAAGAGAAGATCAACGCATCCCTGGCAGAGCCGGTGTTTCGCCGGCGTCTCAACGACTTGCTTCGCCTAAACCGAGAGGCATACAACTCAGAAGCATGGTTTCAACACAAGCATCCGGAAAAAGCTCTCACGACGGTTGCCTACTTCAGCATGGAATTCATGCTGAGCGAAGCGTTGCCTATCTATTCAGGCGGGCTCGGAAATGTGGCGGGAGATCAGATGAAGGCGGCCAGCGACCTGGGCGTTCCAGTTTTGGGTGTTGGGCTGCTTTACGGTCAAGGATATTTCCGTCAGGACTTCGATTCAGATGGCCGCCAGCAGGCACTCTATCCTGTCAATGATCCTGGCCAATTGCCCATCAGGCCGCTGCGGCAGAAGAATGGAGAGTGGCTGCGGCTGCAAGTCCATCTATCGGGGGCACTGATCTGGCTTCGCTGCTGGGAGGTCACTGTTGGAAGGACAAAGCTTTACCTGCTCGACACAAACGACTTCGCAAACTCAGCTGCGCATCGGGGTATCACCAGTGAACTCTACGGCGGCGACGCGGAGATGCGGTTGAAGCAGGAGATTATTCTTGGGATTGGTGGATGGCGCTTGCTGCGCGCGCTTGGTTTACAACCCGAAGTCTGTCATCTCAATGAAGGCCATGCGGCATTTGCGGTGCTCGAACGTGCGCGCTGCTATATGGAAGATCACAAGCAAGCGTTTGATCTTGCTCTGGCTGTTACGCGGGCTGGAAATGTTTTTACGACACACACCGCGGTCGCCGCTGGATTCGACCGCTTTGACCCGCAACTCATCCGGCAGTACCTTGACCACTATGCGCAGGATGAACTTCGCATCTCGCTTGATGAACTGCTCAAGATCGGAAGGCAAAACCCCAGCGACAACCAAGAGCCCTTCAACATGGCTTATCTTGCTCTGCGTGGCAGCGGCCGTGTGAATGGCGTGAGCAAGCTTCACGGGGAAGTGAGCCGGCAGATATTCCAGCCGCTTTTCCCGCATTGGCCGCAGACCGAGGTCCCGATAGGCTCTGTGACCAATGGCATTCATGTGCCGACCTGGGATTCGGTTGAGGCCGATGCGCTGTGGACCACAGCCTGCGGCAAGAAACGCTGGCGCGGAGATCGCGCTGTCGAAGATGACATCCGGAACCTCACCGACGAACATATCTGGCAGATGCGATCCACGGAGCGAAAAACTTTGATTGACCGGTTGCGTAAACGGTATGCCCGCCAACTCGCTTCAGAAGGCGGAGACTCGTCGGTTGCGACTAACATTTTCGACGGAAAGGCACTTACTCTTGGATTTGCACGGCGCTTTGCGACATACAAGCGTCCCGATCTTCTCTTGCTTGATCCTGAGCGGCTGGTTCGCCTTCTCTCTGATCCTCTACGGCCAGTTCAGCTAATTCTTGCCGGCAAAGCACACCCTCAGGATTTGCCTGGACAGGCATTGATCAAGAAGTGGAAGGATTTCATCCGCCGCCCGGAAGTCCGATCGAGAGTTGTCTTTTTAAGCGACTACGACATGATGCTGGCGCAGCACATGGTTCACGGAGTCGATTTATGGATCAATACACCGCGCCGCCCGTGGGAGGCTTGCGGAACGAGTGGGATGAAGGTTCTTGTCAATGGCGGCTTGAATTTATCGGAGTTGGACGGATGGTGGGCTGAGGCTTACTCTCCTGAGGTTGGATGGGCCATCGGTGATGGCAATGAGCATGGAGACGATCC
>Ga0302275_10001948_pt1 | contig 22105 bp, 19 predicted proteins | sample III_Bog_N2_2_FD_200229 | JGI IMG/M metagenome (GOLD analysis project Ga0302275, IMG submission 200229) | Peat permafrost microbial communities from Stordalen Mire near Abisko, Sweden - III_Bog_N2_2 | ecosystem: Environmental > Terrestrial > Soil > Wetlands > Peat | place: Sweden: Abisko... | reverse complement strand
GCCACTTCAAGTGCCCCCCCCTCATCAATCTCCACGCCGAGCAGCCCCCCCGTCCTGAGCACGATCTTCCGGAGTTCTTCGGCTTCATAGTAATCAAGACGGCAGTTCATCCCGAACCGGGAGCGGAGCGGAGAACTGATCATCCCGGCCCTCGTGGTGGCGCCGATCAATGTGAAGCGTGCAAGATTCAGCCTCACGCTGCGGGCATTCGGTCCCTGGTCGATCATGATATCGACGCGGAAATCCTCCATCGCCGGATAGAGATATTCCTCGATGGCCGGTTGCAGCCGGTGAATCTCGTCGATAAAAAGCACGCCTCCGCGCGGCATGGTCGTCAGCAACCCGGCAAGATCCCCCGCCTTCTCAATCGTCGGGCCGCTGGTGGTGCGCACCTCCGCCCCCATGGCATTCCCCAGGATGTAGGCGAGCGTCGTCTTGCCGAGTCCCGGAGGCCCGCTGAGCAGGATGTGCTGCAAGGGCTCTTCACGCTGAAGGGCTGCCTGCACGAGGAGCTGCAGGCGCTCGATCGTCCGTAACTGGCCGCAGAATTCTTCAAAGAGCGGCGGTCTCAGCGAGACATCGAAAGGAGTGTCCGGCCCTTCCGAATCAATGGAAAAATCGTCGCTCATGAAAGGATGGCCTCTTCAAAATCGGCCAATCCGGCACGAATCCCGCGCGGATCGCGGAGGAGCGAGGTGCCGACCAGTGCGGCATGGAATTGCCCGCGCACCATCGTGATATTCCCGGCGGCAATTCCGCTTTCTGCCACGCGTAGTGTTGCTTCGGGCAGACGGTCCACAAGACGGAAGGCCTCCAGATTGGTGCTGAAATCTTTTTCTGAAAAACCCTTTGCCCCAAGACCCTCAAACCCTTCACTCGTTTTGAACTTTCTGCTGTTGATCCCGACAACCCGGGTACTCGCTGGGAGCATCCCGATCTCCTCCTCATCATGAACTTCAAAGAGGGCCTCCATGCCGAGTTCCAGAACGAGTTCGTGAAATCCCTTCAGCCGTGAGGCATCAAGCACACTGGCCATCAGCAGGATCGCGTCGGCTCCGAAGGCCCGTGCTTGCCGAATCTGATATTCGCCGATGATGAAATCTTTTCGGAGCACCGGTTTGGAAACTCTCTCCCTTATTTTGGCGAGATATTCTATCGACCCACCGAAATGACGTTCATTGGTGAGGATCGAGAGCGCCCGCACGATGGAACTCTCCTCGTAGGCCGACGGCGCATCCAAGGCATTACTCGAACGCATCGGCCCGACGCTGGGCGAGCGCAGCTTGATCTCCGCAATCAGGCCAAAATCATTCTGAAGAGCTTCCGGGAACGAGCGCACTGGCGGCGCATCGGCAATTCTGGCCCGAAGATCGGCCTCGGTGTTAACGCGTTTGGCCGCAGCAACCTCCTCCTGCACATCGGCAAGAATACGATCCAGAATGGTTGGGAAAGGGAGTGAAGTCATGCCCGGCAACCTCCCCTTGTAGACATTTCACGCCCGCGACTCAAAGACTCTCTTAAAAATCAGGGGGCTGGCGGAGGTGTTTGAGGAATCCGAAATTCCCCAGACAGGCGATCAGATTCATGGCTCAATGCTCCCGGCGCGAAGAAATCTTTTCCAGACCCGGCACAGCTCGTGCTAGCCTCCGGAGGGGATGCGTACCGCCTTGCACCACACTCATGAATACGGAGGATTCCGTCTGCGCTACGGTCATCCCCTGCCCTTCGGTGCGAGCCATGTGCCGGGAGGGATCAATTTCTCGATCTACTCGGCCCATGCCACTGCCTGCACGCTGGTGCTTTTTCGCAAGGGGGAGGCGGCCCCGTACACGGAGATTCCCTTTCCGACGGAATGCAAGATCGGCGATGTCTTTGCGATGATCGTCTATGATCTCGACTACGAAGAGCTGGAATACGGTTATCGGATGGAGGGTCCTAACGACCCCAAGGCCGGGCTTCTCTTTGATTCCACGAATATTCTGCTCGATCCCTACGCCAGAGAAATCGGCAGTCGGAACAACTGGCTCTGCACGGCGCCCGTACAGGAAATCTATCCCCACAGGGCACGGATTCCCTTTGAAAATTTCGACTGGGGCCATGACCGGCCGCTCAATCTTCCGGTGCAGGATCTGGTGATCTACGAGATGCATGTCCGGGGGTTCACGAGGCATCCCTCCTCGGGCGTGCGACACCCCGGAACCTACGAGGGGATGATCGAGAAGATACCCCACCTCAAATCCCTCGGCGTGAACTGCGTGGAACTGATGCCGATTTTTGAATTCGATGAATGCGAGAATACCCGGGTCAATCCTCTCACCGGAGAACTTCTCTGCAATTACTGGGGTTACAGCACGGTCGGATTTTTTGCCCCCAAGAGCGGTTATGCGGCCACCGGTCATTACGGCACCCAGGTTGCTGAGTTCAAAAATCTGATCAAGGCCCTCCATGCCGCCGGAATCTCCGTGATTCTGGATGTGGTCTATAACCACACCGCCGAGGGCGATCAGCGCGGCCCCACCATCTCCTTCCGGGGCATTGACAACCAGACCTATTACATGCTCAACCCCGACGGGAGTTATGCGAATTACACCGGGTGCGGCAACACGCTCAACTGCAACCACCCTGTGGTGAGAAGCTTCGTGCTCGACTCGCTTCGCTACTGGGTCGCGGAATTCCATATCGACGGATTCCGGTTTGATCTGGCCTCGGTTCTGGGCCGTGATCAGAACGGTCACCCCCTCGGCAATCCCCCGTTGCTGGAGGCCCTGGCGATGGATCCCATCCTGGCCGGATGCGATCTGATCGCCGAAGCCTGGGATGCGGGCGGTCTCTATCAGGTCGGCAACTTCCCGGCCTATGGGCGATGGATGGAATGGAACGGTCATTTCAGGGATTCGGCCCGTCGCTTTCTGCGGGGCGATGAGGGAGTGGTCGGGGAGATGGTGCAGGGGATTCTCGGCTCCCCGAATCTTTATGCGGCTTCGGGACGCAAACCGACCGCCTCCGTGAATTTTCTGACCTGTCACGACGGTTTTTCCCTTCGCGATCTTTATTCCTACAACGAGAAGCACAACCTGGCCAACGGTGAGCAGAACCGTGATGGCGCGAATGACAACTATTCCTGGAACTGCGGCGCTGAGGGGGAGACCAACGACGCGACCATCATCGCACTCCGCTCAAGACTTCAGCGCAATGCGATGGCTCTTCTCTTCCTGAGCCAGGGGGTTCCGATGCTCTCGATGGGGGATGAACTCGGCCGCACGCAGCATGGCAATAACAATGCCTATTGCCATGACGAGGAATGGAACTGGCTCGACTGGAATGTCGAAAAACAGGAAACGGGTTTGAAACGCTTTGTCTCGCTGCTGGCAGATTTTCGCAACCGTCACAGCAAACTCCGCCAGCCGGAATATTTCACAGGAACCGATACCCAGAAATGCGGCTACCCCGATATCAGCTGGCATGGCATCGAACCCTGGAAACCCGACTGGATGCCCGGAAGCCGTTCGCTGGCCTTTCTGATTGCCGGAGAGATGCGTGATTTCGGGCCGGAGGGGGACTTCATCTATGCCGTTTTCAACATGTGGCATGAGCCCCTGACCTTTACATTGCCAAAGCTGCCCAGCGGAATGAGGTGGCGGCGAGTCATCGACACCTCCCTTTCGTCACCTGATAACTTCCTGGAACCCGGCTCCGAAGATCTGCTGGCCGATCAATTGTCACTAACCCTGCAGGATCGTTCCGTGGTCGTTTTGATCGGCAACCGCACCGGACGCCTGGGCTGAGAGCATGTCCGAGAAAGTGTTTCCTGTTCCGTGTCGGGGGATAAAATCATCCCGCGCAACCATGCGCCGGAAGACATCAATGAAATCTTTTATCGAGTTGGTCGTTGCCCGCCATCAGGAAGACATGCGCTGGCTTCGCCGTGTCCCGGCATCCATTAGTGTCACGATTTACAACAAAGGCACCAACCCTCCGCTGCACGGGGAAGTGGATCGCCGGGAAGGGTTAAGCATCATCGATCTTCCCAACGAAGGCCGTGAGGCCCATTCCTACCTGACTCATTTTGTGCGAAACTATGAGGATCTGGCAGAAACCACGGTATTTTGTCAGGGACACCCCTTCGATCATGCCCCTGATTTTCATAAGCGTTTGAAAGCCCTCGCCGAGGGGAAGGAATGTCCGGCGCCCTTTCTTTGGTATGGTTTTCTCGATGAGACGGATGATCTGTACGGGGAACGCCTTTTTGTCCCCTGGAGCAAAAATCCCACGCGGGAAAAACTCTCCACCGGTAAACTCTACGAGGAACTTTTCTGCGTTCCCCCGCCGGAGCTTTTCCATTTTCGCGGCGGCGCCCAGTTTGCCGTGACACGGGAGGCGGCCCACCGGAGAGAAAGGAATTTCTATGAAAGGGCACTGAAACTCTCCCTGAAGATACCCCATGCAGCACATTCCCTGGAACGGATCTGGGATCGATTTTTTGGGGATCCGGTGATCAACTCCTCTGAATTGGGGGAGGAGGGGGTGAGGTACGGTAAAAGAATTCGGCGGCTGGAGTCACCGGCAGAAGAGTGATCACATTAGGATTCGATTTGAATTTTGGATGCAACGGGAGGATGGTTCACTGATGTCCCGCCAGAAAAAGTCAAAAGGACTCCCCCCTTGGTTGATCACCCTGCTGTTCCTGATTGTCGCTGGAGCGGCTTATTTCAGTCTGCATCAGAATTTCGGCGACTCTTCGATGCGCACGGTGGAGGCACTTGACCCCGACCTCTACTATAACGAAGCCAATTCCCTGCGCGGCAACACCTACAAGATTCATGTGCAGATTGATTCCTCGCTGGGTGATTCTCCGACAAGGGGGCGGCTCTTTTCCGTGCTGCTCGACTCATCCGACCCGGCGCGAGGTGCCGAGATCCTGCCGATACTTGTCCCTCCGGAACTAGGAAGTCTGACCATTCAGAAAGGACAGAATTACCTGATGAAGGTGCAGGTGGTGGAAAACGGCCTTCTCAAGGTCAGGGAGGCAGTCAAACCATGAAAATCAACAGCATGAAATCCTCGCGCTTTCTTCTTTTCAGCATCCTCTCCCTCAGCGGATTGCCGGCTCAGCCGATACCCAATGCCCAGACCATCCATGAAACCGGACAGCAGTATAGGGAGGGTAACCCCCTGACCGGGGCAGCTGACAATCTGGCCATTGGAAGCCAGGCGATGTTTGAGGCCAATCTGAAGGCGAAGAAAAACATCGTCGATATGAAGCCGAATACATTCCTTTCCCTTTGGAATAATCCCGGTTTTGCCGTGCAGTTTGAGAAATTTCTCAGTGCCCCGGCCGAGACATCAGAGGATGCCAAACTCTACCGGCAGCGCATTGACCGGATCATGGAACTGCTGGCTCCAGGGAATGCGACGAAAGAGCATCAGGACGAAGCCTTCGATCTTCTCCCCCTGGCCTCCCAGTTCGAAAGTGACGCCAATAACTGCACGACGATCCATGACGCGGTCTATGCCGCCGCCAATGCCCGCGTGGAGGTTCAGAAGCTGACCGAGTTGGACAGGGATCTGGAAAACCAGCTCAAGTCGGCCGAATACAATTATGTCCATTCCGCTGAGTCTCTCACCCTCTCGCGGGAAGCTGTCAGCAAGACGGAAGAAAGCAACAATGATAAAAATCAGAACGAGTTGCTTCATGCCACCATTGACCCTGCAAAGGATCAGGTGGCCGCACTCAAAGCGACGATTCAGCGGAATCAGCAGCAAATCGCAAGCACTTCGCTGCAGGCCAAACTTGCCCTGCAATCCCTGATTCTGCAGCTCTTTGTGCAACGCCGTTATCAGCATGTCATCATTATCGACCGGTTCTACCGGGCGCTTTTTGATGACGGTGATCAGTCGCTTCAGGAATTTGAGCAGATGGCAGACAGGCTTGGCTACAACAAGGCCGCCGGTCAGGTGAAGATAATCGCCGATGCCAATCCGAAGGGAGCCGTTGCTTCAGGCAGCCAGAATGGCGGACCCAATAACGGTGTGGGTGCCTCTGCCGGGGCGGGAACAGGAGGTGCCGGAGCGAGTGTCGGCAACGGATATTATAACAATAATGTCGGAGGCGACGCGTCGGCTCTTTCGGGATCGGGACTCAACCTGGGTATCGAAAATCTCAGCGTGGAAAGCTTGGAGAACGCCTTCAGCACCGGGATGAAGGGGGCGAGCCGGACCTTCAAAAGCCTCAGCCAGCTTGATGCCTTCGCCAATGAAATCATCCGCGACGTGAATGAGGGGGTGAAGGTATACCAGTTCCTCCTTGAGAAAAGCGAGTTGGAGAGTGCGAGCAGTCAGCTTGCAGCGGTCTTTACCAAAGGTGAATATCTGCCAAGCGTGCGGCTGCTGTCCGTGGATGAGAAACGCAAGACCCTTGCCTACGCCCAGTTGTGCAACAGGTTGGTGAATGCCGCCAATTCGGGCAACATCGATGCCCTTGCCGAGGTGACGACTCAAATGAAGGCCATGAATCCCAGCTTCGATGATGCCGAGATTCGCGCCAAGCTGGAGAGCGTGAAGACCGCGAGCAGTCTTTATGTCGCCCAGGCCAAGGTGGCGGCTGCACGGGGCGACCTGCCCTCCGTTCAAACCCAGATTACCAGGGCCGCCTCACTCTGGCCGAACAATCCGGAGCTGCAGGACTTTTCGCAGCACATGACCCAGCTCTCCGACAAGGCCAGCCCGCAGGTGCAGGCGGTTAATGACTTCACGCAGCTTTACGGACAGAAAAATTTCCGTCAGATCTGGGACGACAAGGAGAAGTATATCGCGGCCATCTCCCAGTCACCCGACAATCAGGGCAAGCTGAAGGACGTGCTCTCGCGGATGCAGGACATCGAGACCTCCATCATGCGATCCCAGGAGATTGCCAGGAGGGGTGATTACGCGGGTGCCTGGGAGGGGCTGGAAGTTGCCTTCAACAAGTATCCCGATGATCTCAAGCTGACCCAACTGCGCGCTGAATACACGACGCAATCCCCGGATTTTGTTCATGATCTGCGAGCAGCCCAATCCTACGAGGAGAAAAAGGAATACGGATCGGCGCTCGCCTGGTATCTCCGTTCCCAAAAACGCTATCCGATGAGCGATCTCGCAAAAGAGGGCATCCAGCGCGTGGTGAAACTCATCACATCCGATGCCTCGTAGGCCACCTGCCAGAGAATGCGGATGGTATTACACCAATCAGCATCAGAACTGATGCTATTTAAGGGTCACTTATTAAAACCCTGTTCGCCAAAAAGCTTCGTCAATCGACCACGCTGATCCTCAAAGAGGTTGCTGAAATGCTCAACGCAGGGACATGGCGCAGATTGTCAAACGCATGATCCAAAATGTGTCCATAGGAATGACCGCCCCCTTGTTCTGATCAAATTCAACTCAATCTCCCACATTTAAGACCCATACCCTTCCACTCAAAATAGCGAGAGTCCAAAAATAGAGACGATGATGAAAGCTCGCCATTTACTCCTTCCGTTTCTCTGGTTCCTCGCTTTTGGTCCGCTCTCAGCCGAAACGGGAAGTCTGGTTGTGCCTGCGGTCAGCGTCCCACCAAATGCGGACGTGCGACACGCTGCCGCGTATCGACTGCCTGCCAGCGATCAAGGAGTGGTGTTGCGGCACGGGGATGGACCGGGGCAGTGTGACTTTCAAGGGGCGCGGGATGTGTGGGCTTGGGAAGATCACGGCACCTATTACATGCATTACGATGGCGCCGGGCCGAAAGGATGGCTGGCCTGCCTCGCCACCAGTAAGGATCTGACCAACTGGACAAAGCTCGGGCCGGTACTGCAACTGGGGAAACCCGGCGAGGACGATTCTGCGTCGGCTTCGTATGGCACGACCTATCTTGACGGCAAGAAATGGCATATGTTTTGTCTGGGAGCACCCAACGCCAGCCCCGCGCCTGCACGGGTTCCATCGCCTCCCTACCTGGCGATGAAAGCCATCAGCGATTCTCCTGGCGGACCTTGGGTCAAACAGCCTGAGGTGCTTCCGTTTCGACCCGGTGACATCTCTGCGACGAACTATGGTGCAGCTTCTGTCGTCGTCGCCAGTCCTGGGATGATCATCAAATCCGGCCACGAATACTTGATGTTTGTCTCCGGCGGCGGTTATGCCGCTAAAACCAATCAGGAACCTTATGGAAATGTATGCATCGCGCGCACGAAAGACCTGAATGGCAAATGGATCTTCGATCCCAAGCCGATGTTGCCTTGGAATGAGACATGTGAGAATTCCAGCCTTTATTTCGAGTCTGCCAACCAAACCTGGTTTTTATTCACCAACCACATTGACGGGGGTGTGGGTTGCACCGTTTCCATCTGGGTTTACTGGACGAAAGACCTGAACCATTGGGATGCGAAGCACAAGGCGGTCGTGTTGGACGGGGCTAATTGTCATTGGAGCAAAACATGCATCGGGTTGCCGTCGGCTCTCAAGGTCGGGGATCGGTTGGCCGTCCTCTATAACGCACCCGGCGGGAACAGCACCGATCATATGAACCGTGACATCGGCCTTGCGTGGCTCAAGCTGCCACTGATTTCACCGCCGGATCCCCAATAGCCCCATCAACACTGCAAGGGAAAAGGTCGGGAAAAGGGGGCGGTCATTCATACCGCCATATTTTCTTTAAGGACGGATGCCGCTTTCAGAGCGTCTCCTAAACGAAGCAGGCTCTGGCATGGCTTGTGAAAAGTCACTCGACGGTCTCCGATGCGTGGGTTCAAGAACGCCTTGCTAAGGGACATCGTTCCAATATCAGTAGTGCAGTGCAGCGATTTAGAAAGACACTTCCCTCAGCGTTGAGAACCCATCAGCAACTTTTGCCTCAATGCACGGACTGACCTCTTTTCCCTTTTTTTCGCCTATGCTTCCCAAGCTTCTCTGGTCGAATCGTCAACGCTCCGTAAAAGTTGACTTGCCCGATGTCCGGAGAATCGTGGATGCCGCGCTGCCGCTTTGTTTGAGGAAGCCTCGCAAAAGCGGGGTCAGGATTCCGGCGGAGATTGAAATTTCACTTCTTGGAGAAGCCGCGATTGCCCGGGTGCATGGAGAGTTTCTCGATGACCCGACGCCGACCGATGTCATTACCTTCGAGCACGGGGAGATCCTGATCGGGGCTCCGATCGCCGAGTCAAATGCACGGAAGTTCCGTCATCCGGTGGCGCACGAGCTGGCACTCTGCGCCATCCATGGTCTGCTGCACCTCCTCGGTTACGATGATTTGACACCGAAAGAGCGGGCCATCATGCATCGAAAACAGGAGGAGATTTTGGCAGCAGCATTGGATGAGGTGTGATAGTGGTATCGGGATGATCCAGCCGAACACGCAGCCAGAACCGCCCTCAGGGAGGGGGGACTATGCCGTGGTGGCCCGTGCCGCTGAACTCTGCAATCCGTTGATGGATGGTCTGGAGGAAGTAACGCTTTCGATCCGGGGACCGGTGGCCTCGTCGGTGCTTCGGTGGAACTCCTCGATTTTTCACCCGGTGCTTCACCCGGCCCTGCTCGAAGTGATGCAGCGGGCCTCGGAGGGGGGGAGTTTTGAAATCACCGCCCTGGATTGCCGTCTGGATGCGTCACTACCCGTGAATTTCCGGAGTCAAAGCCGTGACGCGGGAAAAGCACTTGTCCGGGGATTGCTTGCGCCGAAGGGGGATCGTCTGATCGAACGCTACCGTGCCGCGGTTCTGGCGGGGGACTCGCCGGGCCATCTTGCGGTGATTCATGCGCTGCGATCCTCCGGCTTTCATTTTTCGCCCCGCGTGATGATTGCCTCCTACCTGCTGCAGGAGGGGATCGGGGCCGGACTTGACGGGCGTGAGATTTCCCGATTTTTGATCGGTACGCTTTCTGCGGCGGGGGAACTGGCCGTGGCGGGGACGAACTTTCATTCTCTTCATGGGTCGCCCGGAAACTCTTGAAAATCCCGCAACCAGCCTCTCGGAGGCTCTCGGGCAGCCGTGGATCGTTGTGGTTCACAACGATCCGGTCAACCTCATGAGCTATGTCTGCATGGTTTTCCGGCGCGTCTTCGGCTGGTCTCGCGAAAGGGCCCAGAAACACATGATGGAGGTTCATACGAAAGGCCGTTCTGTCGTCTGGAGCGGCGGAAAGGAACAGGCGGAGCTCTTCGTCCAGCAACTTCACGGCTTCCTTCTCCTGGCCACGATGGAGAAGGTCTCCCAATAGATCGTCGATGATCTTCGAGATTTCAAAAACCGGAAACCCGCTTTTCAGTAGAATCCATCCCCTGCTGGCAGGAGTGCTCCGCTCCACTGCGGAAGACCCCTGGGAGCATTATCCCGAGGGGAGTGCGCGCCTGCTTCCGCCACCGGGAGAAGATGAGGAATTAATCAATGACTGGGAGGATCTTGTGCAGCCTGAACTGCGGCGGCATTTCGATTCGGAACGAGTGGTTGTGGCCGCCGATCTTCTCGGCATGAAGCAGGGTCGGGGAAAGAACGGGCTCTGGTCCCTGGAAATTCCAGCCGACCATTCGGAAGCCTGGCTCACCACGCTCAATGCGCTCCGGTTGACACTGGCGGGTGAGCATTCCTTCACCGATGAGGAACTTTCGCACCAGAATCCCCCCGATCTTTCCACGGCACGCGGACTGGCCCTGATGCAGGTGAATTTCTATGCCTTCATTCAGGAATGTCTCCTGCGGGCCCTGGAGGAGAATGAATAATGGAAGAGGCGCGTGCCATTCTGCTGCGCCGTTATCGCTTTTCAGAAAACAGCCTTGTCGTGGTCTGGCTGACCGACCGTCATGGAAAGGTCAAGACCGCCGTGCGCAGCGCCCAGAAGCAGGGAAGCCCTTTTGGGGGGAGGCTTGAACTTTTCACCGAGGCGGAGATTGCATTCAAAACGGCGGGAGCCAGGGGGGGCGATTTACACTCTCTGGGCGAGGTGGTCGTTTCAGGGGATGTCGCCCTTCCCTCCACCTATGACACCCTTCTTGCGGCCTCCTACTTTGCGGAACTCTGCGACCTCTACACCGAAACGATGCACCCGGTTCCTGAAATGTTTGAATTGCTGCGCCGGGCATGGGGCTTCCTGCGCAGGCAGGAACCATCGAAACGGGCCGTCGAACATTTTGAAAAAGAGCTGACGCTGCTTCTTGGAATTCACGATCCAGCAACTCCCGCGCATCGGTCCCTGGAAACCGTGGCCCACAGACTTCGCGAGAGGCGCCTCCGGCTTCTGGAGATGCTTTCGGAAAAGCACCCTTAAGGAACCGCTGATTTAATCCCATGAGGTCTTTTGTTTCCATGTCCGTCCTGTCGGCGGGATTGCTGATTCCGATGCTGTCACTTCACTGCTCGGAGCTGACACCGGCCCAGATGGATGCCGCGGTAAATCACTATTACGACTCCTGGAAGAAAAAATACCTCGTCCCTTCGGCACGGGTTCCCGGTGATTATAAAATCAAATTCGACAAGCAGGGATCGACCGTTTCCGAAGCCATGGGTTACGGGATGCTCATCACGGTCACGATGGCGGGAGTCGATCCGATGGCACGTGGATATTTTGACGGGCTGGATCGGTTCCGAAAGCGATTTCCCTCATCAATCAACCAGGCGTTCATGTGCTGGAAAATTCCCCCGGACGAACACCCTGCGAAAAGTGATTCCGCCACGGATGGCGATCTCGACATGGCTCTTGCCCTGCTGATGGCCTACCGGCAGTGGGGGGATCCTTCCTATTTCCGCGAAGCAACCGATCTCATTCGGAATCTTGCCTCCTCTCTGGTGCGGCCCGACTTTTCGCTGCGGCTCGGGGATTGGAACGACGCACCGGGCCAGACCCGTACCTCTGATTTCATGCCGACCCATTTCCGTGCCTTTCAGGTGGCGACCGGAGATCCGCTCTGGGGGAAGGTGGAGAGTCGCTGCTACGACATTCTCGAAGATCTCCAGGAAAAATCGGCCCCCCTCACCGGACTGGTTCCCGATTTCGCGGTTGAGAAAAACGGATCCTGGAGACCCGCGAAGCCGATGTTCCTTGAGAGCGCGCATGACGGGGAATTCTACTACAACGCCTGCCGCGTTCCTTGGCGCATCGGTTGGGCCGCACAGGCGACGGGTGATGTTCGTGCGCGGAGAATCCTGGATCGCTTCATGCAGTGGGCCACGATACATATCGACAGTCCCGAAGACTTTCGGGCCGGCTACCATCTGAATGGGACCGGTCTGCACGGAGGCGATTATGACACCGCCTGTTTTATTTCCCCCACGGGAGTTGCAGCCCTTGCCACAGGCCATCGCCCATGGATGCAGGCTGCTTTTGCCTACGGGATTCAAAGAAAGGAGGGATACTATGAAGAGAGCGTGAATCTTCTTTCCCTCCTTGTGATGTCCGGCAAGGCATGGCTTCCCTTAGGTATTGGGAAACATTGACTGGTGTATCCGAAGAAGAATTGCTTGCGTAATTCGGGCAAAGGGAGATGGAATCCTGCTCTTCGTCATGAAGAATTTTTCCCCACAGCGCTATGACCGGATGACCTACCGAAAATGCGGAAAATGGGGACTGAAACTCCCGCTGATCTCCCTGGGGGCCTGGGAGACATTCGGCGGCTACCGCTGTGGAGAAACGGCGAGGGAATGCCTGTTCCGTGCCTTCGACCTTGGCATCACACATTTCGACCTGGCCAACAACTATGGCGTGCCCCCGGGGAATGCCGAACGGGTGGTCGGAGAAGTTCTCCGCGAGATGCCGCGTGACGAGCTGATCATTTCTTCCAAAGCGGGTTACACGATGTGGCCGGGTCCTTATGGCGACTGGGGATCGCGGAAATATCTCATGGCTTCGCTTGATCAGTCCCTTCAGCGGCTGGGACTCGACTATCTTGATATTTTCTATCACCACCGGCCCGATCCCGAGACACCGCTGGAAGAAACTCTTGGTGCCCTCAATGACATTGTCCGGAGTGGCAAGGCCTTCTACGCGGGAATTTCCAACTATCCCGGAACGCTCGCGGAGACCTCGACTGACATGATTCGGGAGCGGGGTTGGGCCCCGATCATCATCCATCAGCCCCGTTATCATCTGCTGGATCGAAAAATCGAAGACGATCTGCTCCCGGTTGCCAAAAGGGAGGGTATGGGGGTCATTGCTTTCTCGCCACTCGCGAGCGGCCTTCTGACCGATAAATACCTCGGTGGCATTCCGGAAGGCTCGCGGGCAGCCTTTGATCACACCTTCGGAGGTCAGCGGATCAGGGAGCAACTTCATGGGGATTCTCTTCCGGCCTGCCTCCGCGGCTTGAATGAAGTGGCGGCAGCGCGGGGACAATCACTGGCCCAGATGGCCCTGGCATGGGTCCTGCGCTGGCCGGAAGTGACGAGTGCCTTGATCGGTGCGTCACGGGTGGAGCAAATCGAACAGAATGTTGCTGCGCTGAGCAATCTGGAGTTCAGTCACGAAGAGATCGCGAAAATTGATCAGCTGCTTGGGACTAGCTAACGGAGCCGGGCGGGAAAATTTTCTTTGTGACGGGATTGGAGACTTGCAAAGGGGGACTTGCAAAATCTCCAAACCACTCTTTCTTTACTTCTCATGACCACTGACGAACGCACACTGATCTCCGGACTTTTTGATCGCCTGGCCCCGCTGGCCCTTCAGCCAAGAGATGCGGAGGCAGAGGCACTCATTAACTCCAAAGTCAACGAGCAGCCCGCTTCCCCCTATCTTCTGGTGCAGACCTCCCTGGTGATTCAGCAGGCTCTCACTGCCGCCCAGACCCGCATTGCAGAACTGGAAAAGCAGCTTGCTGATGCACGCTCGCATCCGCAGGCTCCCCGCAGTTTTCTCTCCGATGTGACTAGTTTTCTGGGTGGCGGCGCGCCGGCGACACCTACCCGACCCGTTCAGACTCCGAGCGTCCAGGCACCCCCGCCGATACCAGCACCCCAGGTGGCGGCCGGAGGAGGATTTCTCCAATCGGCGCTTTCCACAGCTGCAGGAGTCGCCGGAGGAGCCCTGCTTTTTCAGGGTATTGAGGGATTGCTGGGGCACAATGCAGGCCCTTTTTCTGGAATTTCGGGCGGCGGACTTGGAGGCGGAGCTGTTGGAGGCCAACCCGAGGTGGTGAATAACTATTTTGAGGAGGGGCCGTCAGCAGGATCCGGGGATTCCGGCAATCAGGATCTTGCCGATTCCTCCTTTAATGATCCAACGGACGACTTCTCCGATCCGGGCGATGACGGCTCCTTCGATCCGGGTGGAGACGATTCCTCCTTCGTTTGATGGGAATCGGTACCGTATCAATGGTATCAGACCAGAAGCTCTTCATTAGTCTGTGCATTCGCCACATGGAATTTCTCCATATGGAGGGTCGGATCCGATTTGAATGAAAGCCTGGCTGCATACTTGCGCTCGATATCAATAAGCAGTTCCTCGTCCTCGCTGCGAAGCCGGTTGAGCAGCTCGGGATGAACCGTGACACGGAATTCGTGCACATCCTCCTGGTGGCGTTTCATCAGTGTGTGAAGCGTGCGCTGCAGTTCGACACTCATGGTCATCGGGCTCTTCACCACTCCCTTGCCATGACAATAGGAACAGTTTGTGTAGAGGGAACTGGCCAGACTCTCCTGGGCGCGCTGGCGCGTCATTTCCATGAGCCCGAGTGCCGAGATCGGAAGGACATGTGTGCGGGCCTTGTCCCGGTGCAGGCGGTCACGCATCCGTTGATAGACTGCCTGCTGATCCTTTCTATTTTTCATGTCGATGAAATCGACGACGATGAGACCCCCGATATTTCGGAGGCGGAGCTGTCGGGCGACCTCATCCGCCGCTTCCATGTTGGTCTGGAAGATGGTCTTGTCCATGTCCTTGCTGCCCTTGTTGCGGCCCGTGTTCACATCAACGGCGATCATGGCCTCGGTCTCGTCGATCACGAGGTAGCCGCCGCAGGGCAGCCAGACCTGGCGAAGGAAGGCATTGTCGATCTGGGTCTGAACGCTGAAGTTGTCAAAGATCGGTTTCTGGCCCCCGTAGTGATGGATCGATTTTTTTGCCCGTTTGGAGATTTGTCCCACAAGTTCCTGCATCCTCTCCGAGGCCTTGAGATCATCGACATGAACGGCGTCGACGCTTTCGGTCAGAAGATCGCGGACAGTGCGCTCGATGAGATCGGGTTCGAGAATCAGGGTGCTGGCAGCCGGCTTCTCGGCCATTCCCTTCTCGACTTCGCGCCACTGGTCGAGAAGGAAGCCGAGATCGCGGACGAAGAAGCGGGCTTTCTGACCCTCCCCCGCCGTACGAATGATGATGCCCATCCCTTCTGGCAGCGAAAGTTCGGTAAGGATCTTGCGCAGGCGGGTGCGTTCCTTGGGATCCTCGATCTTTCGGGAAATGCCGCACTGGTCGTTGAAGGGCATGAGCACCATGTACCGCCCGGCCATGGAGATGTTCGTGGTGATACGCGGCCCCTTGGTGCCGATCGGGCCCTTGGTGACCTGCACCATGACTTCGCTGCCGACAGGATAAATGGTCGGGATGTCCTTGGCCGTGATTTTCTTTTTGGAAGGGGGCTTGCCACCCGCCCTCTGAACCGCCTCAATGCCGCTGTCGAGCGCGGCGGGGATGGCATCCCAGAAGTGGAGGAAGGCATTTTTCTCGAAGCCGATGTCAACGAACATTGCCTTGAGCCCATGCTCAATATTGCGGACTTTGCCCTTGAAGATTCCTCCGACGATGTTGCGCTCGCTGTCGCGTTCGATGGAATATTCCTCCAACTTGCCATCCTCAAGGAGGGCGACGCGTTTTTCGAGTTTTTCACAACTGACGATCAGTTCAATGCGAGGGCCTGACTTTTTGACGCCAAGAAAGCGTTTGACGGTTTCGATAATGTTCATGTTAGATAAAAATTTAGGAGGTTGGACCGAAGGCTGTTAGCTATGAGTTGATTCTGGAGGGATGAACCTGCAACTTGAAACCTGAAAGACCGATCAAGCTCAGTCGTTTTGGGGTTCAAAAACAGGTATCGAGTTGATCATTCTATTTTGCGGGGTTGATTTGGGTGAATTGTAAAATTCATTAAGATTCTTCTTCCCTAGTTTGATTGTTTGGGAACGGCGGAGCGTCCTCCGCCAAGGAAGTTAAAAAATTTCTGGAAGGAATTCTGGGAACGCGGCTTGTTTTTGACATGGGTATCGGAATCTTCCTGAATATCCGGCTTGGAAGCAGCTTTTCCAGAGGGTGTTTGATTCGGAGAGCGGGGGTTGTTTTCCTCTGTGGGAGCATCAGGGATGGGGCCGGCATCTGTTCCATATTGGGTGGGAATATCCTTGGAAAAATCGACTCCGGCGATCTGCTGAAAATTACCAGCGGCGGGGTCCAGGGCAGTGAGTTTGACTTCCTTTCCCTTTTCCATGGCAAAGATCTGCTCCAGAATCTTGGCGGCGATCGGAGCAGGCACCGATCCGCCCGATTTACCTCCCTGGACGAAGACGCAGACCACATAGCGGGGTTTGTCATAGGGAGCAAAGCAGAGGAACCAGGTGTGATAGTCCTTGATCCCGTTTCGCCAGAACTGGGCCGTGCCTGTCTTGCCGGCGACCTCAACATCCTTGAGCCGCGCCTTGCGGGCCGTCCCCGTTGGGTCGTTGACAACCCTCCACATTCCCTTGCGCACTTTTTCAAACTGGGTGGCATCAATCCCTCCATTCTTGATGAGATTGGTGCTGATTCGGATGGGTTCCTGTCTTGTCACGGTGCCGTCCTGGGCCAGCACTTCCTTGACAAGATGAGGCTGATAAACAGTCCCTCCATTGGCTACAGCAGCCGCAACAATGGACATTTGAAGCGGAGTTGCGAGCACAAAGCCCTGACCGATGGCCGTGTTGGCTGTGTAGCCGGGACTCCAGCGTTCGCGAGGGTCATTCTGTGCCAGCCAGGCAGGTCCCGGCAGGACGCCGGTCGCCACGCTGTTGAGAGGCAGGTCGCTTTTTTGTCCCAGCCCGAGCATGGTTCCGACTGCGTCTATCTGATCGATTCCGGCGGCATTACCATACTGATAGAAAAAGGGATCGCACGAATTTTTCAGTCCCGTGCTGAGATCCTGGGTTCCGTGCGGTGGGAGTGGCGGCTTGGCGGTGAGCACCCAGCACTTCATGTATTTGGCACCGTATTGGACTCCGCCGGTGCAAGTGAACTCCCTGTCTCCAATCCCGGCGCGGAGCCCGGCCAGTGCCGTGCAAAGCTTGAAGGTGGAACCCGGAGCGTAGGCGTTCACGGCACGGTTCATGAGAGGGTCGGTAGGATCCTTGGAAAGTTTTTCCCAGTCGGTCTTGGAGATTGTCGGCACGAATTGATTCGGATCAAACGAGGGCACCGAGGCCATGGCAAGGATTTCCCCGTTGTTGGGATCGAGCACCACGGCGGCACCCCGTCCGATCACACGGAGCGCCTTTTCCACGATAAACTGAATGCGGGCGTCGATGGTCAGCAGCACCTTGTTTCCGGCCTTCGGTTCGATCCGTGAACTCTCCCCCTCGATGATTCCGCGGGCGTTGCGTCGCAGGAACCGGGTGCCCGGTGTGCCTTTCAGCTCATCATCATAGGCCTGCTCGATCTGGGCCTTTCCCTCCACATCGGGCTGGTAAAAATTATATTGCCCGGCCTCATCCTCATCGATCTCCTTGGGCATTCCGACATAGCCGAAGAGGTGGGAGGCCAGGGCACCGTAGACATAGTGACGGACCGGCTTCAGCGTCACGGTCACTCCCGGAAGATCGAGGTTGTTTTCGCTGAAACGGGCCATGGTCTCGAAGTCGAGATCCTGCCGATAGATAAAGGGAACCTCCGAGTTGTCGCGAAAATGCACCTGGAGTTTGCGGGCATTGTAATCACCGGCGAGCCCCAGTTTTTCGAGTTGTGGAATGATCGAATCGTTGACGATCTTCACGATGTCGGGCTCCTCCTTGTTCACCGGCATGCCGTGATCCAATCCGCGATATTTCAGTGTCGGGACATCGTCGTTGTTGTCCTTCCAAGCCCTCACGATATCGGGAAGATAGAAATCCACTTCCATGCTGGCGCGATTCTCAACCAGCGGCAATCCGTTGCGATCACAGATTTCGCCGCGCACGGCGGGGAGTCGCACGGTGAGCTGCGAGTGGTTTCTGATGCGGAGCTTGTAGTCCTTGCCATGAAGGATCTGGACGACCCACATCCTGCCAAGCAGCAAGGCGAGCGCCGCCGTGAGAAGGAAGCCCAGAATCAGGATTTTTCGGTTGGCAGGATCCGGCGTCTTCATCCTCAGGCTTCCAGGCCGGGCGGCTTCAGCTTCGCCAACCCAAGCCTGGAATCAAGCGGGGCGAGGGATCGGAGCAGCAAATAAAAAAATGGGGCGATCAGCAGGGCGGCAGCCGAGGGGACTCCGATGCGAAGCAGCACCGTCGCATCAAGGGGAAAGCCGCCTCTCTTGGCGCAGAGAATCAGAAACTCCCCCGTAAGCAGACTCAGGGTCACCATGGCGCTTGCGATGGCATGAATTTCCCAGCGCATCGCCCGGGTCGTATCGTTTGCCATCTGGAGGAATATCGCCCAGCCAAAGTAAAAGACAACCGGCCCCACCAGACCCAGCTCAACCTGTCCCGCTTCAACCTGAAGAAGGATCAGACCCTGCACAACGGCGACGATCAGTGCGTAGAGAAGCGCGGGGAGCAGTGGCAGCACCATGACGCCGAAGCAGAAAAGCAACGGCAGAAGCAAAATTCTTTCCTGGGCCGGCGGGAGGGAAGGCAGGAGATCCTGAAGCGCCACGACGCACGGCAGCAGAATTAAAAGCAGGATAAAAAGCAGGCCTGTTTTCATTTCGCTCCCGTGACGACAAAGACTTCCTCGAGATTGCCGAGATCGGCAGAAGGCTCGAGGGTGGCTTCGCCATCCAGTTCGCGGGCGTGAAATCCTTTCACCGTGCCGAGTGCGATGCCTGACGGGAAGACCCCGCCATTCACTCCCGCAGTGTAAACTTTCTGCCCGGGCTGAAGATCAGCCAGTTTGTTCAAAAATGACAATGACAATTCCCCTTCCGGAGCCCGCGTCCCGGAACAAATCCCCTGTTCCTTGGTTCCCTCCACCTTGGAGGCAACCTTGCAGTTTTCATCGGTGATGAGCAGGACTTCGGTCATGTCACCCGACACCGCCGTTGTCTTGCCCACCAGTCCCCGGTCGGTAATGACCGGCATATCTGACTCAATTCCGTCCCTGGAGCCGCGGTTGATCTTGATCGTACTCCACCATGCCTCGGCATCGTGGCTGAGCACCACCGCGGAGATGAGCCGGAAGGAGGACCGCTCGCGATATCCAAGAGTTGCCCGGAAACGGTCATTCTCCTCCTTGAGATCGCGGAGGCCGTTATTTTCAGCCCTTAACTGACGGTTCTCAATCAGCAGCCTGTCGTATTCCGACTGGAGTTGATCGAGGGTCATCAGGTCTTTTCCAAGACTTCCAAGACTGTTCTGCACCACATGGCCCGAACGGGTGAAAGGGGAAAGAACACCGAGGAATCCCGACTGAAGCCTTGTCAGGGCTCCGGCGCCAAGGAAGCAACAGGCGATCGCTGCAATCACAAGCAGTGCGAGGGCGACGATCTGGATTCGCTTCATCCGGGAAAACGGCCTGGGTGACTTCCTGAGGAAAGAGTTAGCGTGAAATAAGTGTCAATCCGGGAAGACCAAGCCCCTCGATTACACTCGGGGGCGGTCGGTGGCGGCGACAGCCCGCAGGAATTCGATCTCCTGAAGAGCCTTGCCCGTACCCTCAGCCACGGCACTCAGCGGGTCTTCAGCCACATGGACGGGAAGTCCCGTCTCTTCGGCAATCAGCCTGTCCAGACCACGCAGCAGGGCACCTCCGCCCGCCAGCACTACTCCGCGGTCGACGAGATCGGCGGAGAGTTCGGGAGGGCAGCGTTCCAGCGTGATGCGGACAGCCTCGACAATGCGGGAGACGGGCTCCATCAGGGCATCGCGGATTTCCTGTGAAGTGATGGTGATGGTCTTTGGAAGCCCGGCGACAAGATCGCGTCCCTTGACCTCCATGGTGAGCTCCTTCTCCAGCGGATGAGCGCTTCCCAGGCGGAGTTTGATTTCCTCCGCAGTGCGTTCGCCGATCATGAGATTGTAGGCCCGCTTGAGATACTGGACAATGGCCTCGTCCAGTTCATCACCCGCCACGCGCACGCTCCGGCTGAACACAATGCCCGCCAGCGAAATGATCGCCACTTCCGTGGTGCCGCCGCCGATGTCGATGATCATGTTTCCGGCGGGATCGGTCACCGGCAGGCCGACGCCAATGGCCGCAGCCATCGGCTCCTCGATGAGATAGACTTCGCGGGCTCCCGCATGCATCGCGGAGTCCTTGACGGCGCGCTTCTCCACCTCGGTGATGCCGCTCGGCACGGCGATGACGACACGAGGCCGGACAAAACGCCTCCGTCCGTGCGCCTTGGTGATGAAGTGTCGCAGCATCGCCTCGGTGATTTCAAAATCCGCGATGACACCGTCCTTGAGGGGACGGATGGCGGAAATGTTTCCGGGCGTGCGGCCAAGCATTCGCTTCGCCTCTTCGCCCACGGCCAGCACCTGGGTGGTTCCGGCCTTGACGGCCACAATGGAGGGTTCGCGCAGGACGATCCCGTGGTCTCTGACATAGACGAGGGTGTTGGCCGTGCCGAGATCGATGCCGATATCGCTGGAGAAGAATCCGAGGAGTTTTTTAAACATGGAAAAGGGGTTTTATCTGAAGGTGAAACAGTTGTGACGAGAACAGACGCGACCACCTTCCTCGAATAATTCACTCAAGGCAACATGCCGGACGCGGATGAAATCTTTTTCTGAACATCATGGAATAAAACCTCCTGAGTGTCCCGTCAAGCCCACCCTGTACAGAACACCGGATCTTTCCGGGCCCGGTTTCTGATTTTGCGTGAGTTGCCGCAAACTTGGGCATAAATTGGAACTCTTATGGCCAGTATTTTCGGCACTCTTTTCCGTGTCTCAACCTGGGGTGAATCCCATGGCGGTGGCGTCGGTTGCGTCATCGACGGTTGCCCTCCGCGCCTGCCGATCACGGCGGAGGAGATCCAGGTGGAGCTTGACCGACGCCGTCCGGGTCAGAGCGACATCGTCACCCCGCGCCAGGAGGAGGACATCTGCCGCATTCTTTCGGGAGTCTTTCATGGCCGGACTCTGGGCACGCCGATCCTGATCGCCGTGGATAACAAGGATGCCCGTCCCTCGGCCTACAGCGAGATGGAAACAATGTTCCGCCCGTCGCACGCCGATTACACCTATCAGACCAAATACGGCATTCGGAACTGGGAGGGAGGAGGCCGTTCCTCCGCCCGGGAAACCATCGGCCGTGTTGCCGCCGGAGTCCTTGCAAAAAAAATCATCCGTGCGCTGCATCCCGCCTTTGAGATTGTCGCCTTTGTCCGTTCCATCCACGACATTGAGTCCACGGTGGATCCCGGGACGGTGACGACCGCAGATGTTGATGCCACGCCCGTGCGGTGTCCCGATCCGCTTGCCGCGGGGAAGATGATCGAGCGCATCAAGGAAGTCCGCTCCCGGGGGGACAGCATCGGGGGCATCATCGAGTGCGTCGTGCGCGGAGTTCCTCCGGGACTCGGCGAGCCCGTCTTTGACAAGCTCGAAGCCGATCTTGCCAAAGCCGTGATGAGCCTTCCGGCAACCAAGGGATTTGAGATCGGGAGCGGCTTTGCAGGAACCCGTCTTACGGGAAGCGAACACAACGATGCCTTCGTGATTGAGGAGGGGAAAATTGCCACTCTCACCAACCGCTCCGGCGGCATTCAGGGCGGCATCAGCAACGGCGAGCACATCTTCTTCCGCGTGGCTTTCAAGCCCACGGCAACCATCGCCAAGCCTCAGCAGACGGTCACCGTCTCGGGTGATCCCGCCGAACTCTCGGCACGCGGCCGGCATGACGCCTGCGTGCTGCCCCGCGCGGTGCCCATGGTCGAGGCGATGGCATCGCTCGTGATCTGCGACCATCTCCTGCGCCAGCACGGGCAGAATGTGTTGCCCTG
>Ga0302275_10001943_pt1 | contig 22128 bp, 22 predicted proteins | sample III_Bog_N2_2_FD_200229 | JGI IMG/M metagenome (GOLD analysis project Ga0302275, IMG submission 200229) | Peat permafrost microbial communities from Stordalen Mire near Abisko, Sweden - III_Bog_N2_2 | ecosystem: Environmental > Terrestrial > Soil > Wetlands > Peat | place: Sweden: Abisko... | reverse complement strand
TTGTTCCCGAAGCCCGGCGCGCCTACGCGTCCTTCATCACCGCGCGGATCAAAACGCCCAGCAGGGCCAGCACCACTGCGCCCCAGAACGCGGGACCAAACCCGTGCACTTGGAAGCCGCGCACAAGGTGCGACGCCAGCAGAATCATCATGCCGTTGATCACCAGCAGGAAGAGCCCAAGGGTAAGAATGCTGATGGGGAAGGTGACGATCTTCAAGACCAGGCCCAGCGTCGCGTTCAGCAGGCCGATCACCAGCGACGCGATCATCGCAGGCCACAATCCAGCCACATAAAAGCCGGGGACAATTTTTGAAACGATCATCAGGGCGATCGCGTACAAGAGCCACTGAATCAGCAATCCGAACATTCCGTCATTCTCCGTGTGGTGAAAATTCGTAAACCTGTGTGAAGCTCGCGCCAACCCTTGGCGGCTCCATACTGAACGGTTGGATGCGGTTCCCAGGCTTGGCGCGATTCAAGCCTCTTTCCATACCTCCCTCATCACAAGGCCCAGCACGGCCATCGCCGCCGCGCCCCATAACGCCGGGTTGAGGCCCTGCACATCGAAGCCGGTCACAAGCCTCGATGCCATTAGAATCATCACCACGTTGATACCGAGCAGTAGTGCGCCCAGAATCAGAACAAAAAAGCGGAAGGTCACCGCTTTCATGACGGCTCCAAACAAAGCGTTCAACAGGCCGATCACGAGCGCCGCGATGACGGCCGGCATGAGCCCCTCCACATAATAGCCAGGCAGAAACTTTGAGACGGCCAGCAGCGCCAAGGTAGACAACAGCCATTGCATGATCAAAGCAAACATCGTGTTATCCTCCTCTCCCGCAATGCCGCGGCTTCACTCATGGATGAATCCTGCTAAGTTAGATGCATTCCTGCAACTTTCGTTGTAGCATTGTCGGGGAAAAGGGGGGCCGGGGTCAATACTCTATCCGGCTTGCGACCTTTTTCTGTCATTCAGGTCCAACCAGCAGTAGACCTCGCGCCTGCCAGCGATCGAACTCAAGCCATTCCCAGGGAAACGCCTTCATGATCTTGCCGCGCTTCGTCCGGTTAACCAGCTCATTCCTGATACTGCTGCCACACTTGCCGGCGCAAGCTCAGCCGTCAGCCGGGCAACCTGGACAAGCAGGGCAAGCCGCCGCGCCCCTGCCCGAGATTCGCCAGCTCATGCGCGAGGTGCAGGAACACCAGAAACAGCTTGAAAAAGTGCGCGAAAACTACACCTACAGTTCCTTGCAGACCACTCAGGACATCGACGCCAACGGGCAGGTAAAGAAGACCCAAACCGAGGAGTATGAGGAGTTCTACGCCAACGGCCACGTGATCGGGCGACTAGTAAAGAAGGACGGCAAGCCGCTTGACGACCGCGATCAGCAGAAGGAGACGGAGCGGGTTACCAAACTCGTCGAAAAAGCGCAGCAGACCCCTTCCGATCAGCCTCTCCATTCGCAAAGCATCACGATTGGCAAAGTGCTGGAGATGATGGATGTGAAGAATCCTCGCCGTGAGACGTTTCGAGGCCGGCCTACCATCGTCTTCGACTTTGTTGGCCGCAAAGACGCCCAGACGCACGGCCTGGCCGAAGATCTCTCAAAGAAGCTGCAAGGCTCCATGTGGGTGGACGAGGCCGACCGCCAGATTGCGCATCTTGAGGCCCGTTTCATCGACAACTTCAATGTTGACGGCGGCCTGCTGGCGCGCATCGAGAAAGGCTCCAGCTTCTACTTCGATCAGGCGCTCGTGAACGGCGAGGTCTGGCTCCCGGTGGGCGGCGAGGGAACCATCCAGGCCCGCGTCCTTCTGGTCAAAGGAATCCGCCAGCACGGCTCAGAGCGCGACTTTGATTACAAGCGCTTTCGCGTTGAAGCGGAACAGTTGAAGGACGCGAGGGTTGTGCTCGACAAGAAGCCGCCCAGCCAGCCATAGACCCGCAGCCGCTGGCGGCGCTATTCCCGTTCCCAGGCTGCTCTCAGCGCGCCGGCACGCTGAAGCTCTGACCGACCGAAAGAAAAATCCCTCCAGCCTGATCCTTTTCTCCGGCCCCGAAAGCGGCGATCAAAAGCAGGAAATTACGATTAGCGCCAGTGATGCCGCCGACGCCGCCGATGTAGGTTTCAATGGCTTCTCCTTGTGGCGTGGCTGCACTGAAATGATCGTAGGAGAGCTCGACGCCGTTGCCGAAGAGCTGGATGATGCCGCCCGTCCCGAAGGGGATCTTGCGGGAAGAGTTGGATCGCGCTGCCACCTTCTGCTCCTGGTGAATCACGACTTCGTCTGTGCTGGCAGCACCTTCCGCCGGCATGACGTTGATCCAGTTGGAGCCGGAACGAAGCTGCACGCCGAAGGCGCCGTTTTCGCCTTGAGCGATCGCATTCCATCCCTCGGGAAGCCGGAGTGAAAAGCGGCCTTGCCCGTCGCGATAGATGCTGCCGGTCGCAAGGGCTGGAGCGGCGGCAGCGGCAGGCAACTCTTCCTTGCCGAGCAGGAGGCCGATCTGCCTTGCGCACTCCACCTGGGCAAAGACGCCTACGATGCAGGCCTTCTTGAGCTCGGCCATCGCCTGAGAGTCGGCGCCGCTTGCTGCCGCGGGCGGCCTCTGTTCGCCAGTCACATGCAGGCTGTTGCGAATGCCATCCAGCACCGGCACGCTCGCGTAATACTGCGCCAGCGGGGCGATCATGGTGAAGCCGATCAGCACGCCGTTTGCGGTGAGAGCCGAGGATGTTTCAGCAACGGTTGGCGATTTCGGGTCATTGCAAACGAAGAGCGAGTACACGCCCGGCCAGCCGGCCAGCGTGACCGCGCCGTTTTGCCGGCTTTGAAAGGTCGGGCACTGGCCCCGAAATTCCTTTGCCGTAGTATCCACAAACTGCTGCGCGGTCATGGCATTGCCCTTGTTCTGCTGCACGACGGCCAGGATCGCCTGTACGGCACCATTTCGGATGACGACCTGATCGACGCCATTGTCAGGTGTGAGCTGCCAGCCCGCGGGAACTTGAACATCGTACCGGCTCTGCGGGTCGTGGAAGATCGATTGCCCGGCGGCAGCAATGGGCAGGATCAGCGCCGCAAGGACTGCGAAGGCGATTTTCTTGCTGCATGGAGAAACAAGCTGGGAGACGTTCATGAAGTATTCCCCTTCTGGAACAAGCGGCGGCACGGACAGATTGGGCGCAATCTGTGTGAAGGCCTTGGATCGCGATCTTTGCCCTTGTCTCGGAATCGGCCTAACTCTCTCATTTTCAAGGTGCCGTGTCAAGAGCGGGCCTGGTTGAGCAACCCTTAGCGAAAGAACCGCGAAAGCCCTTCGAGGCAAGGCGGGAAATGTGTCTGTCGTCTGCCGGCTTCGTCGGCCCACGGGCGGATACTCAACTCGTTCAATCTTGTTCGGGTGGGATCCTTAGTTTGCGCAGCCGCCCGCCGCCAGTCCCAGTCCGGCAGCCGCCCCGAGGCCAACGCAGATTCCGGTTGTAAGAGGGGAAAGCATTCTGTCTTTTCAGTGTGCAGTGCGGGGCGAGCGAACCGCAAGGGGAACCCTGATCCGCCCCGTCCAGGGGTGCGGAAAATGAAACAGGCGTTGCTCCCATAAGCGCTAAGATAAGCGGCTTAGTTCAATGGTCGATTTCAAAAATTGGCAAGTAGTAGTCCATTCCTTGAAGATCACTTTCGAATAGCCGACCATACGTTAGGAATCGCCTAGAATACATCGCAAGGACGGCGAGCAGCGAGCATTAGACGCCATCGTCCTGCTTTCACGATTTGTCGTCGAAGTGGTAGCTTTAAGACGATATGGAAGGCGCCAAATTGAAGAGTGCGATTAGCGCCACGTTGTTCGGCTTGGGTATTCTTGTCGGCATGGCTGGCTGTGCGATTTATCCGATGGCTGTATTCACGGTCGGCGCGAACGACAGTTCGCAAGAAGTGTGGGGGATATCACTTGTGTTCCTGTCTCTCTTTCCGACGTGCATTCTGGCTCTGCGCTTTCGGCTACTCGCCGGTTGCATGATGCTTTTTGTGCCCTGCTTCTTCATCTATGCGAGCCTAGCTCAGCGAACTTTTATGGTAAACGTTCGGCATTTCCCGCAACCTCCAATCGACTCAAAGCAGATCATCGGCAGCTTTGGCCTCACTTGGCCCTACATTGTGTTGGGTGTCTTCGCAATTCTCACAACGATCTTGGGTTGGCCGACGGTATTGCGCTGGCCCAGATCGGTCTCATTGCTAAAGCGCGACAGGCCTGAATAGAACAACCGTTCCGCTTTTTCCAAGTTGGTTCTGAGCGACCAGCAATCCGGAAGTAGTCTTTCTGTGTCTTAGTGTTTTTGTGCGTTGCTCTCGCCCCCACTCTCGGGCGTATACTCAGCTTGTTCGATCTTGTTCGGGTCGCATCCTGAGTTTGCGGAGCGGCACTGGAGACAACCATGAGCCTCACACTCTTCCCCGGCGGCGCCGATCCCGCGCCGCGCGACAACTCCATCACAAAAGTTACTGTGCCCACCCTCACCGAGATGAAGCGCCAGGGCAAGCCCATCAGTGCGCTCACGGCGTACGATTACGCAACCTCGCGGCTGGCGGACGAAGCAGGAATCGACCTGCTGCTGGTGGGCGACTCGCTGGCCATGGTGGTGCTGGGTCACGAGAACACCCTCTCCGTCACGGTGGACGAGATGCTCCACCACACCCGCGCCGTTCGCCGCGCCGTTCGCCGCGCACTGGTGGTTGCCGACATGCCCTTCGGCAGCTATCACGGCACGGTCGCCGAGGGCCTGGCCAACGCGATTCGCTTTGTCAAAGAGGCCGGCGCAGAGGCCGTCAAGATTGAAGGCGCGCGCGTGGAACTGGTGCGCGCCCTTACCGACGCCGAGATCCCTGTGATCGGCCATCTCGGCCTGACCCCGCAGAGCGTGAATCGCATGGGCGGCTACCGCGTGCAGGCCCGCACTGTCGAAACCGTGCTACAGCTCAAGGCCGATGCCCACGCCCTGGCCCGTGCCGGTGCGGGCGCAATTGTGCTCGAAGGCATTCCCCGCGAAGCCGCTGCCGCCTTCACCGCGGATCTGTCCATCCCTACAATTGGCATCGGCGCGGGGCCCGATTGCGACGGCCAGATTCTCGTCTTCCACGACCTGGTGAATCTGACCTTTGCGCCTGCGGCCAAATTTGTCCGCCAATATGCCGACGCCGGCGCGCTCATCCGCTCCGCCATCGAGCACTATCGCGAAGACGTCGAGCATCGCGCCTTCCCGTCGGATGAAGAGAGCTATCACCTGCCCGAGGCCGTGCGCCGCGCCCTCGAAGCCAATCAGGCTGCAACCCGGAATACCGTGACGCTGAGACAAGTCTGATGGAAGTCCTTCGCACGGTTGCCGAACTTCGCCAATGGTCGCGCGCCCTTAGAAACGCGGCCCGCGCCGACGGCGGCCATACCATCGGCCTGGTGCCCACCATGGGCGCGCTCCACGCAGGCCACGCTTCACTGATCCGCGCAGCCAAAGCCTCCATCGGCTCCGTTGCGGTAAGCATCTTCGTCAACCCCACACAGTTCGGACCGAACGAAGACTACGCCCGCTATCCCCGCACTTTTGAGTCCGATTGCGCTCTGGCCGCGGCCGAAGGGGCCGACGTCATCTTCGCTCCAGCGGTCGAGGAGCTTTACCCAGCTGGCGCGTCCACGTTTGTCGAGGTCGAGGGCCCGAGCGACCGCCTCGACGGCGCATCGCGGCCCGGCCACTTTCGCGGCGTCGCTACGGTGGTGGCCAAGCTGCTCATCGCCGCCGAGCCCGACCGCGCCTTTTTTGGGCAGAAGGATGCAGCGCAGGTAGCCGTCCTGCGCCGCATGGCGGCCGACCTGCGCCTCTTGGCCGAAATCGTCGTCTGCCCCATCGTCCGCGAGCCAGACGGCCTGGCCCTCAGCTCCCGCAACCGCTACCTCAGCCCCGCCGAGCGCGCACGGGCCTTGGTTCTGAGCCGCGCCATCCGCCGGGCCGAAGCGCTGGTAGCGGCAGGCGAGCGCCGGGCCGAGCGGCTGATCGAGGCTGCCGGCAAGACCTTCGCCGCAGAGAGGGAGGTCCGTGTCGATTACATAGCCGCAGTTGACTGGGCTACGCTCGAACCGGTGGAAGTCGCCGCCCCCGGAACCCTCTTCGCCGTCGCCGCCTGGGTGGGCCAGACTCGGCTGATCGACAACTGCATCCTCGCCTGAAGCGAATTCTTCCCGAATGCCGGGCGCCCCACCGGTGCCGCACATCGGCCTCGCCAGCACCGGGGCCAAGGTGGTTCATGCGTTTTCCTTGACCCCGGCACTTGCTGCGCCGTATGCTGCGATGGTTTCCGCGTGGCAGATGAGATCCCCGCTCAACCCACGGAGGGAGAACTCGCATGAGCACGACTTCCCCGAATGCCGCACCGCTTCTCGTTCGCCGCGCCGCGGTGCTGGGGGCCGGAACCATGGGTTCGCGCATCGCCGCCCACCTGGCCAACGCCGGAATCCCGACGCTCCTGCTGGATATGATTCCAGCGGGCGAAGGCGGGAGAAACAGGCTGGCGCTGGCTGCGCTCGATGCTCTGGCCAAGGCCAAGCCAGCCGCTTTCTATGAGTCCTCACTGGCTGCGCTGATTACCCCCGGCAACTTTGACGACGATCTGGCGAAGCTCTCACAGTGCGATTGGATTGTGGAGGCGGTCGCAGAGAATCTGGCCATCAAGACGGCCCTGCTGGTGCGGGTTGTGCCCCATCTAGCGCCCCATGCCGTTCTGACCACCAATACCTCCGGCTTGCCGGTCGCGCAGATCGCTGCCGGGCTGGCGTCGCACAAGCAGCGCTTTTTCGGGACGCACTTCTTCAATCCGCCGCGCTATATGAGGCTTATGGAAGTGATCCCCACGGCAGAGAGCGATGCGGTTGTGGTGGCTGCCTTTGCCGCGTTTGCCGATCGCGCGCTGGGCAAACAGGTGGTCTTCGCCAACGACACACCGAACTTCATCGCGAATCGCATTGGCGTCTCGGTCATGTTCAACGCGGCAAACCTGATGCTTGAGCAGGGGCTCACCATTGAAGAGGTGGATGCATTGACCGGACAGGCCGTCGGCTGGCCTCGGACGGGGACTTTCCGGCTGGCGGATATGGTGGGCATTGACATTCTGGCCCATGTGGCCGCGAATTTCCCCGCGGGCGTGACACATGGCAGGTTTTCGACTGTCCTTGACGAGATGGTAAAACGAGGCTGGCTGGGCGATAAGACCGGGGTCCCCGGCGACGGGTCTTCGTCGTCGGGGTGGAAGGCAGGCCAGGGCTTCTACAAGAAGACGCGCGGAGCCGACGGGAAGGATGTGCGGCAGGTGTTGGATCTGGCGACGTTCGAGTACAGGCCGGCCGCCAAACCGGCTCTGGCTGCGCTGGAGATGGCTAAGAATGCAGCGACTGTCTGCGAACGTTTGCGGCTTCTGCTGGCGAACGATCCGACCAAGGACAAGGCCGCGGCCTTTCTGTGGCCCTTTCTGGCGTCGCTGTGGAACTTTGCCGCAGATCGCATTGGCGAAGTGGCGGGCGACGCGGCCTCGATTGATCGTGCCATGCGCGCCGGCTTCAATTGGGAATTGGGGCCATTTGAGATGCTGGATGCGGCCGGGGTGGCCTCGACCGCTGCTCGCATGAAGGCGCTGGGGCTGCCTATGAGTGAGCGCATCGAGGCGCTGCTGGCAGCGGGGCAGCCGACCTGGTATGCGAGCGAAGGCCGGGAGTGTTTTCAGCCGAAGAATGGCAAGCTGGAGCCGGTTGCAGGTGTTCCCGGTCATGCGCGGGTTGCGGATTTCCGGCGGGCGAAGAGTGTGGTTCGCGCCAATCCTGGCGCCTCTTTGGTCGATATTGGCGACGGCATTGGCTGCATCGAACTGCATTCTTTGAAGAACGCCATCGGCGGCGACGTGCTGGCGCTGATCTCCGCGGTGCTTAATCCGAACTCGGATGCGGTGCGCGACTTTGCCGGGTTTGTGATTACCGGGGATCGCGAGAACTTCAGCGTGGGCGCCAACCTGATGCAACTGTTGCTGATTGCACAGGAGGGCGAGTGGGAGGAGCTGGCTGCGGTTATTCATGGCTTCCAGCAGATGACGGCGGCCATCAAATTCTGTCCGCGCCCGGTGGTGGCTGCGCCGTTTGGGCTCACACTGGGCGGAGGCGCTGAGATTTGCCTGCACGCGGCGCGGCGGCAGCCGCACGCGGAGACCTACATTGGCCTGGTCGAGGCCGGTGTGGGCCTGATTCCGGCCGGAGGCGGCACCAAGGAGATGCTGCTGCGTGCCGTTGACTCTGCCACCCAACTTGCGCTACTTGACCCGCGTGATCCGCCCTCGCGCTTTGCGCAGTCGGCAGAGATGGCGACCGCGCTGCGGCGGACGTTTGAGAGCATTGCTCTGGCCAAGGTCTCCACATCATCTGCGGAGGCGCGGACGCTGGGCTTGCTGAGCGCGGCAGACCGCATCACCATGAACCGCGAGCGGCTGCTTCTGGATGCCAAGGCTCAGGTTGCGGTGCTGGCCGGAGCAGGCTACACAGCTCCGCAGCCGAGGACGCAGATTCCCGTGCCCGGTACCGCGGCACTGGCCACGCTGGAAACCGGCGTCTTTTTGATGGGCGAGGCTGGATACGCGTCAGAGCACGATCAAAAGGTGGCTCGCTGGGCCGCGTATATTCTCTCCGGTGGCAGGGTGACGGCGGGCACGCTGGTCAGTGAGCAGTACCTGCTTGACTTGGAGCGTGAGGCGTTTCTGTCGTTGGCGGGTGAGCGGAAGACGCAGGAGCGGATTGCCTTTACGCTGAAGACCGGCAAGCCGCTGCGGAACTGACGATGAAGATAATCACTGCGATTCTGTTGACGGCTGCGTCTGTAACACTGGGAACCTTCCCTGCGAAGGCCCAGATCGCGCCGCCTTCGGCAGAACAGAGATCGGCCCAACTCACGGAATCCGGCCAAATCGTCGTTGCCGGTTTCAGGACTCAGTATTTGATTCGCCGATTGCCGGTCAGCTCATTTCCGGAGTTACCTGCTGGGGTCGTGAATCTGCTCGACCGGCGCGGGTGCCTGATTCCGCAAACCTACGCGGCTCACCATCCAGAGAACGTGGTTCATGCCAGCCTGGAGGGCGCGGGTTCCTCAGACTGGGCGGTGCTGTGTTCGGCACAGGGAACGGTCTCTCTGCTGGTCCTCTTTTCGAGCGATCCGACGGAACTGATGGTTCTGGCCTCGGCGTCAGAGACCGAGCGCCTACAGGCTCACGACCCAAGTGGCGTTCTCGGCTTCAATTGGGGCATCGATCCCGCATCGCCGGCGCAGGTGCGCGAAGCGCAGACCGGCATGGATCCCCGCCCGTTGCGGCTGGACCACGATGCCCTGGCCGATTCGGTGGTGGAACACAAGACGGTCTATCATTTTTATGCCAGGAAAGTTTGGACGCTCGTTGGAATGCCGGAATGAGCTATTCCATCGGCAAGCATCTTCCGGGGCTAAAGCCCGCATTGGTACTTTTGGCTTCATGCGGGGGTTGAAACCCCCGCCTCCCTCCGGATCAGGTTCTTTGGGCGCCTTTGAGGCTCACGCGCATGGGAAAGCGAAGAAAAAGAGAACCAGGGGGGGGGAGGGGGTATTTATTTTCTAGTTAACAGGGATCAGGGATCAGGGGTCAGGGATCAGAAATGCCCCTTTCCGCTGACTGTTTCTATTGTGCGCTGGTGGACGGCTATTTTCCGCAAACCCCTGCGGCGGGGCAGACAGATTATTCGGCAGTGGAGAATTCGGAGCCTTAGGCCGGATAACGGTCGAGAGTTTTTGGCGAGTTAGCCCCGCTGTGCGGGGTTGGCAAGTTGGCGAGTTGGCGGGCTCAAGCGATGAACGAAGGTTAGTCTCCCCATGGCCCGGCATCGCCGATGGTGGAGTTTCATCAAGCGGAGTTTTTTCTTCAAGCTCATAGAATGAACGAGCCATCGAAGTTCAAGGAGCAAACCCTATGCAGGAAGCCGTTCTGGTCAGCGCCGTTCGCACCCCGGTTGGCCGCGCCCCCAAAGGCGCTCTTTCGACGACCCGTCCCGACGACCTGGGCGCAATTGCGCTGCGCGGGGCTTTGGACAGGATTCCAGAACTGGACAGAGCCGAAATCGACGATGTGATCCTGGGCTGCGCCCAGCCGGAGGGGGAGCAGGGTTGGAACATTGCCCGCTGGGCGGCCATGCGCGCGGGTTTGCCGGTCGAGGTTCCGGGCGTAACCGTCAACAGGCTCTGCTCCTCGGGCCTTGAAGCCATTGCGCTGGCCGATCTGCGTATCCGGTCGGGCGGCGACCGGGTAGTGGTGGCGGGAGGAGCGGAATCGATGAGCCTGCTGCCCATGGGCGGCCTGAAACCCAGCCCCAATCCGTGGATGGCAGAGCATTATCCCGCTTCCCTGCTGACGATGGGCCTGACCGCCGAGCGGGTTGCCCGCCACTACGGCGTTTCCCGCGAAGATCAGGACACTTTTGCGCTGGCCAGCCACCGCAAAGCTCTGGCCGCGCAGGCTGCCGGGCGCTTCAGCGAAGAACTTATTCCCGTGACGGTGACGACTGCTGTTCCGGGCGCGAGAGCCGGAAAGCCTGTGGTGACCGAGACGATTTTTTCTGCCGATGAAGGCCCTCGCGCGGACACATCCAGCGAAGCACTGGCCAAACTCAAGCCCGCTTTTCTCGCGCAGGGAACGGTGACTGCCGGAAACTCTTCGCAGACCTCGGACGGGGCCGCCGCTGTGGTTCTGATGGATGCCGCCCGGGCGCAGGAGTTGGGAATTCGGCCGATCGGCCGCCTGGTGGCCTACGCCGCCACTGGCTGTCTGCCCGAGGAGATGGGAATCGGCCCGATCACGGCGATCCCCAAAGCTCTGCGCCGGGCCGGGCTCACGCTGGACCAGATAGGCCTGATCGAATTGAATGAGGCCTTTGCCGCGCAGGCTCTGGCCGTGATCCGCGCGCTGGGCCTGGATATGGAGCGCATCAATGTGAATGGGGGCGCCATTGCTTTGGGCCATCCATTGGGCTGCACCGGCGCCAAGCTTACCGCAACGCTGTTGAGCGAGATGCGGCGGCGGCTGGTCCGCTACGGCATGGTGACGATGTGCGTGGGCGGAGGGATGGGAGCGGCGGGAATCTTCGAGTTGCTGTAGAGGCGCTTAAGAACTCGCGCTGAAAAGCGGAACGGCCAAGGTTGCCCCTGGCCGTTCATTCCAACGACGAGCTACTCGTCGGCCCGCCGACTTTACGGAACTAAGCCTTGGCCAGAACCAGAGCCTTGAGCCGCGCGTTGAGGCGGCTCTTGTAGCGGGAGACGGTGTTGTGGTGCAGGATGCCCTTCTGCACACCCTTGTCGAGGGTGGAGACTGTTTCGCGATACTGGGTTTGGGCGGCCGCAACATCGCCCTTGACGAGGGCCTCGCGCAGAGCCCGCAGGCTGGTGCGAACGCGGCTGCGGTTGGCGCGGTTCACTTCGGTGCGGGTTACGGTCTGGCGGGCGCGCTTAAGCGCCGAAACATGATTTGCCATTGATCTTCCTTATCTCAGGGTGGTCTGCGGGCCAGAATGCAAACTCGCCGCATCCCTCGCAATTTCTAAGTCTACTGGAAATGGAGGGGCCGGTCAATGACTTGACTTGACCAAACACCGCTGCGCCGCGCATTTAGACTAGAGAGGTTATGAGCACACTGAAAGCCGTTCGCGGCACGCGCGACCTGTTGCCGCCGGAGACGGCCCTCTGGAACCGCATCGAAGCGACGGCCCGCACCGTCTTTGCCCGCTACAACTTCGGCGAGATTCGCACGCCCGTCTTTGAAGATACGGCGCTCTTTGCCCGAGGCGTGGGCGAGGAGACCGACATTGTCTCCAAAGAGATGTACACGTGGGAAGATCGCGCGCGAGCGCAATCTGAGAAGACGCAGACGCTCACCCTGCGCCCAGAGAACACCGCCGGCGTTGTGCGGGCATACATCGAGCATCAGTTGGGCGAGAGCGGGCAGTTGCAGAAGCTTTATTACATCGGCCCGCAGTTCCGCCGCGAGCGGCCGCAGAAGGGCCGTTACCGTCAGTTCTCGCAGATCGGCGCGGAAGTGATTGGGCCGCCGTCGGCCGGTAGCGAAAGTCCCTTGCGCGACGCTGAAGTCCTGGAGATGCTGGCCACGCTTCTCGACGAGCTAGGCATCACCGGCTGGACTCTGCACCTGAACTCCGTAGGCTCCGCAGCAGACCGAGCGCGCTATAACGAAGCACTTCGCGCCGCACTCGTCCCGGTCGTCGGCAAGATGTGCGCGGATTGCCAGCGGCGCGCCGTCACCAACCCGCTGCGCGTGCTGGACTGCAAGGTCCCTGAGGACCAGCCCATCATCGATACGCTGCCGGTAATTGCGGATTCGCTGGACGAAGAGTCAAAAAAGCACTTTGCCGCGGTCACGGCGGCGCTGGATGCGGCGGGCGTTCCGTATACGCGCAACCACCGCCTCGTCCGCGGTCTCGACTACTATACGCGGACCACGTTTGAATTCACCCACGGCGGGTTGGGTGCGCAAAACGCCCTTCTCGGCGGCGGCCGTTACGACGGCCTCTCCGAGATGCTGGGCGGACCCCGAGCGCCGGGAATCGGCTTTGCCATGGGCGAAGACCGCTTGGTGCTCACGCTGCTGGCCCTGGAATCTGCCCAAATTCAAGAGAAGGCCAACGCTTTCATCGCTCCGCTCGGCGAAGGCCTCAACGCCGCAGCCCTGGCCCTGGCCCGCGAACTCCGCCACGCCGGCCTGCGCATCGAACTCGGCGATGGCAGCTTCCGCCTCAAGAAATCCTTTGAAGCGGCCGACAAGACCGCCTGCCGCATCGTCATCCTAGGCGAAGACGAACTCCAATCCGGTATCCTGACGGTGAAGACCTTCGCCACCGGCATACAAACAAAGGTTCCTCGTAAGGAACTGGCGGTCTTTCTTTCCAGTTGATTTTCGGGGGTGGGTTCAATCTTTCCCAGGTCCGAAAATCCGGACCTGGGGCACCCGGCATCGTCATCCTCGGCGAAGACGAACTCCAATCCGGTATCCTGACGGTGAAGGATTTTTCAACCGGTATTCAGACGAGGGTTGCGCTCGCCGAACTGGCGGGGTTTCTGGCCGAGCAGACCCATTGCTGAGTTACTGCCCCACGCTCTTGGCATTCCATGGCCTGTGGAGCATACTTGAAACATGGCCACACTGCCCGTCTTCGATTCCGAGTCGTCTCAGGTGACGGTGGAGGAGTATCTCCACAGCGTTTATGAACCCGAGTGCGACTTTGTAGACGGACGGATCGAGGAGCGAAACGTGGGCGAGTACGATCATGGTCTCTTGCAGTTATGGCTTGGGGCGCTCTTCATGAGTCGCCGGGATGCGTGGAAGGTTCGTGTGGTAACCGATGTGCGCACCCAGGTCAAGCTCACACGTTTTCGCTGCCCGGACGTACTTGTGCTGCGGTCCGATGCGCCGCGGGAACAGATTCTGACCCATCCTCCGCTAATCGCCATCGAAATTCTTTCGCCCGAAGACCGAATGAGCCGCTTCCGCGTCAAAATCGACGACTACGTCGCGTTTGGCGTCGAGAATATCTGGATTATCGACCCGGCCACGCGCACGGCCATGACCGCTGGCCGTTTTGGCTTGCACCCGGTCGAAACCGGCGAGCTGACCGTGGAGGGCACTCCCATCCGCGTTGACCTCAACGAACTCTTTGCCGAATTGGACCGGGCGTAGAGTTCTTTTCAAGGGCGAACTCAAAATGTTCCAGCCTCTTGGCAGATCGGGAAGCGCGGAATCGAGTTGAGGAGTGTCTGGTGGAATCGTGTCCAACCATTCTAGGGCCTGTTCACACTACTGGCGCGGTGGCGCCGGGAGCCAATTTTTTCGAGTTCCAGGAGTTCGGCGTCAGGCGAGTAGGAGCTTCGGAGATATTCTTCAACGGGCACAAAAACCGGCGCGGCTGCCATCTCGTCTCTCCCTCCGTCCATCATAGCCCCGTCCTCGTTGTATTGAAATAGGCAACTCCTGCAATGACGGGCTCATCGATTCCAATCTGCTATCCCCTTCTCTATTACAATCAGAATGCAATGTCTCTCGACTTTCTAGGCTCTCTCGAACGAACGCATTATTGCGGCGACCTGCGCGCCGCCCACGCCGGCCAGCAAGTGGTCTTGATGGGCTGGGTCAACCGCCGCCGCGACCACGGCAACCTTATCTTTCTCGACCTGCGTGATCGCTCCGGCATAGCCCAGATCGTGCTCGACAAAGAGCTGACCCCCGACGGCCACTTGAAGGGCGAGCAGGTCCGGCCCGAGTACGTCGTCGCCGCGGTAGGCAAGGTTCGCCTGCGCGACCAGGACGCCATCAACCCCAAGATGCCCACCGGCGAAATCGAGATCGAAGCTACCCAGTTGCTTGTCTTGAACGACACGCGCCTTGCTCCGTTTTCGCCCTCTGAAGAGGCCATCCAGAACGAAGAAACCCGCCTCAAGTACCGCTACGTCGATCTGCGCCGCGCTGAGATGCAGCACAACTTCCGGCTGCGGCACGATATTGCCCTCGCCATCCGCGACAATCTCAGCCAGCAGGGCTTTCTTGAGATCGAAACGCCCATCCTCACCAAGAGCACGCCTGAGGGCGCGCGCGATTTCCTGGTTCCCAGCCGCGTGCATCCCGGCGAGTTCTATGCGCTGCCGCAGTCGCCGCAGATCTTCAAGCAGATCCTCATGATCTCCGGCTTCGACCGTTACTTCCAGATCGCCCGCTGCTTCCGCGACGAGGACCTGCGCGCCGACCGCCAGCTCGAATTCACGCAGATCGACCTGGAGATGAGCTTCCCGCGCCAGGAGTCGGTCTTTGCCGTGGTCGAGCAGTTCATGGCTGCCGGTTTTGCGGCGGCGGGCGTCACGCTGCCCACGCCCTTCCAAAAGATCACTTACGACGACTCCATGCGCCGCTTTGGCAGCGACAAGCCCGACCTTCGCCTGCCGGGGCTCACTGACGTGCGCTCGGCATTTACTGACGAGAACTTGGCCACTCTTCAGATTGACCCCGCGCTGCCTGTCGTCGCCTTGCGCATCCCCAACGTGGGCGAGCTGAGCCGCAAGGAGAGAGAAGACAACCACCCGGCTTTTGATCTCAAGAAGGGCGCCAAGTTCATTGACGATTTCAAGCGGCTGGCCAAGGGCTTCCCGGAGGCTGCCGTCAAGGTGCGTGAGCTGGCAGGAGCGGCAGAGGCTGACTTTGTCATCATTGTGGCCGGCGACCCCGCGCATCACATCAAGGCCAGCGATACCAAGTTTGAAGGGCGGCTGAGCGAGCGGGAGATCAACGTCTACTCCGCCGCAGGAAATTTTCGCACTGAGCTGGCCAAGAAGTATGCGGAGCGCCACGGTGCCTTTGGCGTGACCGAGAAGACAGTCCAGGAGGCTGCCGCACGCAGTGCTGGCGAATCCATCGACGGCGCGGCCGCTTTCCAGCCCATCTGGATCGTAGACTTTCCCATGTTCGAGTACGACTCGGCCACCGCGAAGTGGATGCCCGCGCACCACCCCTTTACATCGCCCCACGAGGCCGACATGGCCAACCTGGTCACCGATCCGGCCAGCGTCCGCGCCAACTGCTACGACCTGGCCATGAACGGCCTCGAGCTTGGCTCCGGCTCCATCCGCATCCATCGCAAAGACGTGCAGCAGCAGATCTTCCAATCGCTCGGCATCAGCGACGAAGAAGCCCGCGCCCGCTTCGGCTTCTTCCTCGAAGCCCTTGAATATGGCGCGCCGCCCCACGGCGGCATCGCGCTCGGCCTCGACCGCATCGTGATGCTGCTGGCCGGCGCTTCAAGCCTGCGCGAAGTCATCGCCTTCCCGAAATCCGCCAAAGCCATCGACCTCATGGCCGACGCCCCCACCACCGTCACCGAACAGCAGTTGAGAGAGCTGCATATCCGTGTGGCGCTGAAGAGCTAGCGCGAACCGTCTGCATTCATTGCTGGAATCTCATTCCTGTTAAGAAACCAGATTCCGATTGTTCTGTAAGTTGAACAATCCCAATGAAGAGGACGCAGATTATGGTCGAATGCTTTTAGCAATTTGGCCACCCCTGCGCGGGGCTAGCAAATTGGCGGACACGAGCGATGGACGCCGTTTCATCTCCTCTTGGGTCGGCAATGCCGGTGGAAGACTAGACAGGCAAGAACAAGGCAAGAAGGCGCAAGCCGCAGAGGACAGATTGTATTTTGGCAGGGCGGCGCCGGTCTTTGCTTGCGGTTCCTTCGTCCCGCACTGCACACTGGAAGGCAGGATGCTTTCTCCACTGGCTACGGGGAACTACGCTGGGCTGGGCGCGGCAGCAGCGCTGGGATTGGCGGCGGGAGGCTGCGCCTATGCGGCTTTATGGCCGGGGTCGAAACTCTTCGGCGAGTCGCTGGCTGCGCCGTCGCGGCCGAGGGAGCTGGCGTTGACATTCGATGACGGTCCCAACCCGGCGTGGACTCCGCGGTTGCTGGACATTCTGGCAACTCACCAGGTGCGGGCGACGTTCTTTCTTGTGGGGAGCTATGCCCAGGCAGAGCCCGATCTGGTGCGGCGAATTGCCGCGGCTGGGCACCTGATAGGGAACCACTCCTGGAGCCATCCCAACTTGGCGCTGACCGCAGCTAGCAAGGTTAGGGAGGAGCTGACTCGGACTAGCCAGACGCTGGAGCAGATTGCGGGCGTGCCGGTGCGCTATTTTCGTCCTCCGTTTGGCGCGCGAAGGCCCATTGTCTTCATGCTGGCAAGGCGGCTGGGAATGGTTCCAGTGCTGTGGAATGCAATGACGACCGACTGGAGCGAGCTCTCGGCCGATGTGATCGCCGAGCGGTTGGCGGAGAAGGTTGACCACCTCAAGATGCGGGGATTGGCGGCCAACATCGTGCTTCACGACGGCGGGCACCTGAAGGTGGGCGCGGATCGCGGGCCATCCGTAGCCGCCGCCGGGCAGTTGATCGCGCACTACAAGAACACAAATAGGTTTGTGACGCTGGAAGCGTGGGGGTAGGGATTCGGCTGGTCAAGCTTAGCTTGCTAGCCGTTCCTCCCTCTCCAGCGCCTCATGAATCAGCATTTTGAGATATGTCTGATATCGCAGACCGCGGCGATCAGCCAAAACGCGCGCACGAGAAATGTCTTCCGCGGCGAGCCGAATTGTGGTCGGGGGCGTGACGCCGCGTTGCCTCAACGTGCCCTGCCGCACCCGGCCCTCCTGGGCAGCTTGCAGGAAGGCATTCGCCAGCCCATCGCGATTCTCGTAGAGCCAATTGGCCTCGTCGGCCTCGTTTTCAAACTTCGGAATCTTAAGTGTCTCCATATTGCCGCCTCATTTCGGCCAGATAGTAGTCCTTCAGTTGCTTAGGCACGTCGTCCCACACCGTAATCACTCTCACCTTCCCATCGCGCCAAGTTGTAACCAGTTGCAAAATCCTGCCCTTAGCCGTCTCTCCAATTTGCAGGAGCCTCTCTTCTCCGTTGCTCTCGTCTGCGATTTGTAATTCCATATCGAGAGGAAATCCCAGAAGAACCTGCTCGGCTTCTTCAGGCGTTACGCTGTGCCGCGCTATGTGAGCGAGGTTGGCCTCATCCCAATCAAAATCCAAAGACTTACCGTTCATAATTGCTCCTAAATATGAATTTATGTAGACATGGGGTTCCCTCCGTGCTCTCCTTTAACTGTATTTACAGTGTATGCTTATTTCGAGTAATTGTCAAGTCGGACGATGGCGATTCGTTGGGCATGAACGGGTGCTTTCACTTCATGCGGCTATGGACGGCTTTGAATGCCTCTCGCGCCGCGGCGATAGTCGCAGCCACTTCTTCCTTGCCATGGGCCGTGCTCAAAAACGCAGCTTCAAACTGCGAGGGCGGTAGCCAGATGCCCTGGTCGAGCATGGCCCGGTGGAAGCGGCCGAAGGCGGCGGTGTCGGATTTGGCGGCATCGTCATAGTTCGTTACCGGTCCAGCGGTGAAGAACCAGGTACCCATGGCGCCGACGCGGTTGAGGGTCAGCGAAACGCCCGCGCGGGCGGCTTCGGCAGCTACACCCTCGAAGACCGCTTTGGCGGTGGTTTCAAGCTGGGGATAGACCTCATCCGCGTGATCCTGCAAATAGCTCAAGGTGGCAATGCCTGCGGCCATGGCCAGGGGATTGCCGCTGAGTGTTCCGGCCTGATAGACGGGTCCGAGCGGGGCGAGCAGGTCCATGAGTGCGCGTTTGCCGCCGAAGACGCCCACAGGCAAGCCCCCGCCGACGATCTTGCCCAGCGTGACCAGATCCGCGTCCATGCCGTAAAGCTCCAGCGCTCCGCCGAGGGCCACGCGGAAGCCGGTCATGACTTCGTCGACGATGAGCAGCGTTCCTTCGCGAGCGGTGAGCCCGCGAAGGCCGGCCAGATAGCCGGGGGCGGGCGGAATGCAGCCGGCATTGCCGACAACAGGCTCCAGAATTACGGCGGCAATTTCGCTGGGATGGGCGGCAAATGCAGCATCGACCGCAGCCAGGTCGTTGTAGGGCAGGGCGAGTGTGAGGCTGGCGATCTCCTCGGGCACGCCGGCCGAGCCGGGAATGCCGAGCGTGGCCACGCCGGAGCCGGCCTTGACCAGCAGCCCGTCGGAGTGGCCATGGTAGCAGCCCTCGAACTTGATCACGATCTTGCGACCGGTGGCGGCGCGGGCCAGGCGGATGGCGCTCATGGTGGCCTCAGTGCCGGAGCTGACAAAGCGCAACTTCTCAATGGCCGGGTAGCAGGCGACGATGCGCTCGGCCAGGTCGCCTTCGGCTGCCGTGGACGCGCCGAAGCTGGCGGAGTTGCGCGCCGCCCGCTGGATGGCTTCGACAACGGGCGGAAAGGCGTGGCCCAGAATCATCGGCCCCCAGGAACCGAAGTAGTCGATGTAGCGGTTGCCGTCGGCGTCGGTGAGCCACGCGCCTTGCGCGCTCTCGATAAACGGCGGCGCGCCGCCCACCGCTCGAAAGGCTCGCACCGGCGAGTTGACGCCGCCGGGAAAGAAGCGCTCGGCGCGCTGTTGCAGAGCCTGAGACCGGGTGCGTGTGGAGGCTGTGGTGTGCGAACTCATGGTGGGTTCAGTATAGAGGGTGGATGAACGCGTACCGGCGGAATTGAATCGGGCCGCTTTTATTGGCATCTCGATGAGTGTGAGTGGACTCGACGAAATCGGCGACCGCCTGCTGGTGGTCTTTGACGGCCACTGCGGCTTTTGCAACGGTTGGGTGCGCTGGCTGCTGCGCCGCGACCGGCGCGACCGGCTGCGCTTTGCCGCTTCCAGTTCTGAGGCCATCGCGCCTCTGCTGGCGCGGCATGCCGATCTGCTCGACGCTGGCGGTGCTCCCGGCACGGTGCTGGTCTTTCGCAACCCGCTTGAGGCTGGTGAGCAGGCGCTGACTCGATGCGCGGCTACGATCTCACTGCTCCGCGAGCTGCCGCAGCCGTGGCCTGTCGTTGCCACCGCGCTCAGTTGGATTCCCAGGTTTCTCAGCGATCCGCTGTACCGGCTCGTCGCTCGCTGGCGCTACAGCATCTGGGGCCGGCTGGAGAGCTGCCCAATTCCTTCCGCAGAAGAGCGAACTCGGTTTCTATAGTTCGCCTGCCGCCTGGCTGCCAAAATCAAGAACGCAGCAAGCGCGGGACAACCGCATCTACGGGGACCACCTCAATTTACTCCGAAGGCGCGATCAGGTACTGCTCGAGCTTGCCGTCGGGGTACGTGTACGTGGTGAGGGTGAGGCGCCTGCCGGGATAGACGATCCTGAACGACCGGAAGGTCATGCCGCCGCGCAACTGTTCGCCTGTCTGTGAGAAGGTCAGCGGCTCGCCCAGCGGCGCCAGGCTGTCGTGAAAGTCGGCCAGGGCTTCGGCGGTGAAGTAGTCGCTGAGGTTGGGGGCCAACAGGGTGCGGTCGATGCGGCCGGTTTGCAGATCGTGGTAGATGTCCAGCGCCTGCTTTTCGGATCCGCTGGGGGCGGCGTCGAGGACCACCGGGGCGGTGAGCCGGGCAATGGTGGAGGCTGCGCCGACGGCGTCCTGGTTGGTAAGCACGGCCACCGCGACGCGGTCGTCGACGAGGACCTGGTTGTCAGAGACGAAACCGGAGACTTCGCCGCTGTGTTCGATAGAGCGGTGGCCCTGGCGGTCCAAAATATCCACACCCAGACCGTAATGGGTGCTCTTGCCGTCCTTGAGCTTGACCTCAGTGAACATCTGCTTGTAACTGTCTGGCTTGAGGATCGATTCCGCGATCAGGCTCTCATCCCACAGGGCGAGGTCGTGCGCGGTCATGGCCAGCTCGCCGGCGGCAAACATCCAGCCGCTGCCCTCCTTGGGCGCAACGCGCAGTGGGCCGAGGGCGTGGCGATAGTATGCTGTGGCGTCGGCCTGGGTGAGCCTGGCTTCGTCGGAGTTCCAGACGGAATTCATGCCTAGGGGGCGGAAGATTCGGGTGGTCAGCATGTCCATCAGCGGGTTGCCGGTGATCTGTTCGACGATGCGGCCGGCGATGACGTAGTTGGTGTTGGAGTATTGCCACTGGGTTCCAGGCTCGAAATCGAGAGGCTTCTTGGCCCAACTGTCAAGAATCTGCTGGGCGCTCTCGGGGGCGAGCATGGGGGTCATCACATAGTCCTCGGGCCAGTAGTCCTGATAGCCAGAGGTATGTGAGAGGATCTGGCGGATAGTGACTTCGTTGCCTCGGGTGAGGCCGGGGACGTATTTGCCGACAGCGTCGTCGAGGGAGAGCTTGCCTTCTTCCTGGAGCAGGAGTATTGCAGCCGCTGTAAATTGCTTTGAGATAGAGCCGATGGAGTAGCGCATGGCGGGCGTGGCGGGAACGGCGGGGCTGTTCGAGGTGGCGAGGCGGGCGCTGCCGTAGGCGTGGGTGTAAACCAGCTTGCCGCCTTTGACAACAGCAACCGAGGCGGAGGGAATTTCGGTCTGGTCGAGAACCTGGGCGGCGATGCGATCCACTCGGGCGCGAAGAGCGGGGTCAATGGCGTCGACAGTTTGTGCATGCGCGGATGCTGCCGCAACCGGCAGGCAAAACACTGTGAACAGAAATCCGGGGCGGAAGAGCCTGCCAAGCTGTCTCATCGATCGCTTTCTCCTTGCGATTGCTTTGAGAATATGAATGTGATACCGACTAAGGTATCAGGCTGGCCCGCGGTGCGGTAGGCTTGGCAGAGAAATCGAAAAATGCGGGCATAGACAGACTTGGACAGGGAGGTTGCATGGAACGGTTGATCGAGGGGCACAAACGGTTTTTGAAAGAGGTATTCCCACGCCGGAGGGACCAGTTCCACCTGTTGGCGGAGACGCAGGCGCCGGAGTGGCTGTTCATCACTTGCTCGGACTCGCGGGTGGTACCGGACCTGATCCTTGGCACCGGGCCAGGGGACCTGTTCATCACGCGGAATGCGGGCAACGTAGTGCCGATTACCGGCCACGATGTGGACGGGGTGACGGCCACCATCGAATACGCGGTGGAAGTGCTACGGGTGAAAAGCGCGATTCTCTGCGGGCACTCGGACTGCGGGGCGCTGAAGGCTGCGCTGGATCGGAAGGGGCTGGAGAACATGCCCAAGGCGCGGCGCTGGCTGAGCCATGTGGAGGCGGCCTTCTCGCATCGGCAGCCGCTGAACCCGGCCGACGGGGAGCACGCGGAGCTGGCAGCGCTGATTCGCGGCAACGTGGTGGCGCAACTATGGAACCTGCGGGCGCAGCCGTCGGTGGCGCGGGCAGTAGTGGAGGGGCGGCTCACGGTGCATGGCTGGTACTACGACATACTCACCGGGCATATTGAGCAATACGACGACCAATTGCGGCGGTTCTTGCCCCTGGCGGGGTGAGGCTGGGCGATTGCCAGGCGATTGAAGCGCAATCGGGGGGATTGGATTAAACCAGCTTGTAATCTAGTTGATTTGTTCCGATGATGGATCGGAGGGCGTATGGCGGCGAGGAATCCGTTTATACAGAGGTTGGCGCTTTTGACGCCAAGACCAAGCTCTCGGCGATACTGCGCA
>Ga0302275_10001941_pt1 | contig 22133 bp, 17 predicted proteins | sample III_Bog_N2_2_FD_200229 | JGI IMG/M metagenome (GOLD analysis project Ga0302275, IMG submission 200229) | Peat permafrost microbial communities from Stordalen Mire near Abisko, Sweden - III_Bog_N2_2 | ecosystem: Environmental > Terrestrial > Soil > Wetlands > Peat | place: Sweden: Abisko... | reverse complement strand
CACGCAGTTGCTGACAAACTTACCCCAGGTACGCAAAAGCGAACTGTCCAACTGGCTCCCCGACCAGTGGAAACGGCTTCAAGCGGCGCGCCTGCCTTAGAGCACCTGTACTTCAGATAGCGCTCACAGATAAACGGAGCAGAACATGTAGAGTCTGGCGAAATCAACAAGAATAATGTTCTGGCATCCATCGCGGTAAGAGCGCGACATCCGCATTGGCGCGATATCGCGCTCCATTTAATCTGCGATCACTTGCAGCAATCTCCGTTTGTCTCCTGTCCCATGGCCTTGAACGCAGGCCACTCATACCCTTTGCTAGGTGCCCAAACCCAATGGTGGCGCGTGGCATCCGCACTGGAAGTGATGTAGCGGTTGGAATCAAATCGATTCCCAAGAGCAGGCGTGCCGCCGGTGTCGTCCGCTAATCCGGAAGCCCCGTTTTGACCTAGATAAGTGACGGTGTTGTTATGAACGTAGTTATTTGCCGCGACCCAGGGACCTTGGGTACCGCTTCCCCTCTTCTGATTGATGAGTCCGATCCCATTGCCACTCCCGGCTTCAACCTCTACTGTGTTTTCATAGACTTCAACATTAGAGGAATTCTGCACTGCGATTTGAGAATTCCATAACCATACCGTTTTCGTCGTTCCGTTATCCTTCACCGTGTTGTTCCGAATGATGGCGCTGTAGCTCACCTCGTGCTTGATTCCCTCGTTCAGGTTGTTGATTACAGTATTGCTCTCGTAGAGCGTATTCACGTTATTGGTGTCGGTCCAAAGTCCCGGCCCCAAGTTGTCATGAACGAAGTTGGATCGAACCACAAGATTTGTGGTGGCCCAGAACTTGCTCCCGCCCGCTTCCCAGACCGTGCTGAAGCCTGCATAATTGTTCCAGGAGATCTCGTTGTTGATTGCCTGGCATCCAGTGCCGTAGAGGGATATTCCCAGCTGGCCATTATGATGGACAAAAGAATTCAATATTTGCGAGTTTGAGCCGCCGAGCGAGATGCCCCGCCCGTGATTCCAACGTGCCTCAACATTATTTACAACCCATCCATTGGCTGAAAGGGCAACGGTGCCTCCGACGGCTCCGGTCTGCGCCGGCGCAGCATACTTCTCCACTACCATGTTGCTTATCTTCACATTGGTCGCGCCGCCATAAAAGGCATACTGCTTCATGCCCAATTCCACCGTATGCCCTGCAGGATTACTCGGAACATAGACGATATTTTTTGCACGGTCAAAGTACCATGTGCCGGGTGTCAGGCCTTGCAGACCGCTTACAGGCGTCTGCAGTACGTTATCGATAAAGAGATCCTGGGTGTAGCCGCACAGAGGATAGGTGTGCTGACAGCCTCCGTGATTGATCGTGTTAGCAGTTGCATTCGCAACCCAGAGTCCGGTGCCGGCAGGATCAAGCTCAAACGAAAGAATCTTTGACCCATTGAGAATGACGGTCCCCTCGCCCACGAAAACATCCCCATCCAAAGGCTGAACGCTTTGCATGCGATAAGTACCCGACCGAAGGTTGAAGGTTGTGCCCGTCGGCGCAGCAGAAACCGCTGCCTGGATGTTGTCGCCGGGAGACAGAGTCACTGTGTGCGGCGATGCAGTCTCTCCTCCCAACGGCGCGGCCGATCCAGATGAGAATAAGAAGGCTACATAGATGAATGCGTCGAGCGCGAAGGTACAACGAGTCATTGAGCCGCTCCAAAATGCGTTATGCCAGGATGCTGCGCAATCTTCGGTCGATCCATCGTCTGACTTAACCCCCGTCAATTGGCGCCATTCCTGATTCTCAATTGACTAACATCGGAGATATCCATGATATCTCCGATGTCAATCATACCACCCAGTTCGAACAAGTACCTGTCGTCGTTGGATCGGAAGGAGTAGGGAATCTCTGCGCAGGTCAGTGATTTTGTAGCGGCGACTCGACTGCAGATAATCGCTTAATTGTGAATCAGTTTTCTGTCAGAGAGTGCATGTTGCTGCTTGCCTATTTCGTCTCTGTGGGGTCATTTATCGGCATCAACAGACACAAAGCCCTTTTCGGGGCCGGTCTGTTGCGATGGTGGTACAGGTTCACCACCGCGAAGTCCGCGCACAGCCAATGGCGATTTTTCCAAATGCCACGGTAACGAACCTTGTAAATCCGAAGGCACGCCTCAGGATGCGAAAGGGATGCTCGACTTTGGCTCTCACGCTGGCAGCAGTTGTCGCCACCGCATGCACCACCGTCTCCTTGCTGTCCACGCCGATGTGCGCCTTGGCTCCGAAGTACCGCGGGTCGTCCTTCTTGTTCTGATGCATCTTAGGGTCGTGCTTGCCGCTGGAGTTCTTCGTCGAACTCGGCGCGTGGATAATCGTCGCGTCTACGATGGTGCCCGTCGAGATGCGGACGCCGTTCGTTTTCCAGATAGCGATTCGCCGTGTCCAGCATCTCGCCGCATAGATCGTGCTGTTCAAGCCGGTGACGAAAGCGGAGGATCGTGGTTTCATCGGGCGCTGCTGCCACCCCCAGATCCACTCCAGCAAAGCGCTGCAGCACAACCGACTCGTAGAACGCTTCATCCATGCGGGGGTCGGACAAACCGAACCACTGCTGCAAAAAGTAGGTCTGAAGCATGATCGCGAGACCCACCAGCTGCTGGCCGTTGCCCGCTCTGGGATAAACCGGCTCAACCAGCGCCAGCAACTCAGACCACGGAACAACCTGGTTCATCTGGTCAAAAAACAGCTCACACCTGCTCTTGCGGCCAACCTTCGCAAAACTCGTCTGCGATGCCAGTGCTTGCTGAAAGCCCACCCTTCGTTTCATGCTTATAGCTTATTCAAAAATGTCGTGGGCTGCGGACTTGTCCAGATGTTCCCTAGAACGTTGATGTTAGATGAGTTATTCCAGAAAGAGACAGGTCACTTGAATGCCGAGCAACCGGTGACATAGGTCACTGATGCGGAGATTACTCTCGGCTAACATCGCTTCAATCTCAGGACAGAGCAAAGTATCTCAAGACACGAGTTGTGATTGCACTTTTTTGTTGAATGAGAACATCTCAATTGTTTCTTGTTCATTCTGGTTGTCAAGCTGCTGATATTAACCCAAAAGATCGTGGTCAGAACGGTTTACCTGTCTGTCCATTGCGTTTTTTGGGGGGACAATGGCAGCCAGGGTGCAAGACTCCACGATTGTAAAGCGCCTTCGCAATATCGGCGATTCGCAACTGACATCACCTAGAGCAAGTGACAGCGCGCCTTGCATAGCCAAGCCAACCCTTGATCTTCAAGACACAAGGCCGCCGCTAAGCAACTGTGTGGAACGTGAGCTTTACTACTCTGGAAAACCATTTGTTCCTTCGTGGAGGTGCCTGTCGATCGGTCTGCTCGCCGCCTTTTTCGTGACGGCCTCTTCGTGGTGCCAAAGTCCACTTCCGTCATCGGAAACAAAGATGCTGCTTGCGAGCAATAGCCCGGCAGCAATTGGAAATACTGCTCCAACGTCCGCGACAATCATACCTGTTGCAGTAACCCCTGCAAGCGGACCTGCACCTCAGTCAGCATCGATGTTCGACGCTCTCGCTAGTCACATAAAGCCGGTTACAACCACGGTTGAAGTCTATGGAACAGAACGAGAGTTGGACACCAGCCGGCCGGAGCCGTTTGAAACAGGCGGCCAGGAAGTGATGACCACTGCGGGAGATTTCGGCGATATTTCAAGATTCCTGCAGATGTTTCCCGGCGTAGTCGCCACCAGTGATCTCAGCAATGAAGTGGTTGTGCGCGGCGGACATCCGATGGAAAACCTATTCCTGGTAGACGGCATCGAGGTGCCGAACATCAACCATATGGCAACGCTGGGCACAACCGGCGGCTTTGGTCCGATGATTGATGCGGGAGTTATCCAGGGACTGAAAATGTACACCGGGGGTTACGACGCTCGATATCCCGAACGTCTTTCGTCGGTGACTGAGATTCAAACGCTGGATCAGGCAAACTCGGCTGAACATGCAGAAGCAGATCTTGGCATTCAGGGGTTTGGCGGGCTCGGCGAAAAGAGGCTGCGCATCGGTGATCTGCTGGTCTCGGCGCACTATGGCCTTCTTGACGTGATGAATAGTGTCGGCATCAGTGGCTTGCCCTCCTATACAAATGAAATGGCTCGCCTTCGACACTCCGATGATTCCGGCAATCGACTTACCATCCTTCACGTTGCTGGATGGGATTCCCTCGTGGCCGACCCTTGCGCCACTGATCCTGAGGAAACAACCAGCATTGCTTCGCAATATTCCGGCTGGCGCGAGACAACGGGGGCCGAATTCCAGCATATACATTCTGTGAACTCGTTCGTCGTTGCCAGTGTGAGCGACTCGGAACAGATTGAACACATTCACCAGCAGGATCAGATCATTGGTCCCGCGAGTGTCAATTTTTCCAAAATGGGCTGCCCAATCCCTGCATCCGTCTTTCAACCAACACCGGTTTATATGGAAGACTCAAACAACGCGTTCAGTACCGGGAGCCTCCGCTATGAATGGAGCGGTTCCCGAATCTCGCTATCCGCTGGTAGCGCTGCGTGGCTGCAACGGCCGCATTACGACATTGACCAGCCTATCGGTGCTTTCTCGCCGTACTCTGTGGCTCCTATTCGGACCGACAGCACCTCCTTCGCTTCCAATTTCTCTACCGGCGAAACTGGAACCTTTGCGCAACTCACAATGCATCCCAACAAAGCTCTCGAGTTGAGCGCGGGAGGTCGTCTGCAGACCTTCGCGTTCGGGAGTCACACCACGTTGACGCCCCGCGCAAGCGTTCGGTATAGCCTCGGTGAATCGGTTTCACTGCATGCGGCATACGCCAGCTATGCCCAATTGCCCCCATACGTGTACATGATGTCGTATCAGCAGAATCGATCGATGTTGCCTATGAGGTCCACCCACGAAATCGTGGGGATGGACCTGGGCTTTGTGCGATCCTCTGCGATCCGAATCGAAGCCTATAACAAGCAATACAGCGACACGCCCGCTTCGACGGAGTATCCGTCCGTAACTCTGCACGACATGGTTGACATGCTCGGTCAGCAGTTCGTCTGGCTTCCCATGAACAGCGGCGGAAATGGCACTTCATCCGGGATTGAACTCTCCGACCTAACCCGCATTCATTCTCGTTTGACCGTTCGAGGGTCTCTGGCCTATTCGCGAGCCAAGTTCGCGGGGCTCGATCATGTGATGCGGCCGAGTAACTTCGATTTTCCATGGATACTGAATATAGCGGCGCTCGAACACCTGGGGCATGGCTATGAAGTGTCAACCAGATATGGATATGCATCCGGCCGCCCCTATACGCCATACGATGATGCCGACTCAACTGCTCAGGACAGGCCCATCTACGATGTCTCTTCGATGAACATTCCCAGGGCGCCCTACTTTGCCCGGCTGGATGCGCAACTGAACAAGGACGCCGTGGTGCATGGTCTACATCTGGAAATTTACGCCGGAGTCAACAACATCCTTGACCGGTCCAACTTCCTTTCGTACGTGTGGCTCCCACGGTATAAGAAAGACTGCAAAACAGCGCTGAACCCCGTTGATGAAATCAATCAGATGCCGATTTTTCCCAACTTCGGACTGCGTTACATTTTCCGGTAATCTGCGTCGGAGTTGACCTGGGCGTCCACCTCTTATGGCTTCCGCGGCCATACGTCCTTTCGAGTTGGGCGAGCATAGCCGCACAGTTTTCAAATATTCAATCGCAGCAGATTCCTTGAGCCTCCTGCCCCGCTCCCTGGAACCCGGACCAATCGAACCCCGCACCTAGCCATCCCCAGAATTTATTGCTTTGGCCATTCTGCACGATATAGTGGTTGGAATTGAATACGTTACCCAGTGAAGCGGTTGATCCAGTGTCGTCAGCGAACCCGGAATCCCCTTTCGCCCCCAAAGCAGTAATGGTGTTGCCATGGACGTAATCATTGGCTGCAACCCACGGACCGAGCGCGCCACTACCCCTGTTTTGATTGATGATAAAGATGCCGTTGCCACCGCCCGCAGCCACTTCCACTGTATTCCCGGACACCTCTACATTAGATGAGTTCTGCACATCGATTTGCGCATTCCATGCCCATACAGTTGAAGTATTCCCGTTGCCCTTCAAAATGTTGTTGCGAATGACGGCGCTGTAACTTACCTCGTGTCTTATCCCTTCATTCAGGTTGTTTATGACGCTATTGCTATCGTAGAGCGTATTCACGTTGTCGGTGTCGGTCCACAAGCCTGGTCCATAATTGTCGTGGACATAGTTGGATTGAACCAGAAGATTTGTAGTGGCCCAGAACTTGCTCCCGCCAGCCTCCCAGGCCGTGCTGAAACCGGCATAATTGTTCCAGGAAATCTCGTTGTTGATTGCCTGGCACCCTGTGCCGTAAAGAGAGATGCCCAGCTGGCCATTGTGATGGATAAAGGAATTCAGTATTTGCGAATTTGACCCGCCGAGTGAGATGCCCCTGCCATGATTCCAACGCGCCTCGACATTAGTTACGACCCAGCCGTTAGCGGTTGAGACCACCGCGCCTCCGACAGCTCCGCTCTGCGCTGGCGCAGCATACTTCTCAACGACCAGGTTGCTGATCTTTACGCTGGTGGCGCCGCCATAAAATGCATATTGCTGCATGCCCAATTCCACCGTATGCCCGGTTGGGTTACTCGGAACATAGAGGATATTGTTGGTGCGGTCGAAGAACCATGTGCCAGGCTTCATTCCTTGAGGACTGCTTACCGGCGCCTGCAAAACATTATCGATAAACAGGTCCTGCGTGTAACCGCACAATGGATAAGTGCTCTGACAGCTTCCGTGATTGACGGTGTTGGCGTTTGCATTTGCGACCCAGAGGCCGCTTGCGGCGGAGTCGAGCTGGAACGACAGGACTTGCGATCCGTTCAGAATTACACCTTGCTGGCCATTGAAGGTATCGCCGTTTTTGGGCTGAACCATCTGCATGCGATAGACACCTGGAAGCAGGACGAAAGTGGTTCCTGCGGGTGCGGCTGCTACCGCCGATTCAATGTTCTCTCCAGGCGAGAGCGTTATGGCGGGCGGCGTAGAAGCCTGTGCATACAGCAACGTATCGCAAGCGATACAAGAAAGAAGCCCAATCAATGTGAGTCCGCATATCCATGAGATCAATCGCATAATTCTCCTCCTACTCATTCGAGCGCTTGCGCACAGAATGTCTGCCTCAACGTGAAGCCACTTAGTCTCCCGTCGCAATTTCGCCATTCCAGATCCGCATCTGACTGACATCGGAGATGTAGAGGATGTCTTTGCCATCAATCGTGCCACCCCAGGCAAATGAATATCGGATCGCTCCCGGGTTTGCGGAAATTGGCCATAGGACCAGGCAGCTTCCTTCGGTTGCAGTCTGGCCGAATCGATCAATTACGTCGTTGATAGACTCCGTGGACTGCTGTTGGACTGAAGTGTCCTTGCACCCATAAGAGGCCGCGGCATCTTCAACATCCGCCAGCCATTGACTGTGCGCCGATACGATCGCTGGATCGAAGAAGCTGATGGTGGCAGTGGCGGAAACCTGGCTATCCGACGCGTCGACGGCGGTTATGGTGACATTGGAACTCGGAATGACTGAGGGTGCGGTATAGAGCCCTCCTGCAGAAATTGTGCCGAATGCTGCATTTCCACCTGGAGTGCCACCCGCCGCCCAGATAACCTGAGAATTAGCCTGACCATTTACTGTGGCGGTGAATTGCTGTGTGGTTCCGATTGCGAGGGAGAGAGAGGCAGGACTGACGGCAACCGTGTTCTGAATCGTGACTATTGCACTCGCGCTCTGGCTGCCGTCGGCGACGCTGGTGGCGGTGATCGTCACGGTCCCCGCTGCCGGGGCATTCGCCGGCGCAAGATAGAGACCCGCTGATGAAACAGTCCCCGTGGTGGATGCACCTCCGTTCACTCCATTGACTGCCCAGGAGACCAGGGAGTTTGTATTGCCACTGACCACAGAGGCAAACTGTATGCTTTGTCCGGCCATGATTTGGGAGACGTTTGGAGAGATCGCCACACTGACTGACGTTGGTTGGATGCTGGGCTGGCTGCCGGTCCGATATTGACTACAACCAACTAGCACCGAAACGAAGACTGCGAGAAATACGCAGCTCCTAATCTGAACGGCCAAGTTCGAGAACTTGCGGGATATGGAACCCATCGCAGGATTAAAAGGGGCAAGAGAGTGTAGCGTGCGCCATGCCATGACTTCGCCTTAGGAACAGGAGCGCTGAGATTGCTCGAATGAGAACTCGCTCATTGACCATTTCGGCGCAGCGGCGAAGAACTTGCGGGGTAGCGAACCGTGGTGCAAGCGAAAGTAATCAGACTGACTCAGTTCGCTGCATATTTCTATGTACGATTGATTGCTGAGGATTTCGGGAACTACGCGGATTTCTCGCAGCGGGCGGCCCGTATTATCGTGCTCTATTTAGAACTCGAGGTGGTCTCAAGGGCGTTTGAAACCAGCGAGCTCGATAAACGTTCCGTTTCGAAGAGCCCAGCAGTCCGCAACTGAGCACTGATGTGTAGTTCAACCCAATGAAAAGCCCCTTCAGTTGACTGAAGGGGCTCATTTTCTTGATTTAACAAGGCTTGTTCTGAAATTTTGGTGCGGAGGAGGGGACTTGAACCCCTATGCCTCGCGGCGTCAGCACCTCAAGCTGGTGTGTCTGCCAATTTCACCACCCCCGCACGTAGGTGAACCTCAACAAGTATAGCAAAGGTCATGCGTTGAACGGAACCTTGTCCGCAGCGGTCTGAAAAAACGCGCGTGGCTACATTCCTGATCCGGTGCGGGTGAGGACGATTTGCTGTTGATCGGCCTGGCTCATCTGGAGGTAGAAATCGCGCAGCACGCTGTAGTATCCGGCGTCGAGGACGGCCGAATTGCGTACTAGATTACGAGTGACGCGGAAGGAGTTCCCGTTGGCTATGTGTCGAATCTGCAGTGACGCGTGGTCGCCCCATGAGACGTTGGCGGACTGAGGAATTGTAGCGACGTCGACGCCGGATGAGAAGCGGTAGGAAACGTCGTCTTCCTCGGTGGTGGCGTAATGGAGATCGATCGGAGTGGCACGTTTCTCCTGTTCGACAAAGGGATGCTTGCCGCGAGATTCAAAGAATAGCGCAGGGACAATAAGGCGCTTGCCGGTAGCCGAGCCGAGGGTGCCGGACACTTTTGCGGTGGCGACGAGATTTCCATCGTAGTCATCCAAGCCGTCGAAGTGATCGAAGTCAGCAGTGACGCCCTCCGGCAGGTTCGCGCTCATCCGTTCGTTGAATCGACGACTGACTTCTTTCCGCTCGTTCTCCTGGGCGACCTGACGCCAGTAGAGCGCTTCCTGGCCGGTCATGACGAGCCGGATTGTTCCCTGTGCGCCGCCTTTTTCGTCGATGGCGATGTCGGCAAAGCGCTGGATGTCTGCGGACTTGGCGGGCCCGGCGGGAGTGGTCTCAATTGAGGTGTCCTTCTCCGTCTGGCGAAATCCTGTTGCGAGCTCGTGCGTCCAGTGAAGGTTGCCGAAGGAGCACATTTTTTCACCGGGATCGAGATAGACGTCCTTTCCATCGATCTGAACGATCGCGATGAAGTCGTCGAATTGGCTGGTATTGAGATAGATGGATTCGAAGGTGGCGCGGTCCCGATCAACTACCTGCATGGGCCATGCTTTCAACCCAGCGGCACGTGCCAAGGCGATGTAGAGCAGCGTTATTTCGTCGCTGGTTCCGCTTTGCTGCTTCCAGACTCCCGCAGCGTCCTGACTGGCCACGCGGCGAGTGGCGGAGTTTCCGATGAAGTCCGTATTCCGGATTTTCATGACCGCAGCGTAGAGTTTGCGTGCCTTGGTTTCGTCGGAGTCACCGGCCGCGACGATGCCGGCGGCTGCCTGCTTGACGGGCCCTGAGACGGAATCAAGGTGATCGACATTCTTCGCCCAATGCGAACCTTCCCTGGCCCAGAATTCAGCTGCGCTGTTTGCGTATGTGTAATAGAAGGTAACGCTCCATTCAATGGTGTTGAGCGGCGGCATCCAATCATCGTCCGGCAGTGCTGGGATGTCGGTTAGATCGAGGGTGAAGCGGTTATGGCTGTCTCGCTGGACTTGCGCACCAGGGCCAAGGTGCTTGGAATACATGAGGCCTTCCATCGGCTCGCCGCGGCTGTTGGTGACTGTGTTGCCGGTGTTGTAGAAGGGGTCGAAGCTGTAATGCGCGGTGTGAACGAAGTAGGGCCGCTGGATGATCCAGTGAGGCGAGCGGGCTTCTTCACTGCTGTAGTGAACTTTGAGCTTGTACTCCAGGATGCTTCCAACCTGCGCGTCGGGAAGGGTAAAGACCATCTGGTTATATTGGTGGCCGGCGTTCTTGAAATCGAGCAAATCTGTGGGTTTGGCTTTCAGCGGGATCACGGCTCCGTCCGCGTGGACGGTGCGTCCCTGGATGGCAACTATCTGAAACTTTCCATACTCGTATGGGATTTTGACGGTAGCCAAGTCGAGGCCCTTTTCATTAAGCACTTTTATGCGCTCGTAAAAAGAGTGCACGCTAGCCTGATCGTCGGTCGTCTCTTCTCGGTAAAGGTAAACCGCGGCGGCACCGGGCGCTTTGGGATCGGAGGTCATCTGCAGTTCTTCGGGGGTAGGCTTCGGGAACTGAGCGGAAAGAAGTACTGGGAAGGGCGCAGCAAGGACCAGAGCAAGAACAAGCCGATTGCAGGATCGCATGATTTTCCTTTTGTGAATTTGACATGAGTGTATCGCGGGCGGGCCGGAAACGGCTGTGATTCGTCCATTCAGCCCTTCCTGTTGGCCTCGCAGACCCGGATTGTCAGGCACAGCTTACGGCTTTGGATTGGCAGCAGCTATTTTTGCGCGAAGGCGCGCTTCGGATTCGGCGCTCCAGTACTTGCAGTCGAGGCTGATGAAAACGGAGGTGTAGGGGACGGTCATATTTGTTTTCAGAACGAGGATATGGAACTGCTCTCCTGCCTGGGCGACCTGGGAGATGATCTGTTCGTGTGGCAGGGTGGTGACTGGGAAATCCCGCAGCATGTCCGTGATGTTGTTTCGATAGGCGGTGACGCCGGGAGCTTCGTCTTCAGAAACGAAGCGCAATTCCGAGTCCATGGTGATGACGGGGCGAACGTGGATGGACCGGTTGATGGCACGAAGAACCTCGCGAACGACCTCGGACTGATCGGCATTGGTCTCGATGGTCTCGATTCCCGTTGAGGTTTGCAGGGGGTAGGCGGAATCGACGATAAGGATCCAGTTGCGATGACCGAGCAGGGGCATGGCCTCGTCGACGCGGTCTCTCCAAGTGGGAGTGGGGGAGGGCGCGGTGGGGACGCGATTGGGTTGGGCTGGAAGCATAAGAGGGTAGAAGGACAACAGGCCGAGGACGAGCAGCAACTTGCGCATGGAATGATTCCTATCCTGCTTGACGCGAGGCGGTTGAATTGCGCTCCGCAATTATAGAACGCTCGTGTGCAACGCGGCTGATCCCCGGAGCGATTTGTTGGAGGCGCGACAGGCTTATCTCTCGACATCTCACACAATCAGGCGGGCCATCCAGGCTGCGAGGGCGCGCTGGTCATCGGTTCCCGCGGCGTGGGTGGCTTGCACGTTGATGCGCTCCTCGGGAGCGCGATTCTGGCTGATTTTGAACTTGCCCTCGACGCGAGAGATGGGGATGCGGAAGCCCTGGATGCCGGCAAGCATGGTGCGGCGGAACCCGTCGGGCATACTGCGCCATTGCTCGGCAAAGGCTGGCTCATTGGCTTGAATAAGGCCGGCGAGGAGCGTGTCTTTGCCGGCATCGTCTTCAACAAGCTGGAGAGTTCCATAGGCGTGGACGGCGATGTAATTCCAGGTGGGGACGGAGAGTGGATCGATATAGTTTGTGGGCGAGACATAGCTGTGCGGGCCGGGGAAGACGACGAGGACTTCGTGGCCCGCGAGGGATTTCCAGTGAGGATTGGCCTTGGCGAAATGGCCTTCGATGAGGCCGTGATCGCCTTCGTCTTTGACAACCAGCGGAAGGTGGGTGGCCACGAGCGCGGATGAAGCCTCAGGCGTGGATGGCGGGCCGAAAAGGATGGCGAAGGAATAGGCCTGCATGGCTTCGATGAGAAGGCTGCGGTCGGCTACCTGGTTGAATTTCGGGGAATACATGGGGCTCCTGGAGAACCTGGGCTATTCCGATTGCGTACTTCAACGTTAACAGGCACGAAGAGCGCAAATTGGCGCGGGCGAGAAGAAGGGGGCAACGGGTGGAGAAAATGAAGCGAGGGATTTGGCCGGCGCTGGCCCTGGTGTTTACAGCTCCTTTGGTGGCGGAATTTCTGCTGGGGAATTTGCCGATCAAAATGCTGCCCGCGCTCATTGTGCTGGCTCCGATGTATGGTGGCGGGGCGCTGCTGATTCGCGAAGTGGTGAGGAGAACGGGGCGGGGCTGGCCGAGCATTTTGGTGCTGGGGATGGCGTACGCGATTCTGGAAGAGGCGTTCACGACACAGTCGCTTTTCAATCCGAACTATCTGAAGCTCAATCTTGGATTGCTCGCGCCTGCTTACATTCCGGTGCTGGGCATTGGGGCATGGTGGACCTTGTGGATGCTGATGGTGCACGCGATTTGGAGCATATCGACTCCGATTGCGCTGATTGAGGCTTGTGTGCCGGATCGGGCGCGAACCGCGTGGCTGGGGTGGGTGGGGATGGTGGTTGCGGGGCTGGTATTCCTGTTTGGCATTGTGGCGACCACGGCGATTGGATACAGGCAGGACCACTACATGGCGTCGAAGGCGCAGTTTATTGGGGCGGCGGTGGCGATTGTTGTTTTGGTTGTGGTGGCACTCCGGATTCCGGTGATTCGAAGATACGCCGCCTATCGGTTGGCGCCGTCGGCGTGGATTTTGGGAGGGGTTTCGCTGATGTTGGCATCGGCAGCGATGTTGGTGCCCATGAACTGGGGATGGGGCGCTGTGGCTGCGTTGCTGGCGGTCGACGCGGGAATGCTGATTGTTGTGTTGGTTTGGTTGCGAAAGGGCTTGATGACCCTGGCACATCAACTAGCGATGGGGGCCGGGGCCGCGCTGGCATATGGATGGCATGCATTCATGCAGCACCCGGCGGTTGGGCAGATGGACGCGAGCGTGCGGGTGGGGAATGCGGCTTTTCTGATCGGAGCGATCGGGTTGATTTGGCTTGGGGCAAGGCGGACGAGCATATATTCTGATCGGTCCTTATTTCGCCGTGAGCCCTGATCCGCAAGCGGACAAGCCGCCGGGTAAGCGCCAACATTCTGTTTCTTGAGCCTGCCTGCGCGCCTATTTTTGCAATTGGCGGATGTATGCCACGACATCCTTGATCTGCGCATCGGTGGGTGCATTTGTTCTGTAAGTCTTCTTCACGTAGGCGAAAAACTGGTCATCGCTCCACTTCATCAACTCCGGAGACTTGAACGACTTGGCCCCTGTGCCTTTGGCCATCGGTGTGGTGGCGAGCCCATTGGCGTCGTGGCACCTCGCGCACTTGGCCTTGAAGACGTCTGCACCGCGCGTCTGCGCCAAGGCAGTACCCGCAATGGCAGTGGCCAGCAGAAACACGGCTGCCGCTCTGAATCTAATTGTCAATGTCTTGCTCCCTTGCCTGGGTGGTCGGCGTTTTTCTATTACCTACCAGTCATACCGTCTCAGGGGTGCAGTCGAACGTGACACCAATCACGCACTACGAATTAGCGTAGCTCCGTCTCGATTTTGAGTCCTTGTCATTGAATGCGCTCGAAGCGGAAGCCTCCTTCGCGCAGGGCGTGACTGATGGCGGTAATGTGGGTTGCGCCGCGTGTTTCCAACGTTACGTCAATGACGGTTTCGCCGAGGCTGACACCGTAATAGGCGCGGTTGTGGATGGTTTCGACGATGTTTGCACGCTCCTGGGCGAGGATTTGGGTGAGGGTGAGGAGTGCGCCGGGGCGGTCCTGCAGGTAGACACGGACGCGGAGCAGACGGCCGTCTTTGACCAGGCCGCGCTCGATGATTTTAGCCAACAGGGAAACGTCGATATTGCCGCCGCAGACGAGGACTACCGTGCGGCGATGGCGAAGGTTGGTCTTGGACTGGACCACTGCCGCCAGGGCTGCCGCGCCGGCGCCTTCGGCGAGAGTCTTTTCCTGCTCGAGTAGAAGAAGAATGGCGCTGGCGATTTCTTCGTCGTCGACGGTGACAATTTCATCCACATAACGGTTGACGAGGGGGAGGGTGAGGTCGCCAGCGCGGCGGACGGCGATACCGTCGGCGATGGTGGCTTCAGCAGAGATGGTAACCGGGCGGCCTGCCTCGCGGGCGCGAAGCATGGACGGAAGCTTCTCAGGCTCGACACCGATGACGCGGATTTTTGGATTGGATTCCTTGAGGGCGCAGGCGATGCCACCGATGAGGCCGCCGCCACCGATGGGGACTACGACAGCTTCAATGTCGGGAACCTGCTCCAAGAGCTCAAGGCCGATGGTACCCTGGCCGGAAATGACTTCCGCATCGTCGAAGGGGTGGATGAAGGTGCGGCCCTCTTCAAGACGGCGGCGCAGGGCTTCATCGCAGGCTTCGTCATAACTGGCGCCGTGCAGGATGACTTCTGCGCCATATGCGCGAGTGGCGGCAACCTTGATTTGCGGGGTAGCGAGGGGCATGACGATCTGTGCCTTGATGCCGCGGGCGGAAGCGTGGAAGGCGACTCCCTGGGCATGGTTGCCGGCGCTGGCGGCGATGACGCCTTTGTCCCGCTCGGCCTTATTGAGGGTGAGCAGTTTGTTCAGCGCTCCTCGCTCTTTGAAGGAGCCGGTGCGCTGCAGGTTTTCCAGCTTTAGATGGATCGGCAGGCCAACGAGCTCGGAAAGATGGTGGGAAAGCTGGCAGGGCGAGATGTGAATTGCATCGCCGATGCGGGCACGGGCGGCCTGGATACTGGTGAGGCTTACGGATTCCACTTGCGTTTCTCCTTCATATTTGTCAGGGATAAAGCCCTGACCTGCCAATCCAAAAAATCAGGCAAAAATGAAAAACCACCAGCCGCGTTTGCGGGAGGTGGCCTGGGTGCTGCTTAGTTACTGAAGCTCTTTGGTCAGGCTTAAATTCCCGCGCACAGATTGGGGCTTGTAATTCGAATGGCGGGAATGAACAGAGGCATGCACAAGGCCGGACAGAGGTTCGAGATGGGGCTGGACATGTGCATGATGTTCAACAGAAGTAGAACAGAGGGAGGTGCGTCCGTCAACCACCCGCGGTGGGGCGAACTGCTCGCGGGAGGCTCGCACACTGGCTTGGTTGCTCAATTCAGGCCAGGGAGAGACTCTGGGGCAGAGGGCTCTCGAGTCTGGACGTGGGTGACAAGCTTAAGGATGGCGAAGGCCACGCCTTCATACAGCGAGTAAAGGCCGAGCGCAAAGACGGCGCAAAAAATGATTACCCCCGCGGCGGTGGCTGTGTGCTGATCAAACTGATTGGATTGATAGGCGAGAAATGCCTCGCGGCCGAGCCGATGCCACTTTTCCTGGTCCTGATGAACCAGCAGACCGAAGACCGCGCCAAAGGTCAAGGCGAGCAGGAACTTGATAACTAGCTTGGATTTCATGCGGAAAGGATACACCCAATGGAGGCAACTGCTCCTGATTTGAAGTGTCGGTGATGGCATGCGGCGACTCAGTGACAGGAATTTTGGCCGGCGCGTCTGGGGGCGTTGAGTTGACACTGTAGATCGAACGCCGCGTTGACGAGTGCGATATGTGAAAAGGCCTGGGGAAAATTGCCGACCATGCGTTTGCAGACCGGGTCGTACTCTTCAGCGAGAAGGCCAAGATCGTTGCGCAATTTGAGCAGGCGAGTGAAGAGCTTTTTCGCGTCCCGAACGCGCCCTATGGCGGCGAGGCTGCTTACCATCCAGAAACTGCATGCCAGAAAGACGCCTTCTCCGGGCGGAAGGCCGTCGTCCACGTGTTCCGTTTTGTAACGCAGCACCAGGCCGTCGGGCATGAGTTCGCGCTCGATGGCTTCCACGGTGCCCTTGACGCGGGGATCGCTGCCGGGCAGAAATCCAAATACCGGCATGAGCAGCAGGGATGCGTCGAGCTGGCTGGAGCCGTAGGCCTGCATGAAGCTGTTCTTTTTGCTGTCGAATGCGTTGGCACAGATTTCACAATGAATGGTTTCGCGGATGGCTTTCCATTCTTCGATGGGCGCTTCGTAGTGAAACTGCTCGGCGAGCCTTACGGCGCGGTCGAATGCGACCCAGGTCATCATTTTTGAGTAGGTGAATTGCTGGGGCTCGCCGCGCACTTCCCATATGCCCGAGTCGGGCTGCTGCCAGATGTTCGCTAACTGCGCCATCATCTTCACCAGCACGCGAAAATCCTCTTCCGTGTGGTGGCCGATGGCCCGATGCGCCTGGTAGAAGCAGTTCATGACCTCGCCGTAGATATCGAGCTGTACTTGCGTGGATGCCGCGTTGCCGATGCGCACGGGCTTCGATTTTTCGTAACCGGCGAGCCAGCCGGCTTCCCACTCAATGAGCTGGCGATCGCCCTTGAGGCCGTACATGATCTGCACCTGTTCCGGGCTGCCGGCGAGCGCGCGCAGCAGCCAGTCCTGCCATGCAATGGCCTCATTCTGGTAGCCGCCGTTGACCAGCGCCAGCAGAGTAAGCGTCGCGTCGCGGAGCCAGCAGTAGCGATAATCCCAATTGCGCACGCCGCCTATGCACTCCGGCAAAGATGTAGTGACCGCGGCGACGATACCGCCGGTTGGCCGATAGATTAATGCGCGCAGGGTGATCAGTGACCGTTCAATTACATCGCGATATTTGCCTTTGTATTTGAGACGTCCGCTCCAATGCCGCCAGAGTTTGTCTGCCTCGTCGAGTGTCTGCACGGGGTCGATTTTGGCGGGGTCGCGCTTGTACGAAAGGCCATAGGTGAGCGCGAAAGTCACACGATCTCCCATGCCCACGGTGAAGTCGGCGACCGTCTTCATGTTTTCTCCATTCATGGGAACGGAGGCGCGCAGAGTGGCGAGGTTAGGGCCGGCGATGGCGCGTATGCCGCCTCGTATGCGCGTGACCCAGGGGACGGTGAGACCGTAGTCGAAGCGCAGGGCCATTTCCATGCGCACGGGGACATTGCCGCGGATGCCTTCGACGATGCGGACGACGTGCGAGTTGCGCTGGCGAACGGGCATGAAGTCGATGAGGCGGAACGAGCCGTCTTTGTGGTGGAAGGTGGTTTCGAGAATGAGGGTGTGGGGTCGATAGCGGCGAGTCGTCTTCCATTTGCCTTCGGCGGGAGAGATTTTCCAGTAGCCATTTTCCTCGCCGCCGAGGAGGGAAGCGAAGCAGGCTTCGGAAGAAAAATCGGGCCAGCAGAGCCAGTCGATGGAGCCGTTCTTGTCGACGAGGGCAGCGGTTTCGCAATCGCCGATGAGGGCGTAGTCTTCAATTCTTGCGGGCATGGTTTTCAGGCGACGGAGATGTCCACTCGTTGAATTCGGGTGAAGATTTTCAGCCGCTTTCAGTTGGATGCGAAAAGTAGAGGCACACGGCGAGTTGTCGACGTTATTGCGGCTTTCTGGCACCAACTGGAACTATCACGCCCCCTCTCAGTTTGCCGCCGCAGACTAATCTTTCGGACACCGGCACCGCGCCACTCCCATCAGACGCGTCGCTCGCATTTCCCCGCTCGATGCACCCGGCAACCAACCCGGCTTCCAAATGATTTTTCCTGTATCCGGGTCGACCTCGGGCACCCAGCCCCAGTGATACTCTGAAGCGGGTTCCCAGCCGCTGTCGCTGCCCGGCGGGTCGATGAACCAATCCAATCTGCCGGTTTTCAGATTTACGTAAAGCCGGTAGGGGCGTACAGGATGGCCAAGAGGCCATGGCGGCAAAGGCGCGGGCGGCAGCGGGTCGAGCGGCTCATCGAACTCCTCGCCTGTGTCCTCGCCCGCTTCCTTGAGTTCCTGCCGAAGCTTCTCTAATTCCTTCATCAGCTCTTCGATGAAGCGATCGATCGTCTTGAGGACTTCTTCATAATCGTAAGCGGGGTCGCGGCGCTTTCGCATGAGCTCGCGGATGCGTTCGCGGATGCGGGCGATTTGCTCGCGCTTGCGCTGCGCTTCCGACTTTGCCTGTTCCTTGAGCCAATCTTCATAGCTCTTCGGTCTTTCGACGGTGTGTGGATGCTCGGCTGGGGGCGGCGCGCAAGGCGATGGTGGCGGAGGGGTAGGAAGGGGGATCCGCGCTGGCGGTGGCTCCGGCATGTACCACGAATCGTCCTGCCTCCAGTATTCGTCGACCCAGCCGCCGGCTGCGCGCTCGATCATTCTGAGCAGACTTGCCGAATCGTGGTCGGGATATCGTCTCAGGAACGCTTGAACGAGGCGCCAGAGATAATCGGCATCGGCCCAGAGCTGTGTGATGCTTCGGCTTCTGTCGCCATTACGGTAGGCGTTTCGTTCCCTGATGTGGCGCTTGTAGAGCTCGATGATGAGCTCGAAGAACTTGTCCCTGTCCGCATCGTCATCCAGCGTGAGCTTGCCCCATCTACTTGCAGGCAGCGCGAGCCCCGCGCCGAAGAGGATCACCACCTCCGTGACTGCTCCGGTAATGATGAAAATTAATTCGAGACCCGAGGCTGCTGCGAGCTCGGCTACTGCGTCCACGCCGAACCGCCTAATCATTTCATCGAGGACCGCTTCAGCTTCGGTAGTCCGGCCGAGCCGGATAAGTAACCTGACTAGTGCAACCCAGGCAGCGAAATCTCCCGGGTCCGCCTGAACCGCGCGATATAGCGCCTGAAGTTCTTCGTCCATGGCCGCCCCTTTCACTCAGAATCGGATCGCGATGGGCACGCCCCTTGGTCAGCAAACACTTGGCATTTTCATGGCGCAATTACGCACTCTCAAAGGCGTGCTTGACCTTATCCGGAATCGCCTAGTCGACTCAGAATGGCAACAATTGTATCGCTGGTTTTGTGGATTGCAACACCAAAAAATGTTGGCGTTGAAAATGTCGGAGCTCACGATTGAACAGCCTTTCCATCGCTGCAATCGCCTGAACCGGCTCATAGAGAACCTTTGTTTACGTCTGTCCGCTACTGGTCTCTGCTCTCTCCTTCGTCCATTGGAGTCCTGTTCAGCGGCGCGATTCCCGAACCAGCCGGTTTCCGTCTATCAGAAGACATTGCGGAGTCTTTGGAACGAATCGAGTTCGAGGAGGTGCTGGCCTTCGGGAGCGGCATTGAGGGTGGCGTGCTCAAGGACCCAAGTGTCTTTGTGGAAGAGGAAGACAGCGCTGAGGCCGGCCGCGAGGGCAGGGTTTATATCACTTTTTGGGCTGTTGCCTATCATCCAGCTTGAGTGCGGCGTGAGCTCGTGGCGGGCGATGACGGCGTGGTAGGTGGCAGGGTCTTTCTCGGCAACGATTTCGACGGCGGAGAAGAGATGCGCAAGGCCGGAGCGTGCCAACTTGTCGGCCTGTTCGGCTTTGTCTCCCTTGGTCATGAGGATGAGGCGGTGACGGGTGGCCAGGTCGGCTAGGGTTTCCGCAACACCGGGGAGCAACTCTATCTCTTGTTCAGAGATGTGGCGGGCGAAGCTGCGTACTCGGAGGATGTTGTGCTCGGTGACGGGGCCGGCGCTGAGGCGCTCGTAAGTGGCGACGAGGGAGCGAGTAAAACTGGTGAGCCCGTAACCGTGCGCGAGGATGGTTTCGCGCTCGACGGCGTTGAGGGCCTCGCGGACTTCGCCGGGCGAGTATTCGTGGTGATTGAGGTAGGAAATGAAAGCGGCGGTTGCGCGCTCAAAGTAGATGTTGTTTTCCCAGAGGGTGTCGTCGGCGTCGATAAGAAGGGTTTGGCCTGAGGGGAATTGGGGCATAGATATATGGTAACCACCTGCGGTGGGGCAGACGCTCGCGGGAGGCTCGCACGGGCTTTGTTGCCACCTTTCCAAATCACAAGAGCGCAACGTGGTCTGGATAGTGGCAATGTTGCGATCCCACTCATCACGATGATGCCGTGTTGAATCGGGCACAGCCTTTGGTCTGTTTACTTCTGGGGCTCGGGAAGGGTGTAGTCGAAGGTGTAGCTGTGTTTGCCCGCGGTGATGATTATGTTCATGGATCCGGCGATACCGGTTAGATCGCCCGTGCCAGAGCCGGGGACTACGGTGACGGTGAGTTGGAATTTGCCCTGCTCCATAGTGCCGAGGTGCTGGAGGGCGAAGGAACCCGTGTGTCCCTGGAGGGTACCGGTAATGTGCTCGATGGCGACGTAGCCGGCTGTGCCTTTGGAGGGGTCGCCGGCGCCGAGCATCTCGCCTTTGCTGGGACCTTCAAGGTCGCCGTGGAATTGCTTGTCGAGAGCGAAGCGGCCGATGGGCGTGCCGGTGGTGCCTTCGTCGGCCGGGAGCGGTGTGTTTTTTACGTCAAATGTTCCTTCTGCGTGGCGGGTCATGACTGGATCCTTCCTCAGGGGTTTCGGGTCCGAGGCCTGCGGATGGAGGTCTACTGCAAGGAACAGAAATGCGCAAAGGCAGATGCACGCAAGACGAATGAAAGGGCGCAAGGGGAGCTCCATTCAGGCTGGAGCCATTCTAACCCAGGGCACCGGCGGTGCGGCAGACGCTCGCGGGAGGCTCGCACAAGGTTTGTGGCGATCCCACTCATCACGATGATGCCGTGATGAATGGGGCACAGCCGGGTCTGTTGGGGATGGTGCACCGGCTTAGTCGGCGAGTTTGAAGATGCGGATTTGCACCAGCTTGCTGAGGGTCAGGTTTTTGAGGCCGCGGTCTTCCATGCGGTGGATGAAATCCGGGGTGATTTTGAAGATGCGAATCTGAATGAGCTCGTCGAGGGTGGGCTGGTAGCCGAGCGCGCGAATCTCTTTGACTTCCTGCGCATTGACGCCCTGGCAGGCAAGCCCCACCAGCTTATCGGCGTCAGGCATTGGATAACCGAGTGCGGTGATGCCTCGAACATATGCAGGGTCCACGTTGAACACGCGCAGGGCGATGAGGTTGTCAGAACTCATGCCCTGGACACCGATCTGCTGAAGGGAACGAACCCAGGCGCTTTCAACATTGAGAAATGCGTAAACCTCGAGCTTGTCTGAGTCATCGACGCCGAATCCCATCTGCTGCATGCGTGCAGCGAAGGCCGCGTCGGGATTGAAGACAGAGTCGCCGGTTAGTTCGCCGTCGTGCACGTCACCGGTACAGGTAAAGGTGCCGGCCTCCGCGGCGAGTGTAGCAGTGAGGTGTGCGCCGTTGCGCGCGAGGTCGGCTATGGAGGTGCCAGTGAAACGCGATGCATCTTCATCGCTGTTGCTGGTGTTGCAATGGTTCTTTGCGGGGCAGCCGTACTTTTCAATCTGAAGGCGCAGTTTTCCTGGATGCTCGCCTGCAGAGATGGTGCAGTTTGCGTGAATGGGCTCCAACGGAGCCGCGGCATGGAGTGCGATGGCCGCGGATGCGAATGAGGCGGCAAGCAGGAACAGGTTGCGTTTCATGATGGAGTTCTCCTGAATGATGGCTGGAAAAATAACGTGGCTTTCCCGAGGCCGCGCGAGGCCCTGCTTTCACTCCGTGGCGTGGAGGGAAGCAGTGACCTTGCGCGGCGGATTTACGATGCGGAGTTGAAGGGTAGTTAGCTGATTACTGCTTGACGCTTTCGTCGTCGAGGATGCCGGAGATGCGGAGTTGGACAAGCTTATCCAGTGAGAGGCCGGTAAAGCCATGCGTCTTGGCTTCCGCAATAAAGGCCCCGTCGATATTGAAGATTTTTGTCTTCACCACATCTTCGGCAGTGACGACGGGAAACTGCTTGCGGATCGAGGTTGCGTATTCCGGTGTGATGCCCTGGACGCGCATGGCGAGCAGTTGCTGCGAGGACAAGCTGTCAAAGCCGGCAGCCTTCATACCGGAAACGAACTCCGGAGTGACATCAAAGATGCGGTAGGAGATTGCATCCTGAAGAGATTTCACTTCAAGGCCTCTCTTCTTGAGGTCGGCAATGAACTCGGGTGTGACGTCCT
>Ga0302275_10001923_pt1 | contig 22242 bp, 20 predicted proteins | sample III_Bog_N2_2_FD_200229 | JGI IMG/M metagenome (GOLD analysis project Ga0302275, IMG submission 200229) | Peat permafrost microbial communities from Stordalen Mire near Abisko, Sweden - III_Bog_N2_2 | ecosystem: Environmental > Terrestrial > Soil > Wetlands > Peat | place: Sweden: Abisko... | reverse complement strand
AGACTTTGTCTTCACCCATTACGCACCTTAAACGCTGAAGGTGTGTTAGCCAACATCGTCAATTCTTGAAGGTTTGTGAACACCGAGAAAAAGGAGTCCGCGCAAATGAAGCATTCTTTGTCGGTTCAGGTTTGGATTCGTTGCGTCCTGGGCGTGGCTGCGGTCTTGGGAGTCGCCGTCATCGTAACAGGATTGAAAACCAGCTTCCTTAGGTTTTCATTCATAGATACGGTCAGAGCTCAAGAGCATCTGATCGGCGCTCTCCATCCAGAGAAGCTGGCTCTTCTTAGAGCGAGCGCCACCGAATCTCAGACTACCCTTGCTGACGAGGGCCCCGTGCCTGACTTTGGCGGCGCCGTAGGCTGGCTCAACTCCGCTCCCTTAAGCCGCGAATCTCTTCGCGGGAAGGTCGTGTTGGTAAATTTCTGGACATACTCTTGCATCAACAGCCTGCGAGAGTTGCCATACATGAAAGCCTGGGCAGCAAAATATAAGGATGCGGGTCTGGTCGTGATCGGTGTGCATGCGCCAGAGTTCGGATTCGAGAGAGAACGGGCAAACGTAGAGAATGCCGTTCGCGAATTGAGTGTTACCTACCCGGTCGCCATCGACAGCAACCACAAAATTTGGGATGCGTTCAACAACGAATACTGGCCGGCAGACTACTTCATCGACGGGAAAGGACGAATTCGCTATCACCACTTCGGGGAGGGCGACTACGCCGAGTCCGAGCATGTCATTCAGGAACTTCTCAAGGCAAACGGAGCCACCGGCCTGGACGAGAACACGGTTCGCATATCCCTTGGCGGAGTCGAGGCACCGCCGAGCGGTGATGTGCAATCTCCCGAAACGTATGTCGGCTATCGTCAAGCCCAGCGTTTCGCATCGCCGGAACGAGTGGCTCAAGACTCACAAAAGACCTACAATCCGCCAGCGTCACCCTCTTTGAATCAATGGGGATTGGGCGGATCGTGGAATGTCGGTGCCGAAAGCGGAGTGCTGCAGTCAGCCCCCGGCAAGATTGTATTTCGCTTCCACAGCCGTGACCTGCACATGGTGTTAGGTCCGATGAAGAACGGCAAGCCCATTCGCTTCAAGGTAAAGTTGGACGGCATCCCGCCCGGCGACAATTGTGGAGTCGATTCCGCCCCTGACGGCACCGGCGAGATCCGAGAGCCCCGACTCTATCAACTCATCCGGCAAAAGGGCCAAGTAAAAGACCGGACTGTTGAGATCGAATTCCTTAATCCCAGCGTTCAGGCCTTTTCGTTCACATTTGGGTAGGGTTCCGGCGGGTGGCTGTAAAGTTGTATTTACCTGAGAATATAACCCCACCCAATCCGGAGGCAAACGTGGCCCAAATAGTTGGTTCTTACCTGGTCGATTTGATGATCCGATCTGGTGTTCGGAATATCTATGGCATTGTTGGAGACTCCGCAAATCCGGTCATCGATGCCATTCGCAAGAGCGATGGAAAGCTGAGGTTTATCAATGTGCGAAATGAAGAGGCCGGCGCCTTCGCTGCGGGAGCCGATTCTCAAGTTTCCGGGCGCCCGACTGCGGTCATTGGCTCATCCGGACCTGGTTCGCTGCATCTGCTCAACGGTCTCTACGACTGCGCGCGAAATGGGGCCTCTGTTTTTGCGATCGCCACGCATATCCCCACTACAGAGATTGGCACGAACTACTTCCAGGAAACCCGGCCGGACCAAATCTTTCTCGATTGCGCCAAATACATAGGCTACGTAACCTCTGCTGCGCAGATGCCGCGTATTGCTGAACTCGCGATGCAGGCTGCAATCCTGGAACGCGGCGTCGGCATGATTATCCTGCCCGGCGACGTTTCCGCCGCGCCCATCGAGCATCCGATGCTGGAGCACCCTATCACAACCGAGAGATCATGCGTTCGGCCTCCTGATCGCGATCTGGACCGCGTTGCCGATCTGATCGCGAAGAGCGAGCGCATGGCCATTTTCGGCGGTGCCGGTTGCGCGGACGCACGAGCGGAGGTTCTACAGCTTTCACAGTTACTGAACGCCCCGGTCGGCTTCACGTTTCGAGGCAAGGATATTCTTGAGGCCGCCAATCCAAATGCCGTCGGGATGACCGGGCTGCTGGGTTGGGGCGGCGCGTATGCCGCGATCGACGAATGCGATCTGTTGCTTATGCTCGGGACCGACTTTCCCTATCACCCGTTCATGCCGGAAAAATCGACGATTGTTCAGATCGACGAGCAAGCCGGCCATCTCGGACGCCGTGCAAAAGTAGATATTGGCCTGGTGGGCGATGTGCGTGAGACGCTGAAAGCCCTGTTGCCTCGGTTGCAGCAACGCTCAGGCCGTGACTTCCTGGACAAGATTCTGGCCGTTCACAAGAAGGCTGCCGAGAATCTCCAAACTTATGTGACTCATCCGGGTAGCGGAAAAGGACTGCGTCCTGAAATGGTGGCGAGCGCGATCAGTAAATTCGCGGCTGACGACGCGATTTTTTCGGTGGATACCGGCATGTGTAATGTCTGGGGCGCTCGTTATATCAGCATGCGGAAAGGCCAGCGGATGCTCGGGTCCTTTTGGTCATGGGTCCATGGCTAACGCCATGCCTCAGGCCATTGGGGCGGCACTGGGGACCGGACGACAGAGCATCGCATTGTGCGGTGACGGCGGCTTCACCATGTTGATGGGTGAATTGCTGACCGCGGCTGAGCTCGATCTTCCAGTAAAGCTCATGATTTTCAACAACTCGACGCGGGGGATGGTGAGGGCAGAAATGGAAGTAGCGGGCTATGCCCCCTGGGGCACCGATGTGAAGAACCCCAACTTCGGCGCGGTAGCCCAGGCTATGGGGATTCATGGCCAACGCGTTGAAACACCTGACGGTATTGAACCCGCTATTCAACGAGCGCTTGAACATAAAGGACCAGCATTGGTTGATTTCGTTACCGATCCTCGCGCACTCTCAATGCCGCCGAAGGTTACGTTCGAACAGGTACGAGGCTATGCTCTCGCGATGGGCAAACTTGTGTTTGGGGGAAACACTACAGAATTGCTGGAAACCGTGGCATCGAACATACGCGACGTTAAGCAAGTGTTGTGAATATTTTCCTGAGCGCGAGGCCACAAGCTAATCGGAAGGCTTGACTGGAGCGTCTGGCTTCCCACGAGCCGGCTTCTCGGGATGAATATCGAGAGGGCTCCGTGGAACTTCGTCCCGAAGAGCTAAGTAGCACCACTCCCAGACACCTATGTTGATCTCTTAGCACGGCAGCAGCGCTCAACCGGGAGGCAGTTTTAGTAGGCGTTGGGCTCGGTATGCGGCCCGGTTGGAGCGACGCGGGTCCCTAGAAGCTGGATTCGGACAACTGATTCTGAAACAGTCGCTTTCTCGCTTTCAGACTTATCGGCACGTTTTCTGACCGCGCGAAACTGCATGTCGCTCATTCTAAAGATGAAAACCTAGTGCCAAGAGCGGGTTATGAGTAGACCAAAAATAGCTATAACTTATTGATTATAAAGGACTTGGCGGAGAGAGTGGGATTCGAACCCACGTTAGAGTTTCCCCTAAACACGCTTTCCAAGCGTGCGCCTTCAGCCACTCGGCCATCTCTCCCGCGCCCTGCGTACTACGACCGTTCGATTCTAACAGTGCGACGCATCCTCGCGAAGCTATGGTTGGATACTTTTCGCGTCACAACTGCGCGTCACAACGGAGCACGGTCGAATCATTACGAAACGCTATTGAACGGCTCAGCTTTCCTCGGCCTTGTGCAATTGCTGAGCCAGGTAGTTTTCGTAGGTCATCTCCGTGATCGCGTGCAGTTGGCCTTCCAGCCAATCGATGTGGTGTTCTTCGTCTTTTAGGATCTTTTCCATCAGTTCGCGTGAACCGTTGTCACCAGCGGCCACACTCGCCGCGATTCCCTCGTTCAGGCGCTTCACGGCCGTGTATTCCAATTCCAGATCATTCTCGAGTTGCTGCTTAACGGTTTGGCCAATATTAATTTTGAAATAATCGGTCATGTTCGGAGCTCCATCCAGATACAGGATGCGTTCCATCAGGATCTCCGCATGCTGCATCTCTTCGATGGATTCTTTCCGAATCTGCTTTGCCATCCGCTGATAACCCCAGTTTTCACACATCTCGGCGTGCAGAAAATACTGGTTGATGGCGGTAAGTTCCGCCTTCAGAACTTCGTTCAGAATGGCAATAATTTTTGGGTCACCCTTCATAGTCGCCTCTTTCTCTCTCTTAATCTCCTGTGCAACACACGATGAGAACAAATTTCTGATGTCGGCTGTTCTTGTTCCGTGGAAACACTCAGGTCAGAACGAGCGCAGGCATTTTCAAACTGGGAAAGGCGGACGGCGTTCGGCCGTGACATCCAGCCAGAACAACAATACGCACCAGGAGTTCTCAACAGAGGATTGTACTAGAAGCGGAGAGTCAGGACTGAGACGATCCGGCAGCGGCGGCAGCAGCGTTCGGCGCCTGCGGTTCGTTGGCAGCGATTCCGTTGCTGGGCTGTGCGGCGGGTACGGGTTTGGTGGGACCTACACCTTCGACGACGCGATGATTGAGACAATAGAGTGCGAGTTCAAGACGGTCGGCGACTCCAAGCTTGTCGTAAACTTTGCGCAGGTAATTCTTGACAACCTGCTCGGTCGTGCCGACGCGCAGCGCAATTTCTTTGTTCTTCATGCCCTGCGTAACGCAGGAGACGATCAGCGATTCCTTTGGAGTCAGCGAAACTTTCGGCCGCGAACCGGCTGGACGCGCGCCCTGGCTGCGATAGGCTTGCATCACCCAGGTGATTGCCCGGCTTTCCAGCCACGGCTCGCCGGCCGCGACTTTCCGCAAACATTCGACCAGCATCTCTGGCTCAACTTCGCGGGAAACGATGGCGTGCGCGCCACGCCGGAACAGCTCCAGCGTCATCTCCTGATCGGATTCCTGTAGAACAACTACCAATCTGCAATTCGCATTCTGACGCATCAAGTCAGCGATCGCGTCGGGCGGGTTGGAAGCAAGGGCCGCCTCAAAAATCACAACATCGGCGGAAAATTTTTGAATCGCAGCCACCGTCTGGTCGAAGCTCTCGGATTGGCCGACGACTCGTATGTCATCTTCCAGCGCGAAGATCTTGCGCAAGCCGGCACGGAAAATAGCCTGCGTATCCGCCAGAATTACGCGGATCGTGCCTTTTCCGTCGTCGGGCTGCAGGGCTTCGCCGGGCTGGAGGCCGACTGGATTGCTAACCGGATTGTCCACCGATGTGCTGACTGATGTGCCGCCCATCCATCCTCTTTTCACTTGCTGCTTGCCGCACTCGTTGTTCGGTCGTTATTCGATCGCTGCTCGACTAATCACTGCTCGATCAATCCTTGCGTATTCCTGTCACCTTGCCCGCTACTTGCGTTCGAAACGGTACTCGTCGATCACTACGCCCACTCCGCGGCGGCCGCCATCCGCAAAACTTCGCACTACACGACCGCGGCAGTCTACCTGCACATCGGCCTCCGCGCCCACGACATCAGCGGGCAGCGAAATCGTAAAATCAACAGAGGAGCCGATGGGAACATCCGCGTCCATGCGAAAGAGAACGCCGTTCGCTGAAATATTTTCGGTTTCAACCGACTTCCCAAAGATAGCCTGACCCGCCACCCCGGCCTGGTTCACCGCCGACTTCAATGCCACCGGCAGTTTGATGGGAAAGCGCGGTGCACCCTGCACGTCCGCATACCCTCTTCGATCCTTCGCCATGCCCACATCCCCGACCGTTCCTTTTGAGGTTTCAGACACGTTTGCGATGACCTTCCTTCCGGTTTCCTGCCGTGCACCACTCGCTTGAGCATGTGCACATTTCAGGGCGAGATTACACCCCAGCATCTGCTATGCAAAGTTACGTAGGTCATGGAACAATTGCGGCGAAGTGCCAGTAGTACAGCGACTTAGGGGCGTAGGACGGTACGGACGTGGATGGCATTCAAAGCAAAGGGCGCTGTCAGGCAGGTGCAGTCCGCGTTGAGTAGAAACAGGGCGGGGAAGGTGATCACTTGCTGCACGGGAGCTGTCCTGACTTACTTCAGAACTTCGTTACTTCTGTAAAGTTAAATTCGCTCGCCTTCATCGCGGGCACCACCATGTCGAAGGATTCCTCTCCACTGGCGCGAACCGGAACACTCATCGCTTCGACATTAGAGAGCATGGCAATCAGGCTCTGATTAAAGCGGAAGTTGCGCAGCCCGCATTGCACTTTGCCGTTTTCCACCAGGAACGTCCCATCGCGCGTCATCCCGGTGACAATCTTCTCGTACGGATCGACCTCCCTGATATACCAGAGCCTGGTCACGAGGACGCCGCGCTCGGTTGAGGCGATCATTTCGTCGACGCTGTGCGTTTTTTCTGGCGTGCCAAAAACGATGTTCATCGGCATTTCGCCCATCTCATTGGGCAGCGGGAAGCCATGTCCCGTCGGCTCGATGGGCCCAACTTTGCCGGCATACTCCGACTGTTTCATTTTCTTCGCCGTAGCTCGCGCATATACCACACGCTTTACCACTCCATTTTCGACTAATTGGACGGGCTGCCGCCGCATGCCTTCGCCGTCAAATGGAGAACCGGCCTGCAACGGATGCTGCGAGTCATCCGCAATATTAATGTTGTCGCCGAAAAGTTTTGTGCCGATTCTGTCATTCAAAAATGACCGCTGGTCCAGGATAGCCACCCCGCTGAAGTCCCAGAACATGAAGCCGACGATGTCGAGCACGGCGGCCGGCTCCAGAATCACGGTGTACTTTCCGGGCGCGATCTCTAACGGATTCGTGGAGTCGGCAGCCTTTCGCGCTGCTGTCTCTGCTAACCGCAGGGCGTCGAGATTTCTCACGTCGGGGGAATTCGCCTTTTGCCATCCCGAAGAATTGCCACCCAGCATCGTGATCGAAACTTCCGCCAGCGTCTGACGATGCCATTGTGCCAGACCACGGGAGTTGAATATTCCTTCGACTGACTCTGACGTGGAATAAATTCCGGCCGTGGTCAGATTGTGGCGGTTGGCAGCGGAGACGATTCCCTTGACCGTTTGCGCGCGGTCGGCAGGAGTGAGCTTCGCAGTTTCCTCGAAGAATCGTGAGACGAGGACATTCTTGTCCGCGAAACGGTCATTCGAATTCGCCTCGTCCGACGTGGGCATCGGCAACAACTCGGGATCGGCCACCTGCACACGCGCCAGACTCTCTGATGCAGCGACCGCCCGCCGCAAACTTTCGTCGTCAAACTGGTTGACGGTCGAGCGCGCGGTGCATCCGCCATAATTCGTGCGGATCGACACGACAGAGTTTTCTTCCTCCACGTTCTGATGGATGGTATTGTTCGCGAAGCGAGTCAGCGCAAAGCGCGAGCCGGAAAAGATGGCTTCAACCTCGTCCGCCGACGAGAATCGTCGAATGCGGTCAAAGATGTCGGCGGATTGGTCTTTCGTCAGCATTGATGACAATCGGTAATTTGGTAATCTGTAATTTTGTAATTGAAACCACCCGTGCTCCGTTAATCGGGGCTTTCAATTTGCCAAATTATCTGATTACCACATTACAAAAGTTCTCTTCTCAACTTCCTTTGTACGCCGAGCCCACGCGAATATTTCGAAAACGCGCTGGACTCGCACCGTGTCCCGTCCCCACGACCTGCTGCGGCTGTCCCTTGCCGCAATTGGGAGTGCCCCAAAGCGTCCACTCGTCGCGGGAGCAGATCGCGTCCATTGAATTCCAGAACTCCGTCGTGATGCCCGAGTACGACGGATTCTTCAGCATGCGCCCGCGCTTGCCATTTTTAATCTCCCACGCGATCTCGCAACCGAACTGGAAGTTGTAGCGCTTGTCGTCAATTGACCAGGACTTATTCGTTTCCATATAAATGCCGTCGTCGGTCGATCCAATGAGCTGCTCCAAACTCAGGGGAGCTTCTCCGGGCAGAATACTGACATTAGTCATGCGGATCATGGGCAGGCGGTTCCAGCTTTCGGCGCGCAATGTCCCACCGGATCGCGCCGCGCCAATCGTGTGCGCCGTTTCGCGCGAACTCAGGTAGCCCGTAAAGAGTCCATTCGTAATGATGGGAGTCGATTGCGCCGCCACACCCTCGTCGTCGTAAGCAAAAGTCCCGAGCCCTGGACCATGCTCCTGCCGCGCATCCGCCACAACATTCACCAGTTCGCTGCCGTAGCGCAAATGTCCCAATTTATCGAGAGTCAGAAATGAAGTTCCCGCAAAATTCGCTTCCATCCCCAACACGCGATCCAGTTCGATCGGATGCCCCACCGATTCATGAATCTGCAATCCCAGTTGCGAGCCGTCTAGAATAATCGTCCGCGTTCCCTCGGGACACTGGTCGGCATGGTGCAGAGCCACGGCCTCTTCTCCTACGCGCCGCGCGTTTTCCACCAGCTTCATCTCGTCGATTAGTTCATATCCGCGATTCTGCCACTGGCCGCCAAAGGAATTGGGATAGGACCGCTTCTGAATTTCCGATCCGGCAAAGGCATAAGCCGTATAGCCCGCGCCGGTCGAGTATTTTGTCTGATGAATGTCCGAGCCCTCAGACGATAGAAACCATGACTCCTCGCGCTGAAAGTTCATGCCCGTCTCGGCCAGAGTGACGCCCGCGTCCGCGCGCAGTTCCGCGTCCACCTGCATCAACAATGAGAGATTCTGTTCCACCGAAGTGCTGAATGGGTCGATCGTGTAGGGAGTGGTCCAATCCGCTATCGCGGAGGGTTCGGCCGCCATGCAAACATTTTCGACCTTGACCCGGGCGGAGGCCTTAGCGATCTCGAAAGCGAGTGCCGCAGTTGCCTCGACCGAAGCGCGACTCAAATCCGCGGACGCGGCAAATCCCCAGGCGCCATCCGCCAGCACACGTATCCCGATGCCCAGCGATTCGGACTCCGAGGCATGTCCCACGCTACCGTTTTTCGTTGTCAGGGATCGGTTACGCAGCGATACGACGCGCGCGTCGGCGTACGAAACTCCGCGCAGAGACGCCGCATCCAGTGCCAATTTTGCCGCGGACTTCATTGCAATTCCAAACTATCACGCCAGCCGCAGGATTCGCAGCCCCAGGCAGTTATTGTTCTGAAATTCGGAACACGACTGCAAACTGCACAAAATTGTCGAGCCGAGCTTACGCACGCGGCAGCAAGGCGACCCTTCATAGTTGGGGGCGCAAGTCGAGGGCGCGAATCGAGAGTTGACCGTCTTAGGGGAGCGAGAAAATCAAAGAAAAGTTCTACCGCATTCCGGGAGCAGCCATCGCCAATGGCCCTTTCTTGCGAGCCACATCAACCAGGAAGCGCCCCGCCTGCAGATGATCCCCGTGGGCGCCATCTTTGTCCGCGGCATCTGCACCTGAGCTGTTTGCTTCATCAGGGTCCGTCCACAGGCCACCTATCTCGACCTTGCCCGAACTGGAGGCCACCTTCGTCGGTTGCCGCTGCTGCTTGTCCACGTAGGCTTTGATTACCTGCGTGGCGAGGCGTGCGGCCAGCTTTCCGTGCTCGCCGCCTTCAAACAAAACGCACACCACAATGTCCGGATTGCGCCGCGGCGTGAACCCGACAAACCATCCGTTCTGCGCAAAGTCAGTATTGTTCTGGTGCTTTGCCCGTAGTGCCAGCGAAACAATCTGTGCCGATCCTGTCTTCCCCGCAATATCGATCCCTGGAATGTGCGCCGAGGGAGCCGTCCCTTCGGGCAACAAGACACGGCTCATGGCGTCTGTAATCGTGTTCCATCCCGTAGGATCGATCGGAACCTCTTTAATCTCGGTGTAATTCGTCGTCTGCACAAAACCGGTTGGCAAGTTCGTCGGATTGATGACATGCGGCACCACCATCCGCCCATCGGTCGAAATGGCGCTAATCGCCCGCATCAATTGCACTGGGGTAATCGCGACCGCGCCCTGGCCGATACCGACCGATATGGTTTCGCCGGCAAACCATTTCTGCTTGAAGTTGCGGATCTTCCATTCTTCCGATGGCATTACGCCTGTCACTTCGTTCGGCAGATCGATGCCCGTCTTCTGACCTAATCCAAAAGCCGTCGCATACTTTGCAATTCGATCAATGCCCAACTTTTCCGCCAGCGTATAAAAAAAGACGTCACAGGACTGATAGATCGCCTTCGGCAGATCCACGCCGCCGTGGCCGCTTTTCACCCAACATCCAAAGCGCCGTCCATAAAATGTGGCGCCGCCCGTGCAATTGACATGAAGAGTTTGAGCGATCCCTTCCTGCCATCCCGCCGTCGCCATGATGATCTTGAAAGTTGAGCCCGGTGCCAACTGCGCTTGAATCGCTTTGTTCAAGAGCGGCTTGTCGGGATCGTTGACCAGCTTGTTCCATTCATCGCGTGAAATCTTCACTGCAAAGTCATTGGGATCAAAAGTTGGACGGCTCACCATAGCTAGAATCTCGCCGGTGTGTGGGTCCATGGCTACGATGGCGCCATTCTTGCCCTCAATCGCCTGTTCCGCCGCAATCTGCAAATCCAGATCCAGAGTCAGCTTCAACTGCTTGCCCGGTTCCGCGGGAGTCTCGTCCAAACGGCTGACCTCGCGGCCGTGGCTATTCACAATTGCGCGCCGCGATCCGTTCTTGCCCATCAGAATACTGTTGTACTGCTTCTCAACTCCGCTCACGCCCACCACATCGCCCGGGGTATAGAGTTCGAACTGCGGCTGGTTGAGCATGTCCTCGGTCACTTCGCCGACATACCCAATGAGGTGCGCCATGAAACCGTTGCGCGGATACAAGCGCCGGTGCGCCATAATGGTTTCCAGTTCCGGCAGTTCGTTTTTGTGTGCTTCGATGAAAGCCAGTTCATCCGGCGTAATGTCTTCCTTCAGAAAAATCGGCTGGTACCCGGGAAGCCATGCGGCCCGCTTCATCCGCAGACGCACTTCATCGGGATTTAAATGCAGGCCTTTGGCAATCGCGTCCGCATCCGCATTCAAGTCACGCGAAGAGTCGCGTAAGAGAAGCGCCGAGAATGACGGATAGTTGTCGACAATGACCCGGCCTTCGCGATCGAGAATTTTCCCGCGCGGCGCGAGGATAGGAACATTGCGCACGCGATTCTGTTCCGCCAGTTGCGAATACTTGCCGCTCTGCATCACCTGCAGCCGCCACAATCCGTAGGCGAGCAGCAGAAAAATAAACAGCACGACGTATTGCACAGCGGTGAGGCGGAGAGCCGAAACTTTTTCTTCGCGGCCGAACATGAATCCTCAGATCCTGGTATTCCAGCGGTTCACTGCATGTTCCCGACAGGTGTAGCCGGGCGAACAACCGCCGCCGAAAACAAAATCGGCACGATCGATCATCCGTGGAAAACTGTGGGGAACAGTTACTACCATTCTAACGCGCATCGTATTCCGCCAGAAACCGCACCCCAAACGAAAGTTTCCTGGCCAAAGTATGGAATGGAGCGCCGGCTTACTTTTTCCTATGAGCGCGGACTCAAGCATAAACATCGCCGATAGCCCTCAGCCGCGTTTAACTACCACGCGGCGGGTCATGTCCCACCGGGGATTGAAGTTATTACCCCTCCCAAGCAACAATAAGGTGGGTCCGAACGTCATACTAGTTTCGGATACTGGACTTCGACCAAGGAATGCATGCGGATTCGCAGTTTCATTATCGCGTACGCTCTCGTGCTCGCAATCTTGCTTTTTGCTGACCGGCGTCCCGGCCACTCTCAACAGGATCGCTATTCGCATGTCGTCGACCTCACCGATGGAGACACAACGACGTCTCCGCATGCCATAACTGGAAGCATGGCACCGGCGGTGGCAATCGCAGCGATGAGGATGAGGACAACGACTACGACAACGACAACGAATACGACCGCAACAAAAAACGGCGATTCGCGAACCCGAATCATTGCCCCTGATGCGCTCATTCCTGGCACCTGGACTGCCGCACAAATTCCACCCGAGCGCCTGGTCGCTCCGCTGGTCGTGATGGATCTGAATGCGAGCGCTGGAAATCAACCGATTTCTCTGGACGACATTTCCGCGTGGGAAGCGCGCAACGGCATGATTCCGCAAGGAGCCGTAGTCGCCGTCCGCCGCCCTGCTGCACAGTCTGATAGTCTGACCAGCACGCAGTTTCCCGTCGCCCGCGAGGCGGCGGAATTTCTGGTTGACGCTCGCTCTACCATCGGCTTCGCGGTCGAAACTGCCGTGGACTTTACCGCAGATCGCACGCTTGCCCGGCAACTCGCCCTTCACGGCAGCTACGTGGTCGAGGGAGCTTCAGGTTTTAACGCGCTCCCCGCAACCGGATCGCTTGTTCTCGTCGCGCCCACGAAAAGTAAAAAGTCGACGAATGCCTCCGTCCGCGTCTTGGCCATGGTTCGTTAGTCGTGGTTCCCGAGTCTTAGATCCAGCTTCGGATGGAGTAGCGCGTGAGCCTGGCCTGCGCGAACCGAACTGCTAACACATTTACCAACAATCGCCGTGACCCGCCGCACGCGTCGTTTTCAATTTAAAATCATCTATCTCAACGGAGGTTCAGCCATGTCCGATCCGCGCTATCCCATCGGTAAATTTTCTTACGCTGGTCCACTCACGGGAGAACAGAAGCAGCAATTCTTATTCGAAATCCAGCAAACCCCGGCGCGCTTGCGGGCCGCCCTTGCCGGGCTCTCCGATCAGCAGCTCGACACTCCCTACCGCGACGGGGGATGGACCTTGCGCCAGGTCGCTCATCATGTTCCCGATAGCCATATGAATAGCTACATCCGATTCAAACTCGCCCTCACCGAAGACGACCCAACCATCAAGCCTTACATGGAAGATCTCTGGGCAGAACTGCCCGAGGCGAAACACGCTCCCATCGAGATGTCGCTGGCCTTGCTCGACAATCTGCACCAACGCTGGATGTTGATGCTCCACAAACTAGATGACGCGCAATGGAAACGCAGCTTCCTCCACCCCGCACTCGGACCTATGTCGCTGGAAAAATCCCTGGCGCTTTATGCCTGGCACGGACGCCATCACGTAGCCCACATCACGAGTCTGCGAGAAAAGATGGGCTGGTAGCCCCGCTTGCTGGAGGGGTGTGACGGAAGCAAGGGGGGAACATCCGGCATTGTGCTTTAACTCATCCCCGCCTTCCAGACCAGATAGCTTGCTGCTTCGCGCATCACCGCCGCGAACCGATCCCAAAGATGACGTGGTCGCGACTCCGCGCGAGGCGCTACCTCAACCTGCACCCCTTCATGTTCCAGTAAAGCTCGAATTCGAAACACGTGATAGGCATCACTTACAGCGATACAGCTGTGCATTCCGTTGGCACGCATAATGTTGGCCACGCGCTCGGCGGACTGCGCCGTATCGGTTCCTTGTGTCTCCGAAATCAGCGCCTGCTCGGGAATTCCACGCCGCAGCAGATATTCTTTTCCGACTCCGCCCTCGCTAAACTCCGGATCCAGCCCCGACCCTCCCGTCGTTATCACAAATGGAGCCAAACCCTGTTCAAATAATTCGTAGCCGTGATCGAGCCGCGCCCGATACACCGGCGAAGGGCGTCCTGAATATTCCGCAGCTCCAAAAATTGCAATCACATCCGCTTTTCGCGATGGGCTTTCCCCTGCCAGGCGCACGATCCGCAAGCCTGTAATGCCGAAAAACATCAGCAATGCTCCCGCGACGGCAAGCGAAAAAAGCACCCAGGGGCGCCTGAAGATACTGTTTTTTGGGATAGGTGGATTGTGATCGTCGGCCATCTCGGTGCTACGATCCCGTGCTACGAAGCACTGCCTCGAATCTTAACCAAGGTCTCGTCGGTTTTGGCTTCAGGAGCACGATTTCGCCGCGCTGTCATCGACTAGGAAAGCGCTTCTATAATATCTTTGGAAGGAATCGCCCCCTCGCGCAATATCTGCCAGGTTCCATCTTCCCGGAAATGGACGATGGTCGATGAAATCGTTCGCGGAGATACGCCGCCATCCACAATCATCGAGATGCGATCATGCAACTGATCGCGCACCTGTTCCGCGGTCGTGCACTCGGTCGATCCACTCAGGTTAGCGGACGTGGCCGTAATCGGAATCTTTGCCGCGCGCACTACAGCCAGGGGAATTTCAGCCGACGGAACGCGCAACGCAACATTTCCAGTATTTGCCGTAACTTTGAGCGGCAGATGCGAGGCTGCCGGCACAATCATGGTTAGCGGTCCCGGCCAGAAACGGCGCGCCAGCAAATGAAAATCATCCGGCAGGGGACGGGCAAACTCTTCCGCCTGATCCACATTCTCAATCAAGAGCGACAGCGGTTTGTGGCGCAAACGCGACTTGATCTCGTACACTCGTTCGACCGCGCGGAGATTGAACGGATCTGCCGCCAATCCATAAAACGTGTCCGTGGGCATACCCAGGACTTGTCCAGCCTGTATCTGCTCGGCGGCATATTTGATCAGCGAAGGTTCGGGCGATACCGCATCAATTTTTAGGATTTCCGCGCGCACTCTGGTCCCTTCCGATAGTCGGCGTAAATAAGGTAAAGATTATCCGGGAAACGTTTGTTCGTATAAACATTGAAATGTACCATACATCCTATCTTCGGAACCAACTTGGGCTAACACCCCGAACGAACTTATGACGCCAGAGGTAAAGCGGGGACGCTCGCAAACTCAATCCGATCGTTTGCTTCCCGTCGCCGGACGCCACAACCAGCGCCTCAAAGAGTTGCGACAAGCCTTCCGGCGCGCCGAATTGACGCCCCACGGGGAATGCGCCATCGAGGGCGTGAAGTTGATTGAAGAGGCGTTTCGCAGCGGACTCACGCTGGAGACCGTTTTTTTCTCCGAAGTCGCTCGTCCCTTGGCGGAAAAACTTCTGCCGCAAATCGCCGCCCGGACCGGAACGCTTGTCCTGCCGAACGCGCTCTTCAACTCGATCGTCCCCAGTGATGCGCCGCAGGGGGTGGCCGCCTTGATCAAGATTCCCAGCTTTTCCGTGGCGAGCCTTCTCGACCGTTCGCCCAGCGGACCGCTCGTAGTTGCCGCCGGACTGCAAGATCCCGGGAATTTGGGCACCATTTTCCGTTCGGCCGAAGCGTTCGGGGCGGCAGGAATTTTTCTCACGGAGGGGACGGTCAGCCTCTTCAACTCCAAAGTTCAGCGCGGGTCGGCGGGCTCAGTTTTCCGCTTGCCATCTTTGCGAATTTCCTCCGCCGAACTGATTCCGGAATTGAAAGCGCGGGGCGTTCGACTGCTGGCGACCTCTTCGCACCAAGGTACTCCTTTGCCCGAGATCGCGTGGACGCGTCCTCTCGCCATTTTTATCGGCAACGAAGGGGCAGGCCTGTCCCGGGAACTTGCGCGCCAAATGGATGAGACCCTGGTCATACCCCAATCCGCCCAAGTGGAATCTCTAAACGCCGCTGTCGCCGCGAGCATCGTATTGTATGAAGCGGCAAGGGCAGGTCGGAGGTGAGAGGGCAGATGGCGGAGGTCGAACCCTTGACCCGGGGATCATTTTTGTATGCACCTTGAGCCTTGACCTCTGCTATCCGGCTTCTTACCCCTAGCCTCTTATGAGCTTATTCGCTCCCATCCCGAACGCCGATCCTGCTGGAGCATCCGCCCGTCCACTGGCCGACCGCATGCGCCCCCGTACTCTCGATGAATTCGTCGGACAAGAGCATTTGGTTGGACCAGGCAAGCCGCTGCGCGTGCAGATTGAACGCGACGATCCCACCTCGATGATTTTCTGGGGCCCTCCCGGCACCGGCAAAACCACGCTCGCAAAAATTATTGCTGGAATTACCAAGGCCGATTTCATCGAGTTTTCCGCGGTACTCGCCGGCATCAAAGAAATCAAGCAAGTGATGGCGGACGCCGAGCGCGCGCGCCAGTACGGCACGCGCACCATCGTCTTCGTCGACGAGATTCATCGTTTTAACAAAGCGCAACAAGATGCCTTTCTCCCGCACGTCGAGAAGGGCAGTATTCGCCTGATCGGCGCCACCACGGAAAATCCGTCATTCGAAATTAATGGAGCGCTGCTCTCTCGGTGCCGCGTTTACGTCCTCAAGCCGCTCACGGAAGAGGAAATTGTGGTCATCCTGCGACGCGCCCTGGCGGACACGGAGCGTGGACTTGGGGCGCTGCACCTCGAGGCCTCCGAAAACGCCCTGCGCAAAATCGCCGCCTACTGCAGCGGAGACGCCCGCAGCGCCTACAACGTCCTCGAAGTGGCTGCATCCCTGTCTGGAGCCACGGCGAAGCCCGCCGCAGAGAATACGGGCCCGCATGAAATCAGCGAAGAAATCGTTCAAGAGGCGGTCCAGAAGCGCATCCTGCTCTACGACAAGAACGGCGAAGAGCACTACAACATCATCTCGGCTCTGCACAAATCCGTGCGCAACAGCGATCCCGACGCGGCGCTCTATTGGCTAGCACGTATGTTAGAGGCGGGAGAAGACCCGCTTTATATCGCGCGCCGCGTCGTCCGCATGGCCGTCGAAGACATTGGACTCGCCGAGCCCAATGCACTCGCCTTGTGCATGGCCGCTCGCGACGCTGTCGATTTCATCGGAATGCCAGAAGGCAATCTGGCGCTCGCGCAAGCCGTGGTCTATCTTTCTATTGTCCCCAAGTCGAACGCTCTTTACACCGCGTATGGGGCCGTCCAGCAGGATGTCGAACGAACTGCCGCTGAACCCGTCCCGCTGCACCTGCGCAACGCCCCTACACGGCTGATGAAGGGCCTCGGCTACGGTAAAGACTATCAATATGCCCACGACACGGCGGAAAAAGTCGCCGACATGCAATGTCTGCCCGACAGCCTGCGCGACCGCGAGTACTATCGCCCCACGAATGAGGGAGCCGAAAAGCGCATCCGGGAACGCTTAGAGGAGATCAAACGAATCAAAAATCCCGCATCAGACCGTTCCGAACGCCCGACAAAAAGAGAATCGGAATCCTGATTTCAGCGATCTTATAGAGTGAAGAAATCGATCGGCAGGAGGCTCTCGTCGTGGCCACGAGCCCGCTCACAGACTTTGGTTTTTCCGCGTTGCATTCTTCTGATGTTGCAGCTGAAGTTGCTGCGGCTAAGCTAGCCGAGTTGGTTCGTCTGCAGAAATTCGCGCAGCGCATCACTTCTACTCTAGACCTGGAAGAACTCGTCCCCCGAATCGTGGATGAGGTTGCGGATTCCTTGGGCTGCGTCGAAATTAATCTGTTCCTCCGCGACCCCGAGCGCTCGGAACTGGTGTTGGCCGGAGTACGTGGCTGCACCCTCCACGGCAAGGGTCATCGCCTCGAAGTCGGTGCTGGAATGGTCGGCCACGTCGCCGAAACGCGCAAAATGCACTATGCTCCGGACGTCGCCAGCGATCCCTTCTATCAAGCTTGTGAGCCAGATATTCGCTCCGAGGTTGCCATTCCGCTGCAGCGTGATGGCGAACTCGTAGGAGTCTTCACCGCCTCTCATTGTGAGGTCAATGCCTTCTGCGTCGATCAACTTCGTCTGCTGCAAGGGCTCTGCTCGCATATCGCGGTCGCGGTACACAATGCCCGCCGCTTCGGCGACGAGCGCGCCCAACGCGAGAGAATGACCCGCGAGGCTGAAGAAGCGCACGCGATTCAACAAGCGCTCTTGCCGCGCAGTTCTCCACTGATTCCCGGTTTCCGCGTTTCCGGACTTTCGGTCGCTGCGGGCTCCGTGGGCGGCGACTGGTACGATTTCATTCCGCTCAACGACGGGCGCTGGGGTCTCGTTCTCGCCGACGTTTCCGGCAAAGGCACCGCTGCCGCGCTTCTCATGTCGGCGACGCGCGGTATGTTGCGTTCGTTGGCGCAGACCGGCAATGGACCGGCGGAAGTTCTCGCCCGCCTCAACAACATGATGATCGAGGATTTTCCGACTGGCCGCTTCGTCACCATGGTCTACGCGGAACTCGATCCGCAACGCCACGTATTACGGATTGCAAACGCCGGCCATCTTCCGCCGCTATTCGTCGATTCGTGCGGCTATCGTTGGATCGATCACGAACACGGCTTGCCTCTCGGAATCTCGGCCAGCAAATTTTCTGAAACCGAAATCCAGCTAGCCGAGAACTCTCGCATCGCGTTTTATTCCGACGGAATTACCGAAGCCGAAATCCAATCGGGAGAAGACTACGGCGCCGAGAGACTGCTCAAACAGATGCGATCCTCTGAGGTCAGCGTGGAGGGTCTGCTGGCCGATGTGAGTAAGTTTACGAATGGGAATGGGCTGCGTGATGACGCTACCGTAATCCTGGTGAAAGCGCTGGACACCAGATTGAGTCCATCCTCATTTTAAGAGGGTGCGTTCGAGACGCAGCGCCAGGCCGTCGAAATCCTATCGTTTGTTTTTGTGTTGCCGGTTTGCTGTTACGGCAGCCGAAAATTCTTTAACCGAACCGCGCCCGATGTTCTTTCAAAATACATAAATCCATCACCACGAAAATCCCCGCCTGCCGCGCCCTCGAGGCGGCGCGCTCGTTAATTACATCCTCCTGCAGCCAGATCGCAGGAATCTTCAACCCGATCGTCTGTTCAACAATTTCGTCCACGCATTCCGGCCTCCGAAACACGTTGACCAGATCGATCTTCTCGCGCAAGGCTGCCGGAATTTCGAGCAAAGAAGCGTAGGCCTTCTCTCCCAATGCCTCTTCGATCCGCGGATTCACTGGGATAATGCGATATCCCGACGCCTGCATATACGCTGAAACCCCGTAACTCGGTCGTATCGGACTCTCCGATAGCCCGACGACAGCAATCGTCTTCGCCCGCGACAACAACTCGTAAATCGGGTCGGTTTGTGTCAGTCTATCCATCCAGATATTTCTAAGACTCCGAACGAGCCGCGACGAAGACCAGCTAAACGCAAACGACTAAAAGCGAACGGCGAATCCAAGCCTAGTCCTTCTTTTCCAGTTTCTGTTTAAACATACGCAGGGCCAGTTTGCGGACTGTGTCCGAAACTTCTTTATTTCCGGACAGGTTCTTCAAGTCGTGCATCAGAAGGTTCTTCATCAATCCCAGCGAGAGGTCCAGAGGGGTCCGCGGATTGAATACCAGATTCCGCATGATGCTGTAATTCTTCGCGTACTTGCGGCGCATTGGAATCGCGCGCAGCACGGCCTCCAGCACGTTCTTCTGCAGCGCAAATTTCTCCACCTCGGCTTCTGAAACTTTGGGAGAATCCAGCACGGCGAGCGACACGAGCTTCGTCGAATCGCGAATCAGAATCCCTCGCTCTTCCTTGTTGCCGCGCATCGCCAGGGCGATCCGCCCGCTGATGTTCAGCTTGGCAATTTTCTGCAGGGTGCTATCGCGCCGGTCCGCAGGAGCCCCAACGATGGACTTCTTCTGCGCCGCCCCTTGGGGTTTCGCCGCTTCCGCTGGCGGGACCGCCGTGGCCACAGCCACATCGATCTCTGCCTTTTCCGCGACGACCGCCGTAATCGGCAGGCCGACCGCCGCAACCTCGGCGATTTCGTCATGCGTCAGAGCGATGGGTTGAAACACTTTATCTTTTTCTGCCGCCAGTTCCGCCGCATTCTCCTCCAGAAACTTAACGATGGCCACCTCGACAACTTCGTCGGGCGGCTCAGTGGAATCGCCTTGGGCGTCGGCAACGATTTCGAAAGTGGCCACCTTTTTCGCAATCTCTGCCAGTTCGACCGGGCGCAGATTCGGATTCGACTGCAATCCCTGCAGCAGCCGCGGCGACTTCATTACCCGTACGCTTCCAAGTAGAGTCTCTACCGCCGAGCGCGATCCCGAGACCGCGATCTTGTCCAGCAGCTCTTCACTCACGGACGGATTTTCGGCTAGCGCCGGGAGAAGGCAAGTCCGCAGATTTTCCGGCGCAATAAGATATCCCAGCACCTCTGCGCTGGTTTGCGGATCGGCCGCCGCTGCCACGCTCGCCTTCTCGTCCCAGCCGGCAAGCGTGAGCCGCGCTCGTTCGGAAAACAGCTTGTTGTGAATTGCGAGATGCACCAGAATCTCAATCATCTCGCCTGGCGGGACCGATAACGCGCCCCGCGACGCCGATTGCATCAGGTTCGATGGAACCTGCGAATTCCGAATCATCTCAAGCATGCTGGGCATGAGCTATCTCCCCAAACTCGCAGGCGCTCTTTTTGTCCCGGTCTTTTTTGCGGACTTCTTGATCGCCTTCTTCGCCAACCTCGCGGACGTTCGCGATCCCTCGTCCACCAAGCGCTCCAATTCTGCCACCGCCAGCGCCAACTCTCGCGTATTCCGGTTGCGCCCTCGTCGCTGATATTCATCGCTCAGTGCGCGATAGTACCAAAGCGTCCCATCTTTTTTCCCCTTGAACCTGCTCCAGATGGCGTCGCCATCCTGCCGATAATCCGCAATGATCGTGCGCACGTTGTGTAACTTGTCGGCAGCCGAGACCAGTCGAGTTGCCGCATCGGCGTGCTTTACTTCGCGGAGATACTCTTCCTTGCGCGTCCGCCACTCCGGCTTCGGCTCCCCGTAAGCGTCCGTGCAACCCTCGACAATTTCCCCTACTCGCGGACCAAAAAGTTCGCCGATTTCCAGCAACCTCGGCATTCCGCCGCAATCTTCCACCACGTCATGCAGCAGTGCCGCAATCGCCATATCCTCGTCACCGCCCGCTTCGAGCACCAGAGACGCTACCGCCATCAGGTGCGAAAGATAAGGCACCGCCGTCTGCTTCCGCGTCTGCCCCGAATGTTTTTCTGCCGCATAGCCAAAAGCCTTCTGCAAGCGCGGCCCTAGTTTCGGCGGTTCCATCGAAACTCTTTTCTTAGCTTTCATACTCCAACCAATGTCATCCTGAGCGAAGCAAGCCATTCGGGAGCGACTGGCCTGGCGCAGTCGAACGATCCCTACACCTCCAACCGTTCTTCTCAGCGAATTCTGACCACACCACTCCAAAGCAAACTACGCGCTCTTCTCTCCGCGCCGCATTCGCAGATACGCTTGCATCAGCGGTTGTAAATCCCCATCCAGCACTCGATCTACGTCGCCAATTTCCAACTTCGTACGGTGATCCTTGATCATGCGGTAGGGTTGCAAAACATACGACCGGATCTGCGATCCGAAGTCGATATCTAATTTCGAGTCTTCAATCTTTTTCGTCACTTCGCGCTTCTTCTCGAGTTCGAACTCGTAAATCTTCGACCGCAGCATGCTCATCGCTTTTTCTTTGTTCTTGTGCTGCGAGCGCTCGTTCTGGCAGTTTGCGACCAGCCCTGTAGGAATATGCGTAATCCGCACCGCCGAATCGGTCGTATTCACGTGTTGCCCACCCTTGCCGCTCGAGCGGTACGTGTCGATTCGTATATCGTCCGGCTTAATGTTGACCTCAATGCTGTCGTCGATTTCCGGAGAAACATACACACTCGCAAACGACGTATGCCGCCGCTTGGCCTGGTCAAAGGGAGAAATTCGAACCAGGCGATGCACTCCGATCTCGCTCGTCAGATAGCCAAACGCATATTGCCCGATCACCGAAAATGTCGCCGATTTGATGCCCGCTTCTTCCCCCGGCTGATAGTCGTACATCTCCGTCTTAAATCCCTGGCGCTCCGCCCACCGTAAATACATACGCAACAACATCTCCGCCCAGTCCTGCGACTCGGTCCCACCCGCTCCAGGATGAATGGTCATGATCGCATTCAATCCATCCGTCGGGCCGGAAAGCAGTGTCTCCGTCTCGACCCGATCGACCAACGCGCGCAGCGCTTCGAGATCTCGCTGCAGGTCCGCAGACACGTCTTCGCCTTCACCCGCCAGATCAAAATAAGCGGAGATGTCCTCCGTACGTCGCGCCAAGTCCCCTTCGAGCGCCAACAGGCTCTCCAGACGTTTCCGTTCGCGCATTACGTGCTGAGATTTTTCAGGATTCGACCACAGGTTTGGATCTGCCGCCTGCTTCTCGATTTCGGCAAACTGCTGGCGCAGCTTGTCGCCGTCAAAGATACTCCCGCAGGTCGTGAACCTTGGTCTTTAAAGAGGTGTACTGCTGTTCCAGTTCATCCAACATGTTTAGCACTCGGCTTGTTGATCAGGATTCGGAAAGTAACGCGCAACAACGCGCCCACCGAAATTATCGCACACACAAACGCGAACCAATCTCCATGCCGCGTATAGAATGTGGTTCCGGAGTTCAGCGCGTACGGCGCAGCCAGAGTTGTGCGAATCTTGCGCGGACT
>Ga0302275_10001920_pt1 | contig 22255 bp, 19 predicted proteins | sample III_Bog_N2_2_FD_200229 | JGI IMG/M metagenome (GOLD analysis project Ga0302275, IMG submission 200229) | Peat permafrost microbial communities from Stordalen Mire near Abisko, Sweden - III_Bog_N2_2 | ecosystem: Environmental > Terrestrial > Soil > Wetlands > Peat | place: Sweden: Abisko... | reverse complement strand
CTTTTGTTCGTGACACAATGCAATCAATTACCCTCCTTCGGCGCACAATCAAGAATGCGGTGAGAAAAGACCGCAATCGGAGAAACCATCATGATCCAAGCCATCCCGCCTTCCACCGCCGAGCGCTGTGCCGGCAAAGCCTTTCGCCTCGCCATGCCCCCGCTCTCCGGTTACCGGAATATCTGCGACTTCATCGCCTGCGCCGGCTACGGCATGCTCATGGGAGCCATCAAGAGCGAAAGCGGGACCAAGCTCCTCTACGCCGCCCAGGTCGCCCTCGCTCCCGTGCCCAGGGAGTCCAAAACCCAGACCCGGACCGAGCCTCCCCCTGTACGGCCGCACCCCACCCCCGTTTTCGTGCCATGCATATGAAAGCAATGACGTTACATTGATATTGGCCGAAAACACCTATCGAAACAAAACAACTTACGTTCCCGACACTCTTTGGAATCACCCGTTTTGCACCGAAAACGCAGCAGTTCTTGACCACCGCCGAAGTTCGCCAACGCCGCGCTCCGGACACAAAAGCGCCTCGGGCATCCCCGAGGCGCTTTCAGGCCAAAAGCTCGATTTCTTGCGGTCACTGTTCTGGATAGACAGCAGGAAGAATCTGCGTTTATCGCATCATCCTGGCGCTGGCCGTTGCGCCGTGGCGAACCATGGTGCAGTTCCCATCCTGATCGCAGCGGTAGTGCACGTTGAAGGGGAAGTCCTGCCACGGAATGGCGCCGTTCTCGCTGGCCGTCTTGTCGAGGACGAAGGAGCTTCCTTCGTAAGTTTCGATGGTTCCGGTGGCAACGTCGTAACTGGCAACAGTGGCGTCACCCTGAATACCCAGAACGAAGGGACCGGTTACCGCTGCGGCGGTTGCCAACTCAAGCGCTGTCGACTCGACCGGGGTGGCTGGAGCACTGGGAGAAACGTAAGGCTTGCGCTTGGCGCCGGAGCCTTTCTTCCAGGGCCATAACTTGTGGAGCCCATGCTTCTTTTGGGATATCGCCGCCCTCTTTTCAGAGGTATCGCTCACTTGCGAAAACTGAGGCGTCCCGGCGATGGCCTTTTTTTGAGGCGTGGCAGTGCTGAGCAGGGAGGGAGCCGGCCCCGTATACGAAGCCTGAAGGGTGGGCAATCCAGACGCTTGAGCTACAGGCGGAGGAGAGACGCGCGGCGCTGCGGCGACATTCCTAAAGCCCGCGGTCACCGCGATTCCCAGCCCAACCAACAGGCCAATCCCCGCAGCCGCGGCGATATAGGCGTAGGCCGGATTGAAAGCGGCCTTGAAAAGGTCAACGGGAGTGAGCGGGCGATAGCCAGCTGAAGTCTTCGGATTGGGCTGTTGATAATTCTCTGGCATCGGATGTCGCTCCTTCGGCGTGTTTCCCGGTCGGCTCACTACCTATTCAATGTGATTCGATCATTCTTCCGTTGTAGGGACAATGCATCCTAAGCGCCATTGACGAGGCCGTTTCGTAACAAGAAATCAATCACTTTCGGGTTCTGAGGTAACGTAACTTGATTTGGGTCACCCTTTCCCTTCAAGCACATCCCTGAGAGCGAAGCTGGTTTCGAGCCGCGTTACGCCGGGGAGGCGCGATAACTCATTCTGATGGAGTCGTCCGTAGTCATCGATTCCGGCCACACGGACAACCAGCATGTAGTCGTACTGACCTGCCATGAGGTGGCAACTGGCGATTCCCTTCGATTTGCGGATAGCCGTCTCAAATGCCGCCAGCACCGGAGCTGACTGGCGCTCAAGAGTGACGCGGATAAAGACCGTCATGCGCTTGCCAAGGAGACGGTCGTCTATTTGAGCGCGATAACCGCGAATGGCGCCAACTGCTTCGAGTGCCTGAATGCGCCGCGAGGCGGCAGAGCTGGAAAGGCCGACGGCCTCGCCGACTTCATAGTTGGTGGCGCGGCCGTTGCGCTCCAGATGGTTGAGAATCGCCTCATCCAACTCGTCAAGGTCCGCGAATCCTGACCCGGACGCGTATTTTTCCGCGGCTTTGGCGGCATGAGAGCTTGAATCCTGCAAAGAAGCGGCGTTTCTATCACGTTTCGTTCTCATAGAGCACTTTTATCACGAAGTTTGCACGCATTGGAAGCGGCCTTCGCCGTAGTATTCATGGCAGATGAACCGAGATGCGCGCCCGGCGCCGGGCAGCCCTCCCCAAGAAGACAGAATCGGCGCCGGGCTTTCCGCAGAAGCGGGTCCACCGCCTTTCGGCATCCAACCCATCAGGCAAGGAGACTCAGCGATGATTATTGGCGTTCCCAAAGAGATCAAGGACAACGAGGCCCGGGTGGCCGTAACTCCGGCGGGAGTGAAGGCTCTTGCCGAGGCTGGGCACACCGTCCTCGTTGAGACTCAGGCGGGCGAGCAGTCCGGCTTTGAGGATGCCGAGTACCAGAATGCCGGTGCTGAGATTGTGGGCGAGGCTGGCTACGCGTGGGGCAAGGCCGACCTGGTCGTCAAGGTGAAAGAACCCATCGAGAGCGAGTATGTTTACTTCCGCGAGGGGCTGGTGCTGTTTACCTATCTCCACCTGGCGCCGCTGCCGGGGCTTACGGATGAGTTGCTGAAGACGAAGGTTATCGGCATTGCCTATGAGACGGTCCGCGACCGCCAGAATACGCTGCCGCTGCTAACGCCTATGAGCGAAGTGGCGGGGCGCATGAGCGTCCAGGTTGGGGCGACTTATCTTGAAAAAGAACGCGGCGGCAGGGGAATCCTGCTCGGTGGCGTTCCCGGCGTTGCTCCGGCAAACGTAACCATTATTGGCGGCGGCATTGTGGGAACGAATGCGGCCAAGATCGCTCTCGGATTCGGCGCTAAAGTCACGCTCGTTGACGTGAGCCTGAACCGGCTGCGCGACCTGGACGACATCTTTGGCGGCCGGCTCTATACGCTGGCTTCGAACAGTTACAACTTGGCGCAGGCCACCAGGGAAGCGGACCTCGTCATTGGCGCGGTGCTGATTCCCGGCGCTACGGCGCCCAAGATTGTGACCAAGGCCATGGTGTCGCAGATGAAGAAGGGCGCGGTGATTGTGGACGTGGCCATTGACCAGGGCGGATGCGTGGAGACGGCACGGCCGACGTCGCACTCCAACCCCAGTTACAAGGTTGACGGGGTGGTTCACTACTGCGTAACCAACATGCCTGGCGCGGTGCCGCACACGTCTACACTGGCGCTGACTAACTCGACGTTTCCTTATCTGCTAAGGCTGGCGAACCTGGGCGCGCGCGAGGCGCTCAAGCAGGATACCGGCCTGGCGGAAGGGCTGAACACATGGCTCGGAAAGCTGACGCATCGCGGCGTGGCCGAAAGCCAGAACCGGGAGTGGACGTCGGCGGCGAGTGTGATTGCGTAGGAGCGTGTTCCAAAAATGGCAGCAGTAGCTCGATTGCATCCCTGCAGGGGTTAAAACCCATTGTCATTCCGCCCCTGTTCGGCACGACTGAAGTCGTGCCCTTTCAAGACTGGACTTCTGCCGCAGGCTGCTATTTGGGGCTGTTTGGCTGATCCTTCTGAGCCAGCGGCTGAAGATTTGTTGCCTGGTGCATGGCATCGAGCAGGTCTTGCGAATGACCGTCGTAGTCCTCATCGAGCGCCCAGAGGAAAGTTCCCCCCAATTTCTGAACCCAGTCAGAGTAGATAACCCGTGTGTACGTGGAGAGCGAATCGTCGTAGGTAATGAAGCCGGGAGAGCCGTCTTTCCTGAGCAGGTAAGGAACCAGGGCAACCGGATCGCGGTGGCTGACCCAGCCGTGCTTGTCGATAAGCGGCTTGATATCCGGACCATAGTTGACCGTCAGCACGGTGTCGTCGCAGTCTCCATCTGCCGTTGTGGCGGCATTGGGGCAGGTGGCAAAGAGCGCATTTACGTTGGTGTATTCGTAGCCATAAAACGGGGTGCCCTGGTTGAGTTGCGAGGCAGGCGCTTGGGCCAGAAAAATCTCAGCCGATTGCTGATCGCTGCCGCCTGGTTCGCATTCGTAGGGATCTGGGTCGGCCGAGTCCCAAAAAATGGGCGAATTAAGCTGGCCGTCGGCCGTCCATGGGCCCGCGCAATCGTAGGTCATGATGTTGAAAAAGTCGATGACGTTCTTGACTTCGGGCACATCGTAGGCCGACCCGCCCCAGGGAGCAACGTCGATCGAGAGCGTGTAACGCGGACTCGGGAAGGCGCTTCGAAACGCCGTCTCGAGCGCGAGCAGGAAGACGCCGTCTTCGGTGGTTGCGGGATACTCCCAGTCGAGGTCGAGGCCGTCGTAGTCGTACTTTTTGACGAAGGCTTTCAGGTTCTTTACCAGAGAGGGAATACCGTTTGGATTGGCTTCCATGTCGGTGGTATCCCCGCTGATGAGCAGCATGACTTTTGTTCCGACGGTGTGGGCGCGGGGAATCAGCTCGGGTTCGATGAATTGGTCGGGCACCTGTAGATTGCCATCGCCATCAAAGCCTACACCGGAGTGAATGATGTGAGTGAGCTTGGAGTAGGGAATCTGTGCAGCGGTGTAGGTGTAAGGCGGAGCGTTAAACTTGCTGCCCGAATCGTAGTCGCCGACAAGGCGTTTCGTGGGCTGCTTTTGGAGGTCCGAATCCTGGGCCTGCGCGTGTACGAGAGGAAGGGTGAGGGTGACGACGAGGGCGATGCGGAAAAACGTGTGGTTCAAGAGTCCTCCTTCAAAAAGCTTAGTTAGGGAGCGAAGATATTGAAAGGTTTCAAAACGGACAGGAGAATATTCCCTCTTGAGGGACGCGTGTGTCAAGCCGAACCGACGCAAGCACTGCAAGCAACCCGCATTTCCGGCGATATTTCCTGATTGCACCGGAATCTTCGCCATCTAGAGGCCGTATTAGAATGGTGCATCGACTGGAGGCACTATGGAACGGCGTCAGTTTTTAGCGGCATCGGTTGCGGCATCGGCATTGGCCGTTGCAGGGAATGTTGAGGCACGAGCAGGAGTTGCACTCGTTGGGCGCGAATATTACCAGCTTCGCCGCTATGGCTTGCTATCCGGACCGCAGACAAAGCTTACCGAGAGCTACTTTGGCGATGCGCTGATTCCGGCGCTGGCGCGTATGGGCGTGGGCCCGGTGGGTGTGTTTCGCGTGGATATCGGGCCGGAGACGCCGGCTTTTTACTTGCTGATTCCGGGCGTTTCCGCGCAGAGTCTCGCCGAACTCGATCTGCATCTCGTCGAGGATGCGGGCTTCATGAAAGCAGCGGAGCCGTTCTGGAGTGCGACCGCGGCGGCGCCGGCATTTCAGCGGATCGAAAGCTCGCTGATGGTGGCTTTTACCGGCTGGCCCAAAATCACTCCGCCGGCCTCGGCGGCTACCAAGGGCAAACGCATCTTTCAACTGCGTACCTATGAGAGCCCCAGCAACGGAGACCATGTGCGCAAGGTGGAGATGTTCCACTCCGGGGAGTTTGAAATCTTTCTCAAGGCCGGTTTTCATCCGGTGTTTTTTGGCGATACGCTGATCGGGCCGCGGACGCCCAACCTGACCTACATGCTGAGCTTTGCCGACCAGGCTGAACTGGAAGCAAAGTGGGACCTGTTCCGCGACGATCCGGCATGGAAGAAGCTTTCCACGAGTCCGCGGTTCGCGTCCGATCAGATTGTGACCAACATTACGAATTTGATTTTGAGCCCGCTGGGGTGTTCGCAGATTTGACCACCTGCGGTGGGGCAGTCGCCGCTTGCGCGGCCTTTATTCGAGGAGAACGGAAAGATGCTCCAAGCCTTCGACGATTTCCCAGAGTTCATGAAGCATCGGGCAAACCGGATTGCCACATCTGAGCAGAACACGCCGGGAGTTGAGGGTTATATCTTCGACGGTGCGGACGGAAGCCAGATGGCGTTCTGGACTTGCCCTGAATCTGCAACCTCGGCCGAGCACGCCCATGAGTACGACGAGTACGTGGTCGTTGTCCAGGGCTGCTACACGTTGATCATTCAAGGGGAGCGGATCCCACTGAAGGCGGGGGATGAATATACGATCCCGCGCGGCGTGCGGAGTGGCGGCGAGGTTGCTGCTGGAACCAGAACGATCCATGCATTCGGCGGTCACAGGGCCGAGCGGGCTCAGGCCTCCTCATGAACAAGGCTGGTTTAGGGTTGAGGTTTCCCGCCCTTGCGATAGAAAAAATCGCAAGAACGGCGCACGGAACAGTTTTGGCGCAACCGGCGCGGGTTCATTCCTGTGTAACTTGCGACGACGAGTCAGGCTGCTGTTGACGGCAACCTGACCGGTCTACGCGCTGCGGCGCAAGGGAATGGTACACCGGCCACTGGCGAAAGATTCCTGTTGACATAAATATCTAATAGGCATATATCTATTAGCAATATGGCGAAGCGTTCGAGTTCGAGTATGGAAGTGCTTCTCGGCCTGTTGGCGATCGAATCCATGTCGGGCTACGACCTGGGGATCAACATCAAAGCATCCGTCGGTCATATCTGGAATGAGAGCTACGGACAGATCTATCCAAACCTGAAAAAACTGGCCGCGGGCGGATTTGTGACCTCGAAGGCGGAGCGGCAAAAGGGCAAGCCGGACCGGCACATCTACTCCATCACGAAAAAGGGACACGAGCGCCTGGCGAAGTGGCTGGCGGTTCCTCCACAGCCGGAGATAGCACGCAACGAACTGTTGCTGAAACTGTTTTTTGGCGCGCAGGTTCCCACCGATGTTTTGATCGGATTTGTCGAGCAAATGGCCGAGCGAGAGGGAGCGGTGTTGCGCGAGTTGACTCGGCTGGAGCATGAGGAGATTGCGCAAAGCCAGCAATATCCAGGGGCTCCTTATTGGAAGATGGCGGCTCGATTTGGGCAGATGGAATTGCAGGCACACCTGCGCTGGGCGGAAGAGACGCTGGCAGAATTGCGCAAGATAGCCAGGAAACAGCAGGCCGATGAAGAGTCCCACAAGGAGAAGAGACATGCAGGCAGGTGAGATGGTTGCGGGAACAAGTGCGGAGATGGGCAAGAGGCCGAAACAGGTGGCTTCCTGGGGATGGCTCGGCGGTTTCCTGCTGATTGGGGCGGGCGTGGTGGCTGCCGGCTTTCTTGCCCAGCATGCACCGAGCGCAGGCGGCCCGGCTGCAGCCGACCAGCTTGCCAGCCACAGCCAGGCGATTCAGATTTACGTGACGGTTGGCCTTATGGACTGGGCGCTTCTTTATTACTGCTGGGCGGGCGTGCATCGGTATGGCGGCAGCCTGTGGACGCTGGCGGGCGGGCGCTGGACTTCGTGGAAAAGCGTACTGATTGACGTTGCGATCGCTTTACCATTCTGGGTGCTGTGGGAGGGAACGGCGTATGGCGTTCACTGGCTGCTGGCGCTCAATTCGCTGGGGCCGGGCGCCGCCAGAACCGTCGATAGCCTCTTGCCGCAAAGTCTGCTGGAGACCGTGGTCTGGATTGGTGTTTCCATCACGGCCGGTATCTGCGAGGAGATAGCTTTTCGCGGCTTCCTGCAGCGCCAGATCCATGCGCTGAGCGGGAACATGGTGGTAGCGGTGCTGGGCCAGGGGATTGTGTTCGGCTTGTTTCACGCTTACCAGGGCTGGCGCAATGTTGTGGTGATCAGTGTGCTGGGGGTTGTGTTTGGCGCACTGGCGGCGTGGCGCGGGAATCTGCGCGTCAACATCATTACCCATGCCTGGTCTGACATTTGGGGAGGCTGGCTACAGATGGCTTTCTTCAAATAGCTGGTCAGCAAGCCAGCGGGTCGGCGCGTCAGCATGTTGGCGGGTTTCATGGGCTCCTGTCCTTTTCGCGGCGGGGTACGGGGCTTTTGGGGACGGATCGAATACCGAGGAAATTCTGCCGTGCATTTGCGGGCCGCACTATAATCGGCGCATGTCCTTTGGTGGCGATCCACGACGGCGATCGGTAGCTCTGCTTGCGGGCGGAGTGGTGTTGTTCTTCGCTTTGCTGGGCGCTCTGCAGTGGTTCAACACTTCCAGCGTTCACTTTCTGAATCCGGAAACCTCCGGAGAGACCCTTATCTTTACCAGCCTCACGGTGCTGGTGTTCCTGCTGCTGCTGGTCTTGTTGATGCTGCTGTTGAGGAACATCCTCAAGCTCTATGTGGGTCAGACGAGCAGCGCACTGGGGGCGCGCCTGCGCACGCGCATGGTTCTGGGCGCGGCATTGATTGCGTTGACGCCCGCGGTCTTCATGTTCCTGTTCAGCTTCAACCTGATGAATCGCTCGATCGACAGGTGGTTCTCACCGAATACGTCTGAGTTGCGGGAGGACTCAACGCGGGTAGTGCTGGAACTGGCGCAATACGTGACCAGCAATGCGCGAGGAGAGGCAGATGCAATCGCTGGCTCCAAAGTGGACTTTGGCAACCTGCAGGAACTCCAGGGTGTCTTGATCTATCACCGGCTGACACTGGACGGAGGGTTTGCGATTGTCTATGGCAAGGACATGCGAATGATTGCGAACACGGACGCTCCTCCGGAGTCAAGTGTTGCAAAGCTGCAGCCATGGCTGGACGAAGGCGAACGCGGAGCAGCCATCTCCCTTCGCGGCCCGCTTTCCGCAAGTATGCTGACCGCGGCGCAACGCAAGGATGAACCGGTCGTCGAGGTAGGGGGCCAGGAATACGCGCTGGGTAAGGCCGCGACCGCCTCGGGCAACGTTGTGGTGACGGCACTTCCGATGCCGCGAGGGCTGAGTCAAACTACGTCGCGCATCCGCTCCGGCGCGGACGAATATTGGCAGTTGTTCCGCTCGCGCAACCGCATTCGCACAACTTTCTTCCTGCTGCTGCTGCTGATCACGGTATTCGTGTTCTTTTCCAGCGTCTGGCTGGCGCTGTTTCTCTCCAAACAGATTACCCGGCCGGTGGAGGCGCTGGCCGACGCGATGGACGAGATCGCGGACGGCAAGTACGACCATCGCGTGGCGGTGACAGCGACGGGCGAAATGGGCGACCTGGTTCGCGCATTCAACCACATGGCGGCCGACCTGGAGACGAGCCGCTCGCTGGCGGAGAGCTCATCGGCGCAACTGACCGCGGCCAACCAGGCCATAGAGGAGCGGCGCAGGGAACTGGAGACGATTGTCGAGACGATTCCCAGCGGGGTAGTGACGCTGGATGGATCGGGAGCGGTGATGCAGTCGAATCGCGCCTTTGCGGGATTGATGGGGCGTCGTGAGGACGTGAGCCTGGCCGGGGAGCGGATCGAAACGTTGCTTCCGGCCGAGTGCTGGGACGATCTGGCGGGCGTGATCCGGCGCGGGCTGCGGATGGGTGCGGCGTCGACGGAGATTGAACTTCATGCGCGCGGCCGCACCATTCATCTTGGTGTGACCAGCGCACGGCTTGAACTGGCGCACGGAAACCAGGGCACGGTGCTGGTTGTTGAAGACATGACCGAGTTGCTGAGGGCACAGCGGCAACTGGCGTGGAAGGAAGTGGCGCAGCGTGTGGCGCACGAGATCAAGAATCCGCTCACGCCGATTGCGCTTTCCGCAGAACGGATCGGCCGTCACGTGGAGCGCGGCCAGCCGGACTCATGGCAGGTGATTCGCAAGTGCAGCGAGGTGATTCTGGGTTGTGTGGGGACGCTGCGGACGCTGGTCGACCAGTTCTCGGCGCTGGCGCAGTTTCCCGCGCCGCAGCCCAGGTGCTGTGACCTGAACCGGGTGGCCGAAGAGGCGCTGGCACTGTTTGCCGGCCGGCTCGACGGTATTACGGTGCAGTGGGATCTGGAGCCAGGGTTACCGGAAGTGGTGGCCGATCCGGAAAGTATTCGCCGCGCACTTGCCAACCTGATCGACAATGCCGCCGAGGCCATGCAGGGCAGCCTGTTGCGCGAGTTGGGCATTCACAGTTCGCTCAGTGAGGACGGCGGCTCGGTGGAGGTTGTGATTTCCGATACCGGCCACGGGCTGACCGATGAGATAAGGGAGCGGCTATTCTTGCCTTTCTATTCGACCAAGAGCCGAGGCACGGGGCTGGGACTTTCGATCGCCGCCAAGATTGTGCAGGAGCACGGTGGCAGTCTTCGCGCAGAGGGGAATAGCCCCAAGGGAGCGCGCTTCCTTATGCGCTTGCCTTTGATGGAGCCGGGAGGGGCCGCACAAGCTGTGCTCGAAGGTGCTTCCGAATCGGTCGTCAAGGTACTTCCATCATGAATCACATCATGGTAGTGGACGACGAGGCGGAGATTCGCAACTCTCTTGAGGAGATTCTGCGCGAAGAGGGCTACGGCGTGGCCACGGCAGCCACGGCGACCGAGGCTCTGGTTCTGTTGCAGGACGCGCCCTACGACGTGGTTCTGCTGGACATCTGGCTGCCTGACCGCGATGGGCTCGATGTGTTGGCGGAGATGCATCGGTTGGCTGTGGAGATGCGCCCGGAAGTGGTTATCATCAGCGGCCACGGCACCATTGAGACGGCAGTGAAGGCCACCAAACTTGGGGCTTACGACTTTCTCGAGAAGCCCCTGTCGCTGGACCGCACGCTGATCGTGCTGAAAAATGCTGTGGAAGCGCGCCGGCTGCGCACGGAAAACCTGGAGTTCAAGCGGCAATTCAACCTGGGGTCGGTGCTGACCGGCGAAAGCGTACCGGTGAAGGCGCTGCGGCAGCAGATCCGCCTGATGGCGCCGACCAACGGCAGAGTGCTCATTTACGGCGAGTCGGGAACCGGCAAGGAACTGATCGCGCGCGCCATTCATGCAGAAAGCCTGCGGCGGGACAGCGTGTTTGTGGAACTGAACTGCGCGGCGATTCCCGAGGCGCACATTGAGGCAGAGCTGTTCGGCTACCGGCACGGAGCGCAGCCGGGCGGCCCGGTGGAGCAGCGCGGTACACTGGAACGCGCCGACGGGGGAACACTGTTTCTGGATGAAGTGGGCGACATGAGCCTGAAGACGCAGGCCAAGGTGCTGTCTGCGCTGGACGACCAACTGTTCACGCCGGTGGGCGGCACGCAGCCTCTGCGGGTGGATGTGCGCCTGATTGCCGCCACCAACAAGGATCTCGAAGAAGAGATTGCCAAAGGGAATTTTCGCGAGGATTTGTTTTATCGGCTTAATGTAGTTCCGTTTTTTGTTCCTCCGCTCAGGGAACGCAAGCAGGACATACCGCCGCTGGCGAAGGAGTTTCTGGCCGAGTTCGGCCGCCAGTACGGACGGCCGCGCATGGAGATCGGTGAAGACGCATTGACCACTCTTGCCGCATACCATTGGCCGGGGAATGTGCGCGAGTTGAAGAACGTGGTCGAGCGGGTCATGATCCTGAATCCGCGCGTGCTGCGGATCGAGCGCAAGCATCTGCCGCCACTGACGCACAAGGCGGGTACGCGGTCGACGGAGGAGTTTTCGTCGCTGCAACAGGCGCGGGATGCGTACGAGCGGGAGTACATACTCAAGAAGATTGAAGAGGCTCGCAACAACGTGAGCCACGCGGCGGAATTGCTGGGGCTGGAACGGAGCCACCTCTATCGCAAGATGAAGGCGTTGGGGATTGGCGTGCGGGAATGAAGTGCCCTAAAAGCAGGTTCCCTTCGACGTTGCTCAGGGCAGGCTTTCGACTCCGCTGAAGTACGCTCCGCTCCTCATGAACAAGGCTGGTTTAGGGTTGAGGTTTCCCGCCCTTGCGATAGAAAAAAATCGCAAGAACGGGGCACGGAGCAGTTTTGGCGCAACCGGCGCGGGTTCATCCCTAGGACGTAACATGCAAGCGGCGAGTTCGGATGACAGGCCTTTTTCTTACATGAACATTGGAGATTGGACACTATTGCGCCTGGTCTGAAAGACGAGTCTTCCCGGCGGAATTAGATGCGACCGGTGTTGCGCCTGGGGTAAGCAGTTGTTGCACATCTGCAACCAGCAATTGGACAGATTCCGAGAAGCTGGCGTCGCGATGCTTTTTGAAGAATGCGGGATCGACCTGCTCCACAAAACCCCACAGGGCAACATGCGTCTTGGCGTCTGAAATGCCCACTCTGATCTGCGGCACCGAGAGTCCGGGCGCATCGACAAAGCGGACGGCAAATACTATATCCGCGTCGCTTGGGTCCAATACCAACTCGAATCGGCCCCACGTTTTCATTTGCGCGAAGAATTCGCTGTACGCCCGCTCCGGACCTCCGCTGTAGGCAGATGGGAAGGCGGTTACGTCTCCCTGTTCGTAGGAGATGAACGCACGTTTTCCATTAAGCAGAGGAGTGGGAACCGGGGCAGCGAGAGTGTTGACGCCCTTGGCCGCCGAGCTGCGTTGCTGGGCGAGCGCCGGTAAGGCGCAACACAATGAGAGAACACACACCGCAATGGATTGCTTGCATGATAGAAACATGATTCCTCCTGATTGAAGGGTTCCCTGTGCGGATCGAGTGACAGACATTTGAGCCGGATTTCCAGAAAAAGTTAGCACGGTAATGTTGTTGCTCCGATCTCAATACGGCGGATCGTTGGGTTGAACTCCAATGTAGCCGGGCTCCGGGTCTTGGACAAAGCGCACCGCTTCAATTTCGTCGCGACCCTCCAACACGGCCTTGCATATTCGGTGCATCCCATCCATCACTCCAGTGTCACTGGACAGAATGACGGGGAAGGCAAGAGTGAGTTCCCAGAAAGCCATGTCGCCGTATGTCAACTAGGCACTCAGAGTTGGAATTGCAGATCTTACTCGTTGGTGCTATCTTTATCTGGTGAATACTTTCCTCGTCAAGAAGGCCGGAGCATGTTGTTGCGCAATGATGTGTTGCGTACGCATGTCTTCTGGCGTGAGGAAATGGCTGAAGTAAAGTAAGTTACAAGCCGGCACCTCAATCGGACCCACCGCCAGGAATCGAACTGGCAGGTGGGTTTTTTGTTTTGGACTGAAATCGAAGCGGGTGCGGCTGATGGAGAATTACCGAACCGCTTCCTGGGATGGAGAAAATAATGGGCGTTCCTGAAATTCGAGCCGAAGACCTGAAAAAGCGGCTAGATGCCGGCGAGAACCTCTTCTTGCTCGACGTACGCGATGAGTTCGAGTTTGAAACCTCCAACATTGGCGGCCACCTGATCCCGCTCACCGAACTGCTCGGCCGGGTGAATGAACTCGACGCGACACGAAAGATCGTGGCAGTTTGCAAGATGGGGCAACGGGGCGCAAAGGCCGTTCAACTGCTTCATAAGGCAGGCTTTAATCAGGTGTGGAACCTTGCAGGCGGCATTCATGCCTGGTCTGATCGCGTCGATCACGGTGTTCGGAAGTACTAACCGTCGCGTCCAGAATCATTCGCTTCGGATCGGGTCGCTAGCGCTCATATTCTAACTGTTAGCACTGGACATTGCGCGTCCACGATCAGCTGAAAGACGTCAGGCGTTCTTTTCTCCATGCCGAAACGCGAGGCCTTCTGTATGCCAAGCACCAGCATATCGATGGATCGCTCTTTGATAACTTCAATAATTCGATCATGTGCCTTGCCGACCGCAACATGTGTTTTCGAATTGAAGATGTTTCTCAATCGCGTTGGCTCATGATCGTCAAGAGTGCTCAAGAGTTTTTTATGACTATCCGCCAACCTATCTTGCTGCAGAACTGCCTTTGCTCCCAGTAAACCGAGCACATCGATCTCTGCTCCAAGTGCTTCCGCAAAGGTGACTGCAAACTCCGCGGCATGGGCAGCCGCTGCTGTGAAGTCTGTTACGTAAAGGAGCTTCTTGCAAGGGAAGATACTCGACGATATGAGCGGGACCTTCGGACCCACCGTGAGCGATGGCAAGGGTGACGACCAGAGAATCTGCTCAGAGACGGAGCCAAAGACACCCCGCCCGAACCTGCCTCCGCCATACGCTCCCATGACGATCAAAGATGGCGCGTGGAAGTTGGCAACTTCTGGAACGATTTTTTGTGGGTTGCCTTCCAAGAGCTTCGGGATGGCTTCAACATTATCCGAGGTCAGCAGTGCGGTCCTGCCGGCTAATAGTGCGTTCAAGTCCTGCCGCTGCTGGCTTGATCGAGACTGAAGGATCTCGACTTCCAGGGCTGATTGCGAAAGAGTGAACGCGTGAACAACAAGAAGCCTTGCCGAGAGACACGCCGCTATGTGCACAGCGAAAAGGCCTGCGTTTTGAGAACCGAGAGACAAATCGGTTGCATACACAATGGCATTCAATTCAAGGCTGGCTTTGTCGCTGGTCGCCTTCTTGACGTAAATCTCGCTGATTGCTGGCATATTGGCACCTTCCCTCAAGACAAGTAGCGATCAGAACAAACGAGGCTCGGACTGCATCGGAATGACGCTGGTCAGTTGAGTCCAAACGGATTTCTTGAATCCTCAACGGGACCGCCAGTGCCTGGCTCTTTGTGACGAGCAGGGCGCAGCCAGCGCAATTGGCGATTCATTAATCGGCCTTGATTGTGAGTCGACGCATGCCTTATCGGCAGCATTTCTGGTCCCACGAGAGAAACTCGCCAGTAAGATCGCATGATTGGGCGATTCGAAGAAACCTTGCGGCAGGTCAGAGAAACTGGGGGAATATATTGGTCTTGTTCTCGATAACCCCACGCGATGCGACCTGAACTGATCCGAGCCACAGACCTCTTGCACCGCAACACTCCGGAAGCTGTCGAAGAAGTGATCGGATTGCTACAGAATACGGTGCATCCCTTCAGCATGAAGGTCTGCGGACATCCGGAAGACGCGGAAGACACCATGCAGGAAGTGCTCTCCCGTTCTCTTGGGCACCTTGCCAAAATCCAGACTCAGCGGCAGATGACAGTCTGGCTTTACACCGTCACTAGAAACCGCTGCTGGCGCATGCGCCGCAAGCCCGCCCATGCCCCGGCGAACCTCCTTTCACTCGACGAGTTGATTCACCTTTAGGGGCTACCAGAACCGGAGCAACCATAGGAATTGGAACGGCAAGGGCTTGTGCATTCATCGTGCCCCGCCGAATCGCGTACCTTCACAACGACAGTTCAGGATAATCCCGCGCAAACTCTCTGAATTGGACGCTTCTTCTTATAAATGTGAAGGATATACAATGGTTAAGCAACCTTCTTGTGTCGTTCAGCAATCAAAGAACATGAGTGTTCTTCCCCCGCTGCGGAAGTTTGCTGCAAAAACTACTGCCCGCAGGCCGGAATAAAAGTCCTGGTTTCTATGCATCGTTGGAGCAACAATCCGCCATTTGATCGCATGGGCACGCTCGCGTGCGTCGCTCTGGCGTTTTGCCTCTTTGCGTGGGGCCTGCAATACAAGCTTTCCCTGTACGACCCGCTCAAGGCGGCTTCTCATCATGTTCCAACGGCAAAGCTGCTCTCGAAAAACGAGCAATCCAATTCCACCGAAATCCCTTTGGTAGTTCGGACTCGGACATCTACGAGAGTTATCTACACCGTTCCTACGGCTGTCTTTTTCATTCTGTTGCCGGTCCCCAGCGTATCGAACCCGCCAACACCAGGTCAGAGGGAGCAACGCGCAAGCCAGTCATGGCTTCCCCGCCGCCCGCACCTAAGAGCCCACTTCGTGCGCCCGCCTCCGGTTTTCGTCTAGCCATTCCCGTTAAGCCAATGCTGAAGTGTTCAATCAGGTTCGATGGTCGAATGCAGCGGTACGCATTCCCTGTTTGAGAACGTGTCCTGCCTTCCCCGATCCTACAACCAACAAATCACTTAGAGGTGCATTCGAGATATGCGAAAGCGATCCTCCTCGATCCTTGCCGCTGGAATGATATTTCCCGTCTTGGCCGCCATCGTTGCGTGCGATTTCAAGAGTCAACATCCCGGCGCGAACGCCGCAGAGATTCCGTCGGCGAAAGTGGCAACGGCAATGCGCGGAGACATTGCACACACTCTGAGCCTCGCCGGGCAATTCCAGCCTTATCAGGTGGTGGATGTTCACCCGAAGGTGACTGGTTTCATGGTGAAGATCAATGTGGACATAGGCGACCGCGTGCACAAGGGCGAGACTTTGGCGGTATTGGAAGTGCCGGAGTTGAATGCCCAGTTGAAGGGCACTGTATTCGAGGTCGAGCGTGCAAAGGACGATCTGCTTCGCGCGCAGCACGAGATCAAACGCGCAGAAGCGATCCATTCGGCGCTGCATGCGGACTACAACAGATTGCTTGAGGCATCCAAGGCACAACCAGGCTTGATTGCGCAACAGGAACTGGACGACGCAGAGAGCAAGGACCTGTCTTCTGAGTCGCAGGTGGACGCGGCCAAGGCGGACGCAGCCGGCGCGCAGCAGCACGCAGAGGTGGCACACACTGACAAAGACCGGGTGCAAGCCCTCCAGAACTACACCAACGTGGTGGCGCCACTGGATGGAGTCATCGTCTGGCGCTATGCGGACACAGGCGCTTTGATCCAAAGCGGAACAAATTCCAACGAACAGGACATCCCGATTGTAAGACTCTCGCAGAGCGGCTTGCTGCGCCTACGCATGCCGATCCCGGAAAACGATGTGCAGTTTGTTCATATCGGCGATCCGATGCAGGTTCGCGTCGATGCCATTGGCCGTTCATTCACAGGAAAGATAGTGCGATTCACTCGTGACGTAAATTTTGAAACACGGACAATGGAGACCGAGATCGATGTTGAGAACCAGGATCTCTCCATCTCACCAGGCATGTACGCCAATACTGAAATGCAACTCGCACGTGCGTCAAACGTAACCACAATTCCGGTCGAGGCGTTGTTGCTGAAGGGGAATCGGGAAACGGTTCTCGTGCTGGATTCGAGTAATCGGATTCACATTCGGACCGTGGAAGTTGGCCTCCAGGGATCGAAACTGGCTGAAATCAAGAGCGGCCTCGGACCGGGTGACCGAATAGTTCTCGGAGGCCAGGAAAACTACACCGAAGGCGAGCAGGTATCCCCGATCCTCACGCAGACGCCTTCTTCCGATGTGATGCGTGAGGCGGGCGGCGTGATCGACATGAAAGCGGAAGAAGAGAACAGCGGAGGGGCGAAGTAATGCCGAAGTTTGCTCTCAGGTTTCCATTCTTCATCCTCATGCTGTGTCTTGTTGTGGCGCTGGTGGGCGCGGTCAACGTGGCGCGCATGCCGGTGGATCTGTTCCCCAACATCGACATGCCCGTCGTCGTGGTGGCCACGTTTTACAACGGTATGCCACCGCAGCAGATTGAAGCCGACATCACCAACACCTTCGAGCGATTCTTCACTCTGGCAGCCAATGTCGATCACAGCGAGTCGCGCTCGCTGACCGGCGTGAGCCTCATCAAAATCTACTTCAAGCCAGGCACCGATCCAAACGCAGCCTTGAGCAACATCGCCAACCTGGCGATGGCCGACTTGCGTCGCTTGCCGCCGGGGACGCTTCCTCCGGTCGTGCTGGGCATGGACGCCTCGACGCAGCCAGTATGCCTGGTGACTCTGAAGGGCGAGGGTCTAAACGAAACGAACCTGAAGGATCTGGCGCAATTCCAAGTGCGCAATCAGATATCGAACGTCCAGGGTGCATCGGTGCCGCAGCCTTATGGTGGAACCTATCGTCAGATTCAGATCTATGTTGACCCGCTCAAGATGGAGGCGCGCAACCTGAGTTTGAACGACGTGGTGACGTCGGTAGACAGTTCCAACCTGATTCTACCCGCGGGCGACGTTCGCATCGGATCGAAAGATTTCAACATCTACGCCAACAGCCAGTTCCCAGACGCGAAATCGATGAACGCAATGCCGCTCAAGTCGATGGGCAACTCGTCCGTGCTGGTTGGCGACATCGGCAAGGCGATCGACTCCGGCGCCCTGCAATACAACATCGTGCGCATCGATGGACAGCGCTCGGTCTACGTGCCGGTCTTCAAACAGGGTGGAGACAGCAACACCATCACCATCGTGAACGGAATGAAGGACGCGATCAAGCATCTGGTCGACATTCCGGCATCGCTGAAGACCGCTGTGGTATTCGATCAGTCCGTCTTCGTCAAAATGGCGATCTGGAACGTCTCGAAGGAAGCTGGCATTGGACTAATGCTGACCGGCGTGATGATCCTGATTTTCCTGGGCAGCCCCCGTGCCATGGTCGCCGTTGTGATTTCCGTGCCGCTCGCTATGGTGGTCTGTCTACTCATCAGCAATACCATGGGCGGGTCTATCAATACCATGCTGCTTGGTGGCCTGGCGCTGGTCTTCTCCCGGCTTATCGATAACGGCGTCATTGTGCTCGAAAACATCTTTCGCCACATGGAGATGGGAGAATCGCCGGCGGTGGCTGCGGACAAAGGCGGGACAGAGGTCTCGATGGCGGTGTTGGCAGCAACGTTCACCACCTCCATCGTGTTTTTTCCGGTCACGTTTTTCAGCGGCGTCAGCAAGTACATCTTCACGCCGCTGGCTCTGGGCGTAGTGCTTTCGATCTTCGCGTCGTATTTTTTCGCCATGACCGTGGTGCCGCTCTACTGCGCCAAATTCATCCGCATACGAGACGAAGAGGACCACCCCGAGGGACGGCGGCAACACTTTCTTGCCGTTTTCGACAAGAAATTCAACGAGCAGTTCCAACGATTGCTGAATTGGTATGAGGCTCTTGCCATGCGGGCGATGCGGCGCCCCGGTCTTACCGCGGCAGCGATTCTAGGTGGCGTGGTGCTCGTGCTTGCGGTGACGACACCCTTTCTAGGTAGAGCGTACTTTCCGCGCACCGACCCAGGGCAGTTCGTCATTGACGTTCGGATGCCCAGCGGCACGCGGCTGGAGGCCAGCAACAACTACATCGCAAAGGTGGAGACGATCGTTCGCGGCGTGGTCAAGCCCTCCGATTTGGACATGGTTGTCTCGAATATAGGCGTTTACCCCGACCTCTCCGCCATCTACACAACCAACGCCTCGATGGACACGGCCTTTGTGCAGACCAGCCTCAAGGAGGGCCATAGCATCGGCAGCTATGAGTACATGCGCCGCGTCCAACAGAAGCTCTCGCGCGAGATGCCCGAGCTTACCACTTACTTCCAGGCGGGCGGCCTGGTCGATAGCGTGATCAATCAGGGTCTACCGGCTCCGATCGATATCCAGGTCAGCTCTAACAATATGGATGGAGCCTACGCTCTGGCCAAGAACCTGGCGCAAACGATCGCAACGATTCCCAATGTGAGCGGCGTCTACATTCCGCAGAACCTGGACTACCCAGGTATCGAACTGAACATCGACCGCGAGAAGGCAAGTTTGATCGGTCTCTCCACAAAGGACGTGGTGGACAACGTAATTACCGCCATGACCTCCGATGGCATGGTCGCACCCAGCTACTGGATCGATCCGAAAAGCGGCAACAACTACATGGTGACGGTTCAGTACGCCAACAGCTATCTGAACAACATGACGATGGAGGACTTCGAGAGCATTCCTTTACGCGGCGTTCGTCCACCGGGCTACGGTCCCATGCAGGAGAATCACGAGGCTTCCAGCCAGTCGCGTGAGCTCTCGAACGGCGACCACATTGCCGGCTATACGCCCTTGAACTCTGTTGCGGACATCAAGCTGATCAATACTCCGACGGAAGTGGATCACTACCAGATCCGGCGCGTAATCGACATCTATGTCTCCACCAAGACCGAGGCGCTCCAGAAGGTGGGAGGAGAGATCGACAAGCTGTTGGCGAGCACAAAGACGGACAAGAACACAGTGCTGAAGGTGCGCGGCGCCGTAGTCAGCATGAACCGGTCGTTCCTGGAGTTTGGACTTGGGCTAATAGTTTCTGTCCTTTTGGTCTACCTGATCCTCATGGCCCAGTTCACATCGTTCATCGATCCATTCATCATCCTCATGGCTATTCCGCCAGGACTCGCAGGGGTCGTATTGATCCTTTTGGTGACCGGGAGCACGCTAAACATCATGTCGCTCATGGGCGTGATCATGATGACCGGCATCGTGGTCTCGAACAGCATTCTGATCGTTGAATTCGCTGGAACCCTTTGTCAGCAGGGACTGTCGCCGTTGGAGGCCGTCGTCCAGTCATGCAAGATCCGATTGCGCCCGATCCTGATGACCTCGCTGGCGACGCTGCTGGGCATGATTCCCATGGCACTTGGAATGGAGGCCGGGAGTGAGCAATATGCGCCGCTTGCGCGCGCGGTTATCGGCGGACTGGCAGTTTCCGTGGTTGTAACCGTCTTCCTTGTACCGGCAGTTTATCTGATCGTTCACGGCCGGCACGACAAGAAGACCGCGGTTGCGGAGGGGGTTTAGAGAATGGCTAAACAGACTGGATTGAGGCTTCGCTACTCCGTGATGTTTGTTTCGCTGGTGACGGTTTGTTCCGTGTCACTCCACGGACAGGCGACAGGCAACAGGCCGCAACTTCCGGATGCTCCTCAGGTCTCGCTTATGGCCCTTGCGCTGCAAAGTGCAACGCCGATGCCGGAGAGAATGAACCAGCCTTCGCTTGCGCAGCCGGATAGCGCAACGGCTGGCTCACATCCGCGCCTTACGCTTGCAGATGCAGAGAAGGTGGCCGTGAAGAATAATCCACGAGTCAGCGTTGGCCGTTTGCTCGCGCTCGCGCAACATCAGGTCGTCAGAGAAACAAGATCGGCTGAATTGCCGACTGGCGTCGCCAGCGTTACGGCCGAGGAAGCTGAGAATGGCAGCCGCATCTCGGCGGGCTCACTCACTGCCTCGCGGCTCTTTGAACATGGCGGCGCAGGGGGAAGTTTCACTCAGCTGATCACAGACTTTGGGAAAACAAGCAATCTCGTGGCTTCTTCAAGACTTCAGGAAAAGGCGCAGAATGCGAACGCTCTCGCAACTACCGAAGATATTGTTCTTGCAACCGATCAGGCATTCTTCAATGCACTTCAGGCTCAGGCATTGCTTAAGGTGGCGCAACAAAATGCAGGCACTCGGCAGACGACCCAATCTCAGATCAGTGCGATGACAAGCAACAAACTCAAATCGACCCTTGATTTGAGTTTCGCAGACGTCAACTTGTCGCAAGCCAAGTTGCTATTGCTTGATGCTCAGAACAATGTCGACTCTACGATGGCCGCGTTGGACGCGGTCCTCGGTCTGGATCGGCAGGTAACCTACGAACTGGTCGCGAACAGCGCTCCATTGAGCGCTCCTCCGGCGGACGCCGATCAGCTACTGCAACTCGCATTCCAGCAGCGCCCGGATCTGCAGGCCCTGAACTTTAGCCACCAAGCAGCTATCAAGTTCAGCCATGCCGAGCGCGATCAGATGCTGCCCAGCATCACTGCCGCGGGAACTGCCGGTATCGTCCCCATTCGCCCCGCAACGTACTACCTCAACAATTGGTGGGGTGGAATTGGCGTCAATATGAACATTCCTGTCTTCAACGGCTTTCTTTATTCTGCCCAGGCCAAAGAAGCGTCCATCCGGGCCCAGGCCGCGTCTGAACAGAGCCGCGATCTGCGCGATCGGATTGCCAGGGATGTTCGCACCGCGTGGTTGGCATCGAACACGGCCTATCAACGTGTTGCTGTGACCGCGGAGCTTCTGAGCGAGGCAAACCTGGCGCTCAAACTGGCACAAACACGCTACCAACTTGGACTCAGCTCGATCGTGGAACTGAGTCAGGCGCAATTCCAACAGACGGATGCGGCAATCGGCAACACAGATGCGCAATATCAATACCGGCTGGCCCTTGCCACGCTCAACTATCAGATTGGAACAACGCCGTGATTGGAAACTTCAAATTGAAAGTGTTCCACGTCGCCGCGGACACCCTGAACTACCGCAGGCCTCCGACGAACTTCATCTTACGCATCCCGCCGTAACGTCAGATATCTGGTCGCTGGAAGAGAGTGCTGGGATTGCGCTCTTCGATCGCATCGACCAGCGTGCCACCCATGCGCCGGTCTGAGCCACTCTCGCAATATGTGCGAAAGATCGACGCGATTATCTGCAACCAAGACTCTTGCGAGTGGCGCTACCGACTGATGTGACCGTGTCTATCCAGGTGGCCGCCTTGATGGAAGCGGCTATGTACCATGCTTAGTCCAAGGAAATAAAGGGCCACCGATAAGGCAACTAGAAACAGGAACTGTGCAATTTGGAACCAAGTCGACTTTTCTCTTGCAAAGGGCACCGGATTCGAATTGGCTGTCATCTGAGCTACTCTCCATCAGGCCATGCGGCAGTCACGGCGCCGCCATTCATGCTTTTAGGCTTCTTACCCGATATATGTGAACGATGACATGAAGATCGACCCCATGCAGTATCGTTTCGCACATTCGCGATGAACGCGGCTGACTCCATTCGTTGGGAAGCGCAGCAACATTGGGCTTAGCCGCTCAACAGGCTC
>Ga0302275_10001915_pt1 | contig 22324 bp, 18 predicted proteins | sample III_Bog_N2_2_FD_200229 | JGI IMG/M metagenome (GOLD analysis project Ga0302275, IMG submission 200229) | Peat permafrost microbial communities from Stordalen Mire near Abisko, Sweden - III_Bog_N2_2 | ecosystem: Environmental > Terrestrial > Soil > Wetlands > Peat | place: Sweden: Abisko... | reverse complement strand
AACGGCCGCGCCTCCACCGTCGTGGTCAGCGGCACCAGGGTGCGCCGGCCGCGCGGCCAATTGAAGCCGCCGAACGCCGAACTGCCGATTTTCGGCCGGAATGACAATCAGCGACGCATGACCCGCGCAGAAATACCTCTTCGCCGTTCACCGCCCTTGATCGCGCCGCCAAGCCGCCGGGCTGGCTTTGACGCGTCGTGCGAAAACCCGCGTGAAATGGCTCTGATCGGCAAAGCCGGTGTCCAGGGCGATCTGGCACAACGGATCGTCGGTATTGAGAATGAGCTGCTTCGCCCGCTCCACGCGCTGATGAAGCAGCCATTGATGCGGAGCACATCCGATCGTTTGCTTGAAAGCCCGGCTAAAATGACCGGTAGACAGGCGACAGGCACTGGCCAGTTGCGGGAGACCGAGATCGCCCGACAGGTTCGCCCGTAACATTTCCTTTGCCCGCCTCTCCTGCCAGGGTGCCAAGCCTCCCTTACTGAATTTCGGTTGAAACTCGTTTGGCGTGTAGGTTTTGACCAGATGCGCAATTACGGCACGCGCGGCGAAATCGGTAAATATTCGGTTCGTTTGATCCGGCTTAGCCAGTGCGGGAAGCAACGCCAGCGCACAATTCTTCAACACGGCATCGTCGCGCGCTGGGCCCGAGGGGCAACGCAGCATGATCGTCGCAGATCCTTCTTCCGAAGTGATTTCATCAAGAGCCGATTGGGGAACACAGAAATTTACCACATCAAAGGGGCCTCTAATGTCCGCCCGCCAGGCCTTCCGCATGTCGTTAATGTGCATCGCGCCCGCTTGTACAATACCGGGCGATTCATGTTCTTCATCACACCAGATGTCATAGGCTTCCAACCTTTCGAGATGAACACAGGCGACATAGGAATCGCGCTTAATCGTCCCATCCGTCATCCCGTGACCAGCACTTTTGCGAGCCATACGCGTAATTGCAAAATCGCCGCCTCCAATCGTGCTAAATGAAAGCCGCTCGACTACATCCACGCGATTGGGAGAGGTTTGGGCAAATACGATACTTGTCCCTGCCTGATCATCAATTGGCTGCCTGAACTGCGGTCCCACGCACTTTTCTGCCATCGAGATGTGAAACATGATTTGCCGCCTTTGCGTTTCAGATTGAAGACGCTGAATTGGTTGCGCCTCTCGGTTTTCTTAAACGCACAGTAATCAATTGCGGTTGTTGCTCCATCGCACTTAGGTTTCCTTTAGTTTGCGATAACCTATACGCAGGTCTTAAGGCGCCCTTCCATGACGAGGGAAAATAATTATGGTCGCCTTTTTGATGTGCAGTGTTTTCAACATCTTGAGTATCAAACGGTCAGATGCACCCGGGGCCTTGCTTGTCATTTTCAGCAACAATCAGATGTTGCCGATCCGGGATCGCACCAAACCTGAAGCGAGCGGAGCCTCGATGTAGCGTTAAAGCTGACAATCAAATCGGGTTCTGATTGAACAGTTCGGCCACCATCGCAGAGTCAAGGTAGGCGCGAACCTCGACAATGCGGTCCGCGTCGAAGCGAACCACCCAGCAATAATGATTGTCGAAACGCATGCCGTTGCGCGCGATTGCATCGGAGACGAGTTCGACCACCGCCGTGTTCGTTGCGACGATCAAGTTGGTCACGCGCAGCTGAGCTCCCTTCGGAAGCACCTTGCCCAGTTTGACGAAGGTCGCGTCCTGGAAGGCGCGCTTGGAGCGATAATGACCGGCAAGCGGGTGGGTGCCCAGTCGATGCCATCGTCGACATGCGCGAAGAAAGCTCCTCCATCGCCGGTCTCAAGACCCCTGAATGCTTCGCGAACATAGTCGGATGTGACGGCCATCGGGTATCTCCTGATTTTGCTGATGCCTAAACGACTTCGTCCACCGGCGGTCTCTCGTTTTGTTGGGGTTCACTCCGCGGACCGAGACATCAATCGTAACGGCGAATATGCCCCTGCTGCGTGGCTTGAGTTCCTTCAGGCACCTGCGATCGGTTCCGAAATCGGGAAGGACACAATCGCGACTGCGCCTTTTGTCCCAAAGCGCTGATCTATTGTGCCGTCAAGCCCGCGCGCGAGTTGCTGAATGATTCCAAGTCCCTGCCCTGGTCGAATGTATTCGGGACCGGATCCGTCATCCGTCACACGGCATTCAACACTGGCCCCACGTTTCCTTAGCTCGATCCGAATCGTTCCGCCTACATCTGCGAACGCATGCCGGGACGCATTCGTGATAAGCTCGGCGACGATCAAGCCAAGCCTCCAACACTGCGCCGAACTCAGTTGGAGCGTCTGTTCCACCAGGACGAGCTCGATGCCGTTATGCCGCAACTTTGCGCGGCTGATCGATTGACAAAGCTCCCGCAGATAGGCGGCGGCGTCGATCCGCCTGTTTGCTGTCGGCATCTGCAACGCCCGATATACGCGGGCATGGTCGTATAGATGCTCGATTACGTTGGCCAAGGCGACCTTGACATCGCAGTTGTTCGAACGCTCGACTGCGCAGGAAATAATGCCGATAGTTGATGTCAGTTCGTTGTTGATTCGATGCATCATCTCCTGCAGTAAGAAAAACTCGCCTGGATTGCTCATCCAGGCCTCCTCCACTCTGATCGGAATATGCTTGCTCTTCTTGCCCAACGCGTTGCTGTCTGCGATTTGCATGCCGAAGCTCCTGCTATTTGATAACGAACAGGCTAGTAGTGAGCCTTGACGGTGGCTTGAAATTTTGGCTGCCAAGTTGTCGATTCCGACCGTCGCGGAGGATGTTATTATCGGGCGCCCGACTTGATCACGGCCTACGACTTGTCGGCAAAGCCTGAGTCGTCACATCTAGTGGCGCTGATGTTGCGGATATGCGCGCCGCTGGCGCAACGGCATTCATTATAGCGATCAGGAACGGCACGATCGCGATCAACGCCGTAACAGCGAAGATAGCAAGCGCGGCGGCGAATTTGAACGAAAAGCCTTCGGCGTTTTCCGTGAAGGACGCCAGTCGCGACCTTCGTTTGATGGGGGCGGCGGACATTACATTCATCCGATCGATGAGGGATCGCTCAACAGACAGCCGCGGCCGTCGGTCGCTCAATGTGCATACTTCGTAAAGAGCATGTCGTGGTTTTTGGCGTTGGCCTCGTGGCAAGGGAAACATGTCTCATGCTGAGCCGCGTCGACCGGTTTGCCATTGATGAACCGGCCAAAACCCCAACCGCCCGTCGCTGCGTTGCTGGTTGATCTCTTCGGATTTTTTGGTCGTGTCCATCAGTGAATCTCCTCGGTTCAGCGTCAATCTCAGGCAGCACGACTAGCGTTATGCGCTGGTTGAGAACTAGGTCGGGAAGAATCGCTTGAATTGTACAATTCTGACTCCAACCAACGACGCAACAACATCCGTCGAAAAGCCGCAAAGCTCGGCCAGACCTCTTGATCGCGCCCGCGTTGTATTAAGATCGAGTTCAACAAACAGGAACCGTTTTGTAAAAAACCTCGGACACAATCGGCGATAGAATTTCCGGAACGGATCGGCGCGAGGCATGCGGGAAATACCTAGTGATATATCGTTCGTCCGGAACCATCCTGCTTCCTGAAGTGGCGTCCGGTGCGGACTCGGAGATTGCTTCCATGGCTACGCTGACAATCGACGACGGACGGTCGTCCTGCGACGCTGCGTCGACGCTCGCAGGAGCCGCACAAACAGCGGGTCCCGCTAACATGGCAGGTGGAAAAGACCGAATTCAGCGAAAGTTGACGGCCATTTTAGCCGCGGATGTCGCGGGTTACTCACGGCTGATGAGTCGCGACGAACGCGGCACGATGAAGACGCTCTCTGCTTATCGGCAGCTCATGGATGACCTCATCGCCCAACATGGCGGCCGGGTGGCCAACACCGCCGGTGACAGCGTCCTCGCCGAATTTCCGAGTATTTTCGACGCCGTAGAATGTTCCGTCAGCGTACAGGTGAGACTAGGCACAGCCGCCGCCGGGCTGCGCGAAGACGCCGCGCTACGGTTCAGGATCGGCATCCATCTTGGCGATGTCATGGTTCGGGGTAGTGATCTACTCGGCGATGGCGTCAATATCGCAGCAAGGCTGGAGGGCATTGCGGAACCCGGAGGCGTATGCATTTCAGGCGTCGTTTTCGAACAGATCGACGGGAAAATCGATCTGTCATTCCGATCGCTCGGCATGCAGTCCCTTAAAAACATCGCCAGACCGATCGAGGCCTACGCAATTGAACTCAACAAGGAAGAGCGTTTGCCGCCGGATCATGGCCCCACCTCGGCGTTGTTCCGGCAGGAAATCAAATATTGCCGCTCCGAAGATGGCGTGCGGCTGGCCTACTCTTTGGCCGGCAACGGACCCCCGCTGGTAAAATCTGCGAACTGGATCAATCATCTCGAGCTTGATTGGGAACTTCCGCTCTATCGACACACGCTGACTGGCCTCGCCAAGCACCATACCCTGATCCGTTATGATGCTCGTGGTAACGGACTTTCGGATTGGGACAGCAGCGAGTTGTCGGTGGACGCCTGGGTGAACGACCTGGAGGCTGTGGTAAGTGCCGCGAGCCTCGATCGCTTTCCTATTTTTGGATTCTCGCAGGGTTGCGCGGTCTCGATCGCTTATGCCGTGCGTAACCCGCACCGCGTCACCCGCCTCATTTTATTCGGCGGCTTTGCGACCGGACGATACAAGAGAGCATCAACAACGCCGGAGGATCTTGACCGGTTTCGTGCAGTCGCAACCTTGATGAGATTCGGCTGGAATTCCGAGGACCCTACATTCCGACAAATGATGACGTCCCAATTGATGCCCACGGCGACCAGGGAACAAGCACAGGCGTTCAACGAGATGCAGCGAAAAAGCCTGTCTGCGGAGAACGCCGCTCGGCACTATGAAACCGTCTGCGGCTTCGACATTCGGGAACTCCTCCCGCGTGTTACGGTGCCGACGCTCATTCTCCACATCCGCGACGACCTCATGGTGCCGATTGATGAAAGCCGGCGGATGGCCGCCAGCATTCCAGGCGCCAGGTTCGTCTCGCTGCCGGGCAGGAACCATATTCCGCTTGAGAACGACCCCGGCATGCCTCAGTTCTTCGAGGAGGTTTCAAACTTCCTAAAGAACGGAAACGCCTGATCCGCTCATTCGATGATCGGTCTGAATGAGCGATCTGGGCGGCGAGCATCTGCGCTCATGAAGGCGCCGACAACCGGCAATCGGTCAAACGGTGTGCGATTCCTACAATCGGGGAAGTTTTTGTCCGGCAACAATGTCAGCAAGACCAAACCAGGAGATCACGATGAACACACCATTGCGGGAACGAAATGCTTCGACCGAGACCGACGTTCGATCGAGCGCAGCTCTCTTCAACGATCCCATACGCAACAAGGGTACTGCCTTTACCAGGGAAGAACGCCGAAGGTACGGCCTCGAAGGGATGTTGCCCCAACACGAGCCGTCACTTGGGCGCTCGATATGGCGGAGCGCGTGTTCGCTTTCGAGCACGACTGTAACGTTGACCTTGCATCGTTAATTGACAGGTCTCCGCGGGATCGGAGGAAATATATCGCTTCGACAGGAATAACGACGGCTGGTCGCGACGGAACACGCCCATAATGGCTGGCGGGCGGGAATCTGACCCCTTTTGCTAAAGGTTGTGTCCTCAAGAGCCCCCTCGCACGACCTAATACCTTGGTTTGATCCCGGTGCGATTTCTGCTGTGCTAAGAGCTAGTTATTGTCACGAGTCCCTCACATGCCTCCACGAGCGCGCGATACGACGGTTGTGCATATAGTAGATGACGATGCGTTGGTGCGCGGCGCGTTGGAGTTCTTGTTTGAGTCGGTGGGACTCAACACCCAAACCTACGCGACGGCCGGAGATTTTTTGGCCGCGAGCATCTCCGACAAACCAGGATGCATCGTTATCGACGTTCGCTTGCCCGATATGAACGGGCTAGAGTTCCAGGCTCAGCTGTCCCAAACGGGCTTTTTGCTGCCAGTTGTGATGATGACCGGTTATGGCGATATCCCCATGTCGGTTCGTGCCATGAAGCGAGGTGCGGTCGACTTTCTTCCCAAGCCATTCCACGATCAGGATATGCTTGACGCCGTACTGGCCGCGATCGAACGCGATCGTCAAAGGCGAACAATTGAAGGTGACGTTTCGCAATTGCAGCAGCGATTTGGAACGCTGACCCCCCGCGAGCGGCAGGTGATGCTGTTGGTGACAACCGGTAAGATGAACAAACAGGTAGCGGGCGATCTTGGAATAAGTGAGATCACGGTAAAAATTCATCGAGGCGCGGCTATGCGAAAAATGGGGGCGCAGAGCCTAGTCGACCTCGTCCGGATGGCCGGACTGGTCAAGCCCAAACAATCTAGCACCGATGCATAGCTGACAAGCGGCCCTTGTTGCATCTGAAAGTCGCTAAGGCGGGTCCCCCAATGCCGGCCGCGATATCCGGGGGAAAGGAAGATGTGTGTCAAGACAGGTCTTAATATCGGTTATCGACGACGACGAACTCTTTCGCACAGTTCTCGTAGAGTCTCTTGGTTCTCTCGGATACGGCGCGCAGGGGTATGCGTCAGCTGAGCAGTTCATCGCGGACGATAATCATTTATCATGTGATTGCGTCATCAGCGACATTCACATGCCTGGCATGAGCGGGATCGATCTCAAAGAACTACTCACAGCCAGGGGCTCCAAGATCCCGGTCCTCTTGATAACCGCGCGCGAAGAACCAGGGCAGGAAGACCGAGCAGCAGCAGCCGGTGCCGTTTGCTTACTTAGAAAACCGTTCGAATCAACAAGCTTAGTCCAATGCCTCTCAAAGGTTCTGAAGGTCTAACGGCGAACCGATGGCTACAGTTGCCCGAGACTTCCATCACCAAGATTAGGAGGCAGCCGTATAGCCTTAACCGATAGGCGGGGCGGCAAGGAGACTAACAAGCCACTGCTCCACTGACGTAGGCGACCAATATGATAAAGAGTGTTAACTCCGTTTTCTTCGTTGTCCGTCGACCCTCCATTGAGGCCACTTATTACAGTCCTACGGAATATGGTGCGGGATGTCGAAATCATGCGCAATCGCGCAGTATCCGGCACCGAACCGATCGCAGCACTTACAATTGTTTAGTTGGCGCTTTTTAGTTAGAACAGTCGAAGCTTATAGCGGCTGCGTTAGCAGGAACATCTCTTGCGAGATCTCTCTGGTTTTACTTTCTCGCTACTGCGCCAGGGAGAGCTGGCGTTGTACGAGGGTCAGGCCGATGGACTAAAGTCGATCCTGCTCGTATCGCCGACAGGAGAGGCAGTATCGCGCCGTTCGCTTGAACGTCTTGACCACGAATATTCACTCAGGACTCACCTTAACTCAAGCTGGGCTGCGTGCCCGGTTTCCCTCACCGATCGCGAGTCGCGGCCGGCGCTCGTACTTGAACATCCGGGCGGCCATATGCTCACGGAGATTCTTGGGAGGCCGCTCGACGTCACACAATTTCTGGACGTCGCAATTCCGCTAACCGCTGCATTGCGTGGTGTGCACGAGGCAGGCCTAATTCACAAAGACATAAAACCCGAAAATATGCTACTTGACCCGGCCCAAGGTCGAGCCTGGTTGACCGGCTTCGGATTTGCCTCGCTCCTGCCAAGCGAGCGCCAATTGCCCGAGCCGGTAGAGATTATCTCTGGAACGCTCGCCTACATGGCTCCCGAACAAACCGGCCGGATGAATCGGCCGATCGATTCGCGCAGCGATCTCTATGCGCTGGGCGTCACGTTCTATGAGATCCTCGTGGGAGAGCTTCCATTTACAGCAGCAGACCCTCTTGAATGGGTACACTGCCACGTCGCCAGGCAGCCCATCTCACCGAAGCGTCGAATACCGACAATCCCAGATCAGCTCGCATCGATTGTGATGAAGCTGCTATCAAAGCCAGCCGAGGAGCGATATCAGACCGCCGCTGGCCTGGAGAGCGATTTGCGCCGCTGCCTTTCCGAATGGAAACAGCTGAGCCGCATCGATCAATTCCAGCTCGCTACGCAAGACCAATCGGACACGCTGCTGATCCCCGAAAAGCTATATGGAAGAGCCCGAGAGGTCGAGCATCTGCTCGACGCGTTCGATCGCATTGTCCGAACTGGGGTTCCAGAGCTGGTTCTCGTTTCAGGATATCCTGGAATTGGAAAATCCTCGATTGTCAATGAACTTCACAGGGTACTTGTTCCGACACGCTCGCTCTTCGCATCGGGCAAGTTCGATCAATACCAGCGAGACGTTCCTTACGACACGTTGGCGCAAGCCTTTCAAAGTCTCGTTCGTCCACTATTGGGGAAAAGCCAAGACGAGCTGCGAATGTGGCGCGACGCACTTCAAGCAGCGGTCCAGCCGAACGGGCAACTCGTCGTAAATCTCGTTCCGGAGCTCGAGCTAGTCATCGGAAAGCAGCTAGCGGTGCCGGATCTCCCACCGCAAGATGCCCAAAGCCGGTTCCAGCTTGTCTTCCGCCGATTCCTTGGTTGTTTCGCGCGGCTCGAGCACCCGCTGGCGCTGTTCTTGGACGATTTACAGTGGTCCGACGCCGCGACACTCGATGTCATCGAAGACGTACTTACTCAACCGGATGTACGACATGTACTGGTGATTGGCGCCTATCGCGACAACGAAGTTGACGCCACGCATCCTCTGATGCGCAAGCTTCAGTCGATCAGGAACGCCAAGGTCGCGGTTAATGAAATCATGGTCGCTCCACTTAAGAGTGACGATCTCGAACAACTGACCGCCGATACAATCCATTGCGAACGGAAACAAGCCGCCGCGCTCGCACATCTGGTAAGCGAAAAAACTGGAGGCAATCCGTTTTTCGTGATTCAATTTCTTACGAATCTCGCAGAAGAGAAACTCCTGACCTTCAATCGGAGTGATGCAAGATGGCAATGGCAACTCGAAAAAATTCGAGCGCGAGGTTTTGCGGATAATATTGTGGACTTGATGGTCGGCAAGCTCATACGCCTTCCGCCAGCCACCCAAGAATCTATGAAGCATTTTGCTTGCCTCGGCAACCGTACATCGGTCGAGACTTTGAGCATAGCGTTGGCCATACCAGCTGCCGCAATCCGGTCTTCGTTGCGTGACGCTATCAATGTGGGACTCGTCCTGCGCTCAGAAGACGGATTTGAATTTCTTCACGATCGCGTTCAGGAAGCGGCCTATGCGCTAGTGCCATCCAGCGACCGCGCGGCCACTCATCTTGAGATCGGCAGGCGGCTGGCCGAACGGATTCCAGCGGAGAAACTTGAAGCCTCGATATTTGATTTAGTGAACCAGCTAAATCGCGGGTCTTCGTTGATGGTTACGGCCGTAGAACGCGACCAACTTGCAGAATTCAATCTGATTGCCGGAAAACGAGCCCACGCAGCAGCCGCATTTGAATCGGCTCTGAGCTATTTTGCCATCGGCGATGCAATATTGGGTGAGGACCGTTTCGATCGCCGATTTTCGCTCGCCTTCGAGCTCGCACTACGACGCAGCGAAACGGAGTTCCTGACCGGAGATATTGTTTCGGCAGAGGCTAAGTTGGCGACACTCGCGCGCCTCGCCGAAACACCCGTCGACCGCGCCGCGGTCGCTCACGTGCAGGTAGCCCTATTCACGGCTTTAAATCGGGCAGATTCCGCAATTGAGGTCGGCCTGGACTATCTCGGTCAAGCCGGGATTACCTGGCCGGTACATCCCTCCGGCCATCTCGTCACGAAAGAACTCAACCACTTATGGGGCTTAGTTGGAAAGCGTCAGATCGAAGATCTTATCGGGTTGCCGCTGATGGACGATCGGAACTCTGGCGCGATGTTCGACGTGCTCCTCGAGTTGGTGCCCTCCTCCAGTTATCTGGACGAGAAGCTCTCAAGCTTGATCGTCGCGCGTATGATACGTCTTACTCTCGAAAACGGCCTCTGTGACGGCAGCTGCTATGCGCTCGTCTGCATCGGTCAGGCATTTGGCTGGCACGTTAATGACTATCGTTCGGGGTATCGCTTCGGAAAAATCGGTGTCGATCTCGTTGATGCAAGCAACCAGGGCCGCCTGCCGGTCCGCGAATATATACAGGGTCGCACCTATTTTCAATTTGCTACGAGAGTGATGCCTTGGGCCAAGCACTTGAGCGCCGCCGTTCCAAAACTACGGCACGCATTCGAAATATCGTTTAAGATTGGCGACCTCACCTTTGCCGCAGCAGCGTGCAATAACATCGCTATTCTTTTGCTAGCTACGGGAACGCCGCTCGATGAAGTCCGGCAGGAAGCACTCAGCGGATTAGAAATCTGTCGTCGGGTTCGCGTTCCCTTATCGAGAGACATTATATACACCTGCCTTTCATTCGTTCGAATGCTTCAGGGCAAGACCGGACTATTTGGATCGTTGGATAATGTCGAGTTTGGTGACGACTGGGACGAAGACCGGCTGCATCGAGACCCCGCTTTCGCGATAGCGAGCTGTTATTACTGGATATATGAGCTGCAAGCGCTTGTACTTGCGAATCGTTATTCGGAAGCTGCCAAAGCAATGGCCAATGCTGAGCGTCTTATCTGGTCAAACTCCCTCGCTTTCCCCCTAGCCGATTTCCACTTCTACAGCGCTCTTTTACAAGCCTCTCTTCCCGACGCCGATCTTCAGCAGCGGAACGCTCGTCGGGATGCGCTTGCAGCTCACAAACGTCAGATCGATACATGGGCTGATGCCTGTCCCGATAATTTCGCCGATCGCGCCGCACTGATAGGCGCTGAAATCGCCCGTATTGATGGCCAAGATCTTACCGCGATGCGTCTCTATGACGAAGCGATAGAACGAGCTCATGAGCATGGGTTTGTACAAAACGAAGGGATTGCAAATGAAGTCGCCGCCAGATTCTATGCTGATCGCGGGTTCGCCACTATTTCGTTGACGTATCTACGCAACGCTCGAGCCTGCTACGCCAAATGGGGCGCAGACGGCAAGGTAATTCACCTTGAGCAAAGCAATCCTCGACTTCGTGAAGACACCAGTTCGGCGTCGCTTGCAGTTACTGCACCCTTTGTCCGCTTGGATGTGGCCGCCTTAGTCGAAGCGTCGCGGGCCATCTCGAGCGAGTTGAATTTGGACCGTCTTATTGAAACGTTGATGAAGATTGTCGTCGAATATGGGGGCGCCGACCGCGGATTGCTTTTGCTTTTCCCCGCGGGGCAAGCCACGATCAACGCCGAGGCGAGAGTCACCGACGCAGCTATTAAGGTCGATTTGCGGCAGGCCAGTGTGTCGGCCGACGAATTGCCGGAATCACTTGTTCGGACGGCAGTTCGGACACGTGAGAGTATTATTCTCGGCGATGTCCGGAAATCAAATCAGTTTTCAAACGATCCTTACTTCCAGCGCCGCGGGCCACGCTCGGTGCTCTGCTTGGCTCTGGTCAAGCAAGCCGAATTGATCGGCCTACTCTACCTTGAGAACAGCCTCGCGACGGATGTCTTTACGCCTGAGCGAATTTCGGTTCTGGAGCTATTGACGTCGCAAGCGGCCATCTCACTGGAGACAGCCCGGCTCTATGCAGAGTTAATCGCCGAAAACACCAGTCGACGAACCACGCAAGAGCATCTTAGGCAAAGCGAGGCATTGCTGGCCCAAGCTCAGGAGATTGGTCGGGTAGGGAGCTGGCGTTGGGATATAGAAAGGAATGAATTTTATTCATCGAAAGAACTGCATCGCATTTTTGATTTTGACGTCAAAGACACTACCCTTTCGTTTTTTATGATGACGGAAAAGATACATCCAGTTGATCGCCCGGCGTACGAAAGATCGATAGAGCGAGCAATAGAAGATCGGGAACGATACAGTTACGATTTCCGCATCCTACTTGCAGACGGCTCAATCCGGTTTGTCTATTCAGTTACCCGACCGTTTGTCAATGAAGCGGGACGACTCGAATTCATTGGTACCGTAATGGACATAACGGAACGCAAGACCATTGAGGAAAACCTTCGGGCTGCACAGTCCGAACTTGTTCGCACCGCCCGCTTGACGACGATGGGCGAGCTACTCGCTTCGATTGCCCATGAGATTAAGCAGCCGCTGTCTTCAATTGTTACGAGTGCGGAGACCGGCGTACGTTGGCTTGAGCGCGAGCCGCTCGACCGTGGCAAAGTGCGCAAGGCTTTGCTGGCAGCTGCCGTCGCGGGCAACCGGGCTGCTGAAGTCGTGGATAGCATCCGTGCGATGGCAAAAAAGTCGCCCCCTCAATTTGTCAAACTGGACATCCAGACTCTTGTTGAAGGAATTCTCGAACTGGTGCGCGCAGAATTGCAGAGGAACGATGTTACTGTGCGATTGAACCTCGATACCTATCACCAGGAAATATACGGTGACAAAGTCCAGCTGCAGCAAGTTTTTCTAAATTTGATATTGAATGGAATCGAAGCGATGGCGTCGGTTGCGGGTCGCGCGCGAATATTGGAGATATCTGGAGAGCCCGCCGATCAGCACCACCTTATGATCAAGATCGAAGATACCGGCGCGGGTATAGATCCGCAAATGACAAGCCGCATTTTCGAGTCGTTTCATACGACAAAACCCCAAGGCTTGGGCATAGGGCTATCTATCTGCCGATCTATCATAGAAGCGCACGGCGGTCGCATGTGGGCGGCCACGCGGTTGCCCCACGGAGCTACTCTTTGCTTCACTGTCGCAACAAAAAAGCCGGCTTAACGGGTCTAGGCCGCCGCGTTGCTTTATATTCGCGACAGGTTTTCCTGTCGAACCCCAAGCGAGGGTCGATACGTGCGAATTAATTTCCTCGCGATCACGGCCCGACTCGCCTCAAGCGCTAGATTCCGTATCCCCCTGAGAACTAAACAATATTTGTGTTGACGTAGTCACGTCGTCCGGTACGTCCGCAGCCGAGCTTAGCTCGAAAAAGGTACATGCCGCTTGACCAACGCCGAAAACACAAAGTTAATAAGCTTCAACAATCAGATACCGATAAGCCGGCGTCGCCTCACCGTTTGAACCTGCTGACCGAGAACTGACGGTTCGTTAGACCGGTCTCCTCCGAACGCGCCAAAAACAATAAGGTTTTTGCATAGGTTAATGCTTCCGACCCATTTGCGCTACCTTCCATCTAGAGCCTCTTTTGGAGTCGAGAAAACAGGTATGTCCGACAGGAATTTGTGCGGCGGTCATTCGAAGCTGCGCGAGCCTGCGTTGGAGCTATTGTTTGACTGAACTTCGAACAACCTTGAGGGAGAGTACGCATGCGGAAGTCTCTGATGGCATTATTTGTGATGCTCCTTACGGTGGCATTACCGCATCGAACACTCGGCCAAGACAAAGCTGTCGCCATGAGCTTCGGCGACTCAACGACCGAGTTGTGGAACGACATCATTAAAATCATGCGTCCGGCGCTCAAGAAGGAAGGGTTTGAACTTATTGTCGATGATCCTCAGTTCAGAGTTGAGCAGCAAGTTCAAGACTGGAAGGCGTGGATCGCTCAAGGGCGAGTTGCTGCAATTATGGGCTGGCCTATCAATGCCGATGCGCTGACACCAGTTACCCGGCAGGCGCACGACGCTGGCATACCGGTGCTGGGTTACGCGGCCACATGGCCGGGGGTTTCGGCATCGTTGCTAACCACACCCGAAGCGGATGGTCGAGACTTCGCGAAATACGCGACCAAGTGGATTAAGGAGAAGTACAGCAACAAGGCCGTCACGGTTGCGGTGCTGACTGATGAACAGAATGATTTGACGCGTTACCGTATTGAAGGAATCGTGAAGGAGTTGAACGAGGATACGCCCAGTGTCGTGATTTATAAACTTTCGAGCTTTACCCGCGAGGAAGGTTTCAACGCCGCCAAACAGCAAATGACGGCTCATCCGGACACTCGAGTATGGCTCTCATACGGGAATGAGAACGTGAAAGGCGCGTACAAGGCGCTCATCACCAGCGGAGTGGCCAAGGACGATCCCGAGTTCTTCATCGCGGGAATGGATGTAACCAACGAAGATATCGATCTAATTAGTATACCAAAAAGCATCTACCGAATGGCCTTCGCTTTTCGCAGTGAAGTATTGGCGAAAGCCAATACCGCCCTACTCGTCGCAGCCGCCAATCGCCAACCGTTGAAGGACGTATATGTTCGGCCGGAACTGGTAACTCCTGATAACGCAAACGGCTTCTACGTCGGCAGGTGACGTTATCGGCCGAACTGAGGTCGCACGATGGGCGTGAATTCGAACGGCGCTGTTGCCAACCCAATTCTGACGCTGGAAAACATACATGTCCAGTTTGGAGGCATCACGGCTTTGCGTGACGAGCATCTGTCTGTTGCGCCTGGGGAGATCGTCGGTCTGCTCGGACAGAATGGTGCAGGCAAATCCACCTTCGTCAACGTCGCAGCCGGTGCTGTTCGACCGAAACGAGGGACCATGTTTGTGGAAGGGCGACGCGTTGATATTCTCGGGAAACCAAGGGAAATAGAGCGCGTTGGTATCAAGGTCATACATCAAGAACCAACCTTGGTGGAATGCCTCTCAGTCGCCGACAACATCTGCCTTGGTCGTCCTGGCGAATGGCGTCGACCTGCCGCACGAAAGCAATGTGCCCGCAAGGCATTGCAACTTCTTGGTTCGGCGATGAACGTCGATCGGCTCGTTTCCTCGCTGGGTTTTGCCGAGAGGAAAGTTGTCGATCTCGCCAGAGCACTGTCGACCGATATGAAGGTTCTCCTTCTTGATGAGCCAACTGGCGCGCTCGGGCAGGACGAGACAGATCATTTACTCAATCTGTTGCGAAATCTCGCGCGGCAGGGCAAGGGCATCGTGTACGTGTCTCATGACCTCAGAGTCGTTCTGGCCGTTTGTACGCGGCTTGTCGTCCTCCGTGGCGGACGAGTCGTACTGAACGAGCCAGCAGAAGCGTTTAATCTTACCAAGCTTTCGAAAGCTCTGGCCCCCACGCCTTCGAAGACAAAGCAGCCAACTACCGGAGCAGAGGCGGAAATTGTTCTCGAGATTAAGCGAGACAACCAGTTACTCCAATTCCCGCGAGGAGGGATAATTGGACTCTTCGGGTTAGCAGCGGGGGCGCAGTTCCGCCTAACCGAACGGCTCTTCGGTCTTGGCGGGTCGATCGAGGCTACACTGGACGGCAAGCGATACGCCCCGAGCGGTCCGCGGAACGCGATTAAGCGCGGTGTCTACTATGTCAGCGCCGATCGCGAGCGAGATGGCTTGCTGGGCCGCATGTCCGCTCTGGAGAATCTTGTGCTTCCCTGGATTGAACGACACACATGGGCAGGCACTTACTCCCGCCCAAGAGCGGCCGTTGTATTCGATAAAGCTAGGCTACATCTCAACATTACTGGCGCCTTTATGGACGGCCCGATATCTGCTCTGAGCGGAGGTAACCGGCAAAAGATTGTGCTTGGGCGTTGGATATTCGGCGATCGCCCCAGAGTGCTGTTGTTATCCCATCCAACGCAAGGCGTTGACGTGGGAGCGCGTCGGGACATCGCCAAAGCGCTTCGTGAACTCGCAAACGATGGGGTAACAGTACTGGTGTCGTCCTCGGAGGCCGACGAGATCGAGTTGATATGTGACACGACCTATATCTGCTTTGGGGATCATTGGCCGCGGTCCGAGGCTGCCCCAGATTGGGCTGAGAGTCTGTTGCAATCTCTGCTCGTGCAGATGGCGACAAACACAGAGACGCGGGTATGACCGCGCGCGCGATCGGATATTTTTTGGCTCGAAATGGAACGTTTGTGGGGTGCATACTTCTCACGATTTTTTTCTATTATTGGAACAGCAATTTCTTGTCCCTTCTCAATCTCCGAAATATTGGAGAGGCATTATCAGCTCTGGGTGTTGTTTCAATACCATTGGCGCTCCTGATGATCGGCGGCGCTGTAGACCTTTCGGTCGGGTCTGTAGCCAGTCTGTCAGGCGTGGTTGCCGCGACCTGTATGATCAACGCGGGCTCGGTTGCCCTAGGCATCATTGCTGGATTGATCGTTGGTCTTACATCTGGTTTGATTAATGGACTTCTTGTTAGCTACTATCGGTTCAACTCGATCGTTATCACATTGGGGGCTCTCTCCGTTTGGGGCGGCTTGGCGCTCAATCTAACAGGCGGACGGACCGTAATAGGGCTACCGGAGTCCTTCACTGGCCTAGCGCTGATCAAGCCCGCTGGTATCCCCTTGGACGTCTTTGTCCTTCTTGCAACGATCCTGTACGGCGTGATCGCATTGGAGATTCTGCCCTATGGACGCCGACTCAGGGCGGCAGGAGGTAGCCCCCGGGCAGCCTTCCTGATGGGAGTACCCGTCGAGCGGACACAGCTCTTGATGTTTGTCCAGGTTGGTCTAGCTGCCGCAGTTGCCGGCATCATGTTGGCCTCGAAGTTGGCGGCCGCTACTCCGATCACCGGTCAGGGTATGGAGATAAACTCGCTAACGGTGGTGCTCCTAGGTGGAGTTGCTTTCACGGGAGGCGTCGGGCGTATTTCAAGGGTATCTGTCGGTCTCCTCTTTGTGGGCATCCTGCGAAACGGGCTAGTGTTTCTGAATACTTCTCAGTTTCTCCAACAGATCCTGATCGGGCTCACTTTGATAGTCGCGATCGTCTTCGACGAGACAATTAGTAAATTGGGACAAGGACGCCCACTAGCACTTAAGCTGGAAAATGAGCACGAGCCTTAGGTATAAACAGCTCACTGAGATGCGCCAAGAATCGACGGCCGTCACCTCAAGGACGGCCCGAGCGGCCGTTCCATATCCATCATTATGCGAACGCGTTTTACCTGCCGGATCGCGCAAAAAGCACGCCGAGATACACGAAACAACAATACACGGAGCGCATTGACATCCTTAGTTAGCCCAACCTTACTTAGCAAGCTTGTCCGAGTGCATCATACAGGTTCGTTCAGTGGATCCCCCTCGCAAGAAAGCAGATCGGCCTATCACGGCAGCAGAGGTAAAGAGCTGGTTTGGAAACACTAAGCAGCAGAAACTAAAGCCAGATATCTACGGTAAAATCGCTGCATGTCTGAACAGGCTTAGATGGCCATCCGATCCTCTCCCCGAAGACGGCTTTAGGCCCACGACAAGCAAAAGTGGGTTATGGGATCTTAAAGCAGCCGCCAAGACCGCGAATACGTTGCTTAACTATATGCCGGCCATGCTTTCGCACTGGCACGAACCTAAGTGGTCTCCCGAACATCGGGCAGCCTATGAGGCCGTAAGCGCTTTAAACGAGGCGCTTACTGCAGCCATGCCGTACGTCGAGCGGCCCCTCGGTGGTCCAAACAAAGCATCAACTGGCAAAAAAGTGCCGAAAGATTGGCACATGCGCTCGCGCGGGGGACCTAACCAGCAAGATCCACGCGGTGTTGGACACCAATGGCTTGCCGGTCCATCTCGCCTCACGCCCGGTGAAGCGCATGACAATCGGCTGCGTTCGGTTCTGCTCAACGCGTTGCTCCCACAAACAATGTTGCTCGCGGATCGTGGATACGACGCAAACTGGATCAGGGAGCTTGCCCGACAGCAGGGAGCTTGGGCGAACATTCCGCCGAAACGAAATCGGAAGGACCCAGTCTGCTTTAGTCCTTTATCTGTATCGTGCCCGCAACTTGATCGAACGGTTCTTTAACAAGATCAAGCAATGTCGTCGTGTTGCGACACGATATGACAAGCTCGCAGCTAACTATCTCGCGTTCGTCAAACTCGCTTCAATCCGAACTTGGCTGCGTGCTAATGAGTCCATGCCCTAACTAACAGACTTAGCCGAACGTAAAGGTGAAGGCGCTCAACCCGGCTTTTGGTACTGTCACGCGCAACTCATGTTCCCCGCCGGCTCCGCTGTAAACGGAATAAAGCTGGCTACCTTGGACCGTTACGCTTGGCTGTGGTCTACCGTCGACCGTGATCAATAGTGCCTGCGGCGATGGACTTCCCGCCACCAGGTTCACTTTGGGCGCACGGAATCGGAGCACGATTTCGCCGTCATCTGCCGACAAAGTGGCTTCGTCACCGCTCAACTTCCAGGTTCCTGAAAGCGCGAACCGATCTAAAGGCACGCTCTTTGGGGACGTAAAAAATCGCTCCCCGGCACGGGCGTCCTGCGAGCTCACAATGGCGCCGTCATTCTTTTCTGCGCCGAAATACATCTCGGGTGACCCGATTGCGCTGAGGTCGGGATCCTTAGCTTTGGCATCGGGCAAACCATCGCCAACAAGCCGCGCGATGGCATCTTCCATTTGCTGGTAATTGCCTTCGCCAAATTGGGTTGCGACGATCTTGCCGGACTTATCGATCAGGTACTCCGCAGGCCAATACTGGTTCTGGTAGGCGTTCCAGGTGCTGTACTGATTATCCAATGCGACGGGATAGGTGATTCCGAAGCGCTTGATTGCGGTCTCGACATTACCCGTTTGCCTCTCGAAGGCGAATTCAGGCGTGTGAACGCCAATGATCACGAAACCCTTGTCTTTGTATTGCTCGTACCACCTCGTCACGTAAGGCAGCGTGCGCAGGCAGTTGATGCAGGAGTAGGTCCAGAACTGGACAAGGACCACTTTTCCTTTCAGATTCGCCACTGTGAGAGGTGGAGAATTCAGCCAGGCGGAAATCCCCGTAAATTCCGGCGCGGGTCGGTGATCCGACAAGCTCGGCTCTTTGCCGCCAGGCACAGACGGGCCAAATTGCGCAACACCGAGAAGCACGGCAATTGCGAGCACAACCAGGGCAAGCACCTTGAGCATTGTCATAATCCAATCTGCTGGCTCGGATAAAAATTCGAAAGCCATACGGTAACTACCGTGTCGTATTGGGTGTAGAAGGCGACGGCGATCAGCAGTACCACGGCGCCGAATACCCGCTGCAAGACCGGGGTGTAGCGCGCGAGGCCGCGCACACGGGTCGTCACATATTGTCCGCCATACGCAATCAGGAGCATCGGACCGGCCGCTCCCGTCGCGTAGCAAGTTAGCAGCACGCTGGATCGAGCGAGGCTATGCGAGGTTGCGATCAGCGTGAGAATGGAGCCGAGAACCGGCCCGGCGCAGGGTGTCCATGCGACAGCGAGCGTCAGCCCCAGGACAAATCCTCCGGATTGCCTGACCCGACGCCGACCCATGTCGTCAACTGTATGGAACAGTCCAATCAATCTGGCGAGAAGCAATTCGTATGGCGCGGGCCACAGCATTAGCAGTCCGAAACCGCCGAGCAGAACGATGGAAATTTCACGCAGGTTCTGGGGTGACAAGCCCAGCACGGTAGGGAAGACCCCAAACAAAAGTGCGAAGGCCGAAAAGGCGAGAATGAAACCCGCGACGATAAAGAGTGGCCGCGAGCGGCTCTGCTGGCCGATTGATGCGCCAAGCAGGATTGGGAGCACCGGCAGGATGCATGGCGCTGCAACGGTCAGGATGCCAGCCGCAAATGCAAGAGCGATCCCTGTCATCAGAGCAACTCCTTGAGTCGATCGAGGTCTATCCGAGTCGGGTAGAACCGGTTCAGACTAGGTTGATCGCAACGTCGATGTTGCCGCGCGTTGCCTTAGAGTACGGGCACATCTGGTGCGCTTCGTCCGTCAGGGACCGGGCGACATCACGCTCCATGCCCGGCAGGCTGACGTTGAGGCGAACTCGCAGGAAGTGACCGCCATCCGCGAGGCACAGGTCGACCTCGGCGTCGATGCCGAGGTCGGCCGGCAGCACGATTTTCCTTTGTCGGGCCGCAATGCCCATCGCGCCTTCGAAGCAAGCCGACCAACCAGCCGCGAACAGTTGTTCCGGATTGGTGCCCATACGTCCGGTGCCAGGAGTCGAAAGCCGGACATCGAGGTTGCCATCGGAGCTGCGAGACGCACCCTTCCGGCCTCCGGTGGTACGGGTCTTGGCTGTATAAATTACCCTGACGGATCGGATCGGGGTGGGTTTCTCTTCGAATTGAGTCATTGCGAGTTCCTTTTCGAATTATGCATGACGGCCTTAGGTGCGTTCGGCCTTCAACGTGCCGATTTGATCGTCGTCGCCACGGCCGCGCGGTGGACCGGATCTTTCAGTCCGCAGGACCTGCGCAGGCTAACGCCAATCAACCTTCGGCGACGTCGACGACGGCTTCGGCAAAGGCCTGCGGGCCCCCCTGAGGCAGATTGTGCCCGACTCCGCCCGCGATGGTCCGGTGCGAATATTTGCCCGCGGACTTCTTGGCATAGGCTCCGGCGTGGCGAGACGGCGCGCATAAAATACGCGCGCCGTCTTCCATTTCAGGTCGAATTGCGCAGGGATCTTAAGCCAGCGCGAACGTCCTCCGAATAGAATTGCGGCTGCTCCCACGCCGCGAAGTGCCCGCCTTTGGGATCTTTGTTGTAATAAATGAGCTTGGGATACGCTTTCTGTGCCCAACTGCGCGGGGCGGTATAAATCTCGTCCGGAAAGGCGCTCACGGCCACCGGGATGGCGGTGACGCCCTTGACGTCGAAAAAACCCTTCTTCGCCGTGGAGCTGTAGTCCCAATAGGAACGCGCCGAAGACACCGCCGTGTTTGTCAACCAATAGAGCGTGACGTTGTCGAGGATGTCGTCTCGGGTGAGTCCTTCGGTTTGTCCGTCGAACACGCGTGCGATCAGCTTGTAACTGCGATCGTCGTGGTCGAGCATCCAGCCGGCCAGGCCGACGGGTGAATCCTCGAGCCCATAGAGCGTCTGCGGGCGGAGTGACATCTCGTTGGCGTAACCCAGCCCCTTCTTATAGAAGAAGTCCAGCTGGTCCCATGCGTTCTGTTCCTCGGCAGAGAGCCCAGCCGGCGCCGGTTCGTGGAAATTGAGTGCCTTGGAAATGTCGGCTGGAACAGTACCAGGCATGTTCGTGTGAATGCCGAGCAATTCCGGAGGCGCCTGCACGCCTAATTCGTCGACGACCTGCGCACCCACGTCGCCGCCTGCCGCCACAAAGCGCGTGTATCCAAGTCGCTTCATCAGCGTAACCCACGTGCGTGCGATGCGGGGAATGTCCCAGCCCGTGGCGGTTGGCTTGCCTGAGAATCCGTAGCCCGGCAGCGACGGAATCACGATGTCGAACGCATCCGATGCGCTCGCGCCGTAGGCCGTGGGATTGGTAAGCGGATCGATGATCTTCAGCTGCTCGATGATCGAGCCCGGCCACCCGTGCGTGACGATGAGCGGCAACGCATTTTGATGTTTCGAACGAACGTGAATGAAATGAATGTCCAACCCATCGATCTCGGTGATGAATTGCGGCAAGGCGTTTAGCCGCGCCTCCATCTTGCGCCAGTCGTGATTTGTCGCCCAATAGCGCGCGAGTTCCTTGATCGTCGCGAGCTGCACGCCCTGCGATTCATCCATGACCGTTTCCTTACCCGGCCACCGTGTTGCCGCGATGCGCCGGTGGAGGTCGACGAGTTGCTCTTCCGGAACGTTGACGCGGAAGGGGCGGATTGCGTTGGCTTCGGTCGCTGCGTGCAACTTCGGTGGAAGCAGGCTGAAGGCGGCCGCGGCTGCAACACTCATAGCCGCGCCGCCAAGAAGCCGGCGTCGATCTTCGTTGATTTTTTCGGACATTCTGATCGTATCCATTTGTCTCTCCTTGGTTCGATGTATGCCGACGGTACAATCCGGAGAGGCAAAACAATTGTACAATACAAACGAAAACTCCTGGTGCGCCGACCTCGTCTTGCTCCCATCCAAACCAACGCGCGAACTCGCAGCAGTGCAGACCTTCACCGTCATTGGGATGCAGGCCAGGTCCGGACTCCTCGCCGCTTGAACGATTCTGACCTGGCGGAGGTGCGGACGGACGGTCGATTGGGTTTTTTGGAAGAGGCCTGTCATCGGGTGAAGTCTAGGGAGGAAGCGCCCTTGGGGGCCCGGCCGATGACGCAAACGCCGATTTAGAACACAGCCATCCCACTCATCGATTGCAGCCTTATTCCAGGTCGATTGCGCCACGGTACTTCACAAAGCCGGGCGTCTAATCCCGCGCGGTAAGAGAGAATCGGCTGAGGGTTTCACGACCCCCGAGCTTGCGTTTCGCCACTCTGGGAGGGGCATTGAAGCGATGACGCAGGCTGCTGTAACCGCCGCAAGCACGAGGATGAACATTTGTTTCATCGAATGCCGCTCCATTTGAATGAGCTGGGCAGGAATGGGCTGAACCACGATTGTTTTCCGCGTTGGTGGGGAAACCATTGCACAGTCGGCGACCTGCGGACCGCATAAGCCGGTCCGCAGGTCCCTAATGCCGGTCAACTTTAGGCGACGT
>Ga0302275_10001900_pt1 | contig 22401 bp, 19 predicted proteins | sample III_Bog_N2_2_FD_200229 | JGI IMG/M metagenome (GOLD analysis project Ga0302275, IMG submission 200229) | Peat permafrost microbial communities from Stordalen Mire near Abisko, Sweden - III_Bog_N2_2 | ecosystem: Environmental > Terrestrial > Soil > Wetlands > Peat | place: Sweden: Abisko... | reverse complement strand
CATCGCGATCAACGCATATTGGAAGCCCCTGGAGTTTGAACTTCCATTCGTCACCGGGGTTGTACATGGAGGCTGGCTCCGCTCCATGGACACTTCTCTTCCCACTCCAGACGACATTGCCGCCGGACTGACCGCCTTCCACGTGCGAGATTCGAGCTACAGAGTCAATTCCAGGTCCATCGTGATGCTGGATTGCGACCAACGAACAAGCGGTGAGCCTCAACAGCCAGTCTAGTCGAGTCATGAATAGTCATTTCCAAGTGGCTCCCATTAAGCGATATTGCTTCTGCCAACCTATTCAAAAGGGTTAACCTTCAGTTCTTTCGCAATGGCCCGCGACTTATACTCTTGCTTCCGGCGCGTCGGCGACTCCTCCCGCCGGTAGCCGTTCCGGCAAGTCAAGGCGCGCCACACCAATCCGATTGTCCGCCATACCGTAGTAGACGTCGAAACGATCTGGAGTTCCAAGATCGTCGCGCCGGTCGATGCCTGTGGGGAAAACGACATTGGCAACGGCTCCATCGCGTTCATCGGGAAGTATCGGCGTCAACACCGGCTGAACCGAGCGATAGCGAATTAGGCGAGGGTGCTGCTTTGAGAGCACCATCACTCCGGCCGAGTAGCACAGAGAATGACCGCCACCAGTACCCGGCAGTTCGCTCACGCCGTGGTAAACAATCAACCAGCCATGTTTGGTCAGAATCGGGGGAGTTCCTGCGCCGATCTTGAGCCGCTCCCATGGCGACACTGGAGTCGCCAACCGATGATGAGACGTAAACTTGCCCAGTTGATCAGGGGCGCAACTCTTCAATGCCGGCGGGCAGTATGAAATCCAAATGCTCTCTCGGTCAAGATCCACGGCACGCATTCCAGGGTGGCGCGCCGTCTCCTTCGGCCTCGTACCTGCAAAGAGCGGACGATGGAGCATACCCAGTTCCAGTCTTCCCGTCGAGTCCGGTATCGCGACAGGAAAGAGACTCGCATCCTTGTCGTCCACATTGCCTAATTCGATGCCGTGCCAATGCGCGTAAGTCGCGAGCCCCAGTCGCTTCCAGTGGAAGAGATCCTCGGATTCGGCCATCGCAATTCTGGGTCCCAGCGGCGAAAATGCCGTGTAGGTCATTATGTAGCGTTTCAGCGGTTCGACGAGCGTGACACGTGGGTCCTCACATCCACCGCCTCCGGTCCGCAATTCATAGCCGGCTTCGGGCTCCAGCGCGATGCCAAGGCGCTCCACACCCGCTGGGTCGCCGGCGTCATTGAACCGCACGCGCGCAATCCCAATCCGCGAATAATTCCCCTTCGCGACCAGCCGCGGGAAGAGATACAGTTCGCCATCTGGGCCTCGAACGGCTCCCGGATTCAGAACCCCGCCCACTTCATGCGGATTACCGGGCTCCGGCTCCATGATCATACCCAGGCGTTGCAACTTGAAGCCGTTCATCGAATCTCCTCGCCCGGTTGCTCCGTCTCCCACGCTCACTTGTCGCCAAGGCAGGCAAGGATCGTCGAGATGATCAGATTGGTATCGTCAGGCCCTTTTACTGGGATCGACACAACACCCGCCTCTTCCGCCGGGTAATCGTTTCCTCCTGGAAACAATGCATCGCCTATGTAAATCATTTCTTTGAATGACAGGTGGAGAGTGTCGCGCAGCTTTCCTATGCCATAGGCCTTGTCAATACCAGGCTTGGTTACATCGATTGAAGTCGCACCGCCTATACGAATAGAAAACTCCGGGATAAGCGTCTCCAGGATTGCTGTGATCTTTTTCCGCTTGGCAAAATCGGGATCCCACTCTTCCTTTTCTGCCAGAGGCGCCTGCTGGCCCAACGCAGAGTATGTGACCTGACTTCCCCTGTCCTCAATCACTTCTCCCCAAACCTTCTTGGCGCGATAGCCCGCCTCTCCAGCCGCCCTATCCAGTGAGTCACGAATCTTCCGTTTTTCCGCCGCCGTAAGATCCTCCGAATAAAGCTCCTCCCAAGTTCCGTTGTATTGAAAGAACTTTGTTCCACACGTCGGAAGCAGAGACAGGTTCGCAAGGAGACTGTTCTTGGGAAGATCGGTAAGAAGCTGCATTTCAAACTGCGTCCATGCGCCTCCAGAGATTACTGCCACTTTAATAATGTCCAGGAGGTCGCGCAGAAGCCCCGCCGTCTGTGGGTCGAGAGACGACTTGCTGGGCGCGAGAGTCCCATCCAAATCGAACACGATGAGCTTTTTCATTGGTCTCCCAATCTGAGATTCTGTTGCTCAGATGATTCTCTTCGACCATCAAGGGATCGCGATTTCCAGCAGGGCGATCTCTCCGCGGGGTTGAAATACGCACTCTCCAGCCTCGGCCGGCAAAAGCCAGACATCCCCCTTGCCAAACGCGTAGGGAATTCCATCATGCATAATCTGGCCCGATCCCTCAATGCCAACCAAAACGCGCGGCTCCGCCTTCGCCCCAACGGTGAATGGCTCTTGCCCGAGAACCCGCCACAACAGAAAGGCATGACAATCGAAGAGCCTCTCGCGCTTAACAGGTGTCGTAGTCTCTACGAGGGGCGCAACCAGACCACTATCGCTCGCCCCGAACTCGATGCAGGCAAAAGCCTGATCAGTTTGCAGCGGCCGCGGCTCGTCGGTCACCGGGTCGATATGACCCCAATCGTAAAGCCGAAAAGTCGTATCGCTATTCTGCTGAACCTCGAAAACCACGACATCGTCGCCCAGGGTGTGAACTGTTCCCCCAGGGATGAATACCGCATCACCCGGCTTGGGGGTTATGCCGACGAGGTGATCCGCAATGGTCCCGTCATCAAGAGACTCCCTCAGAATGCCCGCAGTTGTGCCTGACCTGAGGCCGGCATAGATTTGGCTCCCCTTCTCAGCTTCAATCACAACCCACGCTTCGGTCTTCGCCGTATCGCCCGCTGGAATCAGCTCAGAGGGGTCATCGCCGGGATGCACCTGTACCGAGAGCATTTCGTGTGCGTCCAGAAATTTGAGTAGCAGCGGGAAGCGGCGGAAGCGCGAAGACAGCTTTCCCATCAACTGTTCCGGGAATTGCGCCATCACTTCACCAAGTGTCTGCCCTTTGAGCGGCCCATTCGCGACCAGGCTTTGGTAGTCCGTGCGGTCGCTCAGCACCCATGCTTCGCCGATAGGTCCATCCCCGGGAAGCGGCGCTGAGAGCAAGCTGGCCAGGCGGCGTCCGCCCCACAAGCGATACTGATAGATCGGCTCGAAACGCAGAGGATACAACTGTGTTTTATCCATCATGCCCATCTTTCACCATCGAAAGTTTCAATTTTGAGAAGGTGCTTTTGCGAGTGCAATGGCTCTGCCCGCCTGAGTATCGCCGGATTGATACGGCAGGCAAGGCTAGACTCAATTTGCAGCACTCGCCGGCATCGCGGGTTGCCGATGGCCATTTGGGACCCAAGCCAAATCGCCGCTCAAAACATAGATTGCGAGCGCGGCAGCCATGAAGACAGCGCCTATCCAGAAGCGCCAATCACGATGCATCCGCCTCCAGTAAGGACCGGGATCGGGCTCCCCACTGTCGTTGCCATTGCCCTCCATGTTGTGCTTGCTTCCCGTCATTTCGTCTCCATCTCTTGGGAATATTCGCCACGCCGTGCAGCCTGATTGCAACGAGCTCGATGATACAAAGCCTGCTGCGCCGGCACGACGTTGGCTTCATGGCCCTGCCAAATCTCTAAGGCGGGCTGCTGGATGGCGCGGGCAAACGAAAATGCCAACGCCCAAGGCATCCGTGACCTGAATCTCAGGTTCATCGCATTCAAACGGGCCGTCGCCAATTCCGCGGGTTGGCCGCCCGACAGGAACGCAATCGCTGGTACAGCAGCGGGCACGGATCCCAGGAAGCAATTCACGGTGGCGTCGGCTACCTCTTCCACTGTCGGCTGAACCGTACAGGTCATTCCGGGAAGCACCATATTCGGCTTTAGGACCATGCCTTCCAGAACCACCCTTTGCGCGAACAGCTCGCTGAACACCGTGCGCAGCACTTCGCCAGTGACTTCGGAACACTCTTCCAATGCGTGCTCGCCATCCATGATGACCTCAGGTTCGACAACGGGGACAAGGCCCGCTTCCTGGCACAGCGCCGCATAGCGAGCCAGCCCATGTGCATTTGCTTCGATACAACCCCAGCTCGGAAGCCCTTTACCGATCGCAATCACCGCCCGCCATTTAGCAAAGCGCGCGCCCATTTGAAAATACTCCTGGAGGCGATCGCGCAACCCATCAAGGCCTTCTGTGACCTTTTCACCGGGATGGCCGGCCAGATCCTTGGCGCCTGTGTCCACCTTGATACCAGGAGTGATACCCGCCCCAATGAGCGCTCTGACAAAGGGGGTTCCGTCGCTCTTCTGCTGACGAATGGTTTCGTCGAAGAGGATTGCACCGCCAATCGACTCTGCCAACCCTGGAGTGGTCACAATCAATTCTCGATAAGCCCTTCGCGCTTCAACGGTCTGCGGAATACCTAATTTCGCGAAGCGCTTATTACAGGTCCCTGTGCTCTCATCCATCGCAAGCAGACCCTTGTTATCGGCGAAAAGCAGCTTTACGGTGTCTTTCAGCAATTGCGAATTCATTTGGGCCTGCTCGCTTCCTGTCCCACTCCCGGATAGCTACGTCCGTCAGCTCGATGGCATTTCAGGGTGTAAAGCTATTGAGCCGGATTTGCCAGCAACTGCTTGAGCGCGTTGATTGCTTTCTGCGCTTCAGCAAGCTGAGCCTCCGCCTGATCCCGCGTCGCCTTTGACATAGGTCCCTGCGCTCCCGCTTGCTTCCCGGCCAAAGTACCCGACTGCCCAGGTGCTGTTACAAACAACGAGGCTAGCGCTTCGTCGAGTGTCGGTTCCATCACGACCTTATCTCCCGTCGCAACAATCACCCGCTTCAGTTGAGGAAAGTTGGTCCCTTCAGCCTTCAGATACAGTGGAACGACGTAGAGGAATGAGTTCTCAATCGGGATGACGATGAGCTTGCCCCGAATGACTCCCGATCCCTTTTGGTCCCAGAGAGTAAGTTGCTGCGAAATGGTTGTGCTCTGGTCAATCATTGCGCTGATCTGGTTCGGTCCAAAGATCAGTTTGTCTTTCGGAAGCTCGTAGAACAGCATTTTCCCGTAGTCGGGGAAATCGCACCTGGCGGCCAGCCAGGCGATCATGTTGTCCCTCTTTTGCGGTGTGAAAGGAGTCATGATTAGGTACTCAAGCTGTCCGCTTCCCGGAAGTTTCATCAGCATGTAGTAAGGATCCATGGGGTTGACCGCCCCATCGTACTTCTCCTGCGGAGGAACCCAGAGATCTTCGCGGTTGTAAAACACCTGCGGGTCGGTCATATGGAATGTTTCGTACTGTGTCGATTGGATTCCGAATAGGTCTTCGGGATAGCGCAGATGAGCCCTCAGGTCCGCAGGGAGCTCGGTCAGGTCCTTGAAGACGCCGGGGAATGCCCGCTCATACATATCAAGAACAGGGTCCTTGGAATCCATTGCATAAAGGGCCACGGTTCCGTCGTACATATCTACAACAGCCTTTACGGAGTTGCGAATGTAGTTCATCCCTTGTGCCGAACCATTTGTCTGCACATTGGAATATGGGTAGCGATCGGAAACTGTATATGCGTCCTGAATCCAATACAGCTTCCCCTGGCTCAAAACGGCATACGGATCATGGTCCAGAAGCAGGAAAGGGGCAACCTGGGAGACGCGCTCTTGAACGCTCCTCCATATCTGAATTCGGCTTTGCGGCATCAGGTAGGAGGTCAGCAGAATATTGATGTCCTTTTGAGTCCACGCAAACAGGAGCCTCTTCCAAATGCTGTTGAGAAGGATACCTCCCTTTCCCTGATAGCTCGCATAGACGTTTTCATTGCCCTTCGGATAATCGAACTCCTTTATCCCGGTTGAGACGATCTTGTACCCCGGTGCGACTTCCCCGAAGTAGATGGCGGGCTGCGTTATATTCAAGCCGTATTGCGATTCTGCTGGGACATTGTCAACGAGGTATTGCGGGAGGCCACCACCCGTCGTATTCGAGACAGAGTTCATCACCAGCCCTTCACCATGAGTGAATTGAAGAGTTTCGTTGACCCAGGTCTGAGCCTCTGAAGGAAGTTGCGATGCCAGTTCCCTGGACGCAAGCATCACCTGATGGTAGCCGTCCGCCAAACGGTACCGATCGACATCCACGTTATAGAACTGGTAGTAAAGGCGAATCGCCTGTGTCTGTTGATAGGTCTGAAGCAGGGGGCGTGAATCCCAGAGACGGATGTTCTGGATCGTATCCTGATTTCTCTCGATCACATCAGGGGTCAGATCGGAGAGAGCTGGATAAGCGGTCTCCTGAATGCCGTCGAGCTTATAAGCCTTGCGAGTGAATTCGATGTAATGATTCAGAAAGGGTGTTTCGAGGCTAAGTTCGTTGGGCTTCACCATAAAGGTCTCAAAGAGGCTGGGAAGCGCCATCACTGCAACTAAATAAAGAGCGGCGTAAACTACAACGCCTGTGACAACGAGCTTGGTACGTGCTCGGAAGAACCCAATGGCCAGTAGTACGCACGCGAGCGTTGAGGCGCCGGTCATCACCCAGTATGCGGCTCTCGTGACGTGCGCTGCGGCATAGCCCGCTCCGTGAACTACGCCGAGAGTCGAATAGACAAGGTCGTAGTGGTCCAGAATGAAGCCCCAGCCGAAGTTGGCCAACAGGATGAATAGAAGCACCATAAAGTGACGCCGGACTACGCTGGGTACTGTGATCTTCCCACTGGACTTCGCCTGGCGGACTCCGAATACCGAACAGAGGGTGAGAATCGCAAGCGCAGACACGGTGAGTAAAGTGACGCTTCCCTGTATCAATTCATAGAATGGAAGGCGGAACACATAGAAGCCGAGATCAATGCTAAAAAGTGGGTCCGCGATTCCAAACGAGCCGCCATATCTGAAACGGAGAAAGGTATCCCATTGAGCTGAGACGCCCATTGCAAAGATCAGCGAGAGAACCACAATTGCGAAATCGATAGCAAAGACCAGCAGCTTGGGGCTGATGTCGACTTCAATCGTCCTACTTGCGTCAGCGGGATGCGAAAAGGTCCGGTTGAAAATACTTTCCACTCCCACCAGGTCAATGCTCCTAGCGGCAAACCGAAGATTGATCCATAAATACAAGACCGAAACGATGAACGTGACGCCGAAGATTCCCCACTTGACCGAGAGAAGGGTCCAGAATATCCCTTCGTAGTCGAGTTGCCGCATCCAAAGCCACTTTTGAATTAGGCCCAGAACAACCGAGAGAATGAGGCCAATCCCAACCACTGCAATGAGGCCCCACTTCACTAGAGCCCCTAAAGATGGCGGAAGAATCCGGTGTCCGACGCTGGCTGGCTCATTCCCCAGTGGCGTAACTCTCTCAACGGCTGTTGCGTTCATCGTCACTTCCTCAGTTGCCGAGATGCGGTCGGTTATCGCAGGGGCGTCATGAGTACTATCCACGGCGACGCTGCCGGAAGTCCGGTCAATTGTGAGCAGAACGCACGCGGCACATTATTTAGAAAGGCGTTGATAGCTTCACTGCTGTACCAGGAACCGGAAACTCTGAAACAAGATGTGCACGATTGCTCAGCGTCTTCAGGCGCAACGTGGAAAACTGCAGATGCGGAAGAGCGGAGTTCAGGGACTCAGGACTATTCAATGACATCTTCTGAAGAATCCCTTGAAGTCGCGAAGCGAATCCACGCCCCTCTGAAGGCTTAGAGTATTTTCAATTATCACCCGACGATCATGGGAGTCATACGGAATGGCCGCTTCAAATGCATCTTTGAATTCGCAATCAAACTGTCTCACCTATCCTGAAGCTCGGCACAGGTTTTTCGGGGTCAGTTCAGCTTCCTCTCTTCAGCTGGCGCCTCGCTCACAGCGCCAGATCAGGATTGCGGTAATCGGGAACCACCTACCGAGACAGTGTGGAATTGCAACCTTCACGACAGATTTATGTAATGCGGTTGCTGCCGAATACGGAGCTGCCCAACTATTGGTTGTGGCAATCAACGACGGGCAATCATCCTACCTGTACCCCGAGCGGGTGCGGTTTGAGATCAGCGAAGGCGATGTCGCGTCCTACAGGGAAGCCGCCGAATTCTTGAATGCAGAAAATGTCGATCTGGTGTGTTTGCAGCATGAATACGGGATTTTCGGGGGCAAATCCGGGAACTACATTATCGAGCTGCTGAAGCACCTTAACATGCCGGTCATCACAACTCTGCATACTGTGCTTCGCGAACCAAACCTGGACCAACGGGTTGTAATGCACAAGATTGCTGCACGATCCGAGCGGCTCATTGTCATGAGCCAACACTCCTCGCGTATTCTGCAAGAGGTCTTCAGGGTCCCCGCCGAGAAGATCGACCTGATTCCTCATGGCATCCCCGACCTGCCTTTTGAGCAGCCGGACCTCTATAAGAGCCGCTTCTCTTGCCAGGGCAAGAGTGTCCTTCTCACGTTTGGACTGCTTTCTCCCAACAAAGGATTCGAAAGCGTGATCCAAGCGATGCCTAGCATCCTCGCCCGTCACAGCAATGCCGTTTACATGATTGCAGGCGCCACTCACCCGCATGTCCGAGCAGTTGAAGGGGATCGCTACAGGCTCGAGTTACAGGCCTTGGCTAAGAAGCTGGGAGTGGAACGGCAGGTTCTGTTCGTCAATCGGTTTGTCGCTCCCGAAGAGATGGCTGCGCTGGTCGGCTCGGCCGACATTTACGTTACGCCCTACTGTCATGAAGCGCAGGCGGTATCGGGAACCCTGGCATACGCCCTAGGAGCCGGCAAGGCCATAATCTCGACTCCATATTGGCACGCCGCAGAAGTGCTCGACCATGGACGCGGACTTCTGGTGCCGTTTGAAAGCCCGGCGGCCATCGCAAAAGCGACGATCAAGCTGCTGGATGATGACAAGGCCCGCCAGGCAATGCGTGAGCGTGCCTACCTTTATGCTCGGCCTATGGTCTGGAAGCGGGTTGCACAGTCCTATATGGCCACCATTCTGCGAGCGCGTGTCCGTCCTGCGGAGCCGGTTCAAATCGGGTTTGCCATCCAGACGAATACCAGGGAAGCTGACCAGCGCGCTGTGAGTGCCTGAGCGATCAAGGACGTTTTTCTTCGCTGTTGCCGGAATTGTGAGCAATTCGGACCAGACACCCCCCTCCCGACTTGAGGACACTGGTGCTGCAAGCGCCGCGGGATGCTCGGATTAAGAGCGTTCGAATTGCATGAGTCCTCATTTGTACTTGCTGGGCCCGCAGTGAAAGGCACACTCTTCCACTCCCAGACTCGAGTGCGCCGGCAGATCGGTGGGCATTCACTGTCGGCCGGTGAGACGGCCAGAAATCATTCAACAACCACCCCTAACCACGCCCACCGGTGAGAATTCTGCTTGAGTCAGGCTTGAATATGGTTACGCCCATCACAGTTGTCCTCGCAGTCGGCCTTGATTCATGGCGATTGACGTCGCAAGATTCGGACTTGAGATCCGCTGGATATGTCGTTATATCAGCAAGTTCGATCCGAGATGCGATGGAGCAATTCAAGGTCGGCGATTTCGATCTAGTGCTGCTGGGCAGCTCAATTCCTGCCGAACATAAAGAACGACTCACCGGCCTCGTTCGCACTTCTGGCTCACGCACGCCCGTGGTTTGCATCCCGAACCCTTCCGGCGACCGCAATTCGTTAGCGGATGGGACCCGCCAGGACGATGCAAGCGCGCTCCGGAAGGATATGGAAGATATCTTGGCGAAGGCGGCAAGAGCGCGGGCAGTGCCGGCGGTTCTGGGCCGCGAAGCGGCTGCTGGGGCAGCATATCGCTGAATTAGCGGGGCAAGCGGTGAATCCGCTTGGTGTTCACATTTTCATGCCGCCTTCACAAAGCGGCGGGCTTCCTTGCTCTACTCAACGGCATGTGCGCAGTCAAGAAAGAGGCGATACTCATGACTCACAGCGGGATTCACTCAATTGACGGGGAGCCGAGATTCGATCTTGCTCATTTTCTCGCATGCGCTGGAGTAGGCAGAAGAATTGTCCACTACGATCCAAAAGGCGCCTTGTTCTCCCAGGGGGACTCGGCCGATTGCGTTTTCTATCTCCAAAGCGGGCGGTTGAGAGTCACTGTCGTCTCTGCGAATGGGAAGGAAGCTACGATAACGCTGCTTTCCGCCGGCGACTTTATCGGAGAGGATTCGCTCGCCGGAATTGCTGAGCACCGTTCGGTAACAGTCACGGCAATTACGTCGTCAAATGCAATGAGATTCACTCGGACCGAAATGGTCCGGGTGATGCACGATGAGCAGGCATTCTCCGATCTTTTCCTGTCCCATCTACTCGCTCGCAGCATCCGAACTCAGGCGGATCTTGTCGATCAGCTTTTCAACTCCAGCGAAAAGCGACTGGCCAGGCTCCTACTCCTAATGGCCGATTATGGGGAAGCTGGAAAACCGACAAAGTTCATTCCTCCCATTACACAGGAGACTTTGGCAGAGATGGTCGGCACCACCCGCTCACGCGTCAGCTTCTTCATGAACCGCTTTCGCAGGCTGGGATTCATTGACTACAACGGTCGAATCCAGGTACACAAATCGCTTCTCAAGGCAGTGCTCCTCGATCGCCTGCCGGAGCATGATTCTCAAGCGCCTCGCCTTGGGCTCGAATCGGCCGCCTGTCCTGACCACTCCGTAGTGGAGCTTTGTGCATAGGCGAGACCAAGCGATGCCGTCCTGCATGTCCGCAGAATTGCAATAAATGCTGGCGCCTATCGAGGGACTTGCGATTTCGCGACGGTATCAGCGTCAATTCAGGAATGCGCGTGAGGCGACACACGAATCATTCCCGGCTGTTCATTCGTTGCAAGAGCCAGAAGAATGAGGGCGGCACCCACATATGCGAGTGGATCGCGAGCCTGGCCAATGGCGCATGTCATTTCGTTTGTCCCCACGCCATCTCCTCCCTCTGCAACCAATCGGAAGCAATACCTCAGTACAAAACACCCGACAGCGGAGAGGAACAGATCCCACGCGATTGCTCTATATGTACAAATGCGGCTGACAAATGAAGTATTCATCGCCTGACCTTACTCCGACCCAACTCGAATGAATGTACATTCTTGCTCGCAGAAACAACTCCCGGCCACTAGGCCCCGATTGGAATAGGCAACGGCGGTATAGAAGAAGCGTTGCCGTCAGGGGGATATCGCCCCTGGATCGGCATCGCGCGCTTGATATCTTGCCCGTTCCTTTGGATCCAGGAAGACTCCGCCCCTTCGCAAGATTGCCGCTTTGAAAAGGGCAGACTCTCAATTGCCTTCAAAAGAACAGCAACGCCGTTGCCCTTCGGAAAAAATGCATCGGCCGTCACGCCATCGGGTACCTGCTGTCCGCAGAATGCACCACTCATGGCTATCACACGAACGATTGGGAATTGGAGGCGGACTAGGGGTAGCAATTCAAAGCCAGACATGCCCGGCATGTTGAGGTCGGAAAGCAGAATCTCTGGAATCTCCTGGTTAATCTCGACCAGGGCAGCTAAGCCATCCGCCGCACACCGCACCCGATGTCCGAGCACCTTGAGGATCTCCGCGAGGGAGGCTCGAACGGATTCCTCATCCTCGACGATCAAGATGGAAGCTTTGAGGCCTGGCATTTGTCGCTCCGATAAGCACACTTGATGTTGGGCGCCTGTATCTCAGTGTTCGTTTTTTAATACTGGTCTCTTATGACCGCCATTGCCAGCCTTGTCGGGGTTGGACCGGCGTTTCGGGGCATCGAGGACGCCAGGCTTCACTGCGTTATCGTCAGGCATTCGATCATGGAGAACCACTTTTAGCAAAGACTTGTGCACTTGAATACGGCCGTTGTATTCGACAAATCCAAGCCTACGGAATCGATTCATGAAGAAGCTGACGCGAGAACGCGTAGTCCCAATCATTTCTGCAAGCGTCTCTTGAGAGATCGGAGGAATCTGCGTTTCCGGTTCACCCGGCTCGCCATACTCGGCCATCAGGAGGAGAATTCTGGCCAATCGTTTCTCACTCGAGTTGAACAGTTGATCGACGAGATCGGCCTGGCTTCGCATACTTCGCGCCAGCAGAAACTTTACGAAGAGGTCAGAGAACTGATGTTCGCTGTGCATGACGCGGATCATCTCTTCTCGGCTTATTTTGAGTGCCGAGCAGGCGGTGATAGCGGTGGCCGTGGATAGACGCAATCCCGGCACTGCAGATAACGCTTCCTCTCCCATAAATTCGTGCGGTACAAGCAGAGTGACCGTGGCTTCCTTGCCCGCCGTCGATACAACGGTGATCTTTGCGCGCCCTTTTTGCAGATAGAAGACCGAGTCGGCCGGATCGCCCTGTGAAAAGAAAGCCTGTTTGGGTTTCAGTTCAACGATCCTTCGGCCCAGTCCGGCGCTAGCGAGGAATGCTGCGGGATCGAATGCGGTTGGAGCGGCGAAGGTCATCCTCAGGCCACCTTTCAGCACTACAGCATCGAACGCGGATGTCGTAAGCTTCGGACACGGGAATCGGCTACACTCCTGTCTACACAATTTTCCTATGAACGGCTTATCCCGTCTGTATCGTTTTATACACCATGTGTCGCCTACCGAACGCAACTCCCCAGACAGATACGCTTGGTTCAGGCGCTCAACTGCAACCATCCGCTGAGTCTTTGTAACCCACGAAATCATTCGCACATTTCCAAGCGTACCGAGTTTTTGCATCATGGGTCGGATCTTGAGCAGCACTGCCGACGATGACTGCAAGTGCGATCTCGCGGGCGAATGAGAATCAGATTCCGTGCTGGAGTGAACAGCCTTAGTGATCCTGATTCCGCCAAGATCTCACTGGAGTGCAATTTCACAATTGGAGGAAGCTCGTGGCGTCGCCAACCAGATCGGTCAACCAGAAGCACGACCACGACCCCAAGAAGTTGCTTTCCGCGGTCGACAAGGGCAGGAAGATCGTGGCATTTCCCCGGAAAGAGAGTACCGCCCAGAAGGCGAAGCTATCACAACTCGAGAAGCTGATTAAGAGTCTGAGTCTTCTTATCTCCGAAATGCTTGCGTTGGAAGCTTCCGGCCTGATTGATGCGTCAGAACTTCATCCTGACCACCGCGCAAGCGCCAGGAATCTTATGGATTACCTCGCGCTTCGCCGCCACGATATACGCCATTTGCAATCTGAACTTGCGGCACTGGGACTGTCATCACTGGGCAGAACCGAGCCACACGTACTGAGCTCTTTGCACGCTGTATTGAGTATTCTTCTCAAGCTTGCCGGGGCCGTTCCGATCTCCCCTGCCCCAAAGGCGTTGCCCAAGCTTGGACTGGAAAATCATCTCCTTGACAGGAACACCGAAGCTCTGTTCGGTGAAGCCCCAACAGACCGTCACGTTCGAATCATGGTTACCATGCCACCGGAAGCCGCGACAAAGTACGAACTGGTTCGCGACCTTCTCGCCCAGGGCATGGACTGCATCCGGATCAACTGCGCCCATGACAGTCCCGAAGCCTGGTCAGGAATGATCCGGAACCTTCGCCGGGCCGAAAAGGAGACGAAAAAACGCTGCAAGGTTGCGATGGACTTGGCCGGACCCAAACTGCGGACAGGGTCAATCGAGCCGGGACCCGCGGTCTTGAAGTATCGCCCGCAGCGAGACGCTTGCGGCCGTGTCGTTGCACCGGCGCGGATCTGGCTGACATCGGATTCCCATCCGGAAGTTCCACCTTCACAGGCGGATGCCGTCGTGCCGGTGCCCCAACCCTGGCTGGCGTGCCTGAGATTGCGGGATCGATTGCATTTCAGCGACGCGCGGGGGGCGTCTCGTTCAATGACCATCTCGGGAGTTGAGGGAAAGAGTCGCTGGGCCAATGCCGTGCACACGGCCTATGTCTTCCAGGGAATGGAGATCGAAGTCAGAAAGCCCGCGTCAAAGGGCAAATCGGCGCATATTCGGCAAGCTCGCGTTGGGGCCATTCCAGCAAAACAGCAGACTCTGCGATTGAAGCTGGGGGACACGCTCGTTCTAACAAGATCGCTCGATCCTGGCCGGCCCCCACAACGAGACGGCAAAGATAAACTCTCTGCCCCAGCTCAGATCGGCGTGTCACTACCGGAGTTCTTCGACGGAGTGAAAGCGGGTGAGCCGATCTGGCTTGACGATGGCATGATTGGCGGCGTAATCCGGAAGGTCGCTCCCGACAAAGTCAGCGTCGAGATCACGCAAGCGCGGCCTCAAGGTGAAAAGCTTGGCGCCGAGAAGGGGATCAACGTGCCCGAGAGCCACTTGCAGTTATCCTCTCTTACCGACGAGGACTTGAAAGCTCTCCCATTTGTGGTTAAAAACGCGGACATTGTCAGCTACTCTTTCGTCCGGACAGATGCCGACGTACTTGAGTTGGAATCTCATCTGGCTAAGCTCGGCGGCGAAAGACTCGGGATCATTTTGAAGATCGAAACTCGCGAGGGATTTGATCATCTGCCGCGGTTGCTTCTCGCTGTGATGCGGAGCCGAGCCGTCGGGGTGATGATTGCACGAGGTGATTTGGCGATCGAGTGCGGCTATGAGAGGCTCGCCGAAGTGCAGGAAGAGATCCTCTGGGTTTGCGAAGCGGCGCATATGCCGGTTGTCTGGGCGACACAGGTTCTCGAATCGCTTGCGAAGAACGGCATTCCATCCCGCGCGGAGATCACGGATGCAGCGATGGGTGAGCGCGCAGAGTGCGTCATGCTCAACAAGGGCCCGTATATAGTTTCAGCTGTACGCAACCTGGGCGACATCTTGCGGCGCATGCAGCCTTTCCACGAAAAGAAGAATTCGTTGTTGCGAAAGCTGCATCTGGCCGTCTCTTTTCAACCTTGCCCATGATCGTTTGATTGAGACTGTGCTACGAACGGTAAAGCAAGCGGGGGACGAGCGCGAAATGCAAGCGGGAGACCCCGTATGGGTATCGAGGCTCCAGAGGTCGAGCCGGGACGGCACCGGTTAAGCGGAGTACAGACGACCTACCGGCCGCGGTTAACGGACGCTGAGCGAGGTGGAATTTGGCATCCGGCTCTGGTTCTCGATCAACGCCCAAAGAACCTCTGGCGAATGGCCTCACCCGAACAAGAGGGATGAAACTTGCAGTAGACCTACTTCCTTGGTTGGTTTGCAACGGCATGCTCCAATGCGCATAGCGGAGACAGCGGTCCATTGTGACCATACATACGGATGACGCGATTCTAGGATGATGCCTGCCTTTGAACAGCGTTCGTTGATTTCAGCAGCAATCCTCTCGTATGGAAGCGAATTCATAACTTGGCCGCAAGCTAGAAGCCGCTCATTGCGCAGAACACAGAGCGATTCCCGGATTCCGCTCAGACAAGAGACTGATTGTCCCAACCGATCAAGAAAGGTGTTCAGAGTGAAGAAACCAGACCGGATACAACTTGCAAGACAGATCATCGAACGAGTCAAGAAAGAGATGCAGGAGCCGCGTTTAACGGAGTCTGTCCGTAACAGCATGCGCGGCAAGATCGCGCATTATTCGAGCGAACCGGCGATCAAACTCGAGAAAGTGTGAAGGCGACACATATCGACCTGCTCAATGGTGTGCCATAGAGGCTGCAGTGGGAGCGGGAACGTGACAGAATCAGAGCGAGCCTTTCATAAAACTGCAATTTGCTTGCCGGTCAAACTTGCTCAACAGATCGCCCAGCCTCCGGTCACAATAGGGTATGAACAAGTTCTGGATTGGTTTAATTCTCCTATTCTGCTTTGCAGTGCCCTATGCGGCGCAGGGCCAGGTTGTAGTGGTCGTGCATCACCATCACCATCATCGGCACCATCATCACCACCACCCCAATCTTAACCAGTAATCCGTCCAGGATGAGAAGAGGCAGTTGCCCTGCACCGTGGCAACATGCACTGGCTTTCCAAAACGTCTGTCACCTAGACCAAATACTTCCGCCTATCAGCGTAGCGGATGGCGGAGTTGAGAAGACCGCCGGCAAGTTTGAAAGAGCATTCGAAGAAGAGACACATCATGATCACATCCAAGGACGAGAGAGGTTAAAGCCCAATGGAGCAATCAGTATTCGAACATGTGGGACAACAGATTGACGATACAACGCACAAGGCGACGCGTGCGGCTTCAGCTGTTGCCGACGCGCTGGAAGACAGTGTCTTAGCTGCCAGGCGCGCGGCCAGAGACGGCGCAGACGCCGCTACAGAACTTCTTTACAACGCAAAGAGGCGCTTGCAGCGGCACCCGCTTGAAACCGTCGCAGTAACATTTGCGGCCGGCATTGCGGCTGGAGCAGCGATCGGCTGGATGATGAAGCGAAAGCAGAGCCAGCCATAGGGCGAATCTCCTGGGAGATGGTTCAACGCTGGACCTCTTCCCGGCATTTCTTGCTTTCTCCCAGAACTCGCTCCTCCATGCACTCAATGCAAGCCGCCGATTGTGTGCAAATGTGACCCGTATGCAGACCGTCCCGCTGTTTACAATCCAGCCGTGACGACTCCAGTCGTAGAAATCGAGAAGCTCTCCCGCCGCTTCGGTACGTTCACGGCTGTCGACTCTTTGACGCTGGTGGCTAATGCCGGGGAGGTATTTGGATTGCTTGGCTCAAACGGAGCTGGCAAGAGCACCACGATCAAGATGCTCACCACTCTGTTGCCGCCATCTTCGGGTGAGGCACGTGTAGGTGGATTCTCGATCACAACCCAGCCAGTCGAGGTTCGCCGCGCCATCGGCTATGTACCGCAGGCGGTTTCTGTGGACGGGTCGCTCACCGGTTACGAGAACCTGCTCATCTTTGCCAAGCTCTATGACATTCCCCGCAGCGAGCAACAAGCACGAATCCGCGAGCAATTAACATTCGTGGATCTGACAGCGGACGCCGGCCGCTTGGTAGGCCAGTATTCCGGAGGCATGGTCCGCAGGCTGGAGATTGCCCAGGCCACGCTGCATCGGCCGCGCGTGCTCTTCCTCGACGAGCCTACCGTTGGGCTTGACCCGATTGCCCGCGACGCAGTCTGGAAACACCTGATCGATCTGCGCGACCAATACGGCACCACCCTGTTCCTGACCACACATTACCTGGAGGACGCCGAGAACCATTGCGATCGCATCGCGATCATGCACATGGGCAAGCTAGCCGCACTGGGCACCTTGAAGGAACTTGAGGCGTCACTTGGCACTGGCAGCCATACGTTGGATGAGGTCTTCGTACATTACGCAGGTGCCACTCTCGATTCCGGCGGAAACTTCCGCGCTGTATCGGCCGAACGAACTACAGAACAGCGGCTTGGTTAGCCATGACACCATGACCGGCACATTCATCCATCCGCTGATTAGCTTCGTCGATAAAACTTTCGTCATTGCCGAATTTGAACTCCGCAAGTTGCGCCACGACTTCACAGAGCTCATTACCCGTGCACTCCAACCCGCGCTGTGGCTACTCATCTTCGGCCAGGTATTTGCGCGCAGCGGCATGATGCATACCGGCAATATCCCTTATCTGGACTTCATCGCTCCCGGCATTCTTGCGCAAAGTGTTCTCTTCGTCGCTATTTTTTACGGAATCAACGTGATCTGGGAACGGGACCTGGGAATCGTCCAGAAGTTCCTTGTCAGCCCGACACCTCGCACTGCATTGGTGCTTGGAAAGGGCCTTTCCGCAGGAATTCGGACCCTGTCCCAGGCAATCGTGGTCTATGGGCTATCACTATTCCTTGGAGTCAGGCTCAATTGGAGCCCGCTCGCGCTGCTGAACGTCTTTGTAGTCGTGGTGCTTGCCGCCACACTGTTCTCAACGTTCTCTCTCATCATTGCCTGCATTGTGAAGACCCGCGAGCGCTTCATGGGTGTTGGCCAGGTTCTGACGATGCCGCTGTTCTTCGCAAGCAATGCTATCTATCCCACGGACATTATGCCTGCCTGGCTCAAGGTGATCTCGCACCTCAATCCCCTCACCTACGTCGTCGATGCACTGCGCACTTCCATGCTTTCCGGCAGTCCGAGCACTTTCGGCCTGGGGATGGATTATGCGGTGATCTTCTTAACAACGATCGTTCTGGTCTTCATCGGCGCTCGCTTGTATCCGCAGTTGGGCGTCTAGAGCACGGTATGGGAAGGGATCGAACGGGATGGCGACACCTGATCCGAATCGCACGGTTGGGCACTCCTCAGCAACGTTGAACCCCGGCGCTCTCAGCGCTACATCGACTCCTCCCGCTCCCGATGAGTCTCAGATCCCCGCGAAGGCGAAGGAACATAACATTCGCGTCTCTCCAGCTGTCCTCGATGCGGCGGCAAAAGACGGGGATGACTTGCTTCGCTCTTTGCATACGGCATCCACAGGTCTTACACAAAGCGAGGCCGAGTCGCGAGCGCACACGGTGGGACCGAATGAGGTTGCACAGGAACGGCAGCGCGGCTGGTTCATCAGTCTCCTGATCATCATTCGAAACCCGCTGGTAATCCTGCTCGCGATTCTCTCGTCGATCTCCTTTGCCACGGGCGATCCGCGCGCTGGGAGCGTCATGGCGGGCATGATCGTGCTGAGCGTTACGCTTCGGTTCCTGCAAGAAGCTCGCGCGGGCGCCGCTGCGGCGAAGCTCAAGGCGATGATCCACGTAACCGCCACTGTAGTGCGGGATGGCAAGCCGCAAGAGATCCCCCTTCGCGACCTCGTTCCCGGAGACATCATCAATTTATCGGCTGGAGACATGATCCCAGGCGATGTCCGAATTCTGTCCGCGAAAGATCTCTTTGTCAGCCAGGGCACGCTGACCGGCGAGTCGCTCCCTGTCGAGAAGTTCCACGATGCCGACCCCAACCCTGCAAATTCTCCGGTCGAGCTCAAGAACACATGCTTCATGGGCACCAGCGTTCAAAGTGGAACAGCGACCGCCGTCGTCGTCGTTACGGGAGTCCGTACCTATCTCGGCACAATGGCGAGCTCTATCACGCAGGAAGAAACGCCAACGAGCTTTGACCAGGGCCTGAGCCGCTTCACATGGCTCATGATTCAGCTCATGGCGGTCATGGTGCCCCTGGTTTTCTTCATCAACGGGTTTACCAAGCACGATTGGAAAGGAGCATTTTTCTTCGCAATGGCTGTGGCCGTAGGCCTGACCCCGGAGATGCTGCCCATGATTGTCTCCGTTTGCCTTGCCAAGGGCGCACTCGCCATGAGCCGGAAGAAAGTCATCGTAAAGCGTCTCAACGCCATTCAGAACTTCGGCGGAATGGATGTGCTTTGCACAGATAAGACCGGGACACTCACCGAAGATCGGGTCGTCCTGCAACGGCACTGCAATGTCGCCGGACGGGAAACAGATGAAGTGCTCCGCGATGGCTACCTGATCAGCCATTTTCAGACAGGCCTGAAGAACCTCCTTGATACCGCGATATTGAATAGTTCCGATTTCCACGAGCAAGCCCTGATTGAGAAGTACAAAAAGCTCGACGAAATCCCCTTCGACTTCACGCGGCGCATGATGTCCGTACTTGTCGAGAGTCCTGAGGGTAAGGCCATTCTCCTGACCAAGGGCGCTCCGGAAGAGATCTTCCATCAATGCTCTCAATTTGAGCTTGACGGGAAATTGTCGCCCATGGACCCCACCCTGATGAAGGGGTTGAAGGATCAGTACGCGAGCCTGAGCAATGATGGATTCCGGGTTTTGGCTGTTGCAGTAAAGGAGTTGGCCGGAAAGACTTCCTGCGCAAAGGAAGATGAACACAATCTTGTGCTGAAGGGATATGTTGCCTTCCTCGACCCGCCAAAGCCAACAGCTGCAACCGCGATCGAAGCGCTGCATAAACATGGTGTTACAGTAAAGATCCTCACCGGCGACAACGACCTGATTAGCCGCAAGGTATGCCGCGACGTCGGGCTTCTTGCCGACCCAATGCTATTGGGTGATGAAGTCGAAAAGATGTCGGATGCAGAATTGGCCGAGGCGGCAGAGAAGACAACACTCTTCGCCCGCCTCTCTCCCGCGCACAAGCAGCGAATCGTTCGTGTCCTGCGCGGCAAAGGTCACGTTGTGGGATTCCTGGGCGACGGGATCAACGATTCTCCCGCGCTGCGTGCCGCGGACATTGGCATCTCAGTGGATACGGCGGCCGACATCGCCAAAGAATCCGCAGATCTGATTCTGTTGCAGAAGGACCTGATGGTGCTCCAGGGGGGTGTCATTGAGGGCCGGAAGGTCTTCGCCAACATCCTCAAGTACATCCGGATGGGAGCCAGTTCCAACTTCGGGAACATGTTCAGCGTGCTGGGGGCAAGCGCCTTTCTGCCATTCCTTCCCATGGCCCCAATTCAGATATTGACCAACAACATGCTCTACGACTTCTCTCAGGTCCCAATCCCCAACGATGCGGTGGACGACGAGCAGGTCGCGCATCCGCGGCCTTGGAAAATCGGAGAAATCAGGCGGTTCATCCTCTGCATCGGGCCCATCAGCTCGATCTTCGACTACACGACCTTCTTCGTCATGCTTTATCTGTTCAAGTGCTGGGATCCATCCCGCGCCCCGCTCTTTCAGACCGGCTGGTTCGTTGAGTCCATCATGACGCAGACGCTCATTATTCATATCATTCGCACGAATAAGATCCCCTTCTTCCAGAGCCGCGCAAGCTGGCCGTTGCTGATCACGACATTCACGATCATGGCCTTCGGAGCGTGGCTGCCTTATTCCCCGCTGGCCTCTTCGCTCGGCCTCACCCATCTGCCCGCGATGTATTGGCCTATCCTCCTGCTGACGCTCCTTGCCTACACGAGCCTTACGCAGGGCGTCAAAGTCTGGCTGTTGAGGATGAAATGGATCTAGGACATAGCAAGTCAGTCACGCCTTTAGGCAGTTCCATGGAATCCCATGGGCCGCGGATCAACAAGAACGCGTTTCGGCGTTTTCAGAAGTTCCTCGCCGTCAAGCGCTTCGAGATGCCAGTGCGGAGCAGAAGGCTGCATCGCGCCGGCGGCATTGGGCTTCTCAGGGCTGCAGTGTTAGGAGCAAACGACGGCATAGTATCGACATCCAGTCTGTTGATCGGCGTTGCGGCGGCGCATGGAACTCACCGCAGCATCCTGGTCGCAGGGATCGCCGGCCTGGTGTCTGGAGGGATGTCCATGGCCGCAAGCGAGTACGTTTCCGTGCACTCGCAGGCCGACACCGAAGAGGCAGAACTGGCCCTCGAGCGTACAAAACTCAAGCAGGACAACAAGAGCGAACGCCAGGCACTAACGGCAATTTATGTGGCCCGCGGACTTGAACCGCTACTCGCAAATCAAGTCGCGCAGCAGTTGATTGCCTATGATGAATTGGGCGCATATGCCCGTGACGAACTCGGCATCTCCGAAAAATTCCGCGCGCGCCCTTTGCAGGCTTCCCTTTCGGCTGCATGCAGCTTTGCAGTTGGAGCCATGATGCCACTCATAGTCAGTGCGATCGCACCAGAGGCGCGATTAATTCCTATCGTCTCTCTATCATCGCTGGCAGTTCTCGCTCTAATGGGCGGACTGGCCGCGCGCGCGGGTGGTGCAAGAGTGATGATGGGCGCAATTCGCGTGACGTTCTGGGGCGGTTTGGCGATGGCGATGACGGCCGGCATTGGGTGGTTAGTTGGGGCAATTGCGTGAGGAGAGCCAATCGAACGCTACTGCCCGAAATACAGCGGGAGTTCGCTTCCAACTTAAGCAGACAGTTCGTAGTCGTCTCCAGTCACTTCTAGCTCGCTCAGACGCTGATAGTGCGAATATCGATGGCAAGTCTTCAATGCGGGGCGAAAACTCCGGGGCCGATGCCGCGCGGCAGAAGCGCAGCCCCAGTACCTATTGCGACGTTCCGTAGGGCTGTTTCTGAAATCTATGGTGGCGTTGGGTTTAAGAGGTTACGCACTGCGGCGGCGTCCGCCACCTGCTCCCTGAAAATCCTGTGCGATACGAGTTTGTGGCGGACGGGCAGCGATCGCTTGGTGCGTGTTGGAATCGCGCCATATACGCCCAAACCGCATCATATTTATGGCGCGATTCTCTATTATATGGCGCGATCCCCTTGCAATTGGCGCGATTCCATGCTTTAATTGGCGCAATATCTGCAATCGCGCAATTAGAAGGGGGCGGATAATGGCAAATCGCCGGGTGGGCGACATAGCAGAAGACCTGGCAGCAGTCGTGGACTTCGTGCGGCAAAGTACATACGGCGCACGGAGCGGTGAAATTGTTGCGGCTCTGAAGGGTGTCCCGCAGCGAACCCTCCAACGTTGGCTGAAAAGCCTTGTGGAGAGTGGGCGGCTCGCGCAAGCAGGCAAAGGGCCGGCGGCGCGATATCGCCTTCCGG